>Ga0209719_1000110_pt1 | contig 116190 bp, 80 predicted proteins | sample AD_JPNAS2_MetaG_FD_184421 | JGI IMG/M metagenome (GOLD analysis project Ga0209719, IMG submission 184421) | Active sludge microbial communities of municipal wastewater-treating anaerobic digesters from Japan - AD_JPNAS2_MetaG (SPAdes) (version 2) | ecosystem: Engineered > Bioreactor > Anaerobic...
GGCTGAAGAAAATCCAGCGCGGCGAAGAAGGAAGAAGAAATCTCAGTGAATTGGGGTAAGAAAACGGATCGAAGAAGATCCCATTTCAAACCGCCCGTTTTGGGCCAGTTTCATCTCGCCGGTGGCAGCGCTGCTCTGGCAACTGTTGCGTTCGCTCATTGAAGGCGCCCTAGATGGCCTCGTTCGCCAGTTGGGCCGCAGAGTCATCAACAAGGTCAGCTCCCGCAGTCGATCCCCGATCTCCCATCTCCGATCTCCCATCTCCGCGCTCTCTGTGCCTCTGTGGTTGATCACCCTCGCTGAATGTCACCGTGCGGAATGAACCATAGAGACGCCGAGGACACGGAGAAAGCTATCGCCCGGCAATCTGTGTTCCGCCCCGAATCTGTGAGGGACGGACTCCACACCGATTCAGGACGGAACACAGATTGATCCCGGAGAGTGACCGGCTGCGACCTCCGGAAACAGCCCTGTCTCGAAGGCCCGCAAGCTCCACTCGACTACGCGCTAAACCCTCTACCCCGCAGACACCAATAGCCGACTGTACCCTACTGACCCGTTTCCAGCCGCGAAAGAACACAAGGACCACAAAGAAGTGAACGTGTCGGCTTTGCGTTCTTTTGGGGCTAAAGACCTTCCCCGCAAGACAAGCCGCTTCAACGGAGGTGCGTTGCGAGTCCTCGCGGCCATTGATCAGGGGGTGGGAGGCTTCCTGGAGGAGGCGCTCCAGATCAGCGCGGCGCAGGTCGCCGTGCAATTGCAGGCCGAAGCATTAGGCTATCTCTGATTCCCCCAGAACGGCGAAATTATCGCCAAAATGTCAATTGGAGGCGTGAGGTCCATTGACCGGCAGGACCTTTTGAACGAGCGAGAGGCTTTATGAGCTGCGAATCGTCCCTCCAACTCGTCGGCGTTCAGATTGATCTGCGCTGCCGTGGCAAAATCAATGCGGCGATCCGGTGCGGCCCTCGGTAATCCCGCGCTCCTGCGCGGCGAGAAAGTTGCCCTGTTTTGTTCGACCCGCTGCCCTGGCGGCCTGATTCTCAAGGTTATCTGAGCGAAGGACATCGCCAGGAACTGCTCCCAACAAGAGAAACTCAGAACCTTGTAGTCACCGCGGTAACGGACGACACAACGGCGGAACTGCTCGGGATGAACTCAGGCCATGACTTGAGCGAAGACGTTTCTTCCAATATGCATTTCGAGAGTTTGGCAGGGAACCTGCTTCGCGAAATGCCAAAATCGCGCTCAAATCGCTCACACCTCCTTCCAGCTCCATCATCCCTATTTGGAAGAGGATCCAGCAGATCCTACTCGCCATGGCCGGATGACAGTGACACGCACTGGACAAGAGACTTGATCCCTCGACGCGCCACCCCGGGCAGTTGGATGACTTGGCGATGTTTTCGTAAAGGCTAAACCAATCTCCAATGGAGACCTCTGGACGGGGCATGCGCTAGGCGCTTTTTGGAGGGGCAAATGTGAACCTTGGCGAAAGTTGTCGTTTTCTGGTTCGCAAAATCTAGCCGTTTAGCCCATTCTCTCCGTCGGCATGGGCAAAAAACCGTCAAATACGGAAACTGTTCCAGAAGCCCCTGCCTTGGCAGAGGGCATGATGACCGACTTCATCACCGGGCAACCAGTGAAGGAGACGGAGAAGGAACGGGTCCGCCAAGAGGTCGCCCGGCAGCTCATCTTTGAATACCAGATCGCCCCGGAGGCAATGGAGGCCGACTTCCCGGTGAAGGTCGAGGGCAAGCGGAAGCGCGTGGACATCGCGATTTTTGACGCCGGCAAGGAGCATGTAATCGAGACCCTGCGCCGCGCGGTCATCTGCCGCCCGTTTCCCAACGTCGGCAAGCGCTCGGTGGTGAAGATTCGCGACTTCGCGCAGGCGGAGAAGGATTTGGAGGAACTTCAGGGCGTTATGACCGCTGCCGAAGGGTGCGAGTGGGGGTTGTGGACCAACGGCCTGGAGCGGTTCTTCCTGCGCAAGGAAAAGCGCCGATTTGAAGTCCGGTTTGCGCCGCACGGGGACTGGCCGATGGCGGACGGCACCATGAGCACGCCGGACGTCCATGCGGAAACCTACGTCCGCCCCGGCGACGAAAACGCCCTGCGCCGAGCATTCCAGCGTTGCCACAATTTCATCCACGGTAACGAGGGCATGCCCAAGGACGCCGCCTTTTGGCAATTCCTCTACCTCATTTTCGCCAAGATGTATGACGAGCGGGCGAACCGTGGCCCTGCCCGCAAGTTCTTCGCCTTGGCCAGCGAGCCGTTCACGGAAGAGGGGCGGATGAAAATTCGCACCCGCATTGACGAACTGTTCAAGGCGACGAAGCGGCACTATGGCCTGTTCCGTGATTCGGACGAAATCACGCTCTCCAACCGTGCCCTGGCCTACATGGTCATGGAGTTGGCCCGCTACAACTTCTCACGGTCGGACGTGGACGCGAAAGGGGCCGCCTATCAGGAAATCGTCGGCGCGAATCTTCGCGGCGACCGGGGCCAGTATTTCACTCCGCGCCGGGCGGTGAATCTGGTCGTTCGCATCCTTGACCCGAAGGAAAACGAGAAGGTGTTCGACCCTGCGGATGGCACGGGCGGGTTCCTTGTGGCCACGCTCGCGCATCAACTCCGCCGGTTCCGTGCCGAATACAAACGCGAACTCGGCGAGAAAACACAGGACTCCATTCTCGACCGACTGCGCGATTACGCGCGCACGAAGGTCTTCGGTGCGGACTTTGATCCGTTCCTGGTGCGCGCCAGCACCATGAACGTGCTCATGGCCGCGAACATCGAGGGAAACATCTTCCACATGGATTCGCTGGCGTTTCCGCACGGCCATCTGCCGGGTAATGAACTTGCCAAGAAGCATGTTCCGTTCGGTTCCGTGGATGTGCTGATGACGAATCCGCCGTTCGGTTCCGAAATTCCCATCACGGAGCCGGCCATTCTCCAGAATCACCAACTCGCTCGCCGCTGGACGCGCACCGACGACGGCCAGTGGATGGAGCAAACCACCACGCAGAATGCGGTCGCGCCAGAAATCCTGTTCATTGAGCAGTCCATCCGCTGGTTGAAGCCCGGTGGGCGCATGGGCATCGTCTTGCCCAACGGTATCCTCGGCAATCCGGGCGACGAATACATCCGCCGCTGGATTCTGCGGAACTGCTGGGTGCTGGCCTGCGTGGAAGTGCCGGTGGAAGCCTTCATCGTGGAGGCCAACGTCGGCATTCTCACCAGCCTGTTGTTTCTCAAGAAGAAGACCGAGACCGAGATGGACGCCGAGGCGCAGGGACATGTGAAGGAATATCCCATCTTCATGGCGGTGGCGGAAAAGGCTGGCGTGGACCGGCGCGGCAACCCGCTGCACAAGCGCAACCCCGACGGCACGGAGAAGATGGTCACCCGCATTTACGAGGAACGGGTCAAGACCAACGGCAACTACGAAACCCGGCAACGGAAGATCATCGAGCCCGAGATTGACGATGACTTCCCGGCCATCGGCGACGCCTACGAGGCGTTCCGCGCCAAGAACCAGGAGCCAGGCGCATGATTACGCGAATCGAAGCCTACCGTTACCGCTGCTTTGAGCGGCTCGATCTAGCCCTCGACCGGTTTCAAGTTTTCGTCGGCCCAAATGGAGCAGGCAAAACCACCCTCCTGGACATTCCGATTGTCCTCGGGGAAATGCTCGCGGCGCGGAGCATCGAGAAAGCCTTCTTCAAGGAGACTCCATCGCATCCGCGCCAGCGCACGGACTACGCGCGGGATCTCATCTACACGCGCGCCGGCAACAATTTCATCATGGCGGTGGAAGCTCGCTTGCCCGAATCCATCATTGCCGAACTCGTGGACAAGCAGGCGAAACGCTTGGAGAAGCGCAAGTTCAGCGACAGCGGACGCGCAGTGAAGGCCCTGCGAGAAAAGCGCGACCGCTGGTTCTCGCGCATTCGCTACGAAATCGAGTTCGAGTTGTTCAACGAAGCGCTGCAAATCGGACAGGAATACCTACTGCTCCTTTCCGAGGGGGCCGATACGCGGAAACGCGCTCCGAGCGGACTTCTGGGTGAATGGGTCTCCCCTGGTTCCCGGCAGATTGTGCCGGTGCTGCGCCGTCCGCGAGGCGGCAAAGTCACGTTCAGGCCCGAGGGTGAGGCGCGTGGCCCGCGCAACGAATACGGTTTCCCAGTCACGGAGCCAGCCTTTGCCAACGTCTTCGCCGACCGGAGCCGCTATGGCGCATCCCTCTGGCTGCGCGACCTGCTGACCAACTTCGCCTGCGCCTACCAGCCCTCGTTCGCGGCCCTCCGCGACCCGCAACCGCGCATTCAGCAACCAGTCGTCGTGCGCGATGCCTCGACCTTGGCGTGGCTGGCAAAAGACCTGGAAAAGCCAACCGACGCGGAACAAGCCAAATCGAAAGCAAAACTCACGCGCAGTCGTGCTTTCGAGCGATGGGAACGCCTCGCGCGCCTGGCCTTGCCCGGCTTGGTCCGAATCGAGCCGTTCGTTCGCGACGACGACAAGCACGCTTACCTGCGGCTTCACTATCGCAACGGGGCTGTGGTGCCGTCGTCCGGGCTGTCGGATGGAACGCTCACAATTTTGGCGCTCACCATTCTCTCGTTCCTGCCGTCAACACCGGCTCTGCTGACCTACGAAGAGCCGGAGGATGGAGTCCATCCGAAGGGAATCGAAATCCTGCTGGAAGCGCTTCAAACCGTCCACGGCTCGCAGGTTTTCGTCTCGTCGCATTCGCCGCTCGTCCTGGCCCGGTGCCAGCCGTCGCAGATTGTCTGCATGAGCCTCGACCCGAAAGGGGCGGCGACTGCGGTGCGCGGCGACCAGCATCCGGCGCTGACCGAGTGGAAGGAATCCGTCAACCTTGGGACGCTTCTCGCAGCGGGGGTGCTCGGATGAAACCGCTCCTCCTCTTCGTGGCGGACAGCGAGTGCGCCGGCACACTCCGCGGCTTCTTTGAGCGCAAGAAATTCCACACCTCCCTGGGTTGTGGCCCTATCGAGCTAGACGGTGTCAGCTTCAATCCAGAACAGGACATCCGGGTGCATCCCGCTCACGATCCGGGAATGTGGACCGACCCGCATACGGTTCTCTTGGCCGAGCGCAATAATTTCCAGCACGCCCTGTTGATTCTGGACGAAGCATGGGAGGGGGCGCCTCCCGCCGAACAGATTGTGTCCGATATCGAAGGCTTGGTGCAGAGCCGTGCTCTCTGGCAGCGGGAGCGATTCGAAGTCATCCTGATTCGACCAGAACTCGAAGCCTGGATTTGGCAGCGCAACCCGCATGTGGCGGAGGCCTTCGAGTTCTCCGGCACGGATGGCGAGCTTTGGCAGTTCCTCGCGGCGCAGGCATTGCGCTTGGACAGGGAGAAGAAGAAGCACCGCTTTGTTCCTGCCAATCCACTCGCTCAATTGCCGCCGGCTTGGCCCACGGACCAACTCAAACCTGCGAATCCGAAGGGCTTGGTCGAGGCGCTGTCGCATCACTGCCAGAGCGGACCCGCGTCCGGCATCTTCAACGAAATCAGTTCAACCATCAGCTTGAAGGGGTGCAGGGACGTTGCCTTCCTTCGACTGCGCGACACACTCCAGCAGTGGTTTCCCAAGCGAAGGGAGGCGTGAGAGTAGTGAGAACCGCCGTCATTCGCAGTTCGTGGATGGAGGGCTACGGCTACCGGCTTGATTGCTCCCCCTACCTCGGCGGCGCGCTCGAAACCAAAATCCTGCTCGAAAAACTCCCGCTCCGAAAGGACCCGCTCCACACGCTTACCAAAGGCTTTGACGGTGGCATCTACAATGGGCCACAGTTCGTCCGCAACTATGTGGAGTCGGCGGAGCATGGCGTTCCGTTCATGACGGGTAGTTCGATGCAACTCGCGGACTTGTCGAACCTGCCAATGCTGAGCAGGCGTGACGCTCATGGGACAAAGTTGCGCCATCTCGAACTCCAGCCCGGCATGGTGCTGATTTCATGTTCTGGCACTATCGGCAAGATGGCCTACGCAAGGCAGGACATGAAAGGAATCTGGTCGAGCCAGGACGTGCTCAAGGTGGTTGCCGACCCGGAGAAGATTCCTTCTGGCTACCTCTACGCATACCTAAGCAGCAAATTCGGCGTGCCACTCCTCGTGTCTGGCACTTACGGCGCCATCATTCAGCACCTTGAACCGCTTCACATTGCTGAGTTGTCAGTCCCACGTCTTGACGATGCCTTGGAACAGGAAATCCACGCCCTCGTCGAGGAAGCGGCGGAGTTGCGGACGAAGGCGAGTCAACTCAAGCGTGAAGCGGTAGCCGCATTTGTCCGACTTTGCCGGCTTCCAGACTTGAAGGTGCTGAATAAGTATCCAACTCCTCATCTTGGGTCAGCTACTTCAACGCAGATGACACAGAGAATGGACAGCAGCTACTTCATTGCGCCATGCGCCGAAGCTCGTGCAGCCTTCGACGCAGCCGGCCGCTGGTGGCAATCAAAATCACTCGGAGCGGTGGCCGAGGTGTTTATTCCGACCATTTTCAAGCGACTTTACGCTGATGACCCGGCACAGGGATACCCATACATCACCGGGGCCGACGTGTTCTGCATCAAGCCAACCAGCAGCCAATATCTGATGCGCGGCGTTGCGCGTGAAAACCGGCTCTTGCTTGAGAACGGAATGATTGTGCTTCACGAAGCTGGTCAACGATACGGTCTCATTGGGCGAGGAGTGATGGTCGGTCGCACGCTGGAAGGCTTTGCCTGCACGAACAACATGGTGCGCCTTGTTCCGCATGATGAGGCAGAAGCCGGCTACATTTTTGCCGCTCTGTCGAGTGAACACGGCATCTGCCTGCTCAAACGCGAGGCGGCGGGGTCTTCGATTCCGCATCTTGACGCCGGCCGCATCGCGTCGGTGGAGATTCCTTGGCCAGACAAGCCGATTCGTGCCCAGGTTGCTGAGCTTGCCCACCGAGCTCGCGAATGCTGGGACCGGGCCGACGAGTTGGAAGAGGAAGCTGACTCGAAGCTGGTGAGGGCCATCGAACACGCGGCGAAGTGACTGCTATGGCCCAAGTCATCCACATTGGCCAACCAGCGAACGACCCCGAGCGGGAGGCCATTGGGTATCTGCGCGACCATCTGCCGGGTGATTACCGCGTCATCCACAACTTCGAGCTGCGCAGTGATGACGGGCAGTGGTTCGAGATTGACGTGGCGGTGGTGGCGCCACACGCGGTCTACCTCGTGGATGTGAAGTCCACCTACGGCGAAATCCACGTGGCCGGCGGCAAGTGGCATCCGGAGGGCCGTCCACCGTTCGCGTCGCCGCTGGCCAAGTTGCGACAACATACGCGGCAATTGCACGGAGTGCTGTCCGCTGCCGCCGCGCCGCCCCACGCCGCCTTACGGCACGTCTGGGTGGAAGCCGTGGTCCTGCTCACCGCGCCGGACGCCGTCTTGCGCGACCCGGAAGGGCGCGACCGGGACAACACCTGGAAGCTGGCCGGCTGCGAGCGGTCGTTCACCGATGCCTCGCTCTTGCCGCAACGCACGCCGCCGCCGGCGCCCACCGCGCCGCACTTGGGTCACATTCTCTCCACGCTCACCGGCAAGGCGCGTCCGCAACAGGGGTTGCCGCTGCTGGGCCGGTCCTGGCAGTGCGAGGAGCGGCTGACGGGAAACGACTTCTACACGGAATACCGCGCCCGCAACGCCTACGCTTCCAGCCCGGAGCGGGTCATAGTCCGCGTCTATCGCGCCGATCCATACCTCCCGGCGGAAGAGCGGGCAGCGCAGCGGGAGCGGATTGCCAATGCCTACCAAGCGCTGACGCGGCTGCCGCCGCATCCGGCCATCCCGGCAGCGCGCGACTTCTTTCCGACGGAGCGGGACGACGCCTACGTGCTGGTGTTGAACGACGCGCCAGGCTCATCGCTCCGCGTGCATCTGACCAAGCCGGGTCTGCAACTGACGATGGACCAGAAGCTGCGGGTCACGCGTGACCTGTTGTCGGCGCTGGTGCATTGCCATGCCAGCGGCGTCCTGCATCGCGCCATCTCACCCGCCACGGTCGTGGTGGGACGCGACGGCCAGACGCGCCTGCTCGATTTCGATTTTGCCCGGCCCGGCCCGCCTCGCGAGCGGACGCTGGCGCATGAGATTCCAGAGGTCGTTGAACCGGCCTACCTCGCGCCGGAACTGAAGGATGACGCGCTCAAGAGCAGCGCGGCCTCGGACGTGTATGCCGCCGGGGCGACGCTCTACGAGTTGTTCACGGGCAAGCCGACGTTCGACAAGCTCGACGAGGCATTGGCGGCGACGCAGGTTTTCCCAGAGAAGGTTTCGTCCTTGGTTGGTGGATTGCCGGGCGAGTTCGATGCCTGGCTGGAATCGCTTTGCCGTTTCACGCCGACGGAAAGGCCCACGGCAGCGGCAGCCTTGTCGGGCTTCGATGCCCTGTTCGCTCCGCCGCCAGCCCTGACCTCGGAGTCCGAGCCGGAACCGCCGCCGCCAGGCACGCCGTTGGATTACGCAAATCTCCAGCCGGGTGTGTTGCTGAAGAGCAAATATCAGGTGGAAGCGGCGTTGGGCAAAGGCGGCTTCGGGCGCGTCTATAAAGTCATTGATACGTTTGGCGACGTGACGCGGGCGCTCAAAATCATCACGGTGGATCGGAGTTCCGTCGCGGAGCGGATGAAGCAGGAGTATCGCACGCTGGCGAACCTGCCGGAGCATCCGGGCGTGGTGAAGGTGTATGACGGCGATTTCCTGGAAGGCGACCGCGTGCCCTTCCTGGTGATGGAATTCGTCGAGGGCGCGAACGTTGGCGACCTCATCAACGACAAGAAGATTTCCGTGGCTGAGGCGCATCAGATGGGCATCGGCGTGGCAGAAGCGCTGGGGCACCTGCACCGTCATCGCGTGACGCATGGTGACATCAAGCCGGCGAATCTGATGTGGACCAGCAAGGCGGTGAGAATCGTGGACTTCAATGTGTCCATGAGGGCTGGAGACTTCTTCGCGCGTGGCGGCGGCACACGCCGTTACCTCCCGCCGGACCTCGACTTGGAGGCTGACCAATCCGAGGCAGAGCGGATGGACCGGGACATTTACGCCTTGGGCGTGACGCTATACGAAGCTGTGACTGGCGAGTATCCCTGGCCTGACGAGAAGACGCCGCCCAAGGATAAGCAGTCGCGCGATCCGCGTGAGATTACTGGATTCGAGGACCTGGCCCCTGGATTCGCGGGAGTGCTGGCGAAAGCCGTGGCGCCGCGCCGGGCTGAACGCTTCGGCAGCGCCGCCGAGTTGGCCCAAGCGCTCCGCGCCCTGGGCAGCTTGCGCGCGCCAAACCCGGCCAAGGAACAGCAGATCAGCACGCAAAGCGTCCAAGCGCTCGCGCCTGCCGGTGAGCAAAAGCCGAATACGAATCCGTTTGTCTCCTACCTGCTGACACTTTACAGCCAGAGCCGACGAACCAATGCCGGCACGCGGGGCCTGGATGCGATGGGACGTTTGATTTACGTGCCGACCGCGCTCGACCGTGCGCTGCAACCAGCCACGCTGAACGGTGAGTTTCGGTTGATTCTGATCAGCGGCAACGCCGGGGATGGCAAGACGGCGTTCATTCAGCAAGTGGAGAGCGAGGCTCGCAGCCGGGGCGCGATGGTCACGCCTTACGGCACGGGCAACGGCACGCGCTTCGAACTGGCCGGTCGGCAGTTTCAGACGAACTACGACGGCAGCCAGGATGAGGGAGACAAAATCAACGACGAGGTTCTCCGACAGTTCTTTGCGCCCTTCGCCGGCGCCGATACAGGCGCGTGGCCGAAGAATGAAACCCGACTGATCGCCATCAACGAGGGCCGACTGGTTGATTTCCTCGAACAGTTCGGCAGCGCCTTTCTGCGGTTGAAGCAAATCGTGCAACGCGGCTTGCGCACGGGCACACCGGAAGACGGGGTGGCGGTCGTCAACCTGAACCTGCGCAGTGTGGTGGCGGCGGCGGACGGGGTGCCATCCATCCTGGAGCGTCTAGTCAAACGGTTGGTCGAACCGAAGTTCTGGGCGCCATGCCGTAACTGCGATCTGCGGGATCGTTGCTACGTGCATCACAATGCGCAGACGCTGGCCAATCCGACTGCCGGTCCGCAGGTGCTGGAACGGCTCAACTTGTTGTATCGGCTGGTCACTTTGCGAGGCCGGCTGCACATCACGCTGCGCGATTTGCGGTCGGCGCTGGCCTTCACGATTGCGGGCACCCGGCATTGCGATGAAATTCATGCGCTATACGAGCGGGGCGACCGGGAGGAAATCGCCCGTGGATTCTACTTCAACAGTTGGGCGGGCATAGGGGCCGAACAGCGCGACCGATTGCTGCTTCTTCTAAGCCAGGTGGACGTGGGTCGGACGAGCGACCCCAGACTGGATCGCTCCTTCGATTTCCATCCACCTGACCCCGCCCCGATGCTGCTGGATTTCAGCCCGCGCGGGCGTTACGACCGGGAATTGATGCTGGCGATTTACGATGCGCTGCCAAAGGAAGTCACCACCCACGCGAACCAGAAGCGTTTCGAGCGGCATCGTGAGTATGTGGCAATGCTCCGGCGTCGCCACTTCTTCGAGGCGCGCGATGATTCCTGGAAGAACCTGATTCCCTACGGTGCGGCGTCGAAACTTCTCAAGCTGCTGACGGAGAAACCTGATCCGCAAACAGCCGCCAAAGACATCATTCGGGCCATCAATCGCGGAGAGGGCATTCTCGACAGTCGGCGGCTCAAAGGGAAGTTGGCGCTGCAAGTGCGGCAGGTCGAAGCGGCAACCGTGAGGAGCTACCGAGTGTTTCCGGCACAGGGATTCCAGTTGCTCCCGCAGGAACCGGCGCAAGCGTCGCCCTACCTGGAGCATGCCCCGACCGCGATGCTGTTGCACTACAGCGACGACACGGACCTGCAAGCCGAGTTGGTGCTCAACCTGGATGTGTTCGAGATGCTCGACCGCCTGAATCAGGGCTATCGGCCTACCGTGGATGAGATGCAGGGATATTACCTCAGTCTGACGGTGTTCAAGAACATCCTGGGCTCGGCTCCGTATCAGGAAGTCCTGCTCACGCCCACCGGCCACGAGTTCTACTCGGTCACACGCTATCCGGAGGGTCACCTGGCCATGCGTCTTTCGGAGGAACCAACGACCTATGGCGCTTAAGAGCAGAGACAAACATTTCCGGCTGCCGAAAATCAGCATGCTGGACTTCAAAACCTTGGAAATGGACCGGGTCATGACGGGGCTGTTTGCGCGGGTTGCTCACCTCGGGCACGAGAGCCGGCTGGCGGACAACACCAAAACCATCGACACATTCCTGGGTCACTTCCTCAGCCAGCCGGAGAAGTTCAAGGACTTCGCTAAATTCCAGGAAGTGGCCCGTGGCTGGTTGGAAACGCACCTGCTTGATCTGGTTCATCGTGGCAAGGGGGAGAACCAGAAGGTTGCTGCTCCGCGACCGCTTCACGGCAACACCTATCGCTTCCGCAATCCTTACCACTGCCGCGACTACGGGGCCGCGCAGCACATTTACGAATCCCTTTGGCACGCTCGCGGCGGTATCGGCCGGCGCGCGCTTGACCGCCTGAAGTCGTTCTTTTTCCAGCGCATTGACCCAAACACTGGCAAGGAAGACCCCAACGTCGTCGTCGATGTCGAAACGCAAGCTTTGCTGAGCCTCACGCCGGAAGACGTGTCCACCGATGCGCCGAAAGCCGGGTCACGTGAGGTCACGCCTCCGTTGTGCGTTGGGGCTGCCGACTTGCTGGCCGACGACATCCTGCGACTGCTGCAATACCAGGCGAAGATTCCACGCACGGTGATGGTGGAATATCTGAAGATCCTCCTCGCGTTTCATTTAGCGCTTTATCACTTGCGGCTGTTCAAGCTCGTTCCTGAGCTGGTCCGGCGGAAGGGGCTGGAACCTACCTGTGAAGCCGCCAAGTGTCCCATGCGTCCGGGCGCAGAGGAAAAGCCGAATGGGGACTGTCCTTACCTGATCGGGCTTTTCCTCGATGTCCAGAACCAACCGGGCACTCGCATCAGTGAATTGGCTGAAACCAGCGCTGAACTGCACTACCGGCGAATTCCGACCTTTGTCAGGGCCTATTTCCTGACGAAGAAGATGGATGAGTTCGCGCAGCACATGCTCCAATTTGGACGCTTGCAGGGTGGTGCGAACCGCGCGCTCAGCGTGTCCCAGGTGTTGCGTCTTCTGGACGACTGTCACACGGTGGATCGTGAACAGTATTTTGGTGCGCGCTTGCTCAGCTTGAAAGAGGACATGGCCGGCGAGGACGACACGCTGGACCCCGAGATTCAGGCGACCCTGAGGCTGGGGCTGGACCAGTTGAACACCTACATCGAGTGCCTGATGGCGCTGCGCGGCGATTTTCAACGGAGTTTCATCGTGAAGGCTCTGGACGCGCTGCTACTGAAAAACCGCCCCGGTGCTTTGCTCGCCCAGGCGCGTTCAGCACGGGCACCCCGCCGGTTCATTCTGGACAGCCGTCTGCTGGAGGTCCTCCTGCAACTCGCGGTCCTGCGCTACGATGCAGGCAGCGGTCGCTATTTCTCCGAAGAAATCCAAATAGACCGGTTGCTGGCGTTCCTGCGGGATCGGTATGGACTTTACATTGATGCGTTGCCGATCGGAGAGGGCTTCGGCGAGCCATCCATTGCCGACCGCGAAGCGCTGCGGCAAAACAAGGCAGCCTTCAAGAATAAGCTGCGCGAGATTGGATTCTTCCAGGATCTCTCGGACGCTTACGTGACGCAGCATGTAACGCCCCGGTATCGAATCGGGGCTGAGCCGGCAGTTCCGGCTGGAGGTGCTGCATGAGCCAGGAGTTCCGACGTGTAACAGACCAAGATTTGAACGAGCAGTTGCGGCTGGTTGTGGAGGAGCGGCTGCGGGAAGTCATCATGTCCCGGCAGCCGGGCCACTGTATGAGGGTTGGCGACCTGGACAGCGCCGTCATGCTGGAAGCCGCACGGAACCTGCGGACGGCCTTGGGTTCGAGCGCGCATGTTCACGTGTTGGCGCGCGAAGCCCGGCAAGACGACCCGCTGTTGATCACCAGCAGCAAACTTGTCGAGTTGCGCAATCCGCCCTCCGAGGGCGAACAACGACCGCCTTTGCTGGTGTTTGTCCCAAACGACCTTCGCACGGCGGCGGAGGATTCCTTCGCCGAAGCGACCTTCGAGCAGGTGTCGGTTGCCGACGCTTACCCACGTCTTCGGCAGCGTCTCACCGAACAACTGCCTGAGAATCTGCGGGCCTCGGTGACAGAACTCTTGCGGTTGATCGAGGAGCGCAAATGGCGCTGGGCCGATGCCGTGGCTGCCGTCCGATTCCTTCTCAGCATCCGGCTCAACGGCCCGGATGCAGAAGTCGTGGGAGCCTCGCTTTGCGAACTAGGTTTGATTCCTGATTTCCATATCCTTGACGATGCAGCCAGCGTGCCCCATCGACTGACAAAGAACCTGGACTGCGTGGACAAGTTGACGTTCTCGACTAAGTCCGAGCGTGGCCGGGTGCTAGAGCTGAGGCTGAAGGAACCTGCCTTTCGCGGAAAGCTGAGCGACTTCCTTTGCGAGACTGGACTGGAAGATCCATTGGCGTGGACCCGCCGAATTGTCATCGAAAAGGCGCTGTGGCCTCTGTCCTTTGACAAATGGATGTTCGAAGATGGCGCGGGCTTTACGCGAGAGTTGCGAGTGGAAGTGATAGAACTTGGGCTGCCGGTCATCGAGGAAACTGAAACCGAACCACGCCTGCGGCAATTGATCGGACAGCAAGTGTTAGTGATTGGGAAGAGCGGTCCAAAGAGTTTCAAGGTGAGGTTTCGGTGCGACCCCGCGCCGGAAAGTATCCCCGGAGTGGACCATTTTCGGCTGCAAGTCGTGTCGCGAGAGAGTGGCCCAACAGCATTCACCAAAAGGAAGAAAACGTGGACGGGGGGGCGCCGCGATGCCTCGGTGAGCTTCGGCAAACTCGGGGCAGTAGATTGGGAAGACGGCTGGCACTTCGTGCGTGTGCTTCCCTGCACTGCGGAGGGCGATCCTATTCCCATCGTCGATGCGGAGGGGCGACCGATACCGTTGGTTGGCGACGCTGAGGGTGGGCAGGCGCTTAATGAAAGCGATCTGTTCTTCGTCGTCAAAGCCGACGACGTCGAGGTGGAGGTGCCGCAACGAGCGGTGCCCAAGTTTCCAAGCTTCAACCACGCTCTGGTGCATTTCTGGTTTAAGGCGGTCAGCGATGAGCACGATCCCAACGGAGTCGCTTGCACGCATCGCGCTTGGGTGGACGGGGATGACAGCAAGGGGAAGGTTGAGTTGCTGGAGTTTAAGTTCGCTGGTGAGGGATTGGTCCATGTGCCTGTGTCACGGGTCCTGAAGGTTCTGGAGCAGAGGATTCTCGCTTCTCCGGACGACCCGCTTTCCTGGCGGTTGGCCGTCTCTGCGTCACAAAGCGCCGATGTCTTCAACGACGCGTCTGGTTGGCCCGCCTTGCCGGAGGTTGAGGAGTTTCGCGCAGAGCGTCGTAGTTTGTTTGCCAGACTGCGAGGCGACGATCAGCAGATTGTCCAAGCAGCAGACCTATTCCTGTTGAGAGACCAGATCGCGGCGTATGCGGAGCGATACCTGAGCGTGCTCTCGCAGGGTCTTCGGTTGGCCGAGGCTGCTCCTCCAGACCAGCAGCCGCAGGCCATCGCCCGACTTCAGAAATTGCTGGTCCTCGACACAACGCGCCTTGACATCGCAGATCATCGGGGCGGACACCGCTCTGGATTGATGGTCGGCCCAACGCATCCACTGCGGTTGCTCTGGCTGGCGACCTGGCTGACGGTGGCGCGCCACTGGTTGGACAAGTCAATCCAAGCGCCGAGGGAATATCTGATCCCCACACGAGACTCCCTGTTGGAAAGACTCAGCCTGGTCAATTTCCCGACGGTATTTCCCCTCGGCTCTGGGCAATTGTTGTCGGCGATAGACAACCTTCATCCGTTCTGGACGGTATATGCCTCGCCGGCAGAAATCGATCCGCGGGGTTTGATGGCCGAGCTTTGCACTGCGCTTGGGCTTCCAGAGCCGAACGTAGGCAGCTTCACCTTGAATGGCCGGTTCCTCGCCGACCGCGTCCGGCGATACCTCGTTCAGCATCCTTACGTCCACACGCTGGTCCTGAACTGCTTCAACGCAGGGCGGGGTCGGCTCCTGGCCGAGATGCTTCTGGAACTGCAAAAGGAATCGGACCTCCGCGACCTGCGCTACAACCTTCGGCTGTTCGTGCCAGATCCTGATGCTCCTGGAGCCGGCGAGGACCTGAATGAACTGATCACCCCAAGTAGCACGCTGACCGTTGTTGAAGCCGATGCTTTTGCGACACCGACAGGCAGTCACTTGGCGCCGAAGCTCACTTTCTCGGTTCGCGACGTTGCCGAGTTCCGCAGTAGGGCTTCCGAATTCCCAGCGCATCTCAGCCTGCTGTTCGATGTTTTTCCGGCTCAAACCGTATGCGCTAAGCCGCCCCGGCAGGAAGACGAAAGCGCACCGGTGCATGGGTTGTTGCAGGATTTCGCGGTCAACTATATCGAAGATGCCGAGCTCGTTGCCTGGCACCGGCGGCCTCGACATGGACATGCCAGCCCGATTCCGGAAGCCAATGAATTTCCGACGCTGCTGGCCAAGTTGGCGGAGGTCATCTCCACCGCGGCGGCGGCTGTGGGGACTGGTCAAACTGGATTGGTAATGCGCCCCGTCTCAACGCTGGCCCTGGAGGCCGACCAGAAAGCGCTGCTGCATCAAGTGCATGATGTCAGCGACTGGGTGTTCACCATCGATAGGAGTCTCGGCATCGAGTTCTTCGACCATCATCCGGCCAGCCGACGGCCGGAGTATTTGATTGACCACAGCCCGGACCTGTCAGCGAACAGCGGTCGGCGCGTCGTCATCACGTCACGGTCCCAAACGGAAATCCGTGTTCTTTTTGAGCGGGTTCTGGAGGACCATGGTTTGGCCCCATTCAAGGATCGTGCGCACGCACTTCTCGGCGAACTGCGGGCGCTTTCCGGCCGATTGGCATTGAAGCTGGCTTCGTCGCCCACGCACCGGGCGGAAGCGCTCGGCTTGGCGTTGGCGAAGTTGTTCCTGGAATTCCAGGACGCCTTCCGAGATCAGGCCGTGGTGCCGTTGGACGCGCATCTTGACTTGTATCGGGCACTGCGCGCTAAAACGGATGAACTGCAAGATGAAATCAGTCTTCGGCGGACCGATCTCGGGTTGTTCGACTTCGATGCCAAGAGCCGAGTTCTTACGTGTAGTTTGGTTGAAGTAACATGCTATCGAACGGCTGGAAGTTTGGGTGGCCTTAGCCAATTGAAGCAGTCAATCGTCGAGCAGATTCGGCAAAGCGAGCGTGCGCTGCGACACCACTTCGACCCCGCCAAGGATGGTGCCGTTGATCGCGCGGACCGCGTAATCAAGACGCAGGAATTCATCAATCTGCTTGAGTTCTACATTGACCGCGCGCGACGCCTCAACCTCCTTTCGCCTGAAGCCAGCGAAGAGGCCAAATTCCTCCTCAGAACAATGGAGAGCGGCTACACGTTGCGGTTTACTCGAAGCGCGCTTGTCTTCGACTTCGACAAAGAAGGCACCGAGGAATTCATCGAGGAGAGCGGAGTCGAGTTCCATCGCATCGGAGTGGATCTCATTCGGACGCTTCTTGGCGCCTTGCCGGCCACGCCGATTGAGGAAGAAACGCGGCCACAAGCGGCGGCTCCAGATGCTCGGCGCGTGGAAGAAACCACGACCATGCAGCGGTTGGCAGGCCAGTTGCCGAAGGTGGAGCGGGCTGCGTTCATCCCGGAAAAACGGGATCGAACCGTGTCCTGGGAGACTCTCGGGGCGGCTTCAAAGGAATTGCTGTTGCCAGAGCCCACCACTGAGGCCCGGACTCCAGTTGCTCCGCTACAGCCTCGCATGGAGCCCGTTCAGAAACTCGAAACCCCGGCGCCGGTGGCGCCACAACCGAGCGTGGCAGCCGTGGCTCCGAGTCAAAAACCGCAGCCGCCTGTCCCTGCGCCGGCCCCGGAGCCGAACAGACCGTCCCCAGTGGCGGACCAGCCTGCTGAGCAATCTGGCCAAGCGCCGGTGGTTGATGTTTTGCTTGGGGCGACTGGTCCGTCCCCGCAGTTCGGCGTTCTCGGCAAGGTGATGGGAAGGACGGTTGCTTTGGACCTCAACCAGACCCACGCCGTAAGCCTTTTCGGGGTGCAGGGGGGTGGCAAGAGCTACACTTTGGGGTCCATCATCGAGATGGCGTGCCTACCGTTGCCGGGCTTGAACTGCCTTCCGCGTCCTTTGGCAACAGTGGTGTTCCACTACAGCCAGACGCAGGACTACAAGCCGGAGTTCACTTCGATGAATCGCCCAAACGACGATGCTCGCGAAGTGGAGAAACTCGCAACGGATTATCATGCGCTTCCGGCTCGTCTCGATGATATCTTGCTTCTGGTCCCTGCCGGCAAACTGGAAGCCCGGCGGGCCGAATACCCCCATGTTGAGGTGCTCCCGCTCAAGTTCGCTTCGGGCGAATTGCAGGCGGGTCACTGGCGTTTCCTGATGGGGGCTGTGGGAAACCAGGCGACCTACATCCGGAAGCTGAACCAGATGATGCGCTCATTGCGTCACGACCTGACCATCGCGGCACTCCGCGCCGCCCTGGATCACGCAGGACTCCCAGACAACTTGAAGGAACTGGCCTCCATGCGTCTCGACTTGGCGGAGGACTATATTGACGATAGTGCGCGGTTGGGCGAAGTGATTCGGCCTGGCCGGCTGGTGATCGTCGATCTTCGGGACGAGTTTATCGAGAAGGACGAAGCTCTCGGTCTTTTTGTGGTGCTGCTTCAGCTCTTCGCGGACGCCACGTTCCAAGGGCAATCCTTCAACAAGTTGGTCGTGTTCGACGAGGCCCACAAATACATTGGGAACCCAGATTTGGTGGATGGGCTGGTGAGCGTGGTTCGAGAAATGCGCCATAAAGGCACAAGCATCTTGGTAGCCAGCCAAGACCCGCCGTCGGTGCCCGTGGCGTTGATTGAACTGTCATCGCAGATCCTCCTGCACCGATTCAACTCGCCGGCGTGGCTAAAGCATATCCAGAAGGCGAACGCTGCCCTACTCGGGTTGACCCCGGAACAACTTGCTCGTTTGCAGCCAGGTGAAGCCTTTGTGTGGTCCAGCAAGGCCAGTGATGCCCACTTCTCGAAGGAGGCGGTCAAGGTTCTCCTCCGTCCGCGTGCCACATTGCATGGGGGGGCGACCAAGACTGCGGTCGGTGAGTGAGTTACGCCGAACGCTTCTGACTTTGGGTAGCAGCCATCAGAGTTCGGGTGCGCCCGGCTCCCGCAGACCGCGGGCACCGGGCCCAGGTTCGCCTGCGCATCCTTGCAGAACGCCTCGATCACTTCGATGAGCTTGGCCGGTAGGCGCGAGAGATTGGCTAAGGTTTCATGGACCACGACCGACTTGGGCGGCGCACTGTCCGCCCGTGGCCGGCCCGGCGGGCGCTTGGCGGGGACCCGCTTGCCTTGGTCCAGCAGAATGGACTGGTAGGTCTTGCCTGCCAACCGCGCGCGGTTGCGTTTGATGAACATGTCGAGGGCAGATTGACGGATTGAAGGGCGGAGGGCAAGAATAATATGCGACTATTAGAGACAACACATTACTACCATAAAACCCCTGTAAACATTGAAGATCTACCCTGAAAACTCAGTCAGTATGGGGGAACCCTAGTCAATGAACTGGCAAGCGGAGGCTTCAAAGTTGTGTACCGGGGTGAAACCACCGGACGAGCGGAGGCGCTCAAGTTGATTGAGATTCCGAATGACCCGGCTATCCGGCGGACAGCGGCTCGCTACCGGATGCCGGAGCCGAGATGTTCCAAAGTTGGGAAGCCTTGAAAACTTTGATGCAACGGTTGGCGACTGGTGAAACGACGGAGGCTTTGGCGAAGTGCAAGGAGGCGGTCGCACGAGCGATGCGCCTGTACGACAACATCACGATCCAACTGGACCAGAAATCCAAAGACGACCACTTGGAGGGTTTACAGGCGGGTCTGATACAATTTGCGACGCTCGCCGAAATAGATTCTACTCAGCGCCAAGCATCGGCGCGTGACCGCCGATCTCGCCAAACGTCGGAACGAGGTCGTCGCCGCCATTGCGGACAAGGTGTGCTTCATCCATGTCAGCCCTGGCGGCGAGCTGGAGGCCCTGCGCGATCAGGTTCGCCAAGGTGGGAAAACCCTCGTCGAGGCTGACGGTGGTGCTGGGCTATGCTGACCTTCGGTGTGGCTGACGCCCGCGCGGCCACGGTGCGACCGGCCCAGGAGATCACCAAGTGCCCCGACGGCCGACCGTCCGCACGTTATCGCAGCGGAACAGATGCCCACCGGCGTCAAGAGCCACATGAACCGTGACGTCGGCTTGGCCTGGCCGGACTTGTGCCCCTGGCTGCGCCAGCGAATGAGTGACCCGGCCTATGGCAGGATCAACGTTGCGCCGTCGGCTCGCGCAGGTTTCCACTTGCCATCGGAGGATACATCTGTTTCTTTATCCGTCCTTCGCGGATTCGGTGAGTCCGCCGGTTGGATACCGTTGGTTGTCATAAGCGCGGACGAGATAACTCGATACGCAATGGCGGTATACAACGAAGGAATTGTCGGTTCGTAAGCTGTTTGGCGGCAAATGGTTGCCTCGGTAGCTCAGTTGGTAGAGCAGTTGACTCTTAATCAATTGGTCCTAGGTTCGAGTCCTAGCCGGGGCACCACTTCAGCAGCAAGGGGTTACAACAATTTGAGCGGGCGCCACTGGATGTTGCGGAAAGCGGCGGTGGTTTGGTAGGTGGCGATCCCGAAGGGCTGACTGTCCTCGATCTCGCCGGGGCGCACGGCGATCCGGCGGTCCTCGACCTGCACGTCGGCCATCTTTTCCTTGCCGATCCAGGTCTCGATCTTGTCTTTCGTGACCCGGACACGAATGCGGAACCATTTGTTCTTCTCGAAGTCCTTGAACTTGGTGGTCTCGTTCGACGAGGCGTCATTGCCGTCGATGCTCGAGATGCCGACCACGCCGCCACCCCATCCTCCGATGACGAACGAGCAGCAGGACTCGCCTGTCACGAATGTCAGAGCGCAGAAAAAATCGCTGCCATCGACCTTCATTGCGTCGAGAGCCAGTTCGTATTCATGACGAGGGATATCGTTAGTTCTGAGGAGATTGACGCCCGTCAGCATGGCGCCCATTTCGATCTCGAGCCGCCCGGCCCTGACTCCGACGGGGCCGTGTCCGGCGAACTCGGTCACCTTCCAGCCATCGAGCGATTTGCCGTCGAAAAGGTACTGCCACCCTTCGCCTTCCAGAGGCGGCAGGGCCTGGTAGGCCGGGCCGGTCCAGTTGGGATTCTCGCGGGGGTCCGAAGGCGTCGGCACTTCCAGTTCTTTGAGCCGGACATTGCGCCAGCGCACTTCGAGTTCTTTGGGGTCTTTGCCGATTCCATGCACCTGAAGTCCGATGAGTCCGGCGGGCGTGACGTGATCGCGAATCTCGGCCGCCGGCACGCCGTTGAGCCAGGTCTTGATGATGTCGCCGCGGCATTCGATCCGGAAGTGATTCCACGCGTTGGCCTTGAAAGCCTTGCGCGCGGGCTCGTTGTCCTTGAGGTCCTTGAGCCAGCCGCGCCGGCCTTCGTCGTAGATGCCGCCCGTCCAGGCGCGGTCGCTCGGATCGATCTCGACCTGATAGCCATGGACGCAGTCGGACGGGATATTGAAGGTCTTGCCGTCGATCTGGACGGACTTGGGTTCAGCGAAGACCTCGCTTCGCACCTGGACGCCTGAGTTGAGTCCTGTCATCGGCTTGAACTCGAGTTCGAGGATGAAGTCCTTGTAGGTGCGCGCCGTGCAGAGAAACGAGTTCGGGGTGTTGGGGACCGGCACGCCGACGATCTGTCCATTGTCGACCCGGTAGATGGCCTTGCCCCCATGTTGGGTCCAGCCATCGAGGTTGTATCCGTTGAACAGCATGATCCAGTCAGTTGCTTCGGACGCCGAGACGGTCAGCGCCACTGGGACCAGGAGTGCCAAGAGAGTCAGACGCGGTTGCATAGGCGAAGTTATAGACCTATCCGTGCCGAAAAGCGCCAGATTATTCTGCGTCCGATGATGGCGGGGCGGACGAGGAGCCGGAGGCTGCAGCGCCAATTCATGAAGCTGCAAAGGCCGGAGCGGGGACGGCTCGTCCCCGGCGGACGCGAGTGAAGACGGTATTCGCCGGCGACGGGGCCCTGCCTGCCCTGCCTGCCCTGCCGGTCGGCAGGCAGGCGGCAGGCAGGCGGCAGGCAGGCGTCGTCGCTCCACTTCATGCATTGGCCCTGGGGAGGCTGGACATCGAGTGGTCAGTGCTTGTCTTCGCGGTGGCTTCCCCAGGTGAACCATGCGGCGATCAGCAGCAGGAGGAGACTGAACACGCCCAGCGTGGCTACCACCATGCGGAATCCATCCGCCTCGGGGACGCTCCGGAAGGCGTCCTGTCGCGCCCAGAGGGCCACGCCGTACCCTATGGCTACGAGGAGGAGCCAGGGCACAGCCTGGAAACGCTCGCGGGCGAGCAGGTGCCCGATGAGGACATTGGCGAGGCTCAACGGCAACATGCACCAGGCGAACCAGGGCACCAGCGGGGCCATCGCCCAGTACTCGGGTCGAGTTGGGTAAACGAGATGAAGCGGCAGTTGAGGCAGGAAGGTGCACCCGAGGGCGGCGCAGGTGCCCAGGACGGCCGTGGCTCCCACCGCGGACACCAGGACGTCGGTTCGCCGACCGCGGGCCTTGCTGGCGACGGCTTTGGGGAACATGACCGCGAAGACGGCTCCCGTGAAGAACATCAAGCCGCGTCCGATGGTGCCTGCTGCCCCGTAGAGGCCGGTGATGTGCTTGTCGAATGTCGTTTGAACAAGGATCATATCGGCCGCCATGGTGAACTGGCTGGCCGCCAATCCCAACGTGAGGGGCGCCACGCGTCGAATCCATGCGCGCCAATCGACCGGTTCGCCTGGTCCCAGCCAGGCGTCACGGGTCAGCCAGCCGGCCAGCGTGACGGTGGCCCAAAAGCCGAGCAGTGCGGCTGTCATGGCCCCGGCCGCCTGGCCTCCGAGAAACCAGACGAGGATCAACACGCCCAGGAGTCGTCCGCCGCCGTTCACCACCTGGAGGCTGCCGAGCCAGAAGAAGCTCTGTCTGCCTTGCAACACGCCTTGGAGGATTGGCCACGCCAGCATCGCCAGCCCGATCAAGACCGTCACCCACAAGGCGGCCGGATGGGCAATCTGCAGCGCCGCCAGCAGCCTGTCCCGCATCACCCAGGTGGACAGCGCCATGACCAGCCAGATGACGCCCACCCCGGCGAGCAGCACCCGCACCGTCGCCGCAAGCTGGCGATGCTGCAAATCGGTCAGGGCCGACGCGGTCTGTTGCGCGATGATTGTCTGGAGGCCAATCGCCGGGATCAGCATCAGGTTCATGACCTGAAGCAGCGCCTGGAAAACGCCGTACTCCGCTCTGGGCATGCCGGCCGCCGCCGGGATGTGCACCAGGTACATGAATCCGCCGCCCAGCGTCGTGGCCACCACCATCCAACCCGTCTGCCGAAAGAAACGCAGGTTGATACGCCCGCCGCTCGAAGACGGGACCGCGGACTGTCCGGGACGCGATTCGTTCGAGGCGTTGGCGTTTCTAGCCCGCATGTTTCACGTCCCGATGGTGCACGGGGCGCTCAGACTTCGCAAGAGGACTGCTATGCGGGCTGGAAAAGCATGTTTCATGACCGGGTCTTTTCTCTCACGGGTTGGCCCGCGGTTGTGACCGGCTTGCGTCCTCGACCGCATCGGCTGCGCGCCGGCAAATGACGCTCCAGTCGAGTTTGCACGCCACCCGCAGGCTCGCCGGCTGTGACATCTTCCGGCGCTCAGCCAGCGGCGTGCGCAGCCAGGCCAGAATCTGCTCCCCGAAATGGCGGCCTTGGAATCGCGCGTAACGGATCAGCGGTTCATCCGGAAAGTACCGTTGGATTCCTTCCAACGCCGTGCAGACGACGGGCAGGCCCAGAGCCAGGTACTCGACCACCTTCGCGACAAATGCGCAATGCACACCCGCCGACGCCTCGTACGGCACAATCCCAACCGACGCCCCCGCCAGATGCCGCGCCATCTCGCGATACGGGACGAACCCCGGGCATTCCACGCCGCCGCCCGCACCGCGTTTGCGCGCCGCTTCGAGGAAGCTGCGCAATGTGTCCGTGGGCTGTCCGACGAATCGGAACACGGTGTCGGGGCGCTCTGCCCGGACATGGGCGACGGCTTCGAGGGCGATGGGCCCGAGATGATGACGATCGAAGGATCCATGCATGACGACCACCGGCGGGTCATCGCTGCGAGCCGCCACGGCGGCGGCATCGAAGGGGAACAGGGCCGAATCGTATCCGTAGTAGATCGATTCGAGGCGTTCCCGAGGAAAGCCGGCGGCGGCCACGCGATCCGCCAAGGCATCGGACACGGTCAAGACCCTATCGGCTCCGAACCGCCGGGGCAGCGACAGTTCGTAGCGCATGAGCAAAGCGAGCAGTGGAGGGGGCATCAGCCAGGCCGGCCATGTCTCCATGAAACCGGTGAGGTAATCGAGCTGGTTCATGACCAGCGCCGCTCCGAGCCGGCGTTTCAGCCGTCCGGCAGCGACGGCGGAAATGGCATGCTGCGAAAACAGGACATCGAACCGGATTTCCCGTGCGACTCGCGCGACGAGTCGTTCGAGAAACAGGGGGTACACGAGGTACTTCAAGCTTCGCAGCGAGGCGTACCGGCCCATGCGCCAGAGTGTGAACGGATGCAGGCGCACTCCAAGGTCCCGCTCGAGGCGGTCCGCCTCGGGCACGGTCGGGCAGAACACATGGACGTCGTGTCCGCGTCGGACGAATTCGCGCACCAGATAGAGCGCCTCCGCCGAACCGCCGCCGGTTGGCGGATGCAAGGGTTCGTGCGTCAGGAGCGCGAGCCGCATCCGATGCCGCGTCGCCGATGTGCCGGCCAGGGTCATTGCTTTCTGGCCTGCGCCTTCACGGGAGCGACAATAGGAACCGCGTCAGAAGATCCGTCGCCCGTTGGAGCGCACGCAACGAGATCCACTCGTCTTCCGTGTGCGCCTGCGCGATATCCCCGGGGCCGAAGACGACACTCGGAATGCCCGCGGCGGCCAGGACCGCGGCGTCGCAAAAGAACGCTACGCCCGCGGGCCGGGTTTGTCGGGCGGCTTCGAGGAAGCGGCTGACAAACGGCAATCGCGGGTTGGTCTCGAGCGGCGGACAGGCCGCTTCCTTGAAGCTGGTCACCCGTGCCCGAAGGCGGTTCTGCCGGAGCAGAGACCGGACTTGTCCGATGACGGCCATCTCATTTTCGCCTGGCAGCGTGCGGCGATCGATCTGGATGGCGCAGCGGTCCGGAACGATGTTCGGCTGGGTGCCGCCGGCGATGACGCCGATATTGATCGTCCCGCAGCCGAGGAGCGGGTGGGCGTGTCGGCGCAACCGGCTCGAGTGCTTGGTTTCGAGCAGATGGACGATCCGGGCCATGTCATGGACCGCGTTGACGCCCAGATCGGGGTGCGCGCCGTGCGCGGCTTTTCCACGCGTTTCGAGCTGCATCCAGACGTTGCCCTTATGGGCAGTCACGACCTCGAGTTGGGTCGGTTCCCCCACGATGGCCAAATCCCCCTCGAGACCCGAGCGCGCCAGGAACCTGGATCCGATCTGGCCATGTTCTTCGTCGATCAGGCCGGCGAAGACGATTTCGGTTGCGGCGGGTCGGCGCGGCGACCCCGCCACTCGGCTCAGCGCGGTGAGCATGGCGGCGATGCTGCCTTTGGTGTCGCAGGCGCCCCGGCCATAGAGCCGACCTCGGGCGGCGCGTGGTGTGAGCTGGTTGTCGGATGCGCCCACGGTATCGAGGTGCGGCGCCAGGATCACCCGATGACGGACGTGCCCGACGGGGCAGAGGCGGGCCAGGAGGTTGCGGCGGCCCGATTCAACGACCTGGAAATCGAGGTCGAGGCCCAGTCGGGCGGCGGTGGCAGCCAGGAAATCGCACACGCGCTGTTCACCCGCCCAAGGGTGGCCTGCAGGCAGAAAGGCCGGATTCACGCTCGGCAGCGCAATCAAATCTCGCAATAGAGCGGCAGCATCCATGATGATTTCCTCCAGTCTGCCGGACCGCGGCATCGTGAGCAAGCGAGCCGTGCGTTGCACCCCGCAGTCCGGAGCATCGGGTTGTTGTCGGTGTTCTGTCGCCCGGTGAGGGCACCGGGCCTGCAGTCCGGGCGTCGCGCGCGCGCGGATCGCCGTCGGGAAAGCGCAGGTCGAGCGAATGATAGAGCATCTGCATCGCGGCCGGCGGATTGCGAATCTCGTGGGCGACCTCGGCGGCCAGGAGGCCGAGCACGGAGAGTTTCTCATTCTTGCGCAGTTGGTTTTCGACCTCGCCCAGGCGCTCGTAGAGACGCGCCTTCTCGATGGCGATGGCCGAGAGTTCGGCCAAGGCGGACAGGCTGCGGATTTCTTCGTTCGAGATTGCTGTTCATTGGATGCGCTGCATCAGCCAGATGGCGGCGCCCGTGAACAGGGCATTGGGGAGCCAGGCCGCCAGCCAGGGGGCGATGTAGTCGCCCGTGCCCAGGGCGAGGCTGAAGCCGGCGATGAAGAAATAGGCGAACGCGATGAAGATGCTGCTGGCTACTCCCACAAAAACGTTGCGCCGGCCTGACGGGGCGCCGAACGGAATGGCGATCAGGACGACCACAATGCACTTCCACGGTTCGGCCAGCCGGCCATGGAATTGGGTCTCGAGCTTGGCTCGAGCCCTCGGGTTGAGGCGCGGGTGGAGCCGCTCGTAATCGAGAATCTCGCGCAGCGACAACCGCGCTCCCTTGGCCGCCTTCACGTTGCTCAGTTCGGTGAACCGAATCTCGCTGTTGATGAGTTCGGGCGTCTCGGTCAGCTCGGCCAAGGCCAGCCGATTGGTCATCCCGCGGAAGGCCGGCAGCCGGGACTCGGGCGTGTAGAGCAGTTCCTTGACGTCCTGCAAGACCCAGTGCCCGTTGGTGTAGTCCGCCCGCTCCGCCGCCAGCCTCCGATGCCCCCCGTCGGGGAAGCGCCATTCGAGGTTGAGGGACAGCATCTCGCCGGTGAGGCGGTTGAAGGCGCCGATCTGCCACAGACGGCTGTTGGCGTCGTTGTGGAAGACGAGGTTGCGCTGCCACTCGGGTCCGAGATCGCCCGGTGCCACCGGGATGCGGCGCCGGAGAATCAGCCGGCTCGCGGTGTAGGCGTCCGGCACCCACACCTCGTTGAGGGCGAAGAGCACGCCGCCCAGGATGGAGCCGACCACCAGGTAAGGCACGCAAAGCCGCCACAGACTCAGGCCGGCGGCGCGCATGGCGGTGAGTTCCTGATGGCGCGCCATGTTTGTGAGGGTGTAGAGCAGGGCCAGAAGCAAGGCCACCGGGAGGACCGTGACCAGCAACTCGGGCATTCGGACCAGGTAATAGGCGGCCACGTCGCGCGGGAGCAGTTGAAAGCGCTGGAAAACATCCAGGTCGCTGATCAGATCGGAAGTGATCCAGAAGATCAGAAAGCCCCCGAGACAGTAGCCGAGGGGGACCAGCAGTTCGCGGAGCAGATAACGGTCGAGCAGCCGCATGCGGCCGGCATTGTCCGGACCGCGCATGGGAAAGTCGAGCGCCGATGCGCCGCATCGCAGTCGGCGGCACGGTCTTTTCATTTGGAGCGGTGCTTGACGAGTATCTGAAAAGGGATTTGGGGATTGTTCTGGCAGAGAAAGTGACAGGTTCTTAATTTGACAGTGGTTTGTCGAGATCATCGCACGCCTACTGCGTACCAAACCATGCCAATTGACAGGCGCTATTTCCAACCTCAACAACAGCAACCCTTCAGGAATTTAAAATGAAATAACCGTGCAGTCGGCGAGCCGGGCGCGCGATTTGGTATGGCCAAAGGCCGTTCGACTGGCGAACATGGGTTGGGCATGAACAACATTCTTACCGTCCTGCGCTTTGGCTGCGGCTACCTGCCGCGGTACTGGGTGCGGCTGGCGCTGAGCGTGGTGTTTGGCGGGGTGTTTGCGCTCACCAACGGCAGTTTCATGTGGGCGACGCGCACGCTCACCGAGCGGTTCGCGCCCGCCGCGGCCGCGCCGGCGCAGCCGGGGCCTTCGGACGCCCGGGACCGCTTCTCCGTGGCGATCGAGCGTTTGGGGCAGAGTGTGCAGCGCGCGATCGATCCCTGGCTGCCGCGCGCGGGCCAGCCGCTGGAGTGGCGGCAAGCGGTGGGCCTGCTCCTGCTCCTGCCGATCCTGGTCTTCCTGCGCAGCGGCGCCGATTACGGCAACAACTACTGCCTCGGGTGGGTGAGCGAGCGCGTCGTCCGGGACATGCGACTGGACGTCATGGAGAAGCTGAGCCAACTCTCTCTCGAGTTCTTTACCCGCTCGCGGACAGGCGATCTGCTCACGCGGATCAACGTCGACACGTACAATCTGTTGCGGGCCTTGCGGCAGGGAGTGGCCGATCTCATCAAGGAATCGTTCACGATCATGGTGGTCTTTTGCGGCCTGCTGTGGCTCGACTGGCGATTGACCTGCGCGGCTATGGTGCTGTTGCCGGCCTGCCTGCTGCCGCTCATGGTGCTGGGTCGGAAAGCACACCGCGCCATGGCCGTGAGCCGCAAGGCGAACGTTTTGCAATCGAGCCAGTTGGTCGAGTTGCTGGGCAGCATCCGCGTCGTCAAGGCCTACAACCTCGAAGCCGTCGAGATGGCGCGTTTCCGTCGGACTTCCGGGCAGCTCGTTCGCGCCGGCATGAAAGGCGTCAAGGCGAAGGAGTTGGTGAATCCTCTGATCGAGATCATTTCGGTCCTGGGTTTGGGGGCGCTGCTGCTTTACGTCTTTCAGGCGGGCCGCAGCGGCCCGGAGCTGGTGGCCTTCATCACCGGGATTCTACTCTTTTTCCTGCCGTTGAAGAAGCTGGCCGGCGTGCACATCGTCTTCGAACAGGCCAGTGTCGGCGTCCACCGCCTGTCGGAACTCCTCGCCGAACAACCCAAGGTCGTCGAGGCGCCCAACCCCAAGCCTGTGTCCGGGTTTGAATCCGAACTGCGCTTCGAGCGCGTGAGCTTCGCTTACGACGATCGAGTGGTGCTGAAGGATGTGAACCTGGTCATCCCCCGCGGCGCCAGGCTCGGTGTCGCGGGCGATAGCGGGTCGGGCAAGACCACGCTGCTCAACCTGCTGTTCCGCTTCTACGACCCGACCAGCGGGATGATCCGAATCGACGGCACGGATTTGAGAGAGGTGTCGATCCGCGATCTCCGCGGTCAATTGGCGCTCGTGAGCCAGGACGTGACGATATTCGACCAGACCGTGGCGGAGAACATCGCCTGCGGACGTTCGGGCGCGAGCATCGAGGAGGTCGAAGCCGCGGCGCGCGCGGCCAGCGCCCACGAGTTCATCCTGGCTCTGCCCGAGGGTTATGACACGCGGGTCGGCGAGCGGGGCGTGACGCTCTCCGGCGGACAGCGGCAACGGGTGGCCATCGCGCGCGCGTTCGTGCGCAACGCGCCGATCCTGGTGCTCGACGAAGCCACGGCTGCCCTCGACTCGAAGGCCGAGGCCGAGGTACAGGCGGCCATCGACCGGCTGGCCGAGCACCGGACGGTGATCTGCGTGGCGCACCGCCTTTCCACTCTGGCGGGCATGGATCAGATCATCGTGTTGAGCCGCGGATGTATCGTGGAGACGGGCGGCTTCAAGGCCCTGTTGAATCGAGGCGGAGTCTTCGCCGCCATGGCGGCGCGGCAGGGCCTCTATCCGAGCTCGGGTTGACGCCTGTGCGGCGGCGCGGGACTGCGCCCCTTCGCGCGTGGGTGGCGAGGTTCCGAGGCGCCCCGGAGCGCCGGCTTGCAGCCCGCTTAACGCGGGGCCGCACCTGGAGAGTTTGCTGTCCGGTGGGGAGTGCAATGGGCAACAGTTGGCTTCCAACACGAGGCGCTGTGCGTATCGTTCACGGGGCTTGAAGATCGCCGTGTTGAAGATCACCGTTGCCGCCTCTTGCGGCGATGGTAAGCTCGCGGCCTTTCATGCATGATCGAGCTTCAACGGATGCCGGACGCCTCGATGATCGCGGGCGAGCATCGGGCCGAGATTCAGTGTGCCCGGCCGGCGGGAATCGAGCCGGGCTCGGGCGGTTCGATCGGGACGGAGGGAGTCGGCCATGATCGTGCTCGGTATGGGAGGAATGGTCGGGCACGACCCCGCTGCGGCGCTGGTGGTGGACGGGCGTGTGGTTGCGGCGGCGGAGGAGGAGCGTTTCCTGCGGGAGAAGCACGCGAAGGGCAAGCAGGCCGAGCGTGCGGCGGCATTCTGTCTGCGGTTTGCGGGGTTGAAAGCGTCGGATGTGCAGGTGGTGGCCATTCCGTTCGCCCCTGTCAGCCTCATGAGCCCCGCCCGATGGCACTATGCGGTCCGACACTGGTACGCGCCGGATCGGGCGTTCACGGCGCTGTTCAACGGCAACCGGCGTTTTCGGCGCAATGCGCGTCAGGTCTTCGCCGCCCTCGAACGTATGGGCATTGACCGGCGTCGCGTCCGGTTCGTGCCTGTCGAGCATCATTTGGCGCACGCCTCGAGCGCGTATCATGTTTCCGGATACGCCGACGCCGCCATTATGAGTGTGGACGGGGTGGGCGAGTACTGCACGACGTGGTTCGGGCACGGATCGGGCGGTGAGATCGCCTGTCTCAAAGAGTTTTATGCGCCCGACTCGCTGGGCGGGTGCTATGGCGCCGTGACGGAGTATCTCGGCTTCGAAATGCTCGATGGCGAGTTCAAGGTGATGGGCATGGCGCCCTACGGCGATCCAGACCGGGCGGATGTGTCCGGGCTGATCGAGTGGAGCGAGCGGGGCTTCCGGGTCAACACGCGGCTGGTCAATTGCATTGGACTGCGCCGCTACAAACGCGCGGCCCCGGTCGAGGCGCAGGGCATCGGAACCTACTTCTCGCCCAAGCTGGTCAAGCTGTGGGGGCCGCCGCGTGTCGGGGATGAGATTGACCATCCTTACGTGCACATTGCCGCGGCGGTCCAGCGCCAGCTCGAGCAGATTCTCCTGGCCCTGACGCGGCATTATCTGGGCGGGCACATCGCGCGCACGCGCCGCCTCTGTTACGCCGGCGGCGTGGCGCTCAACGTGAAAGCCAATCAGCGCCTCATTCAGGCCTTCGCGCCCGACTGCGAGGTCTTTGTGCAGCCCGCGGCCAGCGACGCGGGCACGGCTCTCGGCGCGGCCACGTATGCCGCCCATCGGCTTGGCGACACGATTCAGCCCATGACACACGCGTATCTCGGGCCGGAGTATTCGGCGGCCGAGATCGAGGAGGCGCTGTGCAAACGCGGCTGCCGCTATGAGAGGTGCGCGTCGATCACCGACAGGGCGAGCGACCTGCTCGCCAAAGGCCAGGTGGTGGCGTGGTGCCAGGGCCGCATGGAGTGGGGTCCGCGCGCCCTCGGAAATCGCAGCATCCTGGGCAACCCCGCGGTTCCCGGCGTTGCGGACACCATCAACGCGCAGATCAAGTACCGCGAGCGTTGGCGTCCATTCTGCCCGTCTCTGCTCGACTCGGTGGCGCCGGAGATTCTGCAGAGCAGCCACCCGTCGCCCTACATGACGTTCACGTTCGACGTTGCGCCGGCCTGGCGGACGCGGATTCCGGAAGTGGTGCATGAGGATGGCACGGCGCGCCCGCAGATCGTCACGGCGGAGAGCAACCCGCGCTACCACGAGCTTCTGAGAAAATTCGAGGTGAAGACCGGGATCGGGGTGCTGCTGAACACCTCCTTGAATCGCCGCGGCGAGCCGATGGTCTGCTCTCCGGACGACGCCCTGAACATGTTCTTCGGGAGCGACCTGCGGAACCTGGCGATCGGGGATTTTCTGGTTGTGAAGTGAGGGCGGGGTCGAAAGCCCCGGAGCCGGAGCGCCGACGTCCTCTCTTTGACAGTCGTTTGAGGATGCGGTATCGGTGCGGGGGTGAACACAGGGAGAATGGGCTCGATGCGGCAAGGCCTTTGGCTGAACGGCCTCGGACGCTTTCTTGCAGCCGCGGCCGCGCTTCTGTATCCGGAGCGTTGTCGAATCTGTGATGTCGAGAGGGCCACGGTCGCCGAGGGCTATGTCTGTGCACGGTGCCGTTCAGGACGCTATGGTGTGCGTTGGATTCGGCGGCCGTTTTGCGAGCGGTGCGGGCTCCCGTTTGAGGGGGCGTTAACGACGCGGTTCGAATGCGCCAACTGTCGCGGTCTGGGCCTGCATTTCTCGAAGGCCCGGGCGGCTGTCCTGGCGACGGGGGTTGTGCGGGATGCGATTCACCGCTACAAGTATCACCGTGCGCTCTGGCACGAGCCTTTCCTCGCCCGTTTGCTCACGGACCAGGCGGTTCCGGAGCTTCTGTGCGAGCGTTGGGACTGGCTGGTGCCGATTCCGCTTCACCCCGTGCGCGAGCGGGAGCGCGAGTTCAACCAGGCGCAGCGGCTGGCGAAACGCCTCAGCGCGGCGTCCGGGATTCCGTTGAACGTCCGGATGCTTCTCCGGGTCGAACCAACCAAGACGCAAACCCGGTTGACCCGACGCGAGCGGGCGGCGAACATGCGGCAGGCTTTCGCGTTGAGGGCCGGGGTATCGGTGTGCGGACAGCGGATTGTGCTGATTGATGACGTGCTTACAACCGGCGCCACGGCGAGCGCCTGCGCTCAGGTCCTTCGGGCCGGGGGGGCGGGCGACGTATGCGTATGGACGGTGGCGCGCGGCGTCTGAATGTTCCTGATGCTTCTATGGCGACATCATTTATCCCCAAGCGATCGATCGGGCTCGAAGGCAAGGAACCGCCACCGCCCCCTGAGCCCAAGAGCGCGGCCGGTTTCATCAAGAAACCCAAACTCGGGTCCGGGCGTGCACGCAAGAGGGAAATCCCGGAAGGGCTGTGGACCAAGTGCCCCAAGTGTTCCACGATGATCTACGACAAGGAGCTGGACGACAACCTCAAGGTCTGTCCCCGGTGCTCCCACCACTTCCCGATCGGGGCCCGGGAACGCATCCATGCCCTTGTCGAGACCTGTTCGTTCGAGGAAATGGATCCCCAGTTGATCAGCGTCGACATCCTCGGGTTCACCGGCGTGGCGGCCTATGCGGACAAACTCGAGAGTTATCAGAGAAGCACCGGGCTGAAGGACGCCGTGGTGACGGGCATCGGCCGGATCGGCCCCTACCGTGTCGGGCTGGGCGTGATGGATTTCTCGTTTCTGGGCGGATCGATGGGATCGGTGGTCGGCGAGAAACTGACCCATCTGATCGAATCCGCCACCGACAAGGGGCTCGGCCTGGTGATCGTTTCGACTAGCGGCGGCGCGCGGATGTACGAAGGGATGTTCAGCCTCATGCAGATGGCCAAGACCGCGGCCGCGCTGGCCTACCATGCCCAAAGCCGCCTGCCCTACATCAGCGTCCTGACTCACCCCACGACGGCCGGAGTCATGGCCAGCTTTGCCACCCTGGGGGATCTCATCATTGCCGAGCCGGGCGCCATGATCGGCTTCGCCGGTCCGCGGGTGATCAAGGACACCACGCAGGCCGAACTCCCGCCGGGATTTCAGACGGCGGAGTTCCTTCAGGAACGCGGCTTGATCGATTCGATCGTCTCGCGCAAGGAGATGAAGGAACGGCTGATTCAGTACCTCGGCTTTCTGCTGCACAGCCAGCGCCACGGGATCGCGGCGTCGTGAAAGCCTCTTCTCGCCTGCTCTCCGCTCATCTCGCACCCTGTTTGCGCGCACGGCGATCGGGCGCCGCACGATGACCTCATCTCTGCATCCGGTGAGCGTAAATGGCGCCAAACTCGATGCAGTGGTGGGGCAGGGTGGAGCACTTTTTCTTTTTTTTTGCTTGAGATATCGGCTTGGTTGGGCGATAAGAAGCCGTGTCAGGCGGTTGTGTGATGCGACCGCGGATCTTTGGCAAACCATGAATTCGACACTGGCTTTACCCTGCCACTGCTCGTGATTAGAAACTAAGTCCTTGAACCGTAGTCTGACCTAGACACGGAATCCGGATGCCGCACGGTTGCCGACAGGCCTTGACTGGAAGTCGAAAACCACGGCTATGGTTCCACCTGTTTCTTACAAGTTCAAAGGAACTGTTACACACGGCATTGTGGCGGGGTTCTTTTTTTTACACCCGCCGACCGGTCGCGCGGCCCTCAATTTTCGAGTCCGGGTTGCAGCGTGGCCGGGTGCAGCATCGAGGGCCGGGAGGAGGTCGATCGGGATGCCCGGTCGTAGAAGACGGGTTCACCGACCAGCGAGATACCATCGGCATACTTGGCCGCCGCGCCGCGCATGAGATCGAACGTCTCGACCAGTTCGCGGAACCAATTCGGAAAGCGATCGGTGAACTTCAGTTCGAGAATCACCTTTTCGCCGAACGGCTTCACTGGATTGCTCAGGTGGGTGCCCAGTTGCGCGCGGAACTCAGGCGAACAATAGACGTCCCGGTCCATGGTCACGCGGATCGAGTTGCCGTGCGTGCTCATCCAGGCCTCGCGGGAGTACGTGACGTGCATTATTGGGCCTGCCCGGATGCCCAGCATCAGGTAGCTGAACCTCTGGAGCGCGACCAGTTCCTTGGGATTCTCCGACAGCAGGTGGCGGGGTTCGGGCAAATGACCTGCGAGGAGCCACTCCACCGCGTTGCGATGCACACCGCCGCGCTGTTTGGAAATGGCGTCGTTCATCCGCCTCTTGATTTCGAAGAAGACGGGCGAGGATGGTTGATCGTCGTAGTACCGCAATCGCAGCTTGTAGCGGTTTTTCAACCCATTGATCGTGTCCCAGTAGGTCTTGAGCCTATCCGAGTCGAGGTAGAGGCTGTGAATGCGGTACGAGTAATCCGGTTGGTCCTGGGAGTACTCGTCCAAGTCCAGATAGGAGCGGACGTAATCCCGGATTGCGAGGGCCTTGTGCTCGCTGATGATGTATTTCAATTCCAGCCGTTGCTGTTGCAGCCGGTCCTGTTTCATGGCTGGCCTCCGCGGCGATCGAAACTCACCGTAATCGGATCACCTCGTTCTCGGCTCCGTTGGTTACTCTCGTCGACCATTTTACCCACCACGATCCGCGGACGGAGCGCAGGCGGCCGGCCTTCGCGGCTGTACACTCGCATCCGAATTTCCAACGCTCTGAGGGGCTCCTCGCCTTGCGACACCGTGATGCGCCATCCCGTTGATGATAGCAGGTTTAGTACCAAAAAAATCGCCTCGGACGCCCTCGACCGCACCGCAGGCAACCGCACGGGCGGGCGATGACACTCGGTGGTTGGCGGCGCAACGCGTCTCTGCCGGCGCTGGTGTGAGGTGTCTGCCGGCCCAGGGCCGCGCATACCAAACCCGCACAGCAGACATCTTGCGCAATCTGACCGCCCTGTGCACTCACGGGGTGTGAAACATGCGGGTTAGAGCCGCTTCATTTCGCGAGGCCTGACACATAGGCCAAGGTGGTCCGGCGCACTGGCAAACGAGAGGAGACCGCGGTCGGCCTTCACCCCGCAGAATGGGTCGTTGGTGACCAGCAAGTTGCCATCCAGATCGAGGTAGTCGGTCAAATCGGCAAGGTGCGCGGCCGCCGAGATCAGAACACTCGACTCGATCATGCAGCCGAGCATGGTCTTCAGGCCTGCCTGCCGGGCCGCGTGCAAGGCCGCGAAACCCGGGGACACACCTCCGACCTTGACGAGTTTCACGTTCACGGAGTGAAACGCCGCGGCGCAGCGCTCGACGTCCTTGACGGAGACATACGACTCGTCCCCCATGAGGGGCAGGGGCGAACGCGCCTTCAGCCAGACCATGTCCTCGAGATCGGCGCTGGCGGGCATGGGTTGTTCGACGAACTGGATAGCCCCGTCCTGGGCCAGCCATTCGAGATTCTGGAGGGCAATCTCCTTGGTTTTCCAGGCTTCGTTGGCATCGACGCGGACAGGCTTGTGCGGGGCTGCCGCGCGCAAGGCCGCCAGGTTGTCGCGATCATGCGGGCTTCCCAGTTTGAGTTTCAACACCGGATAGGCTTCCGCCGCGCGGGTTTTCCGCGTGATGACCTCGGGGGTGTCGATGCCGATGCTGAACGAAGTGACATGCTTGTTCTCGGCAAAGCCGAGGCCGAGGTGGGTGTGCAACGGTCTGCCGCCCCGCCGCGCCGCGCCATCGAGCAAAGCAACGTCCAGCGCGCCTTTGGCGGCGAACTGACCCGGCGCGAGACTTCGCAGGTATTCGAGGCTCGATGCCAGGTCGGCGAAGGAGAGGCGATTGGCGTCCACCCGTTCGAGAAAGGCGACGGCGGCATCGGTTGTCTCGCCGTAGCGGGCTGAAGGCGCCGCCTCGCCGAGGCCGACGAGCCCGTCGTTGTCCGTCAGTTCGGCGAAAACCACCTGGCTGGTCGTCTTGCCGCCCGGGCCTCCCGGCTCGAGCCCGCGGGCGATCGTCCAACGATGTGCCAACTGCAAGTCGTAACGCCAGATGCGCAACTTCATGGCCGGTACAGAAGCCGAGATGGAGCGCCGATGCAACTCCAGAAGAGCTTGTGAGGGCTCGGGGCGTGGGGATTCACGGGCTGGGCTGCGGCGGTTCTCATTTTGGTCACGAGCCGTCTAGCGGTGGTTGGTGAGCTCACGGGTTGGGTTTTCGGGTTGGCTCTGGTGGTCCTCAAACGGCTGGTCCAAGGAGGGCAAATTTTCGCCGCTTTGATGCGCCCGCGCTTGCATTCCCGCGGTCCCTTGGTCAAGGTCGATGCCTGGGCGCCGCAAACACAGGCCGCCCGGTCGAACTTTCAATGAACCGTGGTTCCGTAGCCGCGGACGTGAGTCCGCGCCATCTCGCTCCGTCAAAAGCAGAAATCAGCGCCGACTCACGTCGGCGGCTACAAATCGGTTCATGGTCCCCGTGCGCATTCGACCGCTGAATGTCAAAACTTCCTATGAACCGTGGTTCCGTAGCCGCGGACGTGAGTCCGCGCCATCTCGCTCCGTCAAAAGCAGAAATCAGCGCCGACTCACGTCGGCGGCTACAAATCGGTTCATGGTCCCCGTGCGCATTCGACCGCTGAATGTCAAAACTTCCTATGAACCGTGGTTCCGTAGCCGCGGACGTGAGTCCGCGCCATCTCGCTCCGTCAAAAGCAGAAATCAGCGCCGACTCACGTCGGCGGCTACAAATCGGTTCATGGTCCCCGTGCGCATTCGACCGCTGAATGTCAATACTTCCTATGAACGGATCGGTGCATGGTACGGATGAAACTTCGCCCTCCTCGGCCGGCGGCATGTCCGCGCGGGTTCGGGTCGGGATTGTCGGAGCATCAGGCTACTCGGGCGAGGAACTGGTGCGGTTGTTGCTGGGGCATCCGCGCGTCGAATTGACAGCCGTCACTTCCCGGCAATACGCCGGCCGGACCGTGGCCCAGGTTTTCCCCAAGTTCGCCAGCCACTCGGGTGCCCGCACGCTGCGGTTCAGCGAGCCGAACGTCGATCTCCTCGCCACCCAGGCCCAGGTCGTGTTCCTCGCCCTGCCGCACGGCGTGGCCGCCGAGTTTGCCGTGCCGCTCCTGCAACGCGGATGCCAGGTGATCGATCTGAGCGCCGACTTCCGACTGCGAAGCCCGGACGTCTACCGCGAGTTCTACGCGCATGACCACCCGGCGCCGGACCTCCTGGCCGGCGCTGTGTACGGGCTGGTCGAGGTCTATCGCGACACACTGCGCGGCGCCGCCCTGGTCGCGTCTCCGGGATGCTATCCGACCAGCATCCTGCTGCCGTCCATCCCGCTCCTCCGCCAGCAGTTGGTGAAAACGTCCGGGGTGATCGCCAATTCGCTCAGCGGGGTGAGCGGTGCGGGCCGCAAGGCCGAGATCGATTACCTGTTCGTCGAGTGCAACGAGAGCATGCGGCCCTATGCGGTCCCCAAACACCGCCACCTCTCCGAAATCGAACAGGAACTCTCCGCCGCCGCAGGCGCCCCGGTTGTCATCCAGTTCACGCCTCATCTCATTCCTGTCAGCCGCGGCATTCTGACAACACTCTACTTCACGCCTTCCCAACACGTGCAGGGCGCGGACCAGGCCGCCGCGTTTGCGGACACGGTAGCCGCCTGTTACCAGGCTGCCTACCCGGACCAGCCGTTTGTCCGACTGCTCCAGGGCAACGCCCTGCCCGACACGAAAAACGTGGTCGGCACCAACGTGGTCGAAATCGCCTGGCGCGTCGATCCCCGCACCGGACGCCTCATCGTCATGAGCGCGGTGGACAATGTGGTCAAGGGCGCCAGCGGCCAGGCTGTGCAGTGCTTCAACGTGCTGTCCGGATTCGACGAGACGACCGGCCTGCTGTAGATCACGGCTTGGGTCTGAGCCAGGCCACAAACCCGCCGCCCGGAGCCAACTCCGCGCGCAGGACATCACCGCGCCGCACGGGATGTCCGGTCACAACCGCTACCCCGGTCGGATGGGGCGCGGCGTCGCGATAGAGCGTGGCCAGGAACTCGGACGCACCGAGAAAATCGGCTGGGGCTTCCCACTCGACACGCTGATCGGTCCCATTCAGCACGCCCAAATACCACGCGTCGCCGGCGCGCCGGGCAAAGGCCGCCAGCCGCCCGATGCGCGAGCCGGGCAGCACAATCGTCTCATCCCAAACCACCGGGAGCGCCTGGATCAACCCGAGAAACGGGCTCGCCAGGTAATCGTCCGGGTGGTCGGGCCAGCAGAGAAACGACGAGGTCGCAATGATGGCCGTGGCCATCTGAAGCGCGGCTGTCGTGTTCTTCAGGTACTTGGCCCGAACATACGTCGGGAGAAAATCGGAGTGCCCGACCACCATCCGGGTGAACGGCAGCGCGGCGTAATGTTCCAGCGGCAGCTTGTCCCAAAGCACATACTCCTGTTCGCGAATCCCCTCCCGCGTGATCTCGTTCGGCCAGGTACGCACCTCGCCCGTGGGTTTGTTGGCCCCATGAAAGTTGATCGTCAGCCGATGCTCGGCGGCGAGCCGGGTGAGGTCTTCGTAGGCCTCGACGATCTCTTTGCGCTCGGAATTGAAGAAGTCAATTTTGACGCCTTTGACGCCCGCCTCTCGGCAGCGGCCAAACAGTTCCCGGCGCGCCTCGGGTCGGGTGAGCCCCGGACCATCGTCACGCCCTTCCGGAAAGGCGTGCCACAAGACAATTCCGACCCCTTTGCGCGCCCCGTACTCGCACAGTTCCTGAAGGCGCGCCCAGAGGTCGCCACCGTCGGCCAGCCATCCCCACCGCTCGCTCTGCCACCCGGCGTCCACCAACAGATGCTCGCAGCGAAGCGCAGCGCATTGATCCACAAACCACTTCTGCAAATGCCACTGCGCACCGTCATTCCCGAACACGCACCACGTGATCAGGGCGCGCCCGGGCTCGATCCATTTCGTCTTCGCTCCGTCCGGAAAGAGGCGCGGGTCCGGTGGCTCGCAGAGATTGTGGATCACGTCGGTGTTGACCAGGCTTTGCAGGTCCGGCACGGCCACTGTCACGCGCCACGGCGAGAGAATCTCCCCCTCGATCTCGAAGCCGCCCGGATCGTCCTCGAAAGCGGCCTGAATCCGGCCCGTGCCGCTCGGACGCAGCGTCATGCCGCTGTACCCGAACAGGTTCGCCTCTGTTACCAGCAGGCAGCCGCCCCGCGCCAATTCGACTGTGATAGGCGGCCCCAGGTGGACGGCATTGGTTCCGCGCGCGGTCCGCTCTTCGAGCGGGATCAGGGCCGGACGACGCCGCTGGTAGACGCCCTCGTAATCGCCCGTGTTTGTCTGATACCACACCTCCGAATCCTCCGGCAAAGTCCAACTCGACGCCTCCCCGTTCACCGTCCGTACGCCGTGTCCGGGCACCCGGTAACGGCAGGCAAACCCATCGTCGAACAGCCGCGCTTCGATCTGCCACTCCACACCCGAGACCCCGTGCCGGACGGCCAATGCATGGACGCGACACCGGTTGGTGGCTTGGGCCTTCACCCCGCGCCAGGCATACCGCTCATCGATCTCCCGGATGCTCACCCCACCCAGCGTCACCCCGACACCCAAATCCGTTCCATTGACCGATATGCCCAGCCGCGAGGGCTCGATCAGAATCGCTTCCCCGCGGCGCAACGACCAGACCAGGCGCCCTTCGGGGTCCGGCTCGATCCGGGCGCTCAACCCGCCGCCGGGGCTGACGAACTCGGCACCCAGGGCCGGAGAGATGATCCATAAGGCAACCACAACGGCTGAAATAGGAATTTGCGAGCGCATGATGAATCGCCAATTCTGAACTCTTGGCGGCCTCGCGGTCAAGTCGGGGGAACCGCAGCCCGAGCAATTCGTTTCCAGGCTGCCAGGCATTTTCCCGTGCAAGGCTCACGACCCTTCGCCAACGTCCCGCCCGTGTATCCGACATTGCCCAATCAGCTCGTCCTCGACGGCGCCTGGCACGACGGCGCGTCCGGTCTGCGCTCTCCATTGATCAATCCCGCCATCGAACAGCCGTTCGCCGAAGTGGCCGTGGACGATCTCGCGGACTCTCGCCCATGATACCGGTTTGCCACCCGGCGTCCTCCAGGTGCTCCCCGGCTCCAGCGCTTCCATCGGCAACGCTCTGGTCACGCTTCCGCTCGTCCGCAAAGTCTTCTTCATCGGCTCGACCGAAATCGGTCGGCGGATCAGGGAACTCGCCTCCCGTGATCTGAAGCGCATGTCCATCGAACTCGGCGGTAAATCGCCCAATATCGTCTTTGCCGGCGAAGACGTAGCCGCGAAACTCGGAGTGATCCACGTTGCCGCGCAGGATGTCGGCGGCTTTTTCCAGAAAACTGTCCGGTTCCGCCTGCGTCATCCGCCTCACGGGGCGGGTCTTGATGCCATTGCTGGCCGTGAATCCCATGGAAGCCATGCTGCGCCGAGTTCTCTGGTCGTTTTGCTTTCTTTTTGGAAACCGGGACGATGGCCGGAAAGGCCGGTTCAGAACCAGAACGAAGCGCTAACGCTGGACGTCGCGGCAAGGGGATGGCTAGGGTGTGGCCCTATGAAGCCATTTCGAAGGGTGTTTGGCCCCGGACTCATTCGGCTCGGTCTGCGGGCGGTGACGGTTCTCCTCGTGAGCGCCGGCCTGACTCGGGCGCAGGAAACGGCGCCGGCTTTCATCCAAGAACTGAATCTCGTCCATTTCTGCCACACGGACATCGGCTTCACGGACCATCCGGCCGTGGCGCGCGAGCTGCACCGGCGCTATCTGGACGTTGCGCTCGACGCGGTTCTCGCCCGGCTCGATGGTCCCCCCGAGAAGCGGCTCTGTTGGACGGCCGAAACCACCCTGGCGGTCACGGACTGGTGGGAGGCCGCGCCGCCCGAGCGTCGTCGCCAGTTCCTCGAAGCGGTCCGTGAAGGCGTTCTGGATGTGGCCGCCCTGCCCTTCAACCAAACCCCATTTCTGGACGCGGCGCAATGGGACACGATGATGCGGTGGATGCCGGAGGATCTGTGGCGCGAGCTGGGACCATCGGTGGCAATTCAGAACGACGTCAACGGGTTTCCCCGTGCCGGCGCGCGGCGGCTCCTGGACCGGGGCGTGCACCGGCTTTTCATGGGAATCAATGACGACAGCGGCGGCGCGCCGTTTCCCCGGCACTCGGCCTTCTGGTGGCGCCAGCCCGACGGACGGCGGATGTTCGTGTGGCTCAATGCGCACTACGGCTCCGGATTCTCCCTGTTCGAGTCGGACGAATGGCGGCGCGGTCCGGTCCCGTACGCCTCCGACACCCGCTATCGCCCGCCGCGCGCGGGCGACATCTTGCGCAGCGACGAGGCCTCGGTGCGGGCGGCCCACGCGATTTGCCGGGGCAAGCTCAGGCAGATCGAGGACGGGGGCTACACCAACGCGGTTCTGACCACCTCGATCACCAGCCTCTGGCGAATGGACAATGATCCGCCCTTCCCGCCGCTGGCCGATTTCGTGGCGACCTGGAATCGGCTCGGGCTCAAGCCGTATCTCCATCTCACGACTGCGTCCGCCGCCGCGGCGCAAATGGAAGAGATTCTCGGTCCGACCGCGCCCGAGTACGCGGGGGAATGGACCGATTGGTGGGCCAACGGCACGGCCAGCGCGCCACGCGAGGTCGCCGCCAGCCGCGTTGCCAAACGCGCGCTGCTCGCAGTCCGATCGCCTCTGTGGGGAGCGATCGGGTCCGAAGTCCGCATGAGCGTCGACTCGCTGTATCGCGATCTTTGTCTGTTCGACGAGCACACCTGGGGTTCGAGTTGGAGCATCGGGATGCCGTACATCCTCGACACCCAGGCGCAGTTCAACGAAAAGGCCTCGTTCGCCTTTCGCCCCATGGCGCGGGCCGAATGGCTCCTCAGCCAACATGTCCGCACCCGGCTTGCGAACGCCGGCGAAGGACTGTTTCTTGCGAACCCGACCGACGCGCCGTTCACCGGTTGGGTCAGCATCCCGACACCCGCCTTGCGCCAGGACTATCAATCCGTGCAGGACCCCGAATCCGGCGCCCGTCAGCGCCTCGAGTTCGATCCCGGCGTCGCGGCGTGGGGTCGTCCGCAACGCCCTGAAAATCTCACATACGAGAATGCCGCCGCGACTTTCGCCGACGCTTTGCCCAGACGCTTTGCCCGGTTCTGGGTCGAGGCCCTGCCCGCTCACGGCATTCGGCGTCTCGTCTTGAGCACCGAGCCCGTGACGCAGGAGCCCACGCCGACCGGACCCGGCCCCGAGGTCGAGCGGGATGGCCAGGGCTGGCCGATGACCGCCCAATGGCCCGGCCTTTCCAAGCCGCTGTTCCTGCCTGTGCTCGGCGATTTCGTCGCGGTCCAGGTCGACGGTTTTGCCCCGCGGTGGGTGACGATGGACATCATGAACGAGAGGGACAACGACGACCGGCGCGACCGGATGCGACGCGAGCGGTTGAGAGAGGTTCGGGCGCAGCCGGCGGCTGCAACCGATTTCAGCGAGACTCCGCACACCCTGCGGTTCACGCAGCGACTCGATCATCCGCGTCTGGCCTGGGCGACCCGCCAGCTCGAACTCTGGAAGGGCAGCCCGCGCGCCCGGCTCACCTTCCGACTCAACCGGATTTCGTCGGCTGATCCTGAAATCTTCTACATTGCGACCGCCCTGCCCACAGGCGAGCTCATGCCGCGTCTGACCTGCGGCGGCGAGTCCTTCACGCCCTTCAACGACCAGCTTCCTGGCACCTGCCGGGATTACTTTGCGGTGGATGGCTGGGCCGATTATGCCACGCCCGAGGGGCGTTGGCTGTGGGTTAGCCGGGATGCGCCCCTGTTGACGCTCGGTTCACCGCAGGTGTTGGCGCGGCGCCGGACGCCGGTTGCCGATCCTCACCGCCTGCTGTCGATGGTGTACAACAACTTCTGGCACACCAATTTCGCCGCCGACGAATCGGGTGTGATGGAGTTCCAGTTCGATTTGGCCTGGCTGCCGCCAACGACGACCCCCGATCACGTCGATCGGCTGGCCGTCTCGCTGCCATCCAATCCCATCGTGATCATCAATCCCGCCGGGAATGAAGATCGGCACCTGATGAAGTGGCTGTTCGCGCCGGGGCGCTAAGCCGCATATTCCACGAACTGCACTCCAGAAGGCGACTCTCGACGACAGGCCACGACAGAGCCTGCCGTCAAGGCGTTCGAGATGGCTAACCTGGCGGCCAGCCCAGGGACCGTCCACCCAGGATGTGGCAATGGAGGTGCGGGACTGCCTCGCCGGCATCGGGTCCGTTGTTGAACACAAGCCTGTAGCCGTTGGTGAGGCCGGCCAGGCGAGCCACCTCGGCTGCCTTCAAGAGCAGATGCCCGAGCAAAGCCTGGTCCTCGGGAGTGGCCGTGCCCACGGACGGCACGGGCCGGCGCGGGACAATGAGAATGTGTGTTGGGGCGGCGGGATGGATGTCGTGAAACGCCACAACCAAATCGTCCTCGTAAACGATTTTGACCGGGATTTCCTTTGTGCAGATGCGCTCGAACAGGGTTTTGCTCATACGACAATGACGGGGCAATGGCCGGCATTGCGCTCGGCATGCAGGCACCGCCGCAGATACTCGACAATCTGATCGCTCAACTCCTCGCAGCGTCCACTCCACCGCCGGGCGCCGGCCAGCTTCTTCACGCAAACGCGAAGACCCGTAAAACGGACCACGCGGGGGCCCGGTTCCAACTGACGCGCGAGTTCCTTCCTGAGCCGCTGGTAGAATTCCAGCTCGAATGTGCCCCCGCCCTCGACGATCAAGTCGGTCAAATCCGCTTCAGCCGCGGGCGTCGCGTCCGGCACGCGCAGGCAACTCTCGACGTTGAGACCGAAGCCGCGCAAGACCTTGGCAAGGACCACGGCGAACTCCCCGACTGTTACGGTGTCTCGTCCGAGGTCATGACGGAAATAGTGCAGGACACCGCTGGCGACTTCACGGACCAGGTCCGACTCGCATCCGTTGAGGCCTTCGCCGACCAACTCGATGCTGACGCCGGCCGCGCCACAGGCGATCACGTCAGACGCCCCTTTAAAAACCAGGCAGGCGGTAGGTTGCGGTGTCATGTCGCACCTCGAGTTTCTGGACCGCTTGGACGAAGTCGGTGGCTTCCTCGAATCGCCGATAGACGCTGGCGAACCGGACGTAGGCGACGCCATCGAGCACGCGGAGTTCATCCATGATGCGTTCTCCGATCGCCATGCAGGGCACCTCGCCCTCGTACCCGTCGTGCAGATCGACCACGATGCGATCGACAATTTCCTCGATGGCCTGAGGGCTGACAGGCCGCTTCTGGCACGCCTTTCGAATGCCGTTGAGCAACTTGTCCCTCGAAAACTCCTCGCGCCGCCCATCCCGTTTGATGACCATGAGCGTCTGCGTCTCGATCGCTTCGTAGGTGGTGAACCGATGTTCGCAGTGAAGGCATTCGCGACGGCGACGAATTGTAGACCCTTCCCGGGAGGCCCGTGAATCGATCACCTTATCGTTCAGACCGCCGCATTTCGGACATCTCATATTCTGCCACACGGGATGGACACTGCCGGATGTGGCTTGCGGACTGGTATCACACCACGTGTTGGGGTGTCAAGCGGCCGACACGGATTTCATGCAGTCTCATTTTGTCCTGCGCAGCCGACGAGAACCGGCTGAAGCCGGGATACCCAACCAGGTCCGACGCTTCGGCGCTGATAAAGTGACAGGTTCGTAATTATTGACACGCCTTCTGTTTTGGCGTACATGTCTCAACAACAGCAACCCTTCAGGAATTTAAATGAAATAACCGTGATGTGGACTGGTGCGGGTTGGAAAGGACTTGCTGGACGGGGCTTTGGGTGGGCAAGATCAGGGATCATGAACCGCGTCCTGTATGTCGGGTGGCTGTGGGTTGTTCTGGGGTTGTCCCCGAGCACGGCGTCAGCAGCCGGCCAGTCCGCCGCAAATGCGATCGTTGCCATCGTGGACGACGAGGTGATCACCTGGAGCGACGTGCAACAAGAGGTCGAGCCGGTGATCGAGTTGAAGCTCGGGCTGCTTGCCAACCGGCGAGCCGAACTCGAACGCGAGATCCAGAAGGCCCAGCAGGAGGCGGTTGAGATTCTCGTCGAGCGCAAGCTCATTCTGCAGGAGTTCAAGAGAGCCGGATACGTCCTGCCCGAGAGTCTGGTGGACGATCGCGTCCGGGACCGCCTCCGCGAGCGCTGGGGTGGCGACCACGCGGCGATGATGCGCGAGTTGCAGGCTGCCGGCATGACCAAGGAGCGGTTCCGTCAGAGAGAGCGGGAGCGTCTGATTGTCGCCATCATGCGCATGCGCAATGTTCCCCAGGACCTGATGGTGTCTCCCTTCAAGATCGAGAGGTACTACGCGGACAACATCGACAAGTACAAGGTGGGTGACCAGGTCAAGCTGCGGACCATCATGATCAACAAGCCGAAAGAGGGCCCTGCCGACACGGCCAGGAAACGTGCCGAGGAGATTCTGGCGAAGTTGAGCGACGGCGTCGCTTTCGGCGAGATGGCGAGCGTCTACTCGGAGGACACCTTTCGCGCGCAAGGCGGAAGCCGGGGCTGGGTGGAACTCGATCGCGAGCACTATGTCCAGCAACTCGACGAGGCCATTCGCGCGCTGAAACCGAGTGAACAGAGGGGGCCCATCGAAACCGAGTCCGCCTTCTGGATTGTCCTGGTCGAAGACACCAAGCTGAATCATACGAAACCCCTGCCCGAGGTGCGGGACGAGATCGAGCAGACGCTTCTGGGCCAGGAGCGCGTCCGGATGGAGAAGCAATGGATCGACAAGCTTAAGGCCAGGTCCTTCATTCGGTATTACTAGTAAGGCGCGCCTCGGACCAATCCCAATCCCCGACCTCGTGTCACTCACGATCGGCATTACACTGGGCGATGTCACGGGCATCGGACCGGAAGTCGCGGTCAAGGCTCTGGCCCAAGCTGCGGCTGAAGCCCCCGACACCGCGTTCATTGTGCTCGGCGACCGCGCCTGGCTGAACCGCAACAATGGGCAGCGGCTTGGCCCTCTCCCTGTGTGGGATCCAGGAAACCCGCGACCTGGCGTCGGGGTCCTAGATCCGCGCGGCACGGAGCTGGCGGCGGACCTGCAACCCGGGGCGATCCCGGCCGCAAGGGCGGCTCTGGACTGGCTGCGGGAGGGAGCGACCCGCTGTCTTCGAGGCGAGTTCGGGGCGCTCGTGACCGGCCCGGTGTGCAAGGAATCGATCATGGCCACCGGCGAGGTATTTGTGGGGCAGACGGAGTTTCTCTCGGCCCTGGCGGGCACCGACCACACCATCATGATGCTCCTGGGAGCCGATGAACGGGGGCGCTGGCTGCGAGTCGCGTTGACCACAACCCATCTGCCGCTCTCGGGCGTGGCGGCGGCTATCTCTCAAGCCCGTGTCGAACTGGCAATCGAACGCGCCGCCGAAGCCTGTCGCGACCTCGGCCTGCCCCGGGCGCGGGTGGCCGTTTGCGGTTTGAATCCCCACGCGGGCGAAGGCGGTCGGTTCGGCACCGAGGAGATCACGGTGATTCGTCCTGCCGTGGCGGCCGCGCGTGGGCGCGGCGTGGATGTGTCGGGTCCATGGCCTGCGGACACGCTGTTTCATCAGGCCTATCAGGGCGAGTGCGACGCGGTGGTGGCCATGTACCACGACCAGGGCCTTGCGCCGTTGAAAATGGTCGCCTTCGACAGCGGTGTGAACTGGACGCTGGGTCTGCCGTTCATCCGCACTTCGCCCGATCATGGAACCGCGTACGAGATCGCGGGGAAGGACCGGGCCAATCCATCGAGCATGCTGGCGGCCATCCGGCTGGCGCTGGTCCTGGCCCGGCGCCGCGGGCCGGACATCGAAGCCGGCCTCACTTGCGCAGGAGCGCGTATTCCATGCTGTCGACCAGGGCCTGGAGGGACGCGGTGATGATGTTTTCGCTGACGCCGACGGTCCCCCATTCGCGCGCACCATCGCTGCTCTGGATCAGGACGCGGGTCTTGGCGGCGGTGCCGGTGCCCGTGTCGATGATCCGGACCTTGTAATCAGTCAGCCGCACCTTGCCGACGCGCGGGAAGAACCTGGCCAGGCCCTGGCGCAAGGCCCCGTCAAGCGCGTTCACCGGCCCGTCGCCATCGGCCACCGTGTGGGCACGGCGGTCGCCCACGCGGACCTTGACGGCGGCTTCGCAGATCGAATTGGCGCCGTCCCTGCGAATCGAGGCGTGGTAGCCCTCGACGGTGAAGAGCAGCTCGGGATTGTGTTCGAGGATGCCCCGGATCAGCAGCGCCAGCGAGGCCTCCGCCGCCTCGAACTCGTATCCCTGGCTCTCGAGTTCCTTCACCCGCCCAAGAATAGCCCGCACCTCGGGCGCGTCGGGCGCAAGATGAAAACCGAGTTCGCGCGCCTTGGCCAGGAGGTTGCTCCGGCCCGACATGTCGCTGACCAGGACGCGCCGCGAGTTGCCAACCGCCTTAGGCTGGATGTGTTCGTAGCTGCGCACCACCCGCTCGACGGCGTGCACGTGCATGCCGCCCTTGTGCGCGAAGGCGGCGGCCCCCACCCACGGCTGGCGCCCGTCCGGTTTGACGTTGGCAATCTCGTCGACGAACACGGACAAATCGCGCAGCTTCGGCAGCGAGCCCGCCGGCACGGTGCGTTGCCCAAGCTTGAAATGCAGGATCGGGATCGCGCTGGTCAGATTGCAGTTGCCCGTGCGTTCGCCATACCCATTGATGGTTCCCTGGACCTGTGTGGCTCCGGCCTCGACCGCCGCAATGGCGTTGGCGACGCCCAACCCGCAGTCGTCGTGCGTGTGGATGCCGATCGGGACCGCGAGCTCGCGGCGGGCCAACGCGGTGACTTCGGCGATCTCGCGCGGCAGGCGCCCGCCATTGGTGTCGCACAAAACCACGCGATCCGCTCCCGCCCGCTCCGCGGCCCGCCAGGTGGCCAGGGCATACTCGGGCTCGTCGGCATAGCCATCGAACGAATGCTCGGCATCGTAGATCACGGTCCGTCCGTGCGCCTTGAAGAACGCGATCGTGTCGCTGATCATGGCGAGGTTCTCATCCGGCTTGGCGCGCAACACCTCGCGCACATGGAGCAGCCATGTCTTGCCAACGATGGTGACGACGGGCGTCTCGGCTTCGAGGAGTTGCCGCAGGGACGGATCGCGCTCGACAGCGATCCCCTTGCGCCGGGTCATGCTGAACGCGGCGAGCCGGGCCCGTCGGAACCTGCGCCGCTTGGCCAAGGCGAAGAACTCGAGGTCTTTGGGATTGCTGCCCGGCCAGCCGCCCTCGATGTAGTGGACGCCGAATTGATCGAGCCGTTCCGCGATGCGGAGCTTGTCGGCGACGGAGAAGTTGATCCCCTCGCCCTGACTGCCGTCGCGCAAGGTTGTGTCGTAGATCTCGATGGCCGGTTTCATAGGCGTCCGACGGGGCGGACGCGTGGTTTTTAGGCCAAAGCGACCGGGCATGCAAACGGATTGAGAGCGAGCTACTTGGTGCCGCGCTTGGCGAGCACGGCGCCGCCGGTGATGCCGGCATCGTCGCCGAGTTTGGAGGCGATGATCGCGATGCCCTTGTCGGTGCCCTGCATCGCGTAATCGTGCGCGGTTTCGACGATGATGGCCAGCATCTCGTCTTCGAGGGCGTCGATGACCCCGCCCCCAAGAACGACCACTTCCGGGTTGATGAGATTGATGATGTTGGCCACGGCGATCCCTGTGTACTCGGCCGCCTCTTCGATGACCTTCTCGACAAACTTGTCGCCGCGGCGAAGGGCCTTGCGGAGGTCGCCGCTGCGCATGTCCTCGAGATCGCCGCCCAGCATCTCCGTCAGGACGGTCTTCTGGCCGTCTTTGACGCCCGCCTGGATGCGGCGGAAAATGGCGGTCCGGCTGGCGAGGGCTTCGAAGCAACCGCGATTGCCGCAGCCGCACTTGGGACCGCCCACTTCGAGCACCATGTGGCCGATCTCTCCCGCGCTGCGATTGAAACCGGAAAACAGCTCTCCGTCGAAAATCAAGCCGGCGCCGATGCCCGTGCCCAGGAAGATGCCGACCATGTGGCGTGGCTTGCCCTTCAGTTCGCGTTCGTACACGCCAAGGGTCTGCACGTTGCAGTCATTCTCGACGAACACCGGGATCTGAATCAGCTTCTCGAGGTCCTTCTTCAGCGGAACGTCTTCCCAGACGAGGTTGGGCGCGAAGATGACGCGTCCCGTTTCGGGGTCCGAGGCGCCGGGCGCGCCAATGCCCACGCCACGGACCTGTTTGGGCAGGAGATCGCACTCGTCGATGGCGTCCTGGACGCACCGGGCGACGCGGTCGATGACCGCCTCGGGCCCGCGCTGGGACTTGGTGCTCATCTTGCTCCGGCCGAGACAATTCAACTTGTCATCGAACACGCCGGCGAGAATCTTCGTGCCGCCCAGGTCAACGCCCACAAGAAAGTCCTTTGAGGTCTCGGCCATAGTTGTTTATGCCTTTCCAATCAGCACGGATTCCACCTTCTCCTGCAGTTCACAGCTGAGGTCATCGACCGCCCGGTCGCCGTTGACGATCGTGAAGCCATAGATTTTCTGGAGGTACTGGAACTTCTCGACCATCAGTCTCTGGTACTGCACGAAGCTGTCGAACATGTCGCGCGAGAGTCCCAGGTCCATGCCGCTTTCCCAGTAGTCCAGGGCATGATTCTTGGAGAAGTTGCGCTGCACCAATTCCTCCGGAGAGACCTGGAGGTAAAAGACCGCGTCGGGGACCAGGGCGATGCTGTAGAGGTTCTGCAGCCACTGTTCATTCATCCCCCGCACCAGATCGCGGGCCATCAGCGTGTAGATATACCGGTCGGCCAGAACCATGAATCCGGACTTCAAGGCCGGGATGATGACGTTTTCGAGCTGGTCGGCGAAATCCGTGGCGTAGAACAGGCTGAGCGTGGTGCGGCTCAGAACGTTGCCTTCCTGGGCCTTGCGCAACTCCTCGCTGACGAGGGTGGATCGTTTCAATCCCACCTGCACGGTGGCGTGCCCCCGCCCTTCGAGCCAGCGCACCAGCCGGGCGATCTGGGTCGAGCGCCCGGAACCATCGGCCCCTTCCATAACAATGAGCTTGCCGCTCAGCCGGCTGGTGTCGACCCCCAGGATGCCCTGGCCATAGAACCGCTTGAGAGTGGTTTGGGGAACGACCACCTGGGGGCCCGGCGCGGGACGTCGCACTTTGCGATGGGCCTTCGATGGTTCGGGATCGGGGCGTCGCGCCATGATGCACTCAGTGGTTGGGAGAGCCGTAGTCCGAGAGGGGAATGCGGTCTGCGACAAGCCGCCGGACAATCGACTGTTGCGCCTCGACGCTCTGGTTTGCGTCGATGAGATGGAATTGGAACTCAGTGCTCATCGCGAGGTACTGTTCAAGCAGACGGCCCTGGAAGATGCGGAAGCTCTCGTACGGGTCGGACGACAGACGCAGGTCCATGCCCGCCTCGAAGTACTTCAATTGCGGGCGCCCATCGAGGATACGCTGCAACGAGACCTCGAGTTGCGCCTTGAACAGAAACGTCAGATCCGGCAACGCGGCAAAGGCATAGATGCCCCGCACCCATTCAGGCGTGCAGCCGCGCACGACGTCGCGGGCGAAGGCGGTGAACACATAGCGATCGCAGAGGACCAGGTAGCCGGCCCGCAGCAGCGGAACGAGTTGGCGCTCGTAACGGTCGGCGAAGTCGGTCGCATGGATGAGGCTGAACGTGGTGGGTGTGAGCAGGTTGGTCTTCTTGCCTTTGCTCGTGGCGCTCTTGACCAGATCCGACGAGTTCCATTCACTGAAAAAGACTTTCAACTCCTGCTGTTCCAGCCACCGCTTCAGAAGGTAAATCTGCGTCGATTTCCCGGAGCCGTCGATGCCCTCGACCGCAATGAGCCGCCCCGGGAAACCCAACTCCGCGAACGTCTTCATCAATCGCGCGCCAACCTAAGGGCGTCCCGCTGCCGATGACAACCCTTTTTCGTCTACGTCGGCAAATCGGATCAACAGTCTTGTCACACGAGCGCGAGGTTTCGTAGACTGGCGTCCACATTTGGGGTCTGAAGGATTCTGAACGATGTCCACGATTCGGCTCAGCGCTGTCGATATCGCCCTGGTGGTGGGCTACCTGGTGGGAATCACGATTCTGGGCGTGTGGTTGGGTCGAGAGATTCGAGGAGGCCGGGATTTCTTTTTGGCGGGCAAGTCCTTGCCCTGGTGGGCCGCGGGCATGTCGCTTGTGGTCTCGGACATCGGGGCCAAGGACATGATCGGCCTGGCCGGGGACGGGTACCGGTACGGGATCGTGATGATGAACTTCGATTTCATCGGCTGCATTTTCCCGGTGTTGATCGCGGCCTTTCTGTTCATGCCTTATTTCTGGCTGGCGGGGGTTTACACGGTGCCCGAGTACCTGGGACGGCGATACAACCTGGGCGTGCGGACCTTTTTCGCCGTCATCTGGGTGCTTTTCATGATGGGCACCCTCGGCACAATTTTCGTGAGCGCCGCGGCGATGTTCGAGGGGTTGCTGGGCTGGAGCTTCTGGTTCTCCGTGATGCTCACGGCGGTTATCGTGGGGTTGTGCACGGCCCTGGGCGGTCTGCGCGCGGTCGTTTTCACGGAGTCGATCTCGTGCATCGTGCTGACCGCCGGCGCAGCTTTGATTTGCGGCTTGGGTCTCGCCAAGGTCGACGGGTGGGCTCATCTCCAGGAGACGATCGGTCAGATGACCTGGACACAGCATCACCTGACCCTGCTGCCGCCGGCCGACCACCCCGTCTATCCGTGGCCGGCGGTGTTGTTGGGCCTGGGGTTTGTGCTGGGCCCGGCTTACTGGATTGGCAACCAGGCCATCGTGCAACGCACGCTCGGCACGCGCACCCAAAACGAGGCGCGGGCTTCGTATGTGTTTTGCGCGGCGATCAAGTTGGTGTTTCCGATTCTCCTGGTGGTGCCGGGCCTGGTTGGCGTGGCGCTGCTGGGCCCGGAACTGGGCCAACCGGGCAAAGACTGGGACGGGAACCGCGTCTTGCCGATGCTGGTGGTGCGTCTTCTGCCGCCAGGCGTGTTGGGCGTGGTGATGGGCGCCTTCTTCGCCGGGGTCATCTCGAATCTCGATTCCTATGTCAGCTCGGCCAGCACGATGGTGGTCACGGACCTGTACCGCACATTCATCCGCCGACAGGCCGCGGATCGCGAATGCCTTCTCGTGGGCCGGTGGCTGGTCGTCGCCTTCCTGGTGGGAGGCGTGGCCATCAGCTACCCGATCAAGAAAGGCTTCGGATCCGTGTTCGAGGCCTTCCAGACGTTTCTCTCGTTCTTCCAAGGGCCGCTTCTGGCTCTCTTGTTGCTGGGCATGTTGACCCGGCACGCCACACCGTGGGGCGGTGTGGCCGGCATGATCATCGGCGTGTCCACCTCGGCCGTGTTGAATTCGGCCGAGCTTCTGCTGGGAGTGCCCGGTGGGATTCCCTTTCTGTGGACGGCGTGGTGGTCGTTTGTGGCGGCGCTGGCCGGGGTCGTCGTCGTGAGCGCGTTCACCTCCGGTCATGACGAGGCACGACTGCGCGGTTTGGTGTGCTGGCTGCCGGCGGAGGGAGGGAACAAGCCATGACTATGTTCTCGGAGCCTCTCGGCACACTCTGGCTGCTTGCGGCCGCAAGCGGGGCGGGTTGGATGGGCAAGGCGGCGTTCATTGGCGTGTTTGTCGCCTTGATCGTCCTGCTCGCCAGCCTGCCGGCCAGGATGCTCGGCGAGACTGAATGCCGCCCAGCGCTCTGGCGGAATGTCCGCGCCTGGGCCATCCTGGTCGCTGTCGCGCAAATCTTCATTTACACTCTCTGGGGTTAGCGAGGCTCCGCCTCAGACCGAGGGAGCATGTCGCCACTTCGTGTGCGCTGGGTTTTGGCCATGGCCACCGGCGGCCGACGCCTCGCGAAGCATGTGAAATAACCGGGCGAGCAGGGGCTTGCGATTGCGCTGGCGATTCGCGGGAGGCGCGCTAGAATGTCGGTCGATTCCAAATGAAGAAGACCAACTTCCCAAGGCCTGAATCCAAACGCGATGGGAACATCCAGCGGGCGCCGATCGAGCGGGCACCCGGGCCTTCGATGGAGCTGACTCAGCGGAAGGGCAGGGAGGCTTGTGTGAATCGAGCGCACGACCAATTGGAGCATGAGGTCCGGGAGCGGACGCGCGCACTCGAAGCGGCGATCGAGCGATTGCGTTTTCGCGAGAACGAGGTGCGTACACTGGTCGAGAACTCGCAAGACTTGATCTTCCGCTTCGATCTCAAGGGCCGGCACATCTATGCAAATCTGGCCGCGGCGAAGCTCTACGGCAAGAATCTTGATGGCCTGCGCGGGAGGCGGATGCGGGATTTGGGCACGGGGCGGGAAACATGGGAATCGGCGCGGGCGATCTTCGACCGGGTGGTGGCGAGCGGAGCGGAAGCCGGTGGCCAGATCGCGCACGGGGTTGGCGAGAGGAGGCGCTACTATGACACCCGGTTCGTGCCGGAGTTCGGGGCGGGCGGCGTGCTGGCGTCGATCCTGGTCGTGGCTCGGGACGTTACGGAGCGCGTGCGCACCGAAGAGCAGGTGCTTGCGAATGAGCGGCTTCTGTGGGCCGTGTTCAACAGTTCCTTCCAGTATATGAGTCTGCTCAGCGCGGAGGGCCATGTCATCATGATCAACGACACCGCGCTGCGATTCGCCGGGCTCAAGATGGAGGATGTGCGCGGGATGCCCTTCTGGATGACCCCCTGGTGGACACTGTCGCCGGAGACGCAAGACAAGGTTCAACGGGCCATCGAGCGCGCCGCTCGAGGTGAAACAGTGCGGTACGAGGCGGTGGTGCAGGGGGCGGAGAACCAGCTCAAGACGATTGACTTCTTCCTGAGGCCCCTGGACAGCCCCGCCGGGATCAGTCCCTTGTTGATTGCGGAGGCGCACGATATCACCGAGCTGAAGCGGACGACTGACGCGCTGCGAGATGCGGAAACCCTGGCGCGGGTCCAGGCCGAAACGGTGCTCGAAGGCATCCTCACCCATGACCGCGGCATCATTCAGGAGGCGAACAACGTCGTGGGGAACATGTTCGGATGGTCTCCAGCGGAACTCCTCGGGAAGTCTCTGATCGATCTCATCGAGCCCGAATCCCGGACTCTCGTGCGCCAGAGTCTGGTCACCAGCGCCGGGCAGCGTTACGAATGCCTGGCCCTGACGCGGGACGGCCAGCGGTTCCCGATCGCGATCCAGTCGCGTCGATTCCCCTACCAGGGCCGGCATGTCGGCATGGTGGTGATTCACGACCTGACCGATCAGCAGCGGGACCGGGCGCGCATCCGGAGGCTCGAGCAGGAGGAGGCGTTGAAGCGGGAGAAAGCGGAGCGCGAATCGTTCGCCCGCCGATTGATCGAGACCCAGGAGAGAGAGCGCTGCCGCATCGCGACGGATCTGCACGACGGACTGGGGCAGAATATCCTGGCCATCAAACACCATGCCGAGCGCTGTCTGGCCAGCGGCGCCAGCCCCGGGCGGACCGCCGAAAGCCTCCAGGAAATCACGTCGCTCGCCGCCCAGGCCGTCCGCGAAATCCGCGCCATCGTCCAGGATCTCCACCCTTATCTCGTCGAGCGACTGGGACTGACCCGCGCCCTCCAGGCCATGGTCGAGTCAATCGCGAAACTCTCGTCTGTCCACATCGTTTCCGAGATTCAGAACATCGACGGCGTTCTCAAGCCCGAGGCCGAAATCGGTCTTTACCGCATCCTCCAGGAGTGTCTCACCAACGTGGTGAGGCACTCCCAGGCCACCGAGGCGCGCCTGTGCGTCGCCCCGCAACAGCGCTGGGTCTGCGCATCTGTCGAGGATACCGGCCAGGGCTTCGATCTCACTCGCATCCGGCATGGTGACTCGGCTTCGTCAGGTCTGGGCCTCAGGGGGATTGTCGAACGAAGCGCGTTGCTGGGCGGGTCGGCCTGGATCGCCAGCCATCCGGGCGGAGGGACGCGGGTCGAGCTCCAACTCCCGATCGGGACCGCGCGCGAGGACAGCAGCCGCGGAGCCCCTTTGCGGCTTGTCTCGGAGCCGGGTTCGGGTACGATGTCCTCATAGCGTATGGCCACGGTACGAGTCCTCATTGCTGATGACCACCCGATCATCCGGAGCGGACTGCGCGAGGCTATTGAGGGACAGCGGGGCAAATGGCTGGTCTTCGAGGCCTCGGACGGTGAGCAGGCCGTCGAGTACTGCCGGACGCATCCGATCGACGTCGCCATTTTCGACATCAGCATGCCCAAACTCGACGGATTGGCCGCGGTGCGCATGACCCGAGAGCAGAAGCCGACCTTGAAGGTTATTCTACTCACGATGTACGACGACCCGGCCCTGCTCGAGGAGGGGCTGGCTCTCGGAGCGCAGGGCTACGTCCTCAAGGACGAGCCCATCGTCGTCGTCCTCGAGGCCCTTCGCGCCGTGCTCAAGGGCGAACGCTACCTCAGTCCAGCCTTGCAGAATCGCGACAGGAAACGCGACACGGTCTTGAAGCCGCTGCCTGACTCCAGCCCTTACCTCGAGTTGCTGACCGTCAAGGAGCGCAAGATTCTGCGTCTGATCGGCGAGCATCTCACCAGCAAGGAGATCGCCGACAGACTCCAATGCAGTGTGCACACCATCAACGCGCACCGCCAGAATCTGAGCATCAAACTCCGGCTGAGCGGATCCCACAGCCTCCTCAAGTTCGCCTTCGAGAATCGCGATCGTCTGTGACACATTATGCAATCACAAGCAATTGAATGCCGACTTTTTATGAAAGCAAACAACCATTCGAATCTACTCCAGCTTGTTGCGTCCGGATGCGCGAAGGCGGCCTGCTGCCTGGCCGCGGCCCTGGCGCTGACGGGCTCGACCGCGCTCGAAGCGGCCATTACAGGCCAGTGGGATTTCAAGTCGGGCGACCTCTCCGCCACCATCGGCCTCCCTCTCGAGTTCTTCGATTACCCGGGCGGGGACACTGACCAGCAGACTGTCTTCGGGACCACGACCGCCCTGGGTCTGCCCGACATCGGCGGTGCTCCGGCGCATGTCATGGGCTTTCCGAAGTCCCTGCCTCACATGGGCTACGTGATCTACCCGAACATGCACTCGAACGGTGGCGGTGCATTCGTGAACCAATACACTCTGATCTTCGATCTGCTTTACCCGCCCGCATCCTCCACGGGCTGGCGCGCCCTGATCCAAATCAACGACCCCTACAACACCGACGACGCGGACCTCTTCATCAATCCGACCGGAGGCATCGGAATCTCGGCGCAGTATCATGGCGTCGTCCAGGCCAATACGTGGCATCGCCTCGCATTCGCGTTCGATCTGGCCGCCCCGGGCGGGCCGACACTCAGCAAGTACATCGATGGTGCGCTGGTGAACCGGCAGATTCTCGGCGCCGGAGTGGACGGGCGCTGGGCACTCAACGCGGTCGACGGCATGTTCGCCCCGATGGCGCTGTTGTTCACCGACAACAATGAGGATGGCGCAGACACCCAGGCGGGCTATGTCAGCAGCATCCAGGTCCATGACGAGGCACTGTCCGCGGCATACATCCAGACCTTGGGCCCACCCACCACCGACGGCATCCCCACAACAGTGGTCGTCCCAGCCTCGATTGTCTCCCGCAAGCCGCTGGAAGGCGCCATGAACGTCGTTCCCGCCTCGGAAATCGAGGTGGTTCTGGCCGACGGCTCGGCGCCCCTGGACACCACCTCGATCGTCCTCAAGGTCAACAACGAGACACTGACGCGAAACGTCACCTCCGCCGCGGGCAAACACACCGTCACCGCCGCTCTGCCGCCGCTCAGCCCGCGTTCGACGAACACCGTCAGCGTCGGGTTTGCCGATGCTTCGGCCGGCACGGTCACCCTCGAATGGGGTTTCCGCATGGCGGCCTATCTACTCGACGCGGAACTCGAGCAGGTGTTCACCAACCGGTTGGCCGCATACTGGCCGATGGACGAGGGCCTGACTAACTTCGCCGCGACGTTACTGGTGGACGTGGCGGGCGAGAACCATTCCACCATCACGACGGGCGGCATGACAGACTACTGGCTCGATGCATCCGAATCGCGATTCGGCGGAGCTCTGCATGTCGACGGGGAGAACGTGTATGTCATGGTTCTCCCCAGCCCGAGCCTCGATATCGGGGCCAATGCGATGTCCATGGCCCTCTGGGTCAAGCTCGAACAACTCCCCAGTCAGTTGCCCGGCAGCTACGGATCGATTTACGACTCGGTCACCGACGAGTACGTGGTCTACACCGACAAGGGAAACAAGGAACTCCGGTTCAAAGTTACTCTGGCCAATGGACAGGCCGCACGGCCCGGCATTCCTGAGGCGCAACTCAAAGTGGGCGAGTGGATGCACATCGCCGCCGTCTATGACGGCAACGCCAGCCCGACCGCCGGCGAGGCGCGCATCTATCTCAACGGCGAACTGATGGACAGACATGTGGGCCACGACGGCGCCCCGGGCACCGGCCTGACTGGCAACGTGCGCGCCGGGCAGACGGCTGCGATCGGGCGTCCCGGCACGGCAACCGGAAACAACTACGTCGGAGCCATCGACGACCTCGCGATCTGGAGCCAGGCCCTGAGCATCGATGCGATCGGCTACCTCTCCTCGGGCCACTCAATCCCGGCTGTCGCTCAAGACCCCGATCCGCTCACCATCACCCAGCATCCAGAGGACAAGACCGGTGTGGTTGGAAGCCGCGTGATGTTCGAAGTCGTTCGGTCGGGCGGCACTCCGCCCGTGCTCTATCAGTGGAAACACAACGGCGTCGATATTCCCGGCGCAACCAGTGCCAAGCTCTTCGTGGTTGTGGCGCCGGACGCCGCGGGCACCTACACCGTCGCCGTCCGGGATGCCGTGCGCTCGCTTGTGAGCAATCCGGCCACCCTGACGATCGTCACGCTGTCGAGCGATCCGATCGAGTCACTCCTTGTGGGGCTCATAGCCCATTGGCGGCTGGACGATGGACTGGCCGATCCCAACACCCAGGTCCTGGCAGATGCTCGGGGCGGCAGCCCTGGCAACCTCTTCGGAGGGAGCGCGGCGGCCTGGCTCGCCGAGCCCGAGGCCCGGTTCGGCGGCGCGCTTCACGTGGACGGCCAGACTGTCTACGCGACGATTCCCAACAACAGCATCCTGGACATCAACGAGAACCAGGTGAGCGTGTCGCTCTGGGCGCGCCTCGAACAACTGCCCACCGAGATTCCCGGTGCCTTCGGCGGCATCTTCGATTCGCCCAATGACAGCTATGTCGTCTACCTCGACAAAGGCAACCAGGAACTGCGATTCAAGGTGACGACGGCCGAAGGCCAGGCTGTCCGGCCCGGCATCCCTCAGTCCGAACTGGTCCTCAACGAGTGGATTCATGTGCTCGCAGTCTACGACGGCAATGCTTCGCCCGATGCCGGCGAGGCCCGCATCTACCTCAACGGCGTCGTGATGGACACCGAGGGCTCCGCCAGCCTGACCGGATTGGTTCGACCCGGCCAAGTCACCGGTCTGGGACGCGACGGCGAGACGGCAGGCTACTTCTATACCGGTGCCATCGACGACATAGGCGTCTGGAGCCGCGCGCTGACGGTGGACGAGATCGCCTACCTGTCCTCAGGCCATGCAATCCCGGCCGGGCCGGAGCCGCTCGAAATCTCCGGCGCGCGCATCGAGAGCGGCCAGATCGTCATCCAATGGACCGGCGGTGAAGGCCCGTATCAGTTGCAGCGCCGGACCTCTCTGACCACTGGGAATTGGGAGAACGCGGGACAACCGACCGCCGGCACGACCGCATCAGACGCGACCGATGCCCCGGTCAGATTCTACCGCGTCATCAAGGCGCAGTAACACTGCCGCCCCCGGACCCGCTCTGATCGTTCAGCGCCCAGCAAGGAGAATCGGCTCATCGGTTCATTCGAGTCGGGATGCGCCGCAGCCCCTTGGGCGCGTCGGGCACGCCGACACAGTGTGGTCGAGATTGGTGTAGGACCAGCGCGTCGATTTGACCGCGAAAGAACGGATCGGTCTGACTCGTCGCATTGCCCTCGAACACGCCGTCAAACCGGTTGCTGGCGTCGGCGCCACCATGCGAGAACGGATAGAATGCGCGCCAGGACGGCCCTGGGAACAGCGTTGCCGTCGCGATCGTCTGGCGCCGATCCAAGTCGGTGGCTGGATCGAGTTCCAGCAGATGAATGCCATCATCGGCGTTTGAAAACTCCTATGCACAGCGTCAGAAGTTCCGCCGCGCGAGGCCACGCGGCCTGCAGGCTCGCAGGCCTGACCCGGCGCTGCATCATCGATGTCGCTCTGTTTAATCGAGCACGATGCGGACCGACTCGATCCTGCCGCGGAATTGGTTGTCGGTGGAATAGGGTCCGACCAGGCCGGCCTGGTCGCTGCCCACCTCGAGACCGTCCACAGGCATCGTTGCGATGAGGCTGGGGGCCTGGCCGCTGGCTGCGGGCTTGCCATCGAGCGCGAGGCTCAGCGCGCCACCCCGACCGAGACGAGCGACAGCCGTGTGCGCGCCTTTCGTCAGTTGCGGCGCCATAACCTGCGTCACTTCGCCAGCCGTCCGAACCAGGAACACCAGTTTCCCATTCTCGACAAACAGCGCGTAGCCGCGCGCCGAGCCGCCTTGGGCGACAATCACCCCTTGCGGGTTGTCCGACTCGAACGTGGCGGTGATCGTGAAGGGGCGCCCGGCAATGGCCGGTGCATGGGCGCGATCGAGACGATCGCCCATTTTCAACGCGAACTGCGTTTCATTGCTCAGGTCGGGGGCAGGATTGCCACGACTGTTCTGCGCCGAACTCCGCCAACCGCCTAACGGCAGGACATTGGCTCGGGCCGCATATTCGTCCCACCTCGCCGCCAGGGCCTTGACTCGGTCCGGCTCGGACGCCGCCAGATCGTTCTGCTCGGTCCGGTCCTTGACCGTGTCGTACAGGCGCCAAGCCTGGCCCGCCAGCGCCACCAGTTTCCATTTCCCGTCGAGAACAGCCCGGTTGCCTTCGTGCTCCCAGAAGAGCGGTCGCGTGCGTCCGAGCGGCTTGCCCTCGAATCCCGGACGCAGGCTGACACCTTCGAGCGGCGTGAGGGACCGGCCCTTGAATGCGTCGGGATAGGAGGCCCCAGCCACCTCGAGGCAGGTCGGCATGATGTCGATGACATGTCCGGGCTGCGGCTCGAGTGCCCCGTTGCGCGCCGCTGAAATGCCGCGCGGCCAGTGAGCGATCAAAGGGGTCGCGATGCCGCCCTCGTCGGTGTAATGCTTGTAGCGGACAAACGGCGTGTTGTTCAACGCCGCCCAGCATTCCCCGACAAAAACCGTCGACTGCGCGTCGCCCGGCTGGCTGCCCTCGAGTCGTCCACGGACGCCGCTCTCGGCGTTCCCGCCGTTGTCGCTCATGAAAAGGATCAACGTGTTGTCCAATTCGCCACGGTCGCGCAGCCCGCTCACCAGTGTCCCGATCGACCGGTCCATCCGTTCTACCACCGCCGCGTAGATGGCCATGATGTGGTCATAGCGATCCTGATCCTCGGCGCTGAGGCTGCTCCAGGCCGGCACGGCGTCGGGCCTTGGCGAAAGCGGCCAGGCCTTGTCGATCAGCCCCATCTCGAGCTGGCGCGCGTAGCGCTCCTGACGCAGAACGTCCCAGCCGGCCTTGAACTTGCCGCGCCACCGGGCGATGTCCTCGGCAGGCGCTTGCAGCGGGAAATGGGGCGCGTTGTGCGCCACGTACAGGAAGAAAGGCTTCCGCGCCGCCCGGGCCTCATCGACGAACTTCAGCCCGTACTCGATCCATAGGTCGGTCGAGTACCATTCCCCCGGCAAAGGCGCGCCGCGCGACCCCAGATTCTTGCCGTTGAGAAACAGCGCGGCGCGCGGCGAATCCGGAAAGTAAAAGCCCCCGGCCGCCGCGGTCAGCGTCCGATCGAACCCCCGGTCCCACGGTGTGACCCCGTGGTTCTGGCCCACGTGCCACTTGCCTGTCATGGCGGTGAAATAGCCCGCCGCCTTCAGCGCCTCCGCAAACGTCACACACCGGTCGTTGAGCCGCCCGCTGTACCCCGCCAGCGGCCGTCCACTCGAATCCCGCTGCTCCTCGGTCATATGCCCCACACCCGCCTGGTGCGGATACAGCCCTGTGAGCAGCGCCGCGCGGGTCGGACAACACCGGGCCGTGTTGTGGAACTGGGTGAAGCGCACCCCGTCCCGGGCAAGCCGATCGAGGTTGGGCGTTTGAATCTCGCCTCCATAGCATCCAATGTCGGAGTACCCCAGGTCATCGGCGAGGATGACAACAATGTTCGGTCGCGGATCGCTCGAACCGGTCGCACCGATCGCCATGAGACAGCTCGCGGCAATCGTCGCAAGCCGTGTTGACGCGCTCGTTTTCATGTGGATTTGCAGCAGGGTAGGCGATCGAGGCGCGGACGCGCAATGCTCGACCATTGATCAATCCGCACTCGGGGGGAGCAGACGTCCGTCCCGGTCGACGCTGGGAAACCAGCGGAGCTTGTCGGCAGCGATTCCCAAGGCGGTGCGCCGATTTCGATTCACCAGGGCCTTATAGAAGAGGTCTGCGACGCTCGGATCCAGAGTCGCGATCCACCTTCCCCCAAGGCAGAGGATGCCCGCGGTGTCGTCGGAATTGTCTGGTAGCAAGCGCGCGGCCTCCCATGCGAGGGCAGAGGCGGTGTAGCCTTTGTTCCAAAGCAAGGCCATCGGATCCCCCGAAGGCGGAGCCGGCTCGTCGGGCGCCGAATCGTCGTCAGCGCCCGGAACCCAGCTCACGTTGTGATCGACAGTGAAACGCGCGGCGCGCATGAGCGCTTCGGCGCGCTGAGCGGGCGTGGTGTTCGGGCCACGCGATTGGCACAAGAGCCTGGCTGCGTCTTGCGCCAGGACCGCCGCCGTGTGGCGGTAATGCCAGCGGCGTTCGGGAGTGGCTCGGTGCGCCTGAGCCCGTGCGATTTCTTCGAGGCTGGGGCCCAGCGCGTTGGTGGTCAGGGTGCTGCGAGTCGCAAGCGTAACGCCCCATTCGAAGTTGCCATCGTGGATGCGCCAGTCCGGTTCGACCTCGGTGCCCAGCAATTCGAGTCCATAGCGCCGGGTCATCCGGGCCGCTTCGAGCAGCCCCCAAGCCCTCTGCTCCGTGGACCGGTCGCCGCGGTCGGCTTCGAGGCGTCCGACAAGGAAGCGGTCAAAGAGCGGCAGCCAGTCCGGCGGGAAGTAACGGCGCGCATCGGCGCAGCGGTTAGCACGGACCAGGCGCCTGGCGAGGAGATAGCGGATGCGTTCGGCGGGCGGGTACTTGGGGGTTGCCTGGCGGGCGGCCTCAAACGCCGAGAGCTCGTCGGCATCGGACACAGGGGCGAGGTCAGCGGGCAAAGGAGTCGACGGCGGACAATGGCGATCGACGTACTCGACCAACTCCGGAAGTGTGAGAACCCGTTCCGCCACGTAGGCGACGTCCATCCAGTAGACCGGGGAGGAGTGGAGCAGAGCGTCGAGGGCCTCGACGAACTGGCGCCGGGCCAGACGCTCCAGACTGATCTCGGCCATCACCTGCTGGTTCATTGGCACAGTCTCGAAACTGCCGGCCGGTGTATTCAGATTGTCGGCCAGGCGTTTGCCGCTCAAGCGATCGGCAGCCAACGCGCTTTCAGCGTGGCTGGGCCGCAGCCGAGACTCGTCGCCGACTGCGCTGATTTCGGACGATTGCACGACAGGGAACTGTCGGCAGATGGCGGCGAGCAAGGCGGCGGCGTCCGGCATATTGCCCTGGCGCAAGAGCAGCTTCGCCCGCAACCACTGGGTCACCGGTGTTGACCGCGCGCGCTGCAGCCAGCGTTCGGCGGCTTGGATGTCACCGCCCTGGTAGGCCGCCAAGGCGAGTTGCTCGGCGGATTCGACGTCCCGCACGTCTGCCCTCTCGACCGCCTCGAGCCAGAGGAGGACCGGTTCCCGATAGGTGTGCCACGATCTCTTGGGAGCGGGAACGGCGGGGATTCTGGTCGAGATGGCCTCCCAGCCCTTCAGGATGCCTTCCTTGAGCGGCGAATCGATGTCGATGGCGGGCGCGGTATGCCCGCCGGCGATCAGGTAAGCCGTCACAACCCGCTGCGGGCGCGGGCGACGCGCCAGGGGTTGGAGTGCGCCGAAGCCCCCGCGCAAGGCATCCGAAGCCACGAAGCCCAGTGACACCGCGGCGGACGGGTCACCAGCCGCATGCTGTTCGAGATAAAGCTCGATCGCATCGCCCAATCGCTTGGCCCGGCGGCAGAGGCGCGCTTCCCAACCCAGGCTGGCCACGCTCAACCCGAGGGAGTCGGCAAAGCCCGCGTCTGCCAGAGCGCGCACCTTTCGGAAATGGGCGATCGCCCGGCCCGGATTCTCCTCCTCCCAGCTCTTGCCCAGCATGTAGGTTGCCCAGGTGGACTTGAAATGACGCTCCGCGGCGGGCCGTTCGAGCAAATGCAGCCAGGGCACCCTCGCCCCCGCAATGTCCCCCAGGTGCCAGGCCACGCTCCCCCGGAAGTAATCAGCAAACTCGCCCGGCAAACCCGCTGCCATTCGAGGCATGGCGTCCGGCGCGATTCGGATGTCGTTCGTCGGGGCGGGGCGCAGCTCGAAGGCGGCATTCGCGTCGCTCCATTTGCCCTCAGCCGCATCCCGCGGGGTGAACAGCGTGATCTTCTCGCGCTCGAGACGGTGGTTGACGACGATTCGGTCCCGGTCTTCGGATGAGACACCCGATCGATCGAGGGCCTGGCGGAGATCCTCGAGTTCGGCGGCCAGCGTGTCCTGGGCATAGTCCTTGCTGGGGCGCGCGCGCCGGTTGGTTTCGATCAACCGCATCCGCTCGAGTTCGAGTTCAAAGACCGCGTTCGGAGCGGCAAGGGCCGCGCCGTCCGGATCCGCCAGCAAGGAGTTCGGAAAAAATGGGCCGCATCCATGCGCCGGCGGGGCGCAGGCCGCGAGAAGCGCAATGGCGGTCGTCAGCGCCGCGACGGAGACTGCGCTGCGCGCGGCTGTTGTCTGTGATCCCGGCGATTTCATGAGTGTCAGGAGGCGGGGAACGGCGCCCACTGGCGGGGCGCACCGGCGATTCCGGATGTGCACATTCACTGGAGTTGAGCGTTCACCTCAGGTTCCCGATCAAACCGCAGCCAGCAGACGGTCCGCGCCGCGCCGGGCGCCAGACGGTCCATTCCGGAATCGCTCCAGCATTCGAGGCTGGTGTTCGAGCGCTCCCGGAAATCGAATCCCTTGAACGCGTCTCCCGCTACCCGCCGGGCGCCTTCCCAGCGCACCGCGATCCGCACGGGAGCGTTGTGATCCGCCGTGCCGAGGTTGCACAAATCCAGTTCCACCAGCCGCGGGTCCGTCCGGCGCAGACGGATGCGCAGGTCGGCTTTGGGCGTGTGGCCGGCCATGACGGCCGCCAGGGTGGGGGGCGTCCAGTTCAAACGATCGCCGCGAACCGGCAGCCGGTACCAGATGACGCCTTGCATCCGCTCCGGACGGTCGTCCGTCCATTGCCGGATCAGCCCGGACAACGCGGACGGATCAGCGCGCACCTCTCGGGTTCGAGTCCCCTCCGGCCACTGCCGCGCGGGGCCTTCGGCGCTCAGGCCAACGAAATTGCCGCCGGGATCGAACGCGGTGACGTAGCCATAGGTGGGCAGAGCGACACGGAACGGCCGACCCAGCCGCGCTGCCCGCTCGACCGCCTTTCGCGCGCGCAGAGGATCGCAAAGCTGCAGATCATCCTCGATCCGATGCGGGCGTTCGAGCGAATGGACCTGAAGCACAAAACCATCCGCCGCGCGGACCAGCGGGCGCAGGTCAGGGCGCTTCAACCAGGACGGCAAGGCCGTGATCACCACCGGGTGGGGCGACACGGCTCGTCGAATCGCACCGAGCCAGAGTGCGTATCCGGCCAGCTTCGACTCGGCACAGTCAAAGTCGATTTGCAGTTCGCCGATTTCGAGCTGACGGCTTTCGGCTTCCCCGACAAGCGAGGCGGCAAGCCCGGCCAACCACCGGGCCCGCGCGTCGTCGGAAGCAAACGGACCTGGAAACGTCCCGATCCGCATCGCCAGGCCGATTGGGCGGCGGCTTTGCCGCAACGCGTCATGGTCCAGGGAGACGCGAACGACTTTGGCTTCGCCCTTCTCCCAGTGGACCTCGGCCGCCAGCGCCACGATGCGGGAGAATTGGGTGGTTTCCTGCGTCACGGCCGTGACGACGGGCTCGGTCCAGGCGCGCTGCCAGACGTAGACCTCGTGCGGCATCGGTCCCTCGACGCGATGGGCCGGGCGCGGCCACTGGAGCCAGGCGATCCATGCAGCCGCGGCGCATCCCAAGCTGACGATGGCGAATTTGCCGGACATGCGGGCTCAACCGTCGGGTGGCGGCAGCGCGATTCACCGGCTTCGGAACACAGCCAGCTCCGACAAACCGATGTTGGGCGATCCGGGTTTCACTTCATTCGACCCACCGTTATCGGCCCCCTCGAGCGCTTCGCGCAGGAGAGGCGGGGCATTGATGTCGACGCTCTCAGTCGCGGCCGCGGTCCGGGCGCTCGGACCAACCGCCTGGGACAATGTCAGCAATAAAAGCAAGCTTTCAACGGGCACAGTGCAAAGACGGCTTGCGAGGGCAGGCATCCGTTTTATGGGGCTTTGACATTCAACAGGTCAATGCGCATTGGACCCATCAACCAGGAAACGTTCAACGCTTAACTTCCAACGCTCAACTCTCAGCTCGTCGCTTCATGGGATTCCCTTCACAACCCCTTCCTGAGCTCGTCGAGCTTGGGTCGGATGATCATCCGACAGTAAGGCTGGTTCGGGTTGTTGCGATAGTAATCCTGATGATAGACCTCGGCACGGTAAAATCGCGGAAGGGCCTGGATCTCCGTAACAATCGGGCGCGCGAACTGTTTGCCGGCCGCCGCCTTGGATTTCTCGGCCGCCACGCGCTGGGACTCATCGTGATAGTAAATCACTGAGCGATACTGGGTCCCCACGTCGGGTCCCTGCCGGTTCAGCGTGGTCGGATCGTGCGCCTGCCAGAACAGGTCGAGCACTTGCTCGTACGTGATCGCACGCGGATCGAACTGGATTTGCACAACCTCCGCATGCCCGGTGTCCCCGCCGCACACAGCCTTGTAGGTCGGGTTCTCCGTGTGGCCCCCGGCATAGCCGCTCACCACGGATTTCACGCCGGGCACACGCTCGAACACGGCTTCAAGACACCAGAAACAGCCGCCCCCCAGCGTGGCGTACTCGGAAGCGGATGCGATCGGCGAAGGCGGCTGGGTTTTCATGGCGGGTTGGGGCGGCTCAGCTTGAATCGCGCACGCGGCGAAGCAGGCCAACATACCTCGGAACGGCGTGTTCATCGTTATCCAAATTCCAGATGCGCTGCATTGTAGACGAGAACTCTCTTTTCTACAAATGCCTATCCGATATGGGGAGGGGCGTCCACAGCGCCAATTCATGAAGTCGAAAAGGTCGGAGTGGGGACGGCTCGTCCCCCGCCATGTCAAGTGAAGACGGCGTGTGTCGGCGACGGGGCCGTGGGGCGTCCAAAAGCGACAATCGAGTGTCTGAACCGGCCTTGTTGCTCTTTGCGCCCTTCATCCATGATCCGTCCTGAGTTCATGAGGGATCCTTGGCGGCGGGACGCGGATGTCGACCGAGCCTGGCAGACGTCCAATGAGCCCGCCCATCCGTGTTTGATCGGTGTTTGATCGGTGTTTGATCGGTGTTTCACCCGTGGCTCTTTGAATGCCGGGTGCTCTGTGTGCTCTGCGTCTCTGTGGTTCAATCCGGGACGGTGACTGTCATCGGATGGGATTCACCACAGAGACACAGAGACCACAGAGGGAAGAGAGCCTCATGAACCGGGCCGGATCATGAAGGACGGGTCACTTTCTCCGCTTCCCTTCATGTGATAAGAACAGGGGGAACCACGGACCAGCGGCGAGGTGGCCGTGGGCGGCAGAGAGTCTCTCGAGTCGGTGCAGGAATCCCGCCATGCGCGAGCGGCCGTTGTATCGGAACAGCGTCTCGACCAAGACGTGATGGATGCGCCCGCACTGTGCGGCGTATTGAAGAGCCAGCCAGCGATAGTACGTCTCCATGCTCTTCATGTTCTGGCGATAGAGGATTCGCACCAATTCGCTGATCAGGGCGTCGGCCCGGTCGTCGAAGAAGCGGCTGAGGTTCGCCGGCGGACCGCCGGGGATGGGCTGGTAACGCTGGACGAACACATACGCCCCGGGCAGCGAGCGCAGAAATCGAAACCGTTCGACATCTTCCGCCAACGTGGTGTTGAACCCGTACATGCAGACGAACTCGATGTTGTCCGAAGGGCGCGGTTGGAGCAGAGCGTACCGTCGGCGCAGCAGATCGAGGCCTCGCGCGTCATTGAGACTGAAATAGTATGTGCGGCGAGTGAACGTCGCGTTGGTGGAGCCAATCCGGCGCAGCAAACCGGCCGCCTCGGGCGTGAGCCGCCGCAAATCGAGGGTCTGGTTGAAGTTGACCTGCAAACCGCGGCGCGCCATCGCCTCGAGCAACTCGAGGGCGTCGGCGTGAGCCAGCAGGTTGTCGTCGAGCAGGATCAGCTTCTTGCGACCTTGGAGCAGAGTTTCCAGATCGCCGACCCGGCGCGGCGGTCCCTCCTTCTCGGGCACGATGCAGAAGGGACAATGCATGGGACACCCTCGTGTCAGGAACCCGATGGCGCGGTCACCGAGTTCCGGATACAGCGCGTAGTCTGGGGCCAGAGCCTCGATTTCCGGTGCCAGGCGTCGGTGGAGATCGACGCCCGAACCGCCCAGTTGCAGAGTGTCGCCGAACCGATCCCGCAGCACCCCGACTCGCTTCGCCGACGCCGCGGTGCCGAACACACAACTGGCCAGCACCGTCCCGGCCATGGGAAGCGACCGCACGCCACGCGCCAATACCACCTTCCGGCCTTGGGACTTGAAATGCCGGCTGAGCTTCATCAAAGCCACGTTCGGCAGAGTGCTGTCCGCGTCCACCAGCAACACGGTCGAAGGGGCCAGCCGGCGAACGGGGACCGGCCTTGGGCGCGGTTGGACCTCGGGAATCGGGAGGCGTTCCCGCGCCAATCGCGCCGGGAAACCGCTGCGGGCCGATGCCGAGAGGGTGACGACAAACTGCAGGTTGGGAAACCGTGTGCCCAGCAAAGCGAGAAAGCGCGCCAGGCCGCGGGTTTCGCACCAGGTGTCCGCCGCGGCCAGCAACACCACGCCGGGCTGCAGAAGCGGGTTCGGGTCGAACGACCGTTCCGTGGCGTCGTAAGCGTGCCTGGCGATGTCGAGAAGCACGACCGCCGGCGTCCGTCGCGCTGCAGACGCGGCTTTCCAGCGCGCTTCCAACTCGCCGGGTCGAGCGAGGCTGTCGGCGACATCCCAGCCGAGCCACTCTGACAGGTCCACAGTCAGCCGGGCGAGCACGGCGCGCGCGCGCCCCGCGCGATAACAACTCTTCTGGCGAAGGCGCTGAAGGAAGGCCAGCGGGTCCGTGACGCGCGCCCGGACATCGAACAATCCGGCACAACGCCTCACCCGCTGGTCCGGGTAGATGCCGAACTGGTCCGTGCCAGCGTGGGGCGTGACCCGACGCCCATAGCCGATCAACAGCCGCCCGATGTGCGACCTGCCGAGATCCGGACGGCTGTACGCCGCTCCAGGTCTGGCTGAGCGCATGGCGGCCCGCGATAGGGGGGCAACATGGCCATCTGCCCAGATTTGCCATCCTGACTGCCGCCGCGCGGGGCGGTGGGGTCCCCGCTCTTGCGGGGCGTGGTAGATGAGCGTGTACTCGAGTCGCGCCGGATGCTCGGTACGCACGCCCAGCATTGTGCCGAGTTTGGGCGCCAACACGGACGTTTGTCGCCGCCCCAGACTTGCCAGGGCCAAGCAACGCAAGAGCGCGTCCGACGCTTCACTCGCCGGCAAGAGCGTCCACCGGCGGAGCGCGCCCCGCCCATCGCTGAAATCGCAGTCGGATGGCGCCACATGGCGCACATTCTCCGCGCGGAGGAACTCGATGTGCATACCGAACATCGAAGATGAGGCTCGATCCGAACCACAGAGGCAAGCCGAATGGCTGCGTCAAGCCTGAGGCGCGCAGGCGATCACCTGCGTCGGCGGCGACGGCAATTTTCTCCTCAACGTCAGGCCGATGCGGACTGGGGAAATCGAGGCGCACCAAGCCGAACGGTTGAAGGAGATGGGCGCTTGGCTCGCATCCGTGAAATCCGTGAAATCCGTGGTCAGGGAATGGTCTTCAGAAGCTATGCCAGAGTTCGAGCCACCGCAACTCGCTCCAACGCGTGCTCCACACGAGTTTAGCCAAGCGCAGTCCTCGCGTGCGTAATGTTCTTCAGGGCCTTCCTCGTCTGGTGCGCCATCGCCGTGACAGAGGCTTCCACGCCATTCTCCGACTTCGCCGGCGCAACCGCCGGGTCGGCGACCACCGGCTCCGGCGGGTGGTTCGTCCTGACGTGCGTCGGGTTCTCGGCTTTGAGTTTCTTGAAGAGAACTGCTCCTCCGCAGCGTGCTTGACGGTTGAGGGGGGCGTGCTTAGCCTCTGCCGCTTTTAAAGTGGCGGGGGCGGCCCGCGGGCCGGCGGTGTTGCCGCGAGGCCGAACGAAAGGCTTTTTGAAGTGAACGTAACCATCGAACATCTCAGTCCCTGCAAGAAACTCGTGCGCGTGGAAATCGACGCCGAGGCCACCCGGGCCAGGGCGGACGCAGTGCTCAAGGAGTTCCAGCGCAAGGTGCGGCTGCCCGGGTTCCGGCCCGGCAAGACGCCCCGCGCGCTCCTTCTCAAGACCTTTGCCCAGGAGATCAACGCCGAGATGAAACGCCGGATCACCAGCGACGCCTACCGCGAGGCCATCGAACAGCACAAACTCCGCCCGATCACTCGCCCTGAAATCGAGGAGACTCCCTGGGAACTCGGACAGCCCTTCGCTTTCACCGCCACGGTCGAGACCGAGGCGGATTTCGAACTCCCGGATTACCGCGGGTTGCCGGTTCGCCGGGACAACCGCACCGTCACGGAGGAGGATCTCGAGCGCGCATTGCGCATGCTCCGCGAGCAGAAGCCGGTCTTCGTCGATCTGGATCGACCCGTCCAGCCGGGCGACTTCGTCGTCGTCAATTACACCGGCACGTGCGAGGGCAAGCCGATCACGGACATCGCTCCCACCGCGCGCGGGCTGACCGAGCAGAAGAACTTCTGGCTTCAAATCCAAACCGGCTCGTTCATTCCGGGATTCACCGATCCCTTGGTGGGCGCAAGCGCGGGCGAAAGCCGCGCCGTCACGGTCACTTTCCCGGACGATTTCGTCACGCGCGAACTGGTGGGCAAGCAGGCCGTTTACCAGGTCGAGATCGTCCAGGTGAAGGAAAGGCGCATCCCGGAGCTGGACGACGCCTTTGCGGGCAGCTACGGGGCTGAGAATCTCGAAGCCCTCCGTGCCGGCGTGCGGCAGGATCTCGAACTCGAACTCAAGGAAAAGCAACAGCGCCAGGTCCGCGATCAGTTGGTGGCCACGCTCCTGGGCCGCGTGAGCTTCGAATTGCCCGAAGCCCTTGTCGAGAACGAGACGCGCAATGTCGTGTTCGACATCGTCAAGGCCAACCAGGAGCGGGGTGTGGCCAAGGAGGCCATCGACGAGCGCAAGGACGAAATCTACAGTGTCGCCAACAACAGCGCCAGGGAACGGGTCAAGGCGATGTTGCTGCTGAACCGGATCGCCGAGAAGGAGGGCATCACGGCGACAAGCCAGGAACTCACCCAGCGGGTCCTCGAACTGGCGGCGCGTTACCAGATCAAGCCGGACAAGCTGGCCAAGCAACTCCAGGAGCGCGGCGCGTTGCCCCAGATCCAACGCCAGATCATCGAGGCCAAGGTCCTCAACGCGCTCGAGTTGTACGCCAAAATCGAGGATGGCTCCGGCTAGCCCGGTTATTTCACACGCTTCGCGAGGAACCGTAACCGGGCTAGCCGGCAAAACCGTGCCCGGAAATGGACCACAAGCATTCTGTTGGCCCTGAAGGCGTTCTTCGATAGGAACAGTGTGTTGCATATCTCTGTCGCTCGAGTCTGGCGCGGTTTTGCTTCTCTAGCCCGCACAGCAGTCCTCTTGCGAAGTCTCAGTGCCCTGTGCACCATAGGGGTGTGAAAAATGCGGGCTAGGCTCGAACTCCACACTTTTCAAGCGCGCCGTTTGGTCTAGACTGGGCGCATGAAACACGCGGGCAAAGCGACACAGGCGGCCCTGCGCCTGATTTACTGGCCGCTGTTTTTCGTGTTGGCCCTCATGCTCGTCAGCGTGCTGGCCAAGTTCCTGGGCAGCATCCTCATCTATGTCGCCGGCGGCCTCGCCGTCTTGTGGGTCCTCTTTGGACTCTTCTGCCTCTACTTCTTTCGCGATCCCAACCCCGCCATCCCGTCCGCCCCCGAGGCTATCCTCGCGCCCGCGCACGGCAAAGTGGACACCATCGACGAGATCGAGGAACTCGAGTTCATGGGAGGACGATGCCGCCGGGTGTCGATTTTCATGTCGGTTCTCGATGTGCACGTTCAGAGGGCTCCGGTTTCCGGCCGGATCGCGTTCCACAAACGGGCGGCCGGCCAGTTCCTGAACGCTTTGCGCACCGATTCCGCCGCGTTCAACGAAAACGTCCTCCTCGGCTTCCTGTCCGCCGAGCGCGACGGCGAGAGGGTCGCGGTCCGGCTCATCGCCGGCGCAATCGCGCGCCGGATCGTGGTCTGGGCCGACGGCGGCACCAAGGTGGCTCGGGGAGAACGCATCAGCCTCATTCAGTTCGGCTCTCGCTGCGATCTGCTATTGCCGCTTGATGTCCGGATCAAGGTCCAATTGGGCCAATCGGTCCGGGCGGGCGAGACCGTCGTCGCCAACCGACCTTAAGCTTAGGGTCTGTGCAAAAACTACTTCCGATTCTGGCGGGAGCGCCACCGGGCCAGATGCAAAGCCCGAGGGAGGGAGTGTGTCTTAATTTTTGCACAGACCCTTAGGCCGATCCTATGGCCGACCCAAACGACCATCACGCCAGCAACCCCGAGCCTGCCGGCCGAATCCAGATTTACCTTCTGCCGAATCTGATGACGGCCGGGAACCTGTTCTGCGGCTTTGTCGCCTTGACCAAGATCGTCGAGGCGGACGCCGCCGTGGGGAGTTTCAACACAGCCATCCGCCACGCGCTTTTCTTCATCTTGCTTGCCTGCATTTTCGACCTGCTCGATGGGCGCGTGGCACGGTGGGGCGGTCACGAAAGCCCTTTCGGCCGGCAGTTCGACTCGCTGGCCGATCTGATCTCGTTCGGCGCCGCCCCGGCTTTTCTCGTCCACCGCATCGTGTTGAAAGACGTGTTCCTCGAGCACCAGGAGATCGGATGGTTCATTGCCTCGGTCTACCTGATTTGCGGCGCCTTGCGCCTGGCGCGCTTCAACTGCCTGGCCAACCTGCCCGGCGCCAGCGGCACGAAGGAATTCCTCGGATTCCCAATCCCCGCCGCCGCCGCCCTGGTCGCGTCCCTGACTTTGTTCATCATGTGGTGGGAAGACCGCGAGTTCCCAGTCGGGCGCTGGCGCTATGCCCTGCCGTTCATCCTCATCTTCCTGTCGATCATGATGATCAGCGATGTCAGGTATCCTTCGTTCAAATCCATTAACCTGAGCGTCCAGCGGCCCTTCGCCAAACTCGTCGTCGCCGCGGTCTTCATCGGGGTTCTCATCGTCCTGCGCGATAAGATTCTCCCGCTGGTGCTCCCAATCATTTTTACCGCCTACTTGGTGTACGGATTCATCCGACCCCGCATCTCGCGCCGCATGCGACGCGAGATCGAGGATGCCGATGAACTCGAAGAGCCAAACCAGCCGCCTTGATTCGCATGCCGGCGCTGTTGCCAGCCGCATCCCTCCTCCACCAACCGGGCCTTTCTCCCAGAACCCCAGGAGCGTGCGGCGGCTCAAAGCCGGACAGTCCATCCAGCATCAGGACACCGTCCGGCGCTCGCTCTCTGCCTCCCCGTCAGCCCCCGATCGCCTGTCAACCTGCCAATTCACACCCCTGACGAGGCCGGGGCGCTGGCTTGAAGTGCTTGATGAGGAAACGCTTATATCTAAGACTGAAGCCCCCCTCGCCCGACCGATCCGCTCTCTGCAGCGCCTTCGCTTGAAGCTTGGCACGCCAGTTGCCTCTGCTCGTTTCGCCAAGGGCGCGGTCGGGAACTGGGAGGTTTCTCGCCACGCCGCAACAACCCAGGGGCCGCCTGCCAAGGAGGGCGGTCCAAGGAGGGACACCAAGAGGTGGGGGTGGGGAACAAACCGGCTCGATGCATACTGTAGCCGGTTGGTCGGCCGAAACCCCGCGTGGCGAACAGCGCCCGTCCCGGCTGTCGATGCCAGACACACGAAGTCGAAAGGAGACTATGAAAACAATCCGATCCACTGCGCGCAATCTCTTCGCCGGTTCGCGCCCGGGTTGGGCTGCGATCTCACTCGCTGCCGCAATCCTCATCGTGAATCCGACAGGGACTGGCAAGGCAGCACAGGACGCGGCGCTTTCGCCGCGCGCCGGGGTGTCGCGACGACCGCAAGACAGAAGCACCCGCCCGAGCCCCATCGAAGCCGGACCGCACCATGCAGCGTGGCAATTCCAGACTCCCGGTGAAGGTCCTGCCGGGACACCGCGATCCGCCGGCTCTTACATCGAGTTGGCGTCGGGCTTGAACCGATGGGATGCCGGTCGCAAGGCCTGGCGACCCGCCGAAGCTCGATTCGACGCTCAGCGCGACGGCTGCTTCGTGGCCCGATCCACGCAACATCAGGTGATCCTGGGCCCCGACCTCAACTCTGAGGGCGCCGTTGACCTGCTGGCGCCCGACGGAGTCCGGCTGCGCTCGACCATCCTCGGGCTGGCCCTGGTGGATACCGGCTCCGGACGCAATGTGCTGCTGGCTGAAATCAAGAGCTGTCAGGGCGCCCAGATCTCACCCGATGAAATCGTCTACCCAAATGCGTTCGACGGCCTCGTCGCCGACGTGCGTCTGCTCGTCCGTTTGGATCGCTTCGAACAAGACGTCATCCTCAGGGAGCGGATTCCGCCCGAGGTGGTCAGCGAACTCGGACTCGATCCAACCCGCACCCGGCTGCTCGTGCTCACCGAGTTCTTCGACCCGCCCAGGCCGGCCAGGAAAGTCCGGCACCTTCCGCTCTCCGACGGACGTCTCCTGGCGGACGAGGAATTGTCATTTGGCGCCATGTCCATGGCCGCCGGCGAGGCGTCGGCCGCCGGTGCGGATGCGCCCGGAATCCCAGTGCAGAAGTCTTGGGAAATCCTCGACGGGCGCCAGTTCCTGATCGAAGCCGTGCCATACCTCGCGTTGCTGAGTGTCTCCGAGACCCTGCCCGCCATCTCCGGACGCCGCCTCGAATCTCTCCGCGCAAGAGTGCGCCGCACCGTCGGTGTCGGCGCGCCCGAGCGTCCCGGGCCGGGCGCAGGAACCGGCCTCGAGTTGCCTGGACCCCGCCAGGCCAGCAGCCGTCCACACCAAATCGACGCCGAATCCCCCGTGCGCGAGTCTCCCCAGCGATCGACGGCACAGGCTCCCCGACCGTCGTCGGCCGGCCTGCTGGCCGATGGAGTGGTCATCGACTACGCCCTGACGCTGGTCACGAACGCGAACAACTTCACTTTCAAGAGCGACACGACCTATCACATCGCCGGCATCTTCAATCTGACCGGCACGACTACCATCGAGGGTGGCTGCGTCATCAAATTCGCCCCGAACTCATCCGCAAGCCTCGTCCTGCACGGACCGGTGAATTGCCAGACCGCTCCCTATCGTCCGGCCATTCTGACGGCGCGGGACGACGATTCGGTCGGCGAGATCCCGTCTGCATCGACGGGCAACCCCAGAGGCTGCTACTACGCAAAACCGGCGCTCAAGATCATGCTCGGCGGCCAGACTCTCCATGACCTGAGGATCGCCCACGCCCAGACAGGAATCTACTTCCACGACTACAGTGTCGGCACCAACAGTGTGCGCCACGTGCAGTTTGTCCGATGCGGCACCGCCCTCCAGGTCAATGGATACGGCACCGCTTTTCAGGAGATCACCCTCCACAACCTGCTCATCCACGACGCGCCTCAGACGCTTGCGGGCTACAGCTTTCATGCCAGGGCCGAACATCTCACCGTCTGTCAATCGACCCAACTGGTCACGGATACCTGGGGATCCTCCTACGGAACCCGGAGTTCGATCGAGCTTGTGAACAGTCTGCTCGTCGCAATCCCCAGCCTGGGCAACGTGGACGTGAGCCAGATCCGTTGCCGGTCGGCTGCTCAAAGCAACACCGTCTTCCAAACCGTCGGCGCCGGCGGCTTCTACCTGGCGCAACCCTCGTTCCGCAACCTCGGCGCCACGAACATCGACGCCACACTCGCCCGCGAACTCAGACAGAAGACCACCACCCCGCCGTCAATCTGCACCGCCTCGAACGGCGCCGACCTCGTGCTCGCCCCGCGCGTTCCGCGCGACTCCGACACCCCAGATCTCGGCTATCACTATGACCCGATCGACTATGCGATCAGCGAACTTGTCATTGCCGGAACGCGCACCTTGACCGTCCTGCCCGACGCCTGCCTGGCTGCCTATGGCCCCTATGGCATGCGTCTCGAAGCCGGAGCCTGCCTGAGCGCCGAGGGGACACCCCTGCGCCCGATCCGCTTGTTCCGTTACTCCCTGGTCCAGGAACAGCCGTCCGTCTGGGGACTCTGGACCGCCGCCCCGGTCTTCGTCCTGGGCACGGATCAAAGCCCCGCCACCACGCCCACGGCCCCATCCGCGTGTTTTCGCTTCGTCGAGTTCCTCGATCTGGCCAATCGCGCCTGCCACGTCCTAAGCGACACCAGCACCAGCCGTTTCGCCGAGATCACGCTCAGGGACTGCCTGGTGCGGGGCGGCCGACTCGACGTGACGGGCGACGCCACCGCCCTCGTTCGCTTCCACAACAACCTCTTCCGGCGCGCCGAGGTCCTTTTGCAGGCGGGAATCCAGTTGACCGCATTCAACAACCTGTTCCGCGGCGGCCGCCTCCAACTCGACCGCATCCTGCCCGCGGGCGATTGGGTCATGCGCGACACCGCATTCCACGAAGTGGATTTGCTGGACATCAATGGCGGATTGATCCACAGCCACAACGCCTACATCGGCCCCAAGCAGGAGCGGCTCATCCGCATCGGCTCCACCGACAAGGTCCTGTCCACGTTCCCTTATGCCAGCGGGCCGCTGGGCGATTGCTACCATGCCGCGACCAGTCTGATAAACGCCGGCAGTCGGCCAGCCAAGGACGCCGGCCTCTGGCATCACACGACCCAGGCCAACCAAACCAAGGAGGCCGAGACGACCGTCGATATCGGATTCCACTACCTCGCCCTCAGTTCGGGCACCGACGCCGGACTCCCCCAGGACACCGATGCTGACGGCGTCGCGGATTACCTCGAAGACACGAACGGAAATGGCCGGGTCGACTCGGGCGAAACGAATTGGCGTGACGCACGCGATATCGGACTCGGAGTGCGCTTCACGCGCCCGCAACGCTCATCCCCCGTCCCCTAATCCCCCGCAATTCATGCCTCTCAAACCAAGGAGTACCCCATGCGTCTCAGCGCCCAGCTTCATCGAGTAGCCCTCGCCAGCACGCTCGCCCTGCTGCACGAGGCCGCGTTCACCTCGACCGCCCCGATCCCGACCCCGCCTCCTGCCCTGTCGGGCCGCCTGACGGACACCGCCCCGCCGCCGGGTCAGAGTCCGACTGCTCGATCCTGCGGCCTTGCTGCCCTGTCCGCCCTGGCGAATCGAGTCGGGGCGACAATCGAGGCGAGTTTTCCAACACCCGCGCCTGATCTCGAATCGCCCTCCACCAACCTCGCGGATCTCGAACGGGCCGCTGCACAAATCGGCCTCGATATGAAACCCGCGCGCCGGACCGGGACGGATCCCTGGCCCGCGGCGTCCATCGTGCACTGGCGCATTGGCCATTTCTCCGCGGTGATCGACCGCGCCGGCAGCCGCGTGCTCCTGGACGATCCGATGCTCGGGGGCAAAGTCTGGCGCGATGCCCGCTGGTTAGACTGCCACGCCAGCGGTTACGGGCTTGTTCCCGCAAGCCGACTCGATTCCAACTGGACGTCGCTCAGCCCCGAAGAGGCCGCCTGCATCCGGGGCGGTCAGCGCATCTACCCGCCCACGCTCTACGACGACGATGACGAGGAATGCCCCACCGACGAGGAAATCGCGTCCCAGCCCATGGACCCCGAGGCGCCTAATCCGGGCGAACTGACAGCCTGCCCGCAGCCCGAGACCTGCCCGCCCGGGCATGGGGAGGAGGAATGCGACGGGTTGGGCATGCCTGTGTGGCGCGTCTCCGAACCCCTGATCAATCTCTGGATCAAGGACGTTCCCCTCTACTACACGATGTCCAACGGGCGCATCATGCCCCTGGTGCTCCGCTACAAACAGCGTGGCTCGCCCCTCAGCACCAATGTCTTCGGTTTCGGCAATTCCTGGGAGTGTTCCTGGCTCAGCTACTTTGACACAGCCGCGGACTCCAGCGTCAAGTTCCGGGTCCCCGGCGGAGGCAAACGCCGCTACGACGGCGTCTTGGGCGGGCCGGTGCGAGGGGCCGGTTGCGAACAGGTTGCCGCCACTGTCCGCGGCGACGGTTCGGTCAGCTTCACCATAATCTACCATTCGTTCTGCGCCAACCAGTACGCCCAGGAGTTCCCGGGCGCGGAGACCAACACCCTCCACCTCCTCTCCGAGAAGATGGACCCCCACGGACGCGTCATCCGGTTCGTCTACAGCACCAATGCCACGATGATTCTGTTGAGCCGTGTCATCGACTACGACGGCAAAGTCTCGCAGTTGTTCTACACCAACCGCCAGTTTCCTCGGTTCGTCACCTCGGTCCGAGATCCCTACGGACGCGAAGCCCGATTCCAATACGACACCAACGGCAACCTGGTCCGCATCGTCGATATGGCCGGGATCACGAACGCCTTCCGCTACAGTTCGGACGGCTTTCTCAACGCCATGATCACCCCCTATGGCATGACACGCTTTCGCACCTGGTCAGTCGAGACGGGCCTCGAGGACTTGCCCTCGTCGCGTTCTATCGGAATCACACTCCCCAATGGCGAGCGCCAGGCCTACGCCTATTACGAGCGCCTCGGCACCGAGTGCGTTCCCGACTACTACTCGGATTTTCCCCAGCTCGACAGTGAGGTGCCCGAACCGGTCCCAGTCGGCCCGCTCAACCTGCGCGGCAGCTTCTTCTGGAACAGCCGCCAACTGGCTCTGGTGACCAATGACTGGCCCACATTCAGTCCGCAAGACTTCCGCCTGGCCCGCTGGCGCCACTGGGACATGAAGATCGTCGGAAACGGACCCCGAGTCGGCACACGCCTGCTGCTCGAACGGGCGCCCAGCCCCGACGGCATCACCGACGGCCACCGACGCTGGTACACCTATTTCTATGACTATTGGAGTGGAAACGACACGGCCTGGCCCTCCCAGCAGGCCGAACGCCTGCCCGATGGCACCGTCCGCTACGTCAGTTGGCAGCGCAATGAGTGGGGCCTGCCAGTCTCGATCGAGAGCACATTCTCGGACGGTTCCGCTCGGGGCGTGCGTCAGACCTGGCTCTGGTATGACAACAGCATCGGATGCCGCCTCACCGAGGTCTATGGACCCGAGTCCAACACCTCGCAATGGCCCGCGCTTACCCGGTCCTACGCCTACAATCTCAACGGCCAAATCACCAACATGGTCAATGCCCTCGGCGAAACCACCTCCGCCACCTATCACCCCGTCAACCGTCACCTCTCCAGCGTCACTTACCCGTTCGGACTCACCATCACCAACAAGTTCGATGCGATCGGCTTCCTCACCCAGCGCGTCTGGATCGCCGCCAGCGGCGCGCCGCTCGCCACCAACGCCTGCCAATGGAGCCAGGGCCGCGTCAGCACAACGGTCGATGCGCGCGGACTCAAGACGACCTGCTTCTGGGATGCCCTGGGACGCCTGACCGGACGCGCCTACCCGGACGGCACCACCATTTCCAACTGGTACGTCAAGCTGGACGGCGTCCCGTTCACCAATGGCACCGGCGGCCTGACCCTGCTGGACCGCACCCGGTTCAAGGATCGCCTCGGCAACCTCACCGACTTCGCCTGCGACGCGCTGCGCCAGCCGATCGCCATCACCAATGCCCTCGGGCAGGCCACCCGCTTCACCTGGTGCAACTGCGGCACGGTCGAATCGATGACCGACCCCATGGGCCACACGACCAGTCTCGAACATGACCTCAACGGACGGCCCGTCGCCGTCCACCTCCCCGGCGGCTCGATGCTCCGCATTGCCCTCGATGCTCTCGGACGCCCGACGAATGTGACCGACACCGTCCATTCCCTCGATCTCACTTACAATAACCAGGGCCTGCAAACCACGCTCGCCACGGCAACCAGCGTGGTCCAGCGCGTGGACTACGACGGCTTGGATCGCCCACGCCTGGTCGACCTGCCCACAGGCGCCCAGTACGAGTTCGCCTACGACCCGCTCGGACGCCTCGTCCGACGCACTGAATGCCGCAGCCAGGGATCTGAATGGATCGGTTATGCCCCCGGCGTCCCCTGGCCCGCCACCTACACCAACCAAACCGGCACCAATGTCCTCCTGCTGGCTTACGACGCCCTGGGACGCCTCACCCGCCAGATCCAGGGCACCGTCGGCACCGGCTCCTTCCTCGGCGCCGCGACCAACAGTTTCACCTACAGCGCCGCCGGAGATCTCCTATCCATCCTCGACGCTCTCAACCGCCGCACAACTTGGACCTACGACTCCTACGGGCGCACCGTGAAAAAAGTCGACGCCGCCGGACGCGTCGTCTGGACCAACGCCTACGACGCCAATCACCAACTGGTCGCCCACTGGACCCCCGCCCGCTCCAATCTCACCAGCTACACCTACGACACCCTGGGACGCCTCACCCGAGTCGATTTCAGCGCCCCAACTACCCCCGACCTCGCTTTCGCCTATGACGCGGCCGGACGCCTCACAGCCGTCACCGACGGCATCGGCACCACGCGATTCGCCTGGCATCCGTCCGGCCTCCTGGCCGGCGAAGACGGCCCTTGGGCCAATGACAACGTGTTCTTCGGACGCGATTCCACCCTGGCCCTGCGCACGCTCGCCCTCGAACAACCCGATGCGCCTTACTGGCTGCAGACCTTCGCCTATGACGGCGACGGCCGCCTCGCGCGCCTCGTGTCCCCCGCGGGCGATTTCACCTATGCCTATCGGAGCAACCAAATGCTGCCCGCCGCCATCGCCCGTCTCGACGGCGCCGCCATCGCCCAGGACCACGACGCCCTGGGCCGCCTCCTGCGCACCACCCTGTCCAATCCCCAAGGCGAAGTGCTCAACCGCCACCTCTACCACTACAATGCCGCCCACCAACGCACCCGACAAACCTTCGCGGAAGGCAACACCATCGACTACGCATACGACGCGCTCGGCCAGGTGATCTCCGCCCGCGGTTACGAACCCAACCGCACGACGCGCCAGCACGAGCAGTTCACTTACCGCTACGACGCCGCCGGCAACCTCGTCTCCCGCCAAAACGGCGCCTCGACGCTCACCCTCTCCATCAACCTCCTCAACCAACTCGCCACCGCTACCCGCAGCACGGCCACGCTCGTCACGGGCATGACCACTCCCGCCGCCACCAACGTCACCGTCAACGGCCAGACCGCCGCTCTCTATCAGGACCGCACCTTCGCCCGACCGAACCTCGCATTGCCCAGCGGCCCCGCCACCCTGACCGCCGTGGCACGGGACGCCCTCGGACGATCCGCAACCGATACCATCACCGTGACTCTGCCCGGCTCCGCCGCCTTCGCCTACGACGCCAACGGCAACCTCATCCGCGACGGCCGCCGCCTCTTCACCTACGACGACCGCGATCAACTCGTCGCCGTCATCGTCACCAACGGCGTCAACGAATCGACCCTCTCCGAGTTCCTCTACGACGCCTTCGGACGAAGACGCATCCTCCGTGAGAAAACGTGGCAAACCAACCAGTGGGTTCAGACCGACGAAACCCGATACGTTTACGCCGGTCTGCTCGTTCTTCAGGAGCGCGGAGCCGACAATCAGCCGCGCGTCACTTACACTCGCGGACCCGACCTCAGTGGCGACCTCGATCAGGCAGGCGGCATCGGCGGCCTCCTCGCCATGACCTTGCACACCCCCGGCGATGCCCGGCATTACTACTACCACGCTGACGGCAGCGGCAACGTCACCGCCCTCATCGACTCCCGACACAACGTCGTCGCCCGCTATCGCTACGATCCCTTCGGAAACCTCCAGGGCCTCGCCGGCCCCCTCGCTGAGGTTAATCGCATCCGATTCTCATCCAAAGAGTTTCATCCGCCCTCCGGCCTCTCCTACTTCGGCTTCCGCTTCTACGACCCCAACCTCCAACGCTGGATCAACCAGGATCCGATGGCGGAAATGGTAGGTGTGAACCTCACTCGCTTTGCCGATAATGCACCGCTCAAGTACATTGACGCAAACGGTGAATCTCCCACGCTGTTTCTTGGTGGAATTGGGATGATTGTTGGCGGTGTCATCGGAGGCATAAGCTCTCACCTTAGAGGAGACGGGTTTTGGCAAGGCGCCTACGTAGGTGCCATATCGGGTGGGCTTATAGGTCTTACCGGCGGCCTTGCTGCTGCGGGCACAATGGCGGCAGCTGAGGCCCTGGGTGCCGGAGCTGCTATCGGCGCTGTCGCCGGAGGCGCTGTCGGATCGATGGTCGGAGATCTAGTAGCTCAGAACATTGAAGCGCTCAGTGGGGACAGGGATTGTTTCAATTGGAATCGTACGGCACTTAGCGGTGTCATTGGTGGCAGTCTGTCAAGCGCAGCATGCCGGGCATTCTACTCCACCCAACCAAACGCGGCTCTATGGTCCGGGGAGCGTGGGAGACAACTGGCAGAGCGTTGGGCTGCTGCGAATGCAGGGCAAACAATTGGCTCAACACCAGGTGCACGAGTTGTAGAAGCGCTCACACCTCCGCATCTTCCGTCCTTCTTGTGGAAGAATCTCTATCGGCCTATTTGGGCTAAAGGCTCGCAGATCTTTGTTGAGAGCTTTTCGGAGCACGCACGCTTTCAGATATTCCTGCCTATTCCCTGGCGAAATAGCAGTATTCTCTGCACCGAGGAAATTGCGTCACTCATCCGCATGAATCCCATTAACACCCCTGTTGTTGTTCCCTATGTTACAGCACCGTGAGCGATTACTGGGGAATCAACGGGATACACCTCACCGTCACCTTTACCCGTCCTCCGGGCACGCTCTCGCATCGGATGGGAGAGGGCGAGGTGAGGAATCTGTGAATGGTAATCCAGCCAACTTGGCGGTAACACATTACCCCACTCGTGATGGATGGTGTGCACACCTCTGCCTCGGCATGAAGGAAGCGTGCAGTCCCAGTATATCGCAGTCAATTGTCTTGCCAAACGCGCCTCGATATCTAGTGTTTATGAAGAGTGGTTTTGTGGCAGAATCTGTAGGTACTAATGCACTCTGCCGCGTTTTGTGTGGCAAGATACTCCTGGTGAATATGTTGCGTCTGAATGCTCAGCATTCTGACCCACAGATTCTGGCGACGAGGCTGAAAAGTGAATACGGATTATTATCACTGTGCTAGAGGGGAGGCGCCCCTGCGAGGTGCGCACTTCTTAATCACACGACGGCGTTCGCTGTTATGGCGCATCCGGCACATTGTCGTGCGCTTGTGCAGAGGGCGGTACGGCGTGCTCTATGCCTGGAAAGAAAGCAAGCTCATCTACAAGGATCGTATCGTCAGGGTGCATATTGATAGTAGGTCACTCAAGGAAGGATTCACAATGTCACTGTGCCCTGATGACGGATGGTGCGTGGATGGGAAATCAACTTCTCTTTCTGTTGACGATATCGTACGGGTCACCGAGAAGGTCGTGCGCTACATGGAGGGGTACAGAATGGACTTGTATGTCGTGGTACGGGAGGATTGCGAACAGTCTGTGGCTGCCTTCCGGAGACTCCAAGAGATTCTGGCGAAAGATCCTGATTGGGCGAGGCCTCAGGCGGGAAAACCGCAAGTTGAGTTGAGAACACAGACCTCGGGTTTTGGCACTGAAGATGCTGAGGCATTGATGGCGGGACAGGATTCGACGACATGTGTCCGAGGGATCAGGGATGAACAAACCGAAGAATGAAGCGACTGTGGGGCCCCCCGCAACCGGAGTATTTCCGCAAACTAGGGGATGGATCTTCGATGTGACCGAGGTCTCTGCCGGTGTCCATGAGGTGATCTGTCACGACCGTGCCGGGTGGGTTATCGCCGCGACCGGGTTGGATCCGGACGCATTGATCGAGGGCTGCAAAGCGGGCGCGATTGATATGATGACAGGGGCACGCACCTCAGTCGAACGCGGATCCCGAGCAAAGGGGGAGGAATAACCGACAGCAAAGGGAGAGGCGTTGGGGGCGGATACCGAACGAAGATTGAGCTATGCCAGATCTTGGCCTGAAGGCACACGCGGAACGGAGCTTCGGATTTCTGCTACGCGAAAGAGGCTATACATGCACCGAATCAACTCCATGTCGGATGCGATTCGAGTCTCGCACTGTGTTTGTCGAACTGGTCTTTGATGGAGAGCGATCCTTCGAGCTCGGGCTGCTCGTTGGCAAAAGAGATGCCTACTCCCCACCTTTTTCGATCGACGAGATTCTGCGGTTTCGCAGAGCTCCCGACGCAGCCTCTTTCTCGCTGATCCAGATCACGACTAGTCTGGCAATGGCAAGGTGGGTTCAGAAGCTCGCCGACGCGCTCCGCACATATGGGAGCGACTTGCTCACAGGAAACAGCACGAGCTTTGCTGAGCTGGCCAATTGCCGCCGCAAAGAAGCTCGGACTTACGCCCTTAGAGAACGCTTGCGAGCCGCCCGGCCCAATCCCGACGCGGCATGGCGTCGGAGAGACTATGCGACTGTCGTCAAAGCCCTCAAACCACTGCGCGCGGCATTGACGGCAGCCGAGGTGGGCAAACTGGAATACGCCGAGAGCCGGTGCAGGAAGTGATTCTAGACTCGCAGATTCGGCGAGTGCGGGATTCGCGTCACAATGGAAGGACAGTGGGGAGCATAGCAACGGCGCGCAGGAGGGATGCATGAAGAGCTTTGCGCTCTTTGCGACTTTCCTTCCTTTCCAATGGATTGCGTGGGTTTGGCATCGGGGTATGCGGGGAGGCTCACAGCGCGCGTGCTCGGACCCGGGGGCGTGGACCGCGCCCTGCGGGCACACAGCATGTTCAAGGAGATGTGCCGATACCCTGGGGGATGCCGGAAGGCGTTGCTCCGCGCGCGTCAACTGCCGGCGCCCAGGCGCGCATGCTCGGTGTCCATCAAATGGTTGCAGTGAACGTTCATCGAGGTCTCGGATGCGCGGTTGCTCGACGCAACTTCGGATTGACCGTGAAGAGAAAAGCCCTAGGCTGCGTCCATAACGGCAACGTAAATCCTATTCCATTTGCCTATGCAACACGACTTAGCTCAGCAATCGGCCGGCGGGGAAAGCCGCCGGAGTTTCATTCGCAGGACCGCGACGGCCACGGCGGCTGTGGCGGCAGTGAATATGTTCAAGACCCCGGTTTACGGGCAAACCCAAGCGCCGTCCACCGGACGGGTCATCGGCGCCAACGATCGGATCGCGGTCGGCTTCGTCGGCGTCGGTCCGCAGGGCATGCTGCACGTCAACAAGATGAAGCAGAATGCCGACAAGAACAATGTGGCGTTGGCGGCGGTCTGCGATCTGTGGGAGAAGCGGCGCGAGGCGGCGAAGGCGGTCATGGGCGACTGCAAGACTTACGACGACTATCGTAAGATGCTTGAAAACAAAGACATCGATGCCGTGTTGTGCGCGACCGTCGACCACTGGCACGCGCAAATCTCCATCGACTCGATGAAAGCCGGCAAACACATCTACGTCGAGAAGCCGATGAGCCGCTATCTCCCGGAGGCCTTCGAGGTCTGGGACACGGTCAAGGCCACCGGCAAGGTCTTCCAGGTCGGGTCCCAAGGCTGTTCGGACGCCAAGTGGCACAAGTGCGCCGAGTTGATCAAAGCGGGGTCTCTGGGGCCGCTGGTGCTTGGTCAGGGCTCGTACATGCGCAACAGCCCCGCCGGGGAGTGGAATTACACAATCGATCCCGACCTGAAGGCCGGCAGCGTTCAGTGGGACCAGTGGCTCGGCCCCAACATCAAGACCCGAGCCGACTTCAGCGCGGATCATTTCTTCCGCTGGCGCAAGTACTATCCATACTGCGCCGGTCTCCTGGGCGATCTCTTCCCCCATCGGCTCCACCCGCTTGTGCTCGCCACCGGCAATCCCGAGTTCCCGAACCGGGTTGTCGCCGTGGGCACCAAGGCGATTCACACGGACAAGAACACGCCCGGCACGCAGGAGCGAGATTGCCCCGAGTGTCTCACCCTGGTGGCCGAGTTCCCGAGCGGCTACAGCCTCATGGTCTGCAGCAGTTCGGTCAACGAATACGGGCTGCCCGACGTCATCCGCGGCCACTATGCCACGCTGCTCATCGGCGGGGCCAATGTGGACCTCAAGCCGGAAGCCAAGTTCAGCGAGGAGATCGATCCGGAAAGCTTCAAGAATCTCCTCCCCGTCGAGGACATCGGCGAGCATGAATCGAACTGGATATCCTGCATCCGGTCCGGCAAACAACCCAACGCGAACATCGACCTCGCCGTGCGCGTCCAGGCCATTGTCTCGCTCGGCGAGATGTCGGATCGCCTGGGCATCGCCTGCCACTACGACGAGAAGACCCGGACCGTCATGGATGGCACCGGCAAAAAGGTCGATCCCGTCACTTACGGCACCCTGAAGCCCTCCTGATCCGGACTTCTCTGAATCGGATTCGACAGGCCCCGTGGCTGCCCGCCGCGGGGCCTTCTCCTTGAGCCTGCACAGACCCTTAAACGAACGAGTGGCGTTCCCGGTCGGAAGTCGCTACCCTGCGCCCGTGCTCGAAAGACTCACTGCGCACGTGCGATCGGGGCTGGCCATGCCTGGCGATGAAGCCGCCGCAGCCGCCGCTTGCCTCCTCGACGAATCGTTGTCGATCGAGACAAAGGCCGATTTCCTTAGCGCCCTGGCCCGGAAAGGGGAGACAGCCGACGAAATCGCCGCGTTTGCGCGATTCCTCCGCGGCAAGGCGATCGCGCCTCCCCTGGACACGACTTTGCGGAACGGCGGAATCTTGGACGTGGTTGGAACCGGAGGCGACCGGGCCGGCACGTTCAACATCTCGACCGCCGCCGCACTCGTCGCGGCCTCCGCCGGGGTGAAGGTGGCCAAACACGGCAACCGTGCCGTGACCTGCCAGACCGGCAGCGCCGATGTCATCGAAGCGCTCGGCATCCCCATCGACCTGCCGCCCGAACGGGCCGTCTCGGCTTTGCGCGACCACGGTTTCGCCTTCTTCTTCGCCCCTTTGTATCACCCGGCCTTTAGACACATCGCCCCCGTCCGGCGGCTCTGTGCCGACCGCGGCCAGCGAACCTTGTTCAACTATCTGGGCCCGCTGCTCAACCCGGTTTGTCCGACGGCGCAGGTGATGGGCGTGCCGCGGCCCGATCTGTGCGAGCCCCTGGCCATGGTCCTCCAGTCCCTGGGCGTCCAACGCGGCATCGTCGTCTGCGGCCGCACCGGCCTGGCGACAGGCGCCATGTACTTCGACGAGTTGTCCGTTCTCGGCGACACCACGATTGCTGAGTTCTACCAGGAACGTGGCGTGCATTGCAGCACGCTCAGACGGGCGGATTTCCCGATGCAGCCCGCCATTCTGACGGACCTTCAGGGCGGCGACCGCGCCACCAATGCCGAGACCTTGCGGCGCGTGCTGCGCGGAGACGAGCGCGGTCCCAAACGCGACGCCGTGCTGCTCAACGCCGGCGCGGCGTTGTTCGTGGCGGATCGGGTCCGCACCGTCGCCGACGGCTGGGAGGCGGCCGCCGATCTGATTGATAGCGGACGGGCCTGGGCCAAACTGGAGGAGATCCGAATATCGCGTTGACGCTGGGCGGGCGTCGCACCCACTATCCGCGTTCTGGTCGGGCGGGCCGGCAATCGGAGACGCCCCGGCCACCGGAGAAAACCTTGAACCTGAAAACTGAAATACCTATGAACCTCGACTCTCTCTACTCGGAACTGACCATCCCGACCAAGGCCAAACTCGCCTTGATCGTCCTGGACGGCCTGGGCGATCTCGCGATCGTCGGCCAGGGCGAAATCACGCCGCTCGAAGCCGCGCGCACGCCCAATCTCGACGCCTTTGTCGCCCAAGGCTGCGCCCAGGGCCGCATGATACCCGTGGCGCAGGGCATCACGCCTGGCAGCGGCCCGGGCCACCTGGCCCTGTTCGGTTATGACCCGATCGAGTACCAGGTCGGACGCGGCGTTATCGAGGCCCTGGGCCTGGGCGTGCAACTCAAAGCCGGCGATGTGGCCGCCCGCGCCAATTTCTGCTCTCTCGATCCCAAGGGGATCATCATCGACCGCCGCGCGGGCCGAATTTCCACCGACGTGTGCGAGGAACTCTGCGGTATCCTTTCGCGGGGAATCAAGAGGGCCGGCCCGAAAGGCAGCGAAGTCGAGGTCATCATCCAGCCCGGCAAGGAACACCGGTTCGTCGTCGTCTTCCGCGGCGAAGGCCTGGCCGGCCCGCTGTCATCGACCGATCCGAACCGGGAAGGCCAGCCGATCGCCATCGCTAAGCCCGAGAACGAGAAATCGGTGGCGCAGGTGAAGACGGCGAAAATCGTGGCGGACTTCTACAAGCGGGCGTTGCCGCTGCTCGCCAAGCATCCGCGGGCCAACGGGTTCCTGATGCGTGGCATCGCCCATCAGCCCCGGATTCCGCTCTTCCAGGACCGCTACCAACTCAAGGCGGCCTGTCTGGCGGTCTACCCGATGTACAAGGGACTCGCCCAGTTGGTCGGCATGACCAAGATCGAAGGGCCCAAGACCATCGCCGAACAATTCGAGCGTTACCTCGCGGAATACGACAACTACGACTTCTTCTTCATCCACTACAAGTACACCGACAAGGCCGGAGAAGACGGCAACTTCGAAGCCAAAAAGAAGGCGATTGAGGATTTCGACGCCGCCCTCCCGATCCTCCTCCGCAAAAAGCCTGACGTCATCGCCATCACCGGCGATCACTCGACGCCGTGCGCGGTCAAGGGCCACTCGTGGCACCCCCAGCCGGTCCTCGTGCACTCCGCGTTGAGCGGATCAGACAAACTCGAGCGCTTCACCGAGACGGGCTCGAACATGGGATCGCTCGGCGTCTTCAAAGCCAAGTACCTCATCCGCCTCATGCAGGCCAACGCGCGGATGTTCGACAAGTTCGGCGCCTGATGCCCATACCGGGGCGCGACCACCCCCGGTCGCGCCTCGTCGACATCAGCGGCCTGTCTTGGGCACGCGCTCAGAAAACGCATCCGCTCAGAGCGAAAGCACGTACTCGGCCAAATCGCTCAACTCGATCGGCGTCAGGCCCGAGGTCCGCCCGTGACGATCGTCCGGATTCGCCTCGCCCAGCACGTCGCGCATGGTGGCGGCCCGCCCGTCATGCAGATACGGCGCGGTCCGCCAACACTCGATCAGCGTCGGCGTGTCCATCGACTTCCCCTGTTCACGCCCGGTCCCCGTGCCGACATCGTGACGTCGCAAGTCGGTGTACAGGGGCGGCGGATGGCACTCGGCGCACCCGGCGCGCTGGAAAATCTGCTGGCCCCGCTGCGCCGCCGCGCTCAAGTCCTTGCCTTGCCGATGGGGGCTGAGGCCGGGTCGGAGATTCTTGAGGTAGACGTCGATGGCAACCGCCTCTTCCTCGGGTCGCACCAGAAACTGAATGTGACGAATGCCGGCGCGCACCGCATCCTCGGCCGTCTCGCGCACACCCATGATCATCGCTGGCGGCGTCTCGTGGCTGAGCAGCATGTTCTTGGTGTTTTTCGGATTGCCCAGCCCGTCGTTGAGAAGGTCCCAGTTCAACCCGTCCACCCGGGCGTCCGGGTGGCAACTGGCGCAGCTCTGCCAGTGCTGAAAACAGAGCCGCGCATCGTTGAAGAGCATCTCGCCGCGCCGCGCCTGCGTCGGCGCCACTGCCGGACCGAGCGGAAACGACTTGGCCCGCAGCGGCCCGGCGGTGGCCAAATCCAACAGACCCAGACTGTCCGAGTAGTACTCGGCAACGAACAAACGCTCGCCCACCAAAACCACCCCCCGCGGCCCCTCCCCACTCAGATTCACCCGGCGCCGCAACCCGACCAGGAAACTCAGATCGTTCGGCACATCCTCGGACGAAAGACTCGCCCCATCAACCCGTTCACCCGCCCCAATCCGACGCAGCTTCTCGATCAGACCGGGCTGGTCGATGATGCTCACCTCGTGCGTGCCGGCGTGGCTGACGACAATCCAGCGCCCGTCGCTCGAACAGGCCACGCCCCATGGATTCGCAGCGCCCAGGTCCACGTCGTCCACCAACACCGTGTTGATGCGTTCCGCCTTGGCCGCATCGATCACACTCAATGCCGAGGTGTTCATCCAGCCGCGGTCCAACTGCGTTGTGGGCATCTGGTAGCGCCCAAGCCCGTGCGTCGCGTACACAATCTCGCCGTCGCCCGACATCGCCAGACCGCGCACCGCCGTGCTGCCATTTGGAAGCTGAATCTGGGCCGCCGGTTCAAGCCGTTCCGTGTCGATCACGGTGATCGCCGCCGCAATTTCCGCCGCGTCCGCCCGGCCCGCGGGAAGGTGATTGCCCACAAACAAACGCCGCCCATCCGGCGTCAGGACCAGGGCAACAGGCTCCCGCACGACCGGAATGCGCCCAAGCTCCCGCCCCCCCTTCCAGTCGATCACGCTGACGTCGTGGTTGAACCGGTTCGCGACGTAGAGCCGCAAGCCATCCGGTGATACCGCGAGCGCGGACGGGGTGTGGCCGGCGCGCACCAATCGCTCGACGCGTCCCGAACGCGCGTCGCAGACCTCGATCTGACCGGACGCCTCGCCAGTTGCCACGATCAACCGCGTTCCGTCCGGCGCAAGCGCCAGCGCGTTCGCATGGCCCCCGAGTGCGGTCGCGCTCCAGACCTGGCCGCTCGCGGCGTCGACAATCAGCACCCGCCCAGCCGTCCCGGCAGCCACAAAAAGGGTCGCGCCATCGGGAGAGGCGGCGATTGCCACCGGCGAAAGATATTGTTCCGTGTCAGCCGCCCGCGCCCACCCCCCAGCCCAAAGGCAAAGCGACAAGCAAATCTCGACCCGCCACCAACCGGGGCGACAGGCAGTGCGTACAAAAGCCCCCACAACGCGCGGACTGGTCAAGCGGACGTGCATGGGGTCGGACGGTAGTGGAAAAATCGGCTCTTCCTCAAGCGAAACATGGCACCCGTCCGATCCGACAGGGCCGATTCATGGAGTGGAGCGGCGACAGCCCCGTCGCCGACACACGCCTTCTTCACTTGACATGGCGGGGGACGAGCCGTCCCCACTCCGACCTTTTCGACTTCATGAATTGGCGCTGCCGATCCGACACAAACCGACACCAGACCTTGCGCAATCGTCCAGACCGGCTACAGTGCGCCGGTCTCCGCCTGCCGTCGGCATGCCGCCGCCCGGTCCAGTGGCGGGACCCTAAAACGCAACACAGAAAGGATCACTGCTGTGAGGACGACTGTTGTAATAGCTCGAGCGATCGCCGTGGGACTCTTGACATGTGCCACATGGACCGGCCTCCTGGCCCAAACCACCCTCGAAGACATGGTCGACCAGGGAAACGCCTCCTGGATGCTCGGCAAATGGCAGGGATCGACCGATGACGCAACCACGGTCACTCTCGAATTCTCGTGGGACCTCAACAAGCATGTCGTCGCGATGCACGGCAAAGTGGGTTCGGACATGGAATTCAAGGGCTACAGCGCTCTCGAACCCGACACATCCGAGGTCAAATACACCGGCTATGACAATCGTGGCGCTCTCAGCCGCGGCACGTGGAATCTGGAAGCCGGCGAATTGACCCTGCGCCTCGAAAGCAAGACCGCCGATAAAAACACCAAGATGGCCGCCGTGTTCACCGGCAGCCCAGCCCAGGGCCTCGAAGTCCGATTGCACGGCGTCAGCGACTACGGCAGCATCTCCTACCCCGCTCGCGCCACGCTCAAGCTCAAGAAGCAGAATTGAGCCGAACTCGCCCGGTAAGGCAACGGGATCGCATCTGAATATGCGTGTGTCATCCCTTTCATTTAGCTCCGGTCCCGGCTTGGCTCCGCCCCGCCTCTTGCAGTAGACTGGGCGGCGATGCGCTCGTTTGCGACAAGGTGTCGGACCGCCAATCGTGCGGCATGGATTGTGTTGGCCGTTTGCACGCTCCTCTCGGGAGCGACTGCGGCGACTCAAGCGATTCCTCCCGACCGCGCTCCCGATCTCTCGCTGCGCAACGAAGTGCAGCATGCGATCGATCGCGGGTTGACCTGGCTCCTGGCGCGGCAGGATGCCGCCGGCTGGTGGTCGACCGCGGATCATCCGGCCCTGACCGCATTGGTTGTCAGCGGCTTCCTCGGCGATCCCAGCGGTCGCTACCGCACCAATCCTCCCCCCGCCCTGCTGAAAGCGATCGATTACCTGGCGTCGAGCGCCCATCCCGATGGCAGCCTCCACCGCGGCAGCCTGATCAATTACAATACGGCGATTACATCGACCGCGTTGGCCCTCGCCAATCGACCCGAGCATCACGACCTGCTCCGACGCGCCCATGCATTCCTGGCGCGTTCGCAGAATGACTTCGGCGAGCCGGGCAAACTCGATACGCCCCTGGATGGAGGCGTCGGGTACGGCGACAAAAACCAGCATGCCGACCTGAACAACACGCTTGTCGCCCTCGAGGCATTGCGTGCGACGGATCACCTGGTCCAGGATCGGTTGCCCGCCGGGACCCGCCCCCTGAACTGGGACGCCGCCATCCAGTTCATCCAGAACTGCCAGAACCTCCCAAGCCACAACCCTCAGCCCTGGGTCTCCGACGCGCCCGAGGATCGAGGCGGGTTCGTCTATTATCCCGGATACAGCATGGCGGGCGGAGTGACCAACGCCGCCACCGGACGCGTCGCGCTTCGTTCCTACGGTAGCATCAGCTACGCGGGACTGCTCAGCTACATATACGCCCGTCTCGAGCGGAACGATCCGCGCGTGGTGGGGGCCGTCGATTGGCTGCGCGCCCACTACACGCTCGACGAGAATCCGGGCATGGGACGGCAGGGATACTACTACTACCTGCATCTGATGGCCAAAGCCCTCAACGCCTGCGGCATGGATGCACTCGAACTGAAGGACGGACGCCAGATTGCGTGGCGCCGCGAGCTTGCGCTGCGCCTGATGAACCTGCAGAACGCCGACGGGTCGTGGGTCAATGAGGAAAACCGCTGGTGGGAGAAGGATCCCCACCTCGTCAGCGCGTATGCCGTGCTTGCCCTGGACATCCTGTGGCGCGGTTTGTGAGGTTCTAACCCGCATTGCAGTCGTCCTGCGACGTCTGACTGCACCGTGCACTGAATGGGTGTTGTGCTATCACCCGAAATCTGCCCAGCCGTCGACGTATCTCTGATGGCTGATCCCGCAGTCGCCCGAAAGGCCCTGGTCGGTGACGGTGATTGTCTCGAGACGGGGCCTGTACCGCGGATGCGCCGCCGCCGGATCGGCCCTCCGACTTTTGGTTGCGGCCGTGCCGCGCTACGAAATGCGGGCCTGAACAGCGTGTTCGCGTGCCCCTATCGCGACAGGCCTGATTGCTGATCGGGCCGCAATTCGGCGCGCAGGGCGGGCAGGAACCGCCGCGTATAGACGCCGATCGAGATGAGGTTGATCAGCATGCTTAAACCTTCGAGGCCGTGCACCAACCACACGGGAGGGCGCAAGGTCCAATCCGCTGGAGCCTGCAGAAAGTAATAAATCAGGCAGATCGTCGGAAACGAGATGAGCGTCCGCACCTTGCCCGACCAATTCGCCTTGGCGCTCATGTCGTGGAGCGCGCCGATCGAGCGGAGGAACGAGACCCACTGATCCCGCAGCAGAAACAGGATCGCGAGCACCAGGAGGATGCGCGCGTGCCCGAGTTGTCCGTCTCGGGCCGCCAGGTAGACCAGAGTCGGAAACGTTGTCAGGTAGAAGACCTTGTCCGTCAGAGGATCGGCGTGACTGCCCAAACGGGAGGTCACCCCGAATCGGCGCGCAAAGTAGCCATCGAACAGATCGGTGATCGCCGACAGAATCATTGCCCCCAAGGCCGCGAGAAACCACCCGGCGGAAAGTGGGACACCGGCGAACACGCTGATCGCCAGGAAAGCGAGGATCAACGGGACACGGATGAGCGTGAGCGACTGGACAAAATAATACTCGAGCTGCGTCGAGGATTTCATTTCGCCGCACCCTAATGGCAAACTTGCCCGACGGAAAGCACCACCTTGTCTTCACATCCAGCCGTTGGCACCCGCGCCGGACTGCAATCGGCTCGACGCGCCCACGAACGGATGACACGATTGCACCGGTCGCATGAACGCAACTCGTCTTCCGATACAGGTCTTGTTGTCGCTTCCGTCGCGCATGGCGGAGGCGTTTGAAGCCCTCGAGGGACGCCCGCGCCCCGAGTGGTTTGCCACGTGTGACCCGCCCGGTCCGCACATCGGATCCGGAGGAGGCACCGCCCACGTGCTGGCCGAGGCCTGGCGCGCAACCGCGCCGGCGTCTCCCTTCACTGAATGGCTCGGCCAAAGCCGCAAGCTCATCATTCACGGCGGCGGTCAGAGCCGGAGGCTGCCTGCCTATGCGCCGGTGGGCAAACTTCTCATGCCGATCCCCGTGTTCCGCTGGGCGCGCGGACAGAGACTCGATCAAACCCTGCTCGATCTGCAACTGCCGGCTTACCGGCGGGTGTTGGACCACGCGCCCTCCGGATGCGTGGCAATGGTCGCGAGCGGCGATGTGCTGCTCGAATTTGCCCGCCAACTCCCCCCGTTTCCTGCCGTGGACGTCCTGGGCCTGGGCATGTGGGTGCCGCCCGAGAAGGCCCGCTATCACGGGGTCTTCTTCGCGAACCGGCGCCGCCCGACAGAACTCGCGTTCTTTCTGCAGAAGCCCAGCCTAGCCCAAATCCGCGAGGCCGCGGGCGAGTCTTTCCCCTTGGTCGACACGGGCATGTGGCTGCTGAGCGAACGCGCGATCCGGGTTCTCATGCAACGGTGCGGCTGGGATGGCGGCGGCTTTGCTGGCGACCGCGCCTCGAACTACGAACTCTACAGCCGGTTCGGTTTGTCGCTGGGCAGTTCCCCGGTCGAGCCCAACCCCGAGATCAGCGCCCTGACCTGCGCCGTGGTGGCGCTCCCCGAGGCGCGATTCCACCACTTCGGCACAAGCCGCCAGATGATCGAGTCGATTTCGACGCTGCAAAACGCCCAGTTGGACGAGACCCGGCTGGGCATCACCGGCGTCAAACGGCATCCGGACATCTACCGCCTCAACTGCCGATTCGACCTGCCGATCGGTCTCGACAAGAACCACACCCTCTGGGTCGAGAACAGCGTCGTGCCGCGGACGTGGAACCTCGGCTCCGAGCACGTGTTGACCGGCATCCCCGACAACGCCTGGGATCTGCGGCTCGAGTCCGGGGTCTGTCTGGATTTCGTGCCGGTGAGCGACAGCGCATTCGCAGTGCGGTTCTATGGAATCAACGACGAGTTCCGCGGCCCGGTCGGGAATCCGCTGACCCTCTGGTTGGGCGCCCCGGCGCCCGATTGGTTCGCCCGCCGACGAATCGATTTGGGCGCGGCAGGCCTCGATCCAAACGCCGATGTCCAGCAGGCGCCCCTGTTCCCCGTCCTCGGACCCGAGGCGCTGGCCCCGCGCTTCATCGAGTGGCTCTGCGCACCCGACCCCGTGCCCAAGCCCGAATTCGCGACTCTCTGGCGCGAGGCGCGGCGGCTCTCGGCTGAAGGCCTCAGCCAGCAGGTCAACCTCGAGCGCCTCTACCGGCAGCGGGCCCAGCGCCGCCGCCAATGCCTGCTCCCCATGCTGCGCAACTCGCGCTGGAGCGTCTTTTACCGGCTCGACCTCGAAGCAACGGCCAGGATGTTCGCCGAGACCTCCGACCCGCTCCCAGAACAGCCTTCGAATGCCGATGCGGCCCAGCCGGTCGAACCGCTCCATCGCGTCCACGACGAGATGTTTCGATCGTCCGTGATGCGCCATCGCCGGCAACGCGACTGGGAACAACTCGAACAGAGCGCTTTCGCCCGGCTTCGCGAGTTGATCGTTCAGGAGGTTCAGTTGCAGCCTGTGCTCCCACGATGCAACGTCCTCGAAGACCAGATCATCTGGGGACGCAGCCCGGTGCGGCTCGATCTCGCGGGGGGCTGGACCGACACCCCGCCTTACTGTCTGGAATTCGGAGGCCAGGTGGTGAATGTGGCGGTGGACCTCAACGGACAGCCGCCGATCCAGGTCTTCTGCAAGCTGTGTCCGCGGCCTGAAATCGTCCTGCGCTCGATCGACCTGGGCGTCGAGCAACGAATCCGCCGCTACGAAGATCTCGACACCTGCGGCCAACCGGGGAGCGAATTCGGACTCGCCAAAGCCGCCTTGGCCCTCGTGGGATTCCTCCCCCGCTTCCACGCCCACGGCCGATTCGCAACCTTGGAAGAGCAACTGCTCGATTTTGGCGGTGGCATCGAGATCTCGATGCTCGCCGCTGTCCCCAAAGGCTCCGGGCTGGGCACCAGCAGCATCCTCGCCGCCACCCTGCTCGCAACAGTCGGCGAACTGTGCGGACTTGGGTGGGACCGCGACGTCCTGTCCTCGAGAACGCTCGCCCTCGAGCAAATGCTTACCACGGGCGGCGGCTGGCAGGATCAGGCTGGGGCCATCTTCCGCGGACTCAAACTCGTCGAGACCACGCCGGGCCTGGCGCAGAAGCCGAGAGTGCGGTGGCTCCCGCATCATTTGTTCGAGCCCGCCTACGCCAACACGCTGATGCTGCTCTATTACACCGGTGTGACCCGGCTCGCCAAAGGCATCCTCCACGAGATCGTGCGCGGCATCTTCCTGAATTCGCCGGAACACCTGGCCACCATTGGCGATATCGGCGCCAACGCGGCGCGCGCCTGCGATGCCCTCCAGCAATGCGATTATGCCGCGCTCGGCGAGGTCATCCGCCGCAGTTGGCAGTTGAACCAGCGGCTCGATGCCGGCACCAACCCGCCCGAAACCCAGCGCATCCTCGACCAGGTTGGCGACTGGCTGGCGGCCGCCAAACTCCTGGGCGCCGGCGGCGGCGGCTTCTTCCTCATGCTCGCCAAAGACGAGGAAGCCGCCAAGCGCGTCCGCCGCTCCTTGATCGAGTCCCCGCCCAACTCGCGGGCGCGGTTCGTAAACCTGAGCCTCTCCGAGACCGGCCTCCAGTTGACGCGCAGTTAGAATCCTCGACCGGTCAAACGCCTTGCAGACGGATCAAGTTTCTGAGCTGCGTTGAAGGGATCAAGGATTCCAGTTGCGATATCGCCAACGCCGCAGACGCAGCGCGTTGCCGATTACCAGAACATCCGATAGACCCATCGCCGCCGCGCAAACCAGCGGACTGAGAAACCCGAGTGCCGCCAGCGGCACCGCCGCCGCATTGTAGAAAAAGGCCCAAAACAGATTCTGCCGGATCGTGCGAAGCGTCGCCCGCGCCAGTCCCATCGCCTCCGGAATCGCCTCGATGTCCGACCGCAGCAGGATGATGTCGGCCGCCTCGCGCGCAACATCGCTGGCTCGGCTGACTGCGATCCCCAGGTCCGCCTGTTCGAGCGCCGGGGCGTCGTTGATTCCGTCGCCAACAAACGCCACCCTCTGTCCCTGCTCCTGCAAACGCTGCACAATCTCCGCCTTCCGCTCGGGCGGGACCTCGGCAAAAACGCGTGTTGGATCGATCCCAGCCTGTCGCGCGATGGCCGCGGCCGTCGCCGCCTGATCGCCTGTCACCAGATACACTTCCTTTCCCTGGGAACGAATCGCTGCCACCACGTCCTCCGCTCCGGCCTTCAGCGTGTCCGTCAATGCCATCATCCCGTCCAAAGCGCCGCCCTTCGCCACCCCCAACACGGTCGCGCCTCGCTCCGTCCACTCGGCAATGAATCGCGTTGCCGGCGTGACATCAACACCGCCCTCGCGCAGCCAGCGAAGCGATCCCAGTCGAACAACGGCTCCGTCCCGGCGCGCCTCGACTCCGCATCCGCGGACTTCGCGCCAATTCTCGAGAGCGGGCGCCTTGGCCAATCCGACCGTCCTCGCCTGGGGCCGGATGCGCCCCCACGCCGCAATTGCCACGCTGAGCGGGTGCCGCGACGGCTCGGCCAGATCGGCTGCCAGCGCCTGCGCGGTTCCATCCCGTCCCGAGCCCGCTCTCAAATCCGCAAACGCAGCCACGCTCACCTTGCCCTGGGTCAGTGTGCCGGTCTTGTCGAACAGCACGGCCGTGATGCGTCCGCTCTTCTCGAGCGCCGCGCCGTCGCGGATCAGCAGACCGCGCCGCGCTGCGGCATTGGCGCCGGCCATGATGGCGGCCGGAGTCGCCAGGCCCATTGCGCAGGGACAGGCGACAATCAACACCGCCGCGGCATGGATGAATGCCGCGGCCAGGGGCGTCGCTGGCAGAGTGACCGCCCATAACCAGGCCATGACCCGCCCGGCAGTCTCCTGGGCCGACGCGTAATCGAGTCCCCACCACAAACCCGTCGCGATCGCGACCAGCACCACGGCCGGCACAAACACGGCGCTGACCCGGTCTCCGAGCTTCTGAATCATGGCCCGGCTGTTCTGCGCCCGCTGGACGACCGCGATGATGTTCGCCAGAGCGGTGTCTTCGCCAATCGCCGTCACTCGCGCCACCAATCGCCCGCTGCCGTTGATCGTGCCGGCGTAGACCTTCGCCCCCGCCCTCTTCTCGACCGGCATCGACTCGCCGGTCAGCATCGACTCGTCGAGTGCCGACTCGCCGTCGATAACCTCGCCGTCGGTCGGGACGCGGTCGCCTGGTGCAAGCAGAATGCGGTCTCCGATCACCAATGTGGCGACCGGGACAGCCGACTCCGCGCCGTCCGGGCCAAGGCGCCGGGCCTTGGGCGGCGCCAACTCGATGAGGCTGCGAAGGGCGGCGGACGCTCGCGCCGTGGCGGCGGCTTCGAGCCAATGTCCGAGGCTGATCAGGGTCAGGATGCCCACCGCCTCCATGAAGTACAGATGCGTTGGGGCGCCTGCGAACAGGCCCCAGGTGCTGTAGACGAACGCCGTGGTCGAGCCCAAAGCCACCAGCATGTCCATGTTCGCCTTTCCAACCCGCAGCTGGTTGAACGCGCCCCGGTAGAATCGCGATCCGCAAGCGATCTGAACCGGCAGGGCTAGACCGAACGCGAGCCACTGGAACCATCGGGTCATCCCCAGACCCAACACCCACTCCCCAACCATCAGCACCAAGGTCACCGCCCCGCCCACCACGACGTTGAACCGCCAACCCGCCAGCGGAGACCAGACCTCGATGCCGTGGCTCGCGCGGTCGCCCGATGTTCCCGGCACATCCACGTTTTCAGCGTCAAGAGCCGTCGCGCCAAACCCGGCTCGTTGGACGGCGGCGACCACGGCCTTATCGTCCGCGGTCCGGCCCGGCTCCCACCACACTGTCGCCCGGGCCGCCGTCAGATCCACGACTGCGTTGGCCACACCTGCAACGCCCTGAATCGCCTGGGTTGCGTTGCGCGCGCAACCCTGGCACGTCATGCCTGTGATTGAGAAACCGGACCTCGTCCGTATGGCATCGGTATCCACAGAAACCAATAAAGCCGCAACCGCGCCATTCCGCAAACCCTGCGGATCACGATGTCCAAAAGTCCCGGTCCTTGTCACCGGCGTTTCTAATATCTTAAGGGCTGACCCTGTCGGGTACGATTCCAATGTGCAGCATGCTTGGGATCCTCTAGACTTCCGCGCATGAACCTCGAAGACCACCTTGGCGATATCCTCCGCAAAGGGCGCTTGCATGCCGGCATCAGCCTCGAACCGGCCGCCGCCGCCGCCAGTCTCACGATCCCCGAACTCAAAACACTCGAAGAAAGCGGCGCCGCCAGCAGACCTTATAACCTCGAGGCGCTTGCCGCCCTGGTCGGACTCGATGCGCCTAAACTGCGGGCCATTGCCGAGGGCTGGAATCCGCGGCCTGTAAACCTCGACACATGGCGCCAGTTCAGGGTCATCACCACCGCAGCGGAGATGAGCGTCAACGCCTACCTCGCCTGGGATGAAGTGACGCGCGACGCCGCCCTGTTCGACACCGGCTTCGATCCGGCTCCGGTCTTTGCCCTGATCCAGGAGCACGGTCTCGAGATGCGCCACCTTTTCATCACGCACGGCCACGTCGACCATGTCGCCGCCCTGCCGGCCATTCGCGCACGCTTTCCCAAAATGCGCCTGCACTCGAGTTCACGGACCGCATCGGTCGATCAACGGAACCGCCCGGACGAGTGCCTTCAACTTGGCAGCCTGCGCATCACGCATCGCAACACGCCCGGCCATGCCGAGGACGGTGTGACTTACGTCATTGGCACATGGCCGGACGACGCGCCGCACGTGGCGATTGTGGGCGACGCACTGTTCGCCGGGTCAATGGGCCGGGCGACCGGCCAGGCGCTTCTCGCCAAACAGAGAATCCGCGAGTGCATCCTCACCCTGCCGCCCGCCACGCTCCTCTGTCCCGGCCACGGCCCGCTCACGACCGTGGCGGAGGAGAGGGCGCACAATCCGTTCTTCTGACTGAGATCGAGAGCCGCCTTAGCCCGGGTGTTTCACAAAGCTTCGCGGAGTCCGACTTCCGGACATCAACCGTCCCTGGCGGCCAGCAGGTAGATCCAGTTGAGGACCAGGGCCGCCAGGCCAATCCAGTACCAGGGCCAAGACGCCCGGCCCCGCAGCCACAGACCCCAGCGCGTCCCCAACCACCGATCCGCCCCCCACGCGACAAACAGGGCGAGGACCGCCGCGCCCAACGCGCACGCCAGAGGGTTGAGCCGGATCGCAGTCGCAAGGTCCAGTCCGGCGGCAGCGGACGCCGCGCGCGTGGCGCCGCAGAAGGCGCAGGGCAATCCGGTGATCGTCTTGAACCAGCAATGGGGCAGAGGGAGCCGCCAGAGTTCGGCAAAACGCGCGCCGACAAGCAGGCCCAGGAGCCCAAGAAACAGCCATGCCGGCCAGGGGCCAGTCCAGCCTTCCGGCTCAGAGTCGGGGCGGGATTGGAGAATGGGGGGCGTCATTGGATTTCGGCGCCGGCGAGGGGCGCGCGGCTCGGCGATGCATGCGGATGCTGCTGGCCAGGGCCCAGAGCCACGCAGACGCAAAGAGCCCCAACCCAAGCACCGCCACCATCAGACCCCGGGTGAACCCTTCCGGCATCTCTCCGGTGTCAAACCAGACGCGCAGATGCGCCACCAGGCCGCCCAGGCTTAGTGCAAAGCCGCTGAGCGCACACGCGGCCTGGACATACCCCACCTTGCAGCCGCCGGCGATCGTGCCCAGGCCGGGAAGAGCGGCCGCGTTCGTGATCGTGCAGGCCCAGGCCGTGGGCTTATCGATCGGCTCCTGCCCGGCGCGGTCCGAAGAGGTCTTCATACGCTTGGAGCAACGCCGCATACCCAAACGGCATGCTCAACAGAACAACGAGTTGTTCCTGCAAACCCAGGGTCATCATGAACTCGCCGAGTTGAGATTTCTTGTCCTGAATGGCATCGAGTGTCCACGTGCCCGGCGGCCCCAGGACATCGGTCAGAAACGTCATCATCCGCAGGCCACCGTACACTTCGAAAACCAGTAGCGGCAGGAACGCCACGCACATCAACAGCGCCAGATTGAAAAAATGACGCTGCGCGGTGCGCCGGCTCAGTTCCAGCGCCGGCCAGAAAACCAGACCGCGATCGGCAGCCAGCGGGAGGGCGAACGCCCAGATCACCTTGAGGATCAGACCGGGGACCAGACAGAAGAGCAGGCCGATTTGGCTGAACACCTGAGTCACGATCGCGATGAGCATGAGCGGGACAAACCGCGGGCCAAAGCAGGTGAAGAGAGTGCCAAGAGACGCCGGTTGGCCCCGCATCAAGCGCAGGTAAAGCAGCATCAACCCGCCATAAAGCGCGCCGCTCAGGATAAGGCCGAGCACGCCCCCGATGCATGTGGCCATCGCGCTGAGGGTCAGAATGGCCCAAACCAGCGCGCAGCCCGCCGACACCAGCAGGAAATGCCGGCGCAAGAACACCCACCCGCGCCCCAAACAATCGCCGGCACTGAGGGTCGCCGCCGGCACGGCATTCCACGCCTCGATTGTCCCGATAGTTCCATGCGTCGACGATTCGGATCGCGTCGGGCCGGCAGCCGCGTCGGGATACGCCCGGCGCAAAACCTCCGCGAACTCAGGCACTGTGGACAGAGGCTGCCACTCCGAACTGCCTTCGACCTGAACCATCGTCTGGCCATTAGCCCGATGATCCAGAATCCATACGCTCAACTCCTCCACGGTCGCCGGACCGTACTCGCGGCCGTCGCCACCGATCATCTTGAACATGACGGCCAGTCTGTTGGCAATCCGCACGCAGCGTCAAGCGCCGGTCTGAATCGCCTCCACCGGCGGCTTGAGACGTCTTGCTGCCGTTGCTTCGGGCGTGGCGGATCAGAAGCCGTTTCCGCCAGCAATTGCACGCGCCAGGGGACCGAGCAGCAACTCAGGCAATGCCCCCAACAGGAAGACGCCGACCGCCGCCGCGATCAGCACAAGGCGGTCAGTCCACGGCACGACAATCCGCGAGGCCTCTTCGTCGCCCGCGACGACATACGCCTGTTTCAGGACGCGCAAGTAATAGTACAACGACACTGTGCTCATCGCGATCGCGATGCCGACCAGCCACAAAAGGCCCAGGCCCGCGGGGTCGGCGCCCATGGCCGCCGTGAACAAACCGAACTTCCCGAAGAACCCAGCCAGGGGTGGAATGCCGGCAAGCGACAACAAGAAGACCATCAGACACAAGGCCAGCAGCGGCGACCGCCGGCTGAGCCCGGCCAGCGCGTCGATTCGTCCATTGCCCAATACCCGCTCGATCACCGACGCCACACCGAATGCTCCCACGGTCGTCAGCCCGTACGTCGCCACATAATACAGGACCGCGGCCAGCGCCGCGGAACGCTGCGAAGGATAGCCCATCGCCATCAGCCCGAGCAGGACGTAGCCCGCATGCGCAATGGCCGAATAGGCCAAAAGCCGCCGCAGATGCCCCTGCGCAATCGCCGTGAGATTGCCCAACACCATCGAGCCCACGGCCAAAACCGCCAGCACCGGCAGCCAACCCGCGCGCAACTGTCCCCACGCGCCGCTGCCTTCCACACCCGCGAATCCCAGCACGGCGATCTTGGCCAGCACGAAAAAGCTCGCTACCTTCGATCCCGACGCGATCAGGGCGGCGGCCGGGACGGGTGCGCCTTCGTAGGCGTCGGGCGCCCACAAATGAAACGGCACCACGGCCACCTTGAATCCGAATCCCATGATCACCATCACCACGGCCACGGCGAGCAGCGGATCGCTGCGATGCGCCCGCAGGCCGGCCGCGATCCCGGTCAGGTTGGTCGCTCCCGACAACCCGTAAACCAGGCTCAATCCGAACAGGGTGAATGCGGCGGCCACGCTGCCGAACAGAAAATACTTCAGCGCCGCCTCGCTGGCATGGCGCGTTCGTTTGTCCAGCGCCGCCAGCACGTAGAGCGAGAGGCTGGTCAGTTCGAGCGACACGAAGATCATCAGAATCTCTTCGGTGCTCACCAGGAACATCATTCCCACCGTGGCGAGCAGCACGAGCGCGAAATACTCGCCCACATGCTCGGTGAACTCCGCCTGCGCCGAGATGCCCGCGGTGAACAGCGTCAGCACCACCAGGAAGACCTTGACCCATTGGGTCAGGGAATCGACCACCAGCACCCCGTCCAGAAACCGCAGATGCGCCCCGCTCGATGCGAGAATCCCCAACGTCACCAGACAGCCAAGTCCCGCCACCGCGCAGGCCGTCAGAAACCGCTGCCGCAGGGGCGCCGACCGCATGAGCCCCATGTCGACAAACAGCACCGCCACAGCCGCCAGCACGAGCGCTGTCTCCGGCGCCAACGCCGCCAGCAAATCGCTGTAACCCACGCCTGTCACGATCCACCTCCCCTCTCGAGGCCCTGGATCAAGGACGTCACGCTCGGCGCAATGAAGTCCAGTAGCAGCCGCGGATAAAGTCCGATCGCCAACGTCGCCCCCAAGAGCAGAATCGCCCCCGCCCGCTCGGGAAGCGAAATGGGCTCGATCGCCTCTCCCGCCGGTTCGCCGCGCGCGTCACCCGCCGAATCGGCGAAGAAGGCGCGCTGAAGCGCCCGCAACAGATACGCCACACCCAGCACAATCCCCACGCCCGCCGCCAGGCCGGCGGTCGGGAACGCCCGCCACGACCCGATCAAAACCTGCAATTCGGCCACGAACCCGCTGAAACCGGGCAGCCCCATCGAGGCCATGCCGGCCAACACAAACGTGACGGCTGCGAACGGCATCGCTCGGGCCAGGCGCATCCCTTCGAGTTCGTCCAACTGCCGCGTATGCGTCCGGTCGTACACCATCCGGCCCACAACGGCGAAGAGCAGGCCCGCGATGACGCCGTGCGAGAACATCTGCAGCACGGCGCCGCTGAGCCCCACCTCGTTCAGCGTGGCCAGCCCCAGCAGGACAAATCCCATGTGGCTCACACTCGAATAGCCGATCACAAACTTGAAATCCTTCTGGACCAACGCCGTCATCGCACCCGCCACGATGCCCACGACAGCCAACACCGCGATCTCCGTCTGCCAGTGCCTCAGACCCGCGGGGAACAGGGTCATGGCAACCCGCAGACAGCCGTACGCCCCCAGCTTCATCACAACCCCCGCCAAAAGCATCGACGCCCCGGTCGGGGCGGCCACGTGACCGGTCGGCGCCCAGGTGTGAAACGGCCACAGACCCGCCAGAATCCCAAAGCCCACAAAGACCAGCGGCAAAGCCCACCGCTGAAAGCTCTCCGGATAGTCGACCTGCGCCAGAGCAGTCAGATCGAATGTCGGTACGCCCGTCTGGGATCGCGCCACGACAAACGTCCCGATCAGGCCGATCAGGACCAGCGCGCTTCCGGCGAATGAGTAGAGCGCCAGCTTCATCGCGCCGTATTCCTTGCGGGTCGAACCCCAGATCGCGATCAGGAAGTACTTCGGGATGATCGCGATCTCGTAGAAGACGAACAGGACAAACGCGTCGAAGCTCAGGAACACTCCGTACACTCCGCCAATCAGGGCCATGTAGAACGCGAAAAACTCCTTCGCGCGCCCCGTGATGTTCCACGAGAAGAGAATCCCCGCCACCGCCGCCACCGCCGTCAGAAGGATCAGCGTGACGCTGATGCCGTCGACGGCGAGGTGATAATCGATGCCCAGGGACGGAATCCAACTCGTCCTTGCGATGGTCTGCAGACCGCTTCCCGCCTGGTATTGGAATGCCCCGCCGAATGCCGCAATCGCCCCGGCCAGAGCCGTGCCGAGCGCCACCCACCGCGCCCGCCCCCCCTGGTCCCGCGGCAGGAGCATCAGGACCGCCACGCCCGCAAATGAAATGTAGATTGTCCAGGCGAACATGATCAGCAAGGCCCCAGGCGCTCGACCCAGAGGAGCACGGTACGGTGAATCACGCCGATGACCAACTGCGGGTAAATCCCCAGCACGAACATCAGCGCCGTGGCGGGCGCAACCATCCAGATCTCCGCCCGGCTCAGGTCGGGGAAGGCCGCCCACCGCGCCGGCAACGGCCCGTGAAAAACCCGTTCGAGGAACGTCAGCAGGAACACCGCGGTGATGAGAAGCCCAGCCGTCGAAAGCGCGGCGACCCACGGCGCCAGGGCAAATGTGCCCTTGAAAATCAGGAACTCGCCCACGAATCCGTTCAGGCCCGGCAACCCCAGCGATCCAAACGCCGCCACCCCCATCAGACCGGCGAGCACGGGCGCCGGCTTCCGCAGCCCGCCGAAGTCGTCCAGTCCGCGCAGGCCGCCGGCCCGCCGCTCGATCAGCGCCACGAAACCGAAGAGCATCGCGGCGGTCAGCCCATGATTGAACATCTGGAGCAGAACGCCGTTCAGGGCCGCCGCTTTCTCGACCGCCCAGCGCGCCTCTTCTCCCGTCACCCGCAGCGCGGCGAACATTCCCAGCAGACAGTAGCCGAGGTGGTTCACCGACGAGTAGGCCAGCATCCGCTTCACATCCCGCTGCGCAAACGCCGCCGCCGCCGAGCAGACAATCGTCAGCACGGCCAGCCCCAAGAGCGGCGTCTCCCACGCGCGCATCTGGTCCGGAAAGATCGGCAGCAGAATCCGCAGGAAACCGTACACGCCCATCTTCGACAGCGCCCCCGTCAGAAGCATCGTCGTGCCCGTTGGGGCCGCGGCGTACGTCGAGGGCAGCCACGTGTGGAACGGCAGCACCGGAACCTTTACCGCAAATCCCAGGAACGCCCCGAAAAAGACGGCTTGGGCCAGTGCGTCCGCCGACATCCCGGACCAGCCCAGGTGGGCGTGCAGAAGCGCCGCCGTCTGATGGGTCCGACCCAAGTCCGCGAGTTCGAGGAAATCGAATTTGCCCGTCGCGAGGAACAGCGCGAGAAAGGCCAGCAGCAGACCCACGCTGCCCGCCATGGTGTAAATGAAGAACTGCGTCGCCGCCGACCCGCGGTCCGGACCGCCCCAGAGCCTGACCAGGAAGAACGCCGGGATCAGGCTCAATTCCCAAAACAGGAACCAGTGGAAGAAATTCAGCGCGGTGAACGCCCCGAACAGCCCGGCTTCGAGCCAAAGCACCAGCGCGAAGTAGAGAGGGACGCGTTCCTCGATGCGCCACGACACCAGGAGCGCCAGCGGCACCAGCAGCGCCGCCAGCATCACCATCAGCAATCCCATGCCGTCCACGCCCACAAAGTACTCGACGGCCAGCGTCGGGACCCACGCCCGTCGCTCGACATACTGCAACGCAGTCGAATCCCGGTCGAATCCCGACCAGAGCGCCCCCGCCACAGCCAGGGCTAGCAAGCTCACGCCAAGGCCCAGCCGCCGGGCGAGTGTCTTTTGCCCGGCCGGCAGGGCGGCTACGACCAACCCGCCCACCAGCGGGATCAATGTCAGGAGCGTGATGGAGCCAAACGGGTTCATCATGAATCGCCCCAAATGAACAACAGCAACAGCACCACCAGCGCCATGCCCAGCGCGCGCAAATAGTCGTGCACCTGCCCGCTCTGAAAGCGCGAGCCGGCCTGCCCGCCGCGGGCAATCTGCCGACAGGCCCGGTCGAATCCCAGGTTGATGCCGTAGTCGTCCAGTGCCCGCGTCAGCCAGGCGCACCCGACGACAACCGCGCTGATGGCGTAAACGACCCCGCCCCAGACCCAGCGGTCGAACGTATCGCAGGTCCAGGCCCAGGCCGCGTGCCAGCGCACAACCGTGCGGGCATAAAACTCATCCACATAGTACTTGCCCCGGAGCACGGCGAAGAAGGTCGGTTGATACCGCTCGATGGCGTCCGGGGCCTCCGGGCTCGTGATCGGCTGCCGCCCATACCAGTACCAGCCCAGCCCGAAACCGGTCAGCACAATCAGCGCCGACAGGGCGATCATCGGCCAGTGCTCCCGGGACAGCAGTGCGCTCGCGTGAAACTCGACCGATTCGCCCGTCAAATAGCCCTGAAACCATGGCCAGACCGGCGTCCCGACAAATCCCAACACCACCGCGAATACCGCCAGCACAATCAAAGGTGCCGTCATCACAGCCGGACTCTCGTGCGGCGTGTCGCGCCGCGATGCATGGGCCGTCGCGGCCCGCCCGGCGCCGCCCCGGTACGCCCCGCCAAACACATAACAGACCTGGCGCGTCATGTAGAACGCCGTCAGAAGCGCCCCGCACAAACCCAGATAGAACGGCGCCGCCGACACCGTCCAGCCGTGCGCGGCGTGCAGGATGGCGTCCTTGCTCCAGAATCCCGAGAAGAACAAGGGCACGCCGGCCAGAGCCATCATGCCGACGCCATAGGTTGCGAACGTGACCGGCATCCAGCGGCGCAGTCCGCCCATGCGCCGGATGTCCTGTTCCTCGTGGACGCCGTGAATGACCGAGCCGGCCCCGAGGAACAGCAGCGCCTTGAAAAACGCGTGCGTGATCAGGTGAAACATGCCCACCGCCACGCCCCCCACGCCCAATCCCATCATCATGAAGCCGAGCTGCGAGACGGTCGAATAGGCCAGAATCCGCTTGATGTCGGTCTGAGCCACCGCAATCGACGCCGCAAACACCGCCGTCAACGCCCCCACCCAGGTCACCGCCTGCAGCGCCGTTGTGGCCTCCGCCGCCCCATCCGGATGCACCGCCATCAACGGATAAACGCGCGCCACGAGAAACACGCCGGCCGCTACCATCGTCGCCGCATGGATCAAGGCGCTCACCGGCGTGGGCCCCTCCATCGCGTCCGGCAGCCAGACATGCAGCGGGAGTTGTCCGGACTTGCCGATCGCCCCGCAGAAAAGCAGCAGGCTGATCGCCGTCGCCACCCCCAGCCCGCCCGTGGTCGTCTGGGTGACCAACCGGGTCAGGGCCGAATGCTCGAGGCAGCCCGCGCCGTCGTCGTAGAACTGCAGCGTGCCCGTTTGGGCGTAAAGCCAGACGATCGCGAGCAGAAAGCCGATGTCGCCAACCCGGGTGGTCAGAAACGCCTTCTTCGCCGCGGCGGCGGCGCTCGGTTTGTGGAACCAGAATCCAATCAGTAAATACGATGTGAGCCCCACCAGTTCCCAGCAAATGAACAGGAGCAGCAGGTTGTTCGCAATCACCAGACCGAGCATCGCCGCGGCGAACAGCGCCAAAAAGCTGAAGAAGCGCGTGAAGTTCTCGTCGTGCGCCATGTAGCCCACGCTGTAGACGAAGATCAGCAGCCCCACCAATGTCACCATGACCAGCATCGACGCCGCCAGCGGGTCCAGCACCCAGCCCAACTCGAGATTCGTCGGCCCCAGCGCAAACCAAACAAACCTGGATGTGTCGTGCGCCGGCCCGCCATGCCCCTGGCTCGCCCCGCCCAGGGTCGTCCAGAAGGCGATGAACGACAGGATCAGACTGAGCCCGATCGAACCGACGGCCAGACCGGCGGCCAGCGTCTTTCGCCGCTGCCGCAGCAGCGCGATCACCCCCGCCGCAGCCAGCGGAAGAGCCGGGATCAACCAGAGATAAGGCGTGATGGCGTTCACCCTTTCATTTCCTCGATTTGATCCAGGTTGGTCGTCCGGTAATGCCGGTACACGGCGATGACCAGAGCCAGGCCAACCGCCGCCTCAGCGGCTGCAATCGCGATCGCGAACAGCACGAACATCACGCCCGTGAGCGCCTCCGGGTGCGGACCATGCCGCCAGAAGGCAATGAAATTGAGATTCGCCGCATTCAGCATCAGCTCGATCCCGATCAAGACCACGATTGCATTGCGCCGCGTGAGCACGCCGGCCAGCCCAATCCCGAACAGAAGGGCCGCCAGAACCAGATAGCGCGCGAGTTCTCCCATAGATCACTCCTCGAGCCGCCCCGCGACCGATCCCTGCTCCCCGGGCTTCGCCGGCCGCCCAGGGCCGTTTTCCCTCAGCGCCACGAGCGCCGCCCCGATCAGCGCCACGGTGAGAAGAACCCCCATCGCTTCGAGCGCCACGACGTATCGCGTCATGAGCAAATCCCCGATCGCCTTCACGGTCGGCGGCGGCGCAGAGGGTGGCGCGCCGACGCCCAGACCGCTCCCCAGAATGGCCGAGACGACGGCGCCCGACACCAGCAGCGCGATGGCCAAGCCAAGCGCCCATGGCCTGAACGACAGCGCCTCGTGCGTGGCCTCGAAATTCCGCGTGAGCAACAGCGCGACGACAATGAGAATCGCCACGGCGCCGACGTAGACCAGCAACTGGGCGAAGCCGACAAACTCGGCGCGCAGTTGCAGGAACGCCACCGCCAGGCTCGCGAACGCGACCACTCCGCACAGGGCGCAGTGCACCACGCTGCGCGCGGCCATCGCGCCCGCCGCGCCGGCCAGAATCGCCGCTGCTGTGATGAGAAAGGCGATGTCCATCGTCAGGTCCAGCTCAGGCAGCCATGCGGTAGGTCCGCGGACCGATGTGTTGTCCGGCAAACAGCCGCCGCCCAAGCAGGACATACGGCACACCCACCAGGCTCCCGCACAGGAGCCAGCGGGCCAGCCCGGCGCCGACGAAAGTCCACGGCGCCGTGTAGTGCCAGAGCGCGGCCGACACCGCGTTCAGGAGCACCAGCGGCAGGAGGAATTTCCAGGCCAGATTCATCAGATGATCGGCCCGCAGACGAGGCAGCGTCCCGCGCAGCCAGATGAACAGCGCGACAAAGCCACCCAATTTCAGGAAGAACCACATGTACGACGGCACCCACTCGAGCCAGATGACCGGGGCGCGCCACCCGCCCAAAAACAGCGTGATCCCCAGCGCGCTCACCGCGAACATTCCGAGGTACTCCCCAATGAAAAACAGGGCGTACTTGATTCCTGAGTACTCGACCAGGTGCCCGGCAATGATCTCCGATTCCCCCTCCGGCAGATCGAACGGGGCGCGATTCGACTCGGCCGTCGCCGCCACGGTGAAAAGCAGCAGACCGGCCAGGCCCCACGGTGTGAACACATGCCAGCGCGCCAGCCATCCGCCAGAATGCCCGGCCTGCGCGTCGGTGATATCCACCAGAGACAGCGAGCCCGCGAGCATGACGACGGGCAGCGTCGAGAGAATCAGCGGCAACTCGTAACTGATCATCTGGGCAATCGCCCGCATGCCGCCCAGGAGCGAGTACTTGTTGCGGCTGGACCACCCCGCCATGAACACCGCCAGTTCGATGCACGCCCCGACCGCAAAGAAGAACAACAGGCCCGCGTTGAAATCAACCGCCGCCATGTTGCGTCCGATGGGTATGACCGCGTAGGCCATGAGCACCGGCACCACCATCACCACCGGCGCCACAAAATGCACGACACGGTCCGCCCCGCTCGGCACAAGGTCCTCCTTGGTCAGCATCTTGATCAAATCCGCTATCGGCTGGAGAAGCCCCCACGGACCCACCCGGTTGGGCCCATACCGGTTCTGGATGCGTCCCAGTCCCTTGCGCTCGATCAGAACAGTCAGCGCAAACAGGGTCATGAACACACCGAGAATCGCCGCCGCCGAAATCGCCAACGACACCCAAGACTGCCAAGCGGGCGGCAACTGGCCCACCAGCCAGTGCTTCAGGCTCACAAAAAGCTGATCGAGCGCCTCAAACATCGTGGCTGCCGAAGGCGGCACGCCCGCAATCAAGGGCGTTCGCTCCGGAAATGGGAATGGTTTGGCTGGCCACGCGCATCTTAAGGTCTGTCTGAATCGCCAGGTTTTGCCCCGGACGTCGTTCCCGCCGCCGGCGCCGGCCCTGCCGCCGGTTTGGCCTTCGTCTCGGCGTGGCCCGGTCCCGCCGCAAGCCGGGCGTTCACCTCCCCCGCCTCGACGGGATGGAGCCCGAGATAGTACGAGGCGGGTCTGGCGAGATCCATCTTGTGCAGGAGAAGGGACCCGAACCGGTCGGCCGTGCTCAGTTCGAATTCCGTATTCATCTTGATCGCGTCGAAGGGGCAAACCTCGACACAGATCTGGCAGCTCATGCACACCGAAATGTCGAGGTCGAAGATCTTCGGACGCCTCAGTGGCCGGCCCTTCTCGTCCCGATCAAGAACGATATAGATGCACTGCGGCGGGCACTCCTTCTCGCAGATCTTGCAGGCCACGCACCGCAGGCCCTTCTCGGGGTCCTCGCCGTCGTAGACGAGCATCGGGAAACTGCGCGCCTTCTCCGGCAACGCGCGGCGTTCGTCCGGGTACTGAATCGTGACCAGCCGGGCTGGGTCGTAATAGCTGCCGACGAAATTCCGGGCTGTCTCGACGAGGCCCTTGAGAATGCCCTTGCCCAGATTCATCGGTCCACCTCCCCCATCACGATGTCGACCGCGCCCAGGATGGCCACGGTGTCCTGAAGGGTCGCTCCCCGGCACATGTCCTCGAGAATCGTCAGGTTTATGAAGCTGGGCGGACGAATCCGATAGCGGTAGGGATTGGCCGATCCGTCGCTGATCAAGTAGAAGCCGAGTTCGCCTTTCGGCGCCTCGATGCGCCCGTACACCTCGCCCGCCGGCGGCTTGAACCCGCGCAGCCGCGCCTTCGGGTTGATGATCGGGCCTGCAGGCACCGCCCGCAGCGCCTGCTGCAGAATGCGCACCGATTCGCGCATCTCGAGCATCCGGATCATGTACCGATCGTACACGTCGCCGTGCGCCCCCAGCGGCACGCCAAACTCGAATCGGTCGTAGACCCCGTACCGATCCACCTTCCGCAGATCGTAGTTCACGCCGCTAGCCCGAAGCATCGGTCCCGTCATCCCGGCCTGCACCGCCTGTTCGGCTGAAAGCACGCCGATTCCCTGCGTGCGCGCCATCAGGATTTCATTGGTCGACAGGAGGTTCTCGAACTCGTCCAGGAACCGGGGCAAGGCCTCCACCACGTCCCGACAGGCCTCGATCCAGCCGCTCGGGAGATCGCACCGGCATCCGCCAAAACGCATGTAGTTGCACATCATGCGCGAGCCCGTCAGGGCCTCGATCAACTCGAGAATCTTCTCGCGCTCGCGAAAGGCGTACATGATCGGCGTGCCCATCGACCCCAGTTCCTGCAAGAGAAACCCAATCAGGCACGCGTGGTTGAGCACCCGCGTCAATTCGGCCGTAATTACCCGAATGTGCTCCGCCCGCTCCGGCACCTCGATCCCGGCCAGGCGCTCGACGGCCAGGGCGTAGGCCCAGTTATTCGTCAGCGAACAGAAGTAATCGAGCCGATCCGTGTACGGCATCGCCGCCAAATACGCCCCCCCCTCGCCCAGCTTTTCGTGGTTCCGGTGCAGATAGCCGAACACCGGCTTGAGCCGGACCACCCGTTCCCCGTCCAGCACGACATCCATCCGAAACACCCCGTGCGTCGATGGATGGTGCGGCCCCACCGCCACTTCGAGCAGCGTCCCCTCGGAGTCGCCCAGTGCGATCGGATGCGGCTTCGCCTCGGACGCCGTCCGCGGCGCCCCCTCCGGGCGCGGCAAGACCGCCGCGTGCGACGGACTTTCCGGCACCAGATCGCCGGTGGACAGCGCCTCGATCAGCACGTCTTCGGGGATCCGGCGGTTCATGCGTCGGCCTCGATCGGATAATGGCGCCGCGCCTTCTCCTTCAAATCGTCGTGCGGCGTCGGCTCGTATTCGTAATCGTCCGGCTCCACGTAGTCCTTCCGCATCGGATAATCCCGGAACTCATCCCACATCAGGATTCGCCTCAGGTCCGGATGCCCCTCGAAAACAATGCCGAAAAGATCGTACGCCTCGCGTTCCTGGAATTCCGCGCTCCGCCACACCGGCGTCAGCGAGGTTACGCGCGCCTGGTCCACCCGGTTGACCGTGCGCTGGCGCAGGATCACCGGCCCGTGCTTCAACCGCATCGAGTAGAGGTGATACACGGCTTCAAGATACCCGGGGACGCGCCGCTCCCGGCATTCGTCGAACACCCTCTCCCGCCCGTCGATCACCCGCGTCACACGCGCATGCTCCTCCACAACCCGGTCCAGCCAATCGACCCCGCTGACATTCGAGCAGTAGTCGAGCGCCAACCGCGGATCGTCCCGCAAGAATCGAGCCGCCTCGATCGCGCGGGCCGGAGGCACAACCAGTGACGCCTGGCCCGGCACCGCCCCGTTGCACTGAATCTCAAGCCCGAGACCGGGGATTGCGGCTTCGAGGCGGGACTTGATTTGTTCGAGTGTCTCCACGGGCTCGGTTTGGGCGCGCGGCGCCTGGTCAGTGAATGTGATCTACTCGTCGCGAATGATCGGCTTCGGACGCCACAGGTCGGTGTTCTTGGCCGGGACCAGGTCGTAAGGGCCATACTCAGGCACCGGGAACTCGCCGGGAGCCTCCTCCTGAAACGCCCGGGCGCGGGAGGGTCCGGTCAGTTTCTGCGACGCAATCTCTTTCTGGAGGGCGATGAGCCCGTGCAGCAACGCTTCCGGGCAAGGAGGACACCCTGGGATATGGACGTCGACCGGCACATACCGGTCGATGCCCTTAAGAACGTTGTAGCCGCGCTTGAACGGCCCGCCCGAAATGGCGCACGCCCCCATCGCGATCACGTACTTCGGTTCCGGCATCTGGTTGTACAGCCGCACCACCTGCGGCGCCATCTTCTTGGTCACTGTCCCCGCCACAATCATCAGGTCCGCCTGCCGCGGCGAGGGGCGGAACACCTCCGCGCCGAACCGCGCGATGTCGAACCGCGCCATCGAGGCTGCAATCATCTCGATGGCACAGCAGGCCAAACCGAAGTTGAGAGGCCAAATCGAGTTGCGGCACCCCCAGTTGTAAAGGTCCTGGATTGTTGTGGCGAAGATGCCCTGTCTGCTCAACTCGCTGCGCAATCCTTCATCCATGGTCGACATTCTGGAGTGTTCGGCTTCGCGCTGGTCACAAAACCATGCAATACGCGGGCTAGCGCCACCGCAGCAACCCCTTCCCCCATGCCCACACCAGCCCCTCGACCAGCAACAACAGAAAAACCATGATCGCCACAAACGCCCCCGGCGCCAAACCGGTGAACGACACCGCAAACGGCAGGAGGAAGACCGTCTCGACGTCGAACACCAGAAAGATGATCGCGTAGAGATAGTACTGGGACTGAAACCGGATGCCGACATCGCCCTGCGGCGCCAGGCCGCATTCGTAGGCCGCACCCTTCGTGAGACCTGGCTTCGGGGGGGAGACCCACACCGCCCACAATCTCGCCAGACCCAGCATCCCCAGGCAAAACACCAAACCCACCGCCAACATCAGAGCGAGAAACAGGTAAGGGTGGGGTGCGGACGGCATGCGCGACACTAAATCCCGATTCCAATTGATTCAGTTTTGCTCGGATGACTTTCGCCGGAGACCGACGTCGTGTGCAATGTCGTCAAACTCCTCCGCGCTCACGTCTTCGAGACGCTTGCCGCGCTCGGCCAGTTTCTCGTTGATCTTCAACGCCTTCTCCGTCATGTGCTCATGCGTCGCCTCCGAGCCGCCGATGAGCGCAAAGTTCGGCCCGGTCGTAATGCGTTTGTGGCCGTCCGAATCCAGGCCCAGGCCCAGCAACAGGGCCATCTTGCGCTTTCTGGCTGCGACATCTGACATGCCGCCACGCTACGGCCACAGCCCCTCCCTTCCAAGCAAAAAAGGCGCCGCCCGCCCGGGACGTGACGCGCAATGGCCCTACGGACGGGTTTGGCCGCCGTCTGTCGCCTCCGTCCCATTCGTCTCATGAAGGCTTCATCCCACCCCACGGCGGCTGCGAGAGACTCTTTGCCTGCACCAAGAGTCAGATCATCTGCGACGCCACCGTGCGTTTCTGCGACCGCTTCATCAGCCCGGAATCCCGGACCCACGACCAGATGGTGCAGGCCGCCCGCAGCGGCAACAAAAACAGCGCCGAAGGCAGCCGCATCTCGGGCATTGTCATCTGCCTGATCCACCAGGCCAACTGCCTGCTCGACCAGCAACTCCGCCGTCTCGATCATGACTTTCTGGAACAGGGCGGCCCCCGCGCCAGTGACAGCGTTGTTACGAGGGTTCAATGCGCGGCGCATTCAGCGCGCGCTCGGAGAAACCATCCGCGCCGCTGTACCTGGTCGATTACTCACGGGACAAGATGTTGCGGTCCCGGAATTCAAAGCGCATTCATGGGCGGCTTCATGGCCGCTGCGTCGCTTGCGTCGCGCTTGTGGAGGCGAATGTGCCGATGAGTTCTCTGGGTTACGCCGCGGGATGTCGGCGACGACCCTATCGCCCTCCTCTTTTCGTGTGGCGGCCATCGCGAATCTGCTCGCGCAAGGCGTTCCGCTCGAAGACGTTCAGATTCTGGCCAACCACGCAGACCCGAGAACCACAAGGCTTTACGACCGGCGGCAGCGGAAGGTGACGCGGAATATTGTCGAGAGGATTCCGGTGTACGCGGAGTCGTTCGAGTCGGAGCCGGCGGCTCCCCTGCCCAGCGAGAATTGAGAGACAGCCAGTACGTTATGATTCACTAACTTTGGTTCCGAGATTCAGGGGTTCGATCACACGCAACCCGCTGCCGTAAAGCAAACGAGCGACGAGGTTGGTCGGGTATCCCCCCACGTCAGCGACAGCTTGCAGCAAGGCCCGGGTCTCGGTTAAAGTCGGAGCGTGACGCAAGTGAACGGGCCGCGCGGCCCGGAGCGCGTCCACGTCATGCAACGGAGCGCCCTTTATGCGCTGTTTCTACCACCAGGACAAAGAGGCAATTGGCACCTGCAAATCATGCGGTAAGGGACTGTGTCCGGAGTGCGCTGTCGATCTCACCAAGGGTCTGGCTTGTCGGGGACACTGCGAGGACCATGTCCGGGCGGTCATCGAGCTTGTGGACCGGAACATCACGCTGCAGCCCACCGCCGCTCGACTGATTCAGGCGGGAGGCAGCGCACGTCTAGCAGCCTGTCGGACTTTTCCCCAACAATTTTGCCCGGCGTTTGAACAAGAGGGCGAGGTTTAGAGTCCAGCAGATAACTATGGGCCCACGCTTCGTGAACGTCGACCGTGACACCCCCCTACTGCTGCCTGTGGACCTGCGCGACTGGGTGCCCGCTAACCACCTGGCGCACTTCATCCTGGACGCGGTGGAGGCTTTGGATTTGCGCCGAATCAAGGTCAACGTGCGGGGAAGCGGGGACGCGCAGT
>Ga0209719_1000119_pt1 | contig 112310 bp, 104 predicted proteins | sample AD_JPNAS2_MetaG_FD_184421 | JGI IMG/M metagenome (GOLD analysis project Ga0209719, IMG submission 184421) | Active sludge microbial communities of municipal wastewater-treating anaerobic digesters from Japan - AD_JPNAS2_MetaG (SPAdes) (version 2) | ecosystem: Engineered > Bioreactor >...
TTATGCTTTACAGAACTTTGGGGCTATAAGGCAGTTTATGGTTTATAGTTTATAGTTGGTGGAGAAAAGCGCAGTGAAAAAATTCTACACACTCTACAAGACTAAGGCAGTTGAGGCTTTATGTTTTTAATCCTAATTCCTAAATCCTAATTCCTAAATCCTAAATGCTTTTTTGTCTCTCGCAGAGGCCGCAGAGAACGCTGAGAAAGACAGAAGGTTAGAAAAGGCAGAGGGTTGGAGGATTAGAGACAGAAGACAGGAGACAGGAGACAGGAGAAGATTAGAGGGTTGGCTACACCTCTACACTTCCAAACATCTAACCTTCTAAAAAAAGGGTTGGCTAAAAAACTGAAAGGTGAAGAATGAGAAAAATATATTCAAACTTGACTTAGATCGAACACTTTTGTAAAGTAAGAATGGCAGGGAAAGAATCATAAAAAGGCCGTTCGGATAAAATCGGATTTAGTGTTCGAATAGATTGGATTATATACCTAAAGGGAGAGCGTCTGCCGAAGGCCCTCTTCAATTTTTTCGAGATCGTCCGGTTTCAGGCTGCCAGCCTTTTGGCGGAGCCTACTTTTGTCTATTGCCCGGATTTGATCACAGACAGCAATTGCCTTTTGCCCGAGACATTCCACTTCGATCGCCAGCGGTGGCCGTGAAACACCCGATGAAGAGAGGGGGAGCACGACAATAGTTCTTCTGGCATCGTTGATCGGGGTTGCGCCAACCAGGACACAGGGCCTCTGTTTTTTAATCTCTGCACCTACCGTAGGGTCAAGATTCACCCAGTAGACATCACCACGTTTCAGGCTCAATGCCGTCTCCTGCGGTAATATCCCAATCGGTCATCTCCTGGTTCAGCGCCTCGTCCTTCTCAACTGCAAGGGCGCACTGGAAAAGAACCTCCTCCCTGCGAGCAATTTCTCGCTCCAGGAGATCATTAATAACTTGGCTTCGCTTTCTTGCCGGAATAACTGTTCTCATTCGTTTAACAAGATCATTTGGCAAGGATACGAGTATTTTTTCCATAACAGCTCCTTTATATATCTTAATATATTATATCTATTTTCAGAAATTATTCCAACCACTATCTTTTTCACCTATTTTACGAATCATGGGTGCCTGAATCTCCTATGGAAGGAAGACATTGCCGCTACTTTTGTCCAGTTCGGGTTCAATGTGATTTTTCAGGGCCGAAAATAGAATTGATAGTTTTAAAATAGATTGTAATTTGTCATGCTAAACTAACCCAGTTTTTTCACGAAAAGTAGTCCACCTGGAATAAAATATTTCCTATCAAAACAGATAGGAGGAAAAGAGGTGGTCAGTATGGAAGATTGAGTGACAATAAAAATGAAGTTTTAGAGGCGTGTCTATCTCCCCCAATGTTTCTATTGACATATTACACAAGCCCTTGATAGAATTGGGCTATTCTTTATGGGGGAAGTTGGGGGTAACAACAAGTAAAAACATGGGAAAAATAATGGTCGTATTCAACTATGACTCTGTTTTTCTGGAAAAGCTCAAAACCATTACAGACCATAAATGGCATCCCATAGAAAGATGCTGGAGTTTTCCCAACTCAAAACCGATATTAAATAAGATCTTTGCAGCCTTTTCCTAACATAAGTTCGATATCGAATCGGAGGAATTAATATATGACTAACGAAAAGGATTACACACTTCGGAAACAGGCCGAACAACTATCCATGATGATGGATACTGTGCCTGTCCAGCTATGGTTTCTTTCTGACATTGATACTTATGGCATGGTTAATCAATGCCACGCCTCCTTTTTTGGTAGGCAAAAACACGAAATGGAATTTATGAGGCTTGAGAGTTTTCTTCCCGCGGAAATAGCCAATGCCTGCCGACAATCTAATAGAAAAGTGTTTGAAACCAAAAAAGAGGTTTATTCGGAAGAATGGATTCAAGATTCAACCGGAAAACAATGTCTTATCGGGATTGCCAAAACACCGTATTTCGATCAGGAAGGAAACATAGAATATATTGTGTGTTACGGGGTTGATATAACTGAACAAAGAAATACGGAGATAATGCTTTCTCAGAGCGAAAAAAATTTCCGGACTTTTATAGAAACGATAGATGATATTTTTGTTGTTGGAAATTACGATGGCAGCATTATTTATTCCAATCCGGCTACATCGTCAAAACTGGGCTATAGCGATGAGGAACTGCTTAAGATGCACATCATTGACTTTCATCCTGAATATCTACAGAAAGAAGCTACATCAATTCTCCATGAGATGTTTAACGGCCGGCAAAATGTGTGTCCTTTACCCTTATTGAACAAAAACGGGAAACTCGTTCCCGTTGAAACACGTATATGGCATGGTCAATGGAATGGCATACAATCTATCTTTGGCCTGTCGAAGGACTTGAGTAGAGAACAAGAGGCTTTGCAGAAATTCGACCGCCTCTTCAGAATGAATCCAGCCCCTATGGCAGTGACCGAATTGCCTGAACGCTTATTTATAGATGTCAACGATGCTTTCATACGAACTCTTGGTTATTCGAGGAACGAAATCATAGGCAAAACAAGCTATGAACTCAATATCTTTCCAGATGAAAATGATCGGAAGTTGATTGCTGAAACCATCGCCCAATATGGTCAGTTCAAAGAAATAGAAATGAAATTCAAGACAAAGAGCGGAGACAGTCTCATTGGACTGTTTTCGGGCGAAATCATTGAAAGCCAGGCCAAAAGATATTTTCTGACAGTAATGATTGATATTACAGAAAAAATACATGCGCAGGAAGAGTACAAAAAGATAATTCAGGAACTCCAAAACGCATTACAGGAGATCAAGACACTACGAGGCATAATCCCCATCTGCGCAAACTGTAAGAAAATCAGAAATGATAATGGGTACTGGGAGCAGGTGGAATTGTATATTTCAAAACACACCACGGCACAGTTCTCTCATGGTATATGCCCTGAATGTGTGAAGAAGTTATACCCTGATCTTCGTAAGGATAAATTGGAAAGTACAAACAAATAGTGACGCTTCGGCGTCTGGATAGTTTAAACTTTATTCATTAATATGCAAAGGCTTCTCTGTAATTACATTAATGAAATATCTTCATATCTTTATTCAAAAAAGGTAAACTGCTCAATATGACACAACTTTGGGACAAAGAAATTGAGAAAATGTTTTTTACTGAATCATTTACATTTGCCACCCCAGAACAGTTGTTTTATGTTACAGACAACAGCAGATACCTCGCCTATTGGCCTAAAGGTTACGACGGCAAAAAAGGTACACTTCAGAGCAGAAATTCGTTGATTGGGAGCTTTACCGAGAAATGGACAACTGACCTAATCCAGAATATGGTCAGTAGTGAGAGATTTTTTGCTGTTAAAGGCGCAATCTGTGACGAAATTGCATTGACAGGTAAGTCTCCCGCAGATGTTGTCATCTCAAAAAATAGAAATATAAGACAACGACCTGAAGACATATTGGCAATAATTGAAGTTAAGATGTCTATTGTTTGGAATTGGGAGCTAAGGGATAATACATTGTTTTCGATCGGAGACTTCAAAACTCACCAAGGAAACCCGGGATTATTACGTTCTGACTCTATGTTAAAGGCAATTGGAAAAAGTATAAATATAAGGGTTTCCAGCTTAAAAGCATCGAAGATACCCATAATTGTAATGGGCAATACCCCTATCACAAACAACTACTACACCAAGGTTGACCATCTGAAAGTGGCGGGAATTATACAAGGATTTTGGTCAATAAACCCTATGCCACTTGATAATAATGGCGAGAACATAAAGAACACCGAAAAACATGGCTTTCATAGGTTTGATACATTTGAAGAACTGAAAAAATCTTTAAACATTTTACTACTTGAAGAGAGAAACTTTTTTTCCAGTATGAAAAGTAAAAAAGAGTTAGGAAAAGTTATCGAAGTCGCAAGTCGTGAAAAGACCTATGAGAAGAAGGCAGAAAAGTTTTTGAAGCTAATAAGGGAGGAATAGAATGCGTGAAGGATTTAAGCATCAAAATAGCGGAACAAAAACAAGTTCTTTCGGGGCTCCGGGGCGCATCAATCATGATTCTTCAGAGTTTTATAATAGTAAAATGTATGCTGATAAAAGGGTGAATGAAAAGATTAAGTTCATCGAAAACACAATACCGGCTGAAAATCTCGATAAAATATACTGCAAATCAAGCGTAGCTATGGATGATATACCTGACTACAGCGTGCATCTAATGGTTACTTCCCCACCATACAATGTAAAAAAAGAATACGACGAAGACTTATCACTGGAAGAGTATAGAGCACTACTAAAAGCAGTATTCGAAGAAACATACAAAAAACTTGTTACAGGCGGCAGAGCCTGCATTAATGTAGCCAATCTTGGGAGAAAACCATATATACCACTTCACAGTTATATTATTGAAGACATGCTTAAAGTCGGTTTTTTTATGAGAGGCGAAATAATTTGGAATAAAGCGTCAAGTTCTAGTGCATCAACAGCCTGGGGCAGTTGGCTCTCCGCCGGAAATCCAGTATTGAGAGATATTCACGAATATATCCTAATTTTTTCAAAGGAATCTTTTTCAAGAAAGCGTGGATCCAAGAAAAACACTATCAGTAAAGATGAATTTCTTGAGTGGACAAAAAGTGTTTGGACATTCCCTGCTGTTTCTGCTCGTAGCATTGGCCATCCGGCACCTTTCCCGGAGGAACTACCGCATCGTTTAATCCAGCTATATACCTTTAAAGGTGATGTTGTTTTAGACCCCTTCTGCGGCAGCGGAACTGCTTGTCTTGCCGCCTTGAAAGACGATAGACATTTTGTTGGATATGACATTGAACCTGAGTACGTAAAATTAGCAAATAAAAGAATAAAGGCTCATTCAAGTCAGAATCTTTTGTTTGAGTATGACGGAATCTGTCGACCAAAACAACAAAATGGAAAGCCAAAACAACAAAATATATGATAAAAGTATGGCAATACGGTACAACAAGCATGGCAGAAAAATGTGCAATGTCGCTGACTTTTTTTGTTATGCAAAGCAACATAGGAGTTCTGAAATATGAATATTCTTGGAATCGGGCCTTTGCTTGTGATAACGGGTGTCGTCACTGGGGCAATAGTCATGATTTTCTGTCGCATTGCCGAGTGTTCGGTCTCTCTTCCATCTCCTTGGCGTGAATTGATATTCTGGGTTGGCATAATCTTGCTGATCCCAGGGGTATACTTTTGGATTTCTTCCGCCATACTTGTCAAGCGGGCATTCAAGTCCCAATGTCTCGTGAAAACGGGGGTGTATGGTCTTTCACGAAATCCAATGTACGCAGGCTTCATCGTATTCATCGTACCCGGTCTTGCATTGATTCTGAACAATATGTTGTTGATTGGCGTATCGATGGCAATGTTTGTCGTATTTAAACTGCGTATTGGAGTGGAAGAGAATATTTTGTTGAAGGAGTTCGGAGTTGAGTACGAGCGGTATCGGACGACTGTTCCACAACTGATTCCATTTATCCGACTGAGGAAAACATAAGGAAGCTATCTGTTATTTTTCCCATTCTACCCGCGTTTGCTTCAAAAATGTATATCCATTTTCTTTTGCCAATGTTTCACATGAAAATTTTATATCTTTCGGCAGTGAAAATTCCATATCTGAGCCAAAAAATTATTGATCAATATCTTTCCTTTTAAATGAGGTCTAAGTTTCTACGCACCCCCACTTTTTTATTTATTATTTCAATATGTTGCAAGGGGGGTTGTACAGCTTTTCTGTCTTCTGAATAGTTAATAAAGAAACATTTCTTTTGTTGACTCCTTCTTGTGCGACAAAACAAGATATTCACTTTTCAAAGAACTAAGAAAATATGCACAATACAGCTATTATCCGACTAAATATTGCCTATGGGTTCTAATATAGCACAATTATAATTTTGCAAAAGAAAATTTTTTTTCAACTCGCAAAGGTTACCGGTAGAAAATATACGCCTTGAACATGCAGGATAGTCTCATTTTTGAAGCAGGCGCTTTCTACAGAATGGATGGGGTATCTGGATTTTACCCATCTCTATATTATTACGCTGATACCTGCTTATTTCGTCATCAGCACAAAATCAAACATAAAAAAACAAAGGGCATGTCAGTGCCTGTTCGTTAGGACAACGGGATTAAAATATGGTCAGATAATCCTCCTCGTGGAAGAAAGGGGGATCAGGACGATACGCAATATATCGTCCTGATCTTGGGGTTATTGAAAACGCCGGCAACTTATTCTATTCGTTCCCAGCGCCTTTGGAAGAAGGGCTTGATTCATTCATGCACGCATCTCTGCAAGTATCTTTCTCGGATAGCGTTTCAACAGAAGAATTTACAAATTTAACCGGTTGGTGTTTGCGTGAGAAGACGTTAAGCTGAAAAACATCCGGACGAGCATAATGCCCCACACAATCTATCATATGTTTTACGCCGACTATGTTATCAAGATTAACCTCAGAGTAAACAATCTGTTCTTTATCCTCAATAGGGCCAGCAATATAATTGCTTATCGGATCAACGATTCCTGATATGCCCCCGCCTTCGTCAAGTATTCCCTTGTTGCCCGGGTCAAGCTCCAAATAAAAATCCAGTTCCTCCTGACCAACACAGGAAGAAGAATAGACCACATATACCTGTCCCTCGAAGGTCATATTTCTCATGGCCACATCAATAATTTTCTTTCTGTCTCTTGGTTGACTCCTAAAGTTGGCTCCCGGCCACATTGCAACGTGAATCTCTTCCCCCATGCTGTAAAGGGTGTATCGTGAAAGCGGCATAGAGTGCTCATAACATATAAGCATCCCTATTTTTCCTATAGACGTATCGCAAACCTGGAGGCTCGTTCCGTCACCCATGCCCCATATCGTTCTTTCCTCTCCTGTAGGCATGAGCTTTCTCCTCTGAATGCAGATATTACCATCCTCATTTATAAGCACCTGGCTATTATAAAGTGTTGCACAGTCTTTCTCAACAAAACCAAGGGCAATTATTATTTCGTTCTTTTTTGCCGTCGTTTTGATGTAATCCATCTCAGACGACTTTACTTCCAGAGCATTTGCGTACTGCTTTTTGAATAGTTCAAGTTTTTTGTTGTTGTTTATTCCCATCCAGATCCACCACGGGTATCCAGGAACATATGTTTCGGGGAACACAACCATTTTGGCACCATTTGCAGCAGCTTCTTTCGTTATAGAAACCACCTTTTCAATTGTCCCCTCCTTGCTGAACAATACAGGCGCTACGATTGTTGTTGCTATTTTACTGATCTTGTTTCTATCCATATTTTGCCTCCTGATTAATTATTATGTCCTTATGCTACTTTTCTTTAAAATGCTTCATGTTTTTGTTTTTGATGTATCTCTTGTAACCATAAGTATCAGCCAAAGCACAACTCCCACGGCAAGCGCTTGAGCTGCTCCAAACCTCCATAATACAACCCCCACGATGCCTGCTATTCCAAGATCGAGTTTGTCCCTCGACATCATCATCGCAATATAACTACAGGCAAAGCCTTGTATAAGCATTGTAGTTGATGCGCCCAATGCAAGAAAAGGCTTCATCAACGTGATAAGCGGCACGATAAAGACAAGAATTGGCCACCACAACTGGAACGAAAGCAGACCACCCCATATTGTGGGCATTCCTTCTTTGCCACCCTTGTACCTCTCATAGACAGAAACTGTCACGCCTGCCCACAATGGTCCGCAAGTCGTAGCGTATGGTGCCAAAATTGCGTTCCAGGCATTACGGAAAGCTGTTATCACTGATGAACGGGCAATACTGAAATCAATATACTGCTCTTTTCTTTCCTGGTTGCCTTCAACCCTTAATGCGTCAATTATAAGCCAGTCACCAAAAAGGATGATATATGTTACAATAGCTGTTGGAATAGCGTTTATCAGATGCGATACCGGTGGAAAACCGAACCCGAATATAGACATTGTGGCAAACTGTTCGGCTATTCTGGGAACAAAGATCCCCCACTCTATTTTCGGAACAGGCACTTCTTTTACTATTAATCCCACGATTGCTCCGACTATCAGGGCAGGTACATAACCATATCTCCCCAAATTTTTCACGAATTTGTTCGTGCCTTGCCATTTTTTGAAGCTTAAAGACCAGAGCAGATAAAATGATATAAATGTTGCAATGCCAATGCTCCATGGTGATTTCAAAAATCTGCCTCCCACCCTCAACTCACCTGCAATTGCGCTTATTCCCGCACCAAGTACAATTCCTGCACGTAAACCCGCTGGGACACGCTTATTGATCCAATCTGCAAGCCCCGTTGGCCCGGTTATAAGACACAAGACGGCAAGAACAAGTTGGACAGAAGCCATTGCCCATACTCTTTCAGCGTGGGCTGCCTCTGGATATGTTTTTACATATGCAATCACTACCGGAATCGACGCAGTAATCCATCCTGGCACGGTTGGGTCTCCAAGTGTTGCCGTTAACCAAAACACAAGCGTAAACCAGAACACGGCGGTCCATGCCACCTCAAAAGATACCCACGGAAATGCATCTAAAATAAATGGAATGGCAGCCATGGCAACAGAAAATAGAAAAAATGCTTGAATGGTTTCTGCCAATTCCCACTTGTAATGAACGAACGGGATACGAAGCTTAAAAAGCCCAAGTGGGACGAATGGCGTCTCCTTGCCTTGTTGTTGGCTCATCTTTTATTACCTCCTTTGTTTTTGGATAAAACCGAAACAAATATTGCATTAAATCTCGACCCCAACTGCGGGAATCTAAACTCACCTCCTCTTTTGCAATAACAATTTATATTTCTATAACGATTATTATATATAATAGACACATTGTCAACTATTTTTATATTTAAAATATTGTTAATCGTATTATTATCATCATTGATATATTCTATAGCCATGTTATTATTCGACAATATAAATATTATTGTCCCGATATTAATTATCTTGACTAATATAATCCTATTAAGCAATATATATAGAGAAGCTAAACGATATTTTGTTATGAAAGGATATGATTATGACTATAGCCGAAAAGCTTAAAAAGCTTAGGGAACTTAGGCGGTTGACCACTGCCGAACTTGCAAAACTCTCTGGAGTTCATCAAACAACGATATCGGCTATTGAAAACAAAAGACATGCCTCCCCGGGTATTGAAACAGTTGAAAGACTCGCAAAGGCCCTTAATGTATCACCTCTTTATTTTTTTGAGGACCGCTCGAGAACTCCGTTTGATTTAATTGACAATCTCCCCACTGAAATCTCGGACTTCCTTCTCAGTGAAGAATCGCTCCCATACCTTTTGTTGAGCAAAGATGCTTATGCTAAGGGGATATCAAGCAAGACCATTGAACAGCTAATAAAAGTGTTGCACGATAATCAGAGCGAAAAAAAGAAGTCACAGGTTTCGAAAAAAATAGTAAACAAAAAGGAGGTAATATTATGATAGGTGTTAAACTCCATGATTTTTCAGGCGAAATAGAATGGTTTAAGTTTGGAACCTCTTTGTTTGTTGATAATAATTACTGTGCCATAAACGATTTGATTCAATTAGCATTACCGGAAATAGAGGTTTTAGCAGGCATTGTCAACAAGGGATATATAGATGAAAATGAACAAGTGCCCATGTTAAAGTCTCTTCTGCAAGATATGCAGCATAAATACGAACAATTGTATATTTCTGATACAAACGGAGATTACTTTAATGCTGACGGGCAGAAAAACAATATATTAGATCGCTCCTACTTCCATCTGGTTATGCAGGGGAAAACCGTTGTGAGCGAACCTATAATAAATAAATCCACAAAAAGACCTTGTATAGCAGTAGCAACACCTGTAAGAAATGAAAACAACATAGTTGGTCTTTTTGGCGCGACCATTACGCTTGATTCTATTTCGAGTGGATTAAGATTCCTGTCTTTTAAGGTGAAAAGGAAGATAAACTCACAAAGAAAAAAATCGAAAAGCACAAATAGACAAATAAGCACAAAAAACAACGCAAAGATGAAGGCATTGGGTTAAGTAGGTTTATTTAGCTTTATATTTTCTTTGCCGCTCAGATAGTTTTTCTTCCTATTTCAGGGTTATTGCCTTTTCGGGACATATTTCCTGACAACAAAAACATGAGATGCACTTGTTAGCATCCACCTGCGGTAATTGTGTACCCATTGATAATGCTGATACCGGACACTGTTCGATGCATGAACCGCATCTTGTACAACGATCCGGATTGGCTTCCGGCCTCAGCAGTGTTTTGTTGTGAAACGCTGTCTGCATTGTCTCATTATTGAAAATAGCTTCCCCTCCCAAAGGGGGAAGTTTGAAGTTTTTCAGTTGTTTCATCTCTCCGATAATATTGATGGTACTCAGATCGTAATCCCCAAGGCCTGCTTCTTTTGCTTTTTGAAGGAATCTGAGTTTCGCTGGGTTACAACCCATCATGCTTGCTATAACGGCATCCAGAGCAACTGCGTTGTCGGAGGCTAAGATCAAACCGATATTTCTCAATTCTGGGGATGTCGGACCGTTTCCCTCCATGCCAACAACAGCATCAACGATAAAAAAGTCCGGTACTCTGATGCGAAATACATCCACTATTATTTCATGAAAACGCTCTGGGTTGCCTGCTATCTTATGAAGCTTCGCTTTCTGTGCACCTGGCAGAAATCCGTAACTGTTTTTGATTGCACCAGTAATAACGGTTAGTCCATGGGTCTTAAACTTTGGCAGACTTATTATGACGTCGGCATCCAAAACTATCCGAGACACGCTTACGCTGCTTATAAAATCAGGATTAAAATTAACTTTTACTGGATCATTTCCGATATTCCGATAATAGCCCAAGGCGGCTTCCATAAGGCCTGTCTTTTCAAATGCGTCCTCATTTGCTCCATAGCTGAAAAGACCGGGGTTATCTCCAACTACTATTGATGCAGGCCCTTTTGATTCGACTTTTTTAACTACCGCTTTCAGCACTGCAGGATTGGTAACAATGCCTTCCTCTGCCTTTGAAGCACGCAGGACATTAGGTTTTATAAGCACCTTCTTGCCTGACAATTCGAGCGTAAAAGACTCGAAAGCCCGATCCACAGCCTCATGGACGTTTTCATAAGTTGCATCATAAATCATCACATTGGTCATATGTCTACCCTGGTTCTGTATTATTATATTTAGGTTACAATATTCAATATTTTTATTATATAGCAAGCTTCTAATAATTGCTTCAAAAACCTTTGTCATTTTCGCATGCTCAACAAAGGTGTCATCCCCGCATGCTCGACCACGCTGTCATCCCGCAATCACGACCATGTTGTCATTCATACAATCTCGACCACGATGTCATCCCGCAACTTTCCCACCACTGTCATTCTGCAACTTTCCCACCACTGTCATTCCCGCATGCTCTTAGCGGGAATCCACAAGATGTCATGGTTCCCCGATAGAGGCACTCGGGGATGACAAGAAGCGAAGGGGTCGAGAAGCGAAGGGGTCGAGAAGCGAAGGGGTCGAGAAGCGAAGGGGTCGAGGATTCGAGGGGTCAAGTGGAGAAAGACAGAGGGTTGGAGACAGAAGACAGAAGTCAGAAGTCAGGAGACAGGAGACAGAAGACAGAAGACAGGAGACAGGAGACAGAAGACAGAAGACAGAAGAGGGTTAGAAGGTTGGAGGGTTGGAGGTGTAGCGAAAAAACTGAAAGGCGAGGAAAAACAAAATAAACCAGAGAAACCAGACAGAAGACAGAAGACAGAAGTCAGAAGACAGAAGACAGGAGACAGGAGAAGGTTGGAGGGTTGGAGGGTTAGCAAAAAATCAAGAAGCGAAGGGGCTAATGCTGTTTATTTCTCTTTTCCTCATACATCAATTCATCTGCCTGAGCCATAAGTTCATCAAGCGTTGAGGGGGTTTCAGGGTTATAGTGTGCTACACCTATACTCAAAGAAAGCTGATAGCTTCGTCCTTCAAATCTGTTGTAATCATTGAGGGTATTGTGTAAACGATTTACAAGGACTTCTTTGGTTTCGTTAGCGGTATCTATTGCGAGGACGGCAAACTCATCCCCTCCCATACGGCCTATAATATCTGATTCCCTGAACACCTCTTTGAGTATATTCGATACCTCAATAAGTGCCTTATCCCCTTCCTTATGACCCAGTGTGTCGTTAATAACCTTCATCTTGTCCAGGTCAACAAAAAAGAGGAGCATGTCTTTCTTCGTCCTCTCTGCCACCTTCATCTGTCGTTGGGCAAGGGTGAAGAACCCCCTTCTGTTATACAAGTTTGTAAGCTCATCTGCTAATGACATGGTTTTGAGTTTTTCTTCCGATTGTTTGATTTGTTTTACCTGTGCTGATACGCGGTTTACAGCGAATACAATCCCTATAATCCCCAGCAGCCAGAGCAAACTATGTGCCAATAATAGCCGTATCTTTATATTCCGTTCAACCTGATAGAGTGGTTCCATAGGAATAGAAACACTGATACCTCCTCTTACATCACCTATCTTATATCCTTGGTCAGCATGGCATTTCATGCAGCTTTCTTCCACAAAAAAAGCGCGCATTTGTCGAAAATATGGTTTACCTGAGATTGATTCTATAGAGTCGATCTCTTTTGCACCTTTTTCAAATGCTTTTAACGCCTCTGTCTCCCAAGGGTCAGGCAAGTTTTCAGGCCTGATTGGTTTCAGGCTCGTAATATGTCCGGAATCAATCCCTTCTTTTTTTGCCATTTCATTTACCTGACGGGTCATATAGGCCGGATTTACAAGAGTAAGGTTCTGACCTTGATTGGTAGTTACATCACGATTAGGTACTTTGAGGTATGGATTAGAAGGCGTTGCTTCGGACAAAATAATATATGCGCCTCCTTTTGAGGAAATCCATCGGCGGTAAAGTATATCTTTCTCAATAGCGAACTTGGCTTTCATGCGTGCCAGTGAGAAAATTGCCTTTGTTTGTTGATCTGTATTCCATAAGAGTGATGTTACAACACAACCTGTCCAGAAAATAATAAGAGCCCACATGTAAACACTGAAATTGAGCCAATTAAAATTATCGGCCTTATTATCCATATTTATCAATATACTGAACAGAAAAGGTTATGGCAATAAAAAATTGCTGCAACCGCGATCCTTATTTAAACTTATATCCCCCTTCTCCCCGAAAAACTGTATGCACACCTTCACCACATTTTCATCATACAATATGCCTTTGCTATTCACTATGTCCTCCCCCAAGGGCTGTTCCTATTATGCGTGCTGGTCTGTATGGACAGTTTCCATATCTCATAATATTTTTGTTACAGAATGATAGTCATCTTTCAAGTATGGATTATTATACATATTGAGGTTAAAATAGTGCGTATGAACAAGCTGGTTTCTCTTGAAATTATCAAATACACGGCCTCTTCCTTGCTCAATCAACAAAAAACATCGGGAGAGCCATATTTTGACAAACCTATTGTCGGCTTTGCAGATGCGTCAGACCAGTTTTTTGAGAAATTCAAGGACATAATCGGGGATTTTCATCTCACGCCAAAAGAGTTCTTTGAAGTAGAGTTCGGTAAAGATAGCTTTGCAGGTGGCACAGTTATATGCTGGGTCTTGCCGATAAATAAAAATACCCTTATGAGCAATGGGGTTCAAACAAAACTTCCATCTCTTGAGTGGGCACATACCAGATATTATGGTGAAGCATTCAATAACGAACTGAGGTCCCATATGGTCTCATTTTTAACGGACATGGGATACAGAAGCATTTCGTCTTTGTTAAGCAGCAAATGGGAACGTGTATATTCACCTGACGTGGGACACGCTTCTTCCTGGTCTGAAAGGCATGCTGCATATGTTGCGGGACTGGGAACATTCAGCTTAAGTGACGGCCTTATCACTGAAAAAGGCATAGCACATCGTTGCGGAAGCGTGATTACAGAACTGAAGCTGAAACCAACAACAAGACCCTATGTAGGGATTTATGATTATTGTTTATTCTATAACTCCAAGACATGTGGAGTGTGCATAAAACGTTGTCCGGCAGGTGCAATTTCATCGGATGGCCACAACAAAGACCTCTGTTTTCAATATATCCGTGAAAAGGTAATGCCCGCTGTCAACGATAAGTATGAAGTTACAACACCAAGCTGTGGACTCTGCCAGACAAACACACCCTGTGAAACAAAAAGACCCGAATAAGGACTTTGCCTCATTTTCTTCTGGTTTACTTCTTTATAGTAAGTTAAAAAGCCAGTTCGCGCCTTATGCAAATGTTGTTCATGGGTTGGTTTACACAAAAATCATATCGTTAAGTTCAATCCCACCATCCCGATCCTCATAGTAACTACCTCGCTGGAATTCGAATGAATGGTCACTTTCAAATGCCTTTGCGATCACAACAACAATTTTGCAAGACCGAAATAAATCAGAATCGTTGAAATGTCCGTCAATGCCAGAGTGAGTGGCCCTGCAGAAATTTTCAGGTCCAGCTTCAGCTTATGCAATACTGATGGAACACTTAGACCCCAAAAAACAGCAGCACAAAGGATCATAAATATACTGGCACCAATGACAAGTGCCGCAATCCCCTCGCCACGCCAAAGCCAAGCAAGTAGACCTACTATAGATCCACACGTGGTACCCAATAACATGGCCGCGCCAGTCTCTCGATAAAATGCTCGTATATACCATATCCAGTCTGGTTGCCGCACATGCAAACTATAAACTGTCAAAGACATCGATTGAACGCTTACGCTTTCACCTAATCCAAGCACCAATGTTAGAAAGAAGGCCAATATCAGACTCTTTGCCAAAGTCATCTCGTAAACACTTGCCAGCAGTGCGCAAACTGTGCCGCTGGCGATAGTGGCAATAAGCCATGGGAACCGAAACTGAAAGGCCCTGAACGAGGAAGACTCTCGCACCTGCATGGTGTGAAAACCAATCATCTCGAACATCCTGTTCATACTTTCCCGATCGGCTGCATCCAGGGTATCCTCTGTAAACATTGAGATATCGACCATGCCAAGTATGCGTTTTTGTTCATCCACCACAGGAAATGCCAAAAACTTGTGCAATACAAAAAACTCATAGGCATCAGAGACCGGGACATGCTGTGGTATCGTTATCAGATTGGTAATCATTATTTCGGAAATCAGCATATCAGTCGGTGCAGTTAGTAATCGTCGGGTCGGCAATACGCCTACTAAGCGCTCGTCGTCGTCCACTATGTAAAAATAGATAATTCTTTCACCAAGCCCGGTCTTTCTAATTTCGTCCATCGCTTGCTGAACCGTATAATTATGGCGCAATTTTGTTACATCACTGCGTGCGATATTTATGACAGGTGTGTTCAAATGTGCTGAATCATTATTCACTAAGTATTTCTCCTTGGGCGAGGGTTCCAATGAAATTCAAACATTAATATTGCACAATTCCTCAGTACTCGCATAACATTAATCTTTAAGTTTGTTCTTCTGATGAGGGAATTATATGTGAATAAGCGGGTAGCGTCAAGACTATTCAGACCTATGCCATTATATAGGCTAAGTGTTCGGCATAATTCTCCTGATTCTATTGTTATACAGAACTATTATACTTTAGAAAATCATTATAGGCCAAACAGACCAGGATTGGAAGAATACATTGGGAGTGCATATTCGGCTGGATGAATAATTCTTATCGAAAATAAATCCTGATGAAAAAATGGTCTTTAATCTGTTAGAAATCTTAGGACCTACGGCCTCGGGGAAGATTATCCCGTGTTTGATTAGTTCTGATTGATTCGTAGGTATATATGTAATAAAATCATGCAACAATTTTGCAAACTGATATCGTAAATGGAGGCTGATATGTTTAACCCAACCAAGATTATTGCGATAGGTCTTAATTACATGGACCACGCTAAAGAGATGAATCACCAAATTCCAACGTATCCACTTATCTTCATGAAACCATCAACTGCAGTCATACTGAACGATGATTATATAATTTATCCGCCTGATACAAAAGAACTGCATTATGAAGGTGAACTTGCAGTAGTTATTAAAAACAAGACAAAAAATATCTCTAAAGAAGATGCACGGTATTACATTGCCGGTTACACCTGCGCAAACGATGTTACTGCGCGAGATCTTCAAAGACTCGATGGGCAGTGGATACGTTCTAAGTCATTCGACACATTTTGTCCACTGGGACCAAGAATTATATCCAGCATCGATCCGACCCATCTCTCTATAACAACGAGGGTCAACGGCTCTGTGAGACAAAAATCGAATACAGACAATATGATCTTTGATGTTTATGAGTTGGTTTCATATATATCAAGGATTATGACACTGCTTCCTGGTGATGTGATAATTACTGGAACGCCTCCCGGTGTTGGTTCAATGAACATTGGAGACATCGTGGAGGTTGAGATTGAAGGGATAGGGATATTGAAAAATAAGGTAACAAGCTGTTAGTATATGGTATATAGAATTGAGTAGGCAATAGTATTCAAAGGCACTACTCTAAGCCATACCTTTGTTCTCTAAGTCTATTATGCAAAGAAGGAGCTGAATATGGAAAACATTGGGTTTGATGATTTTTTGAAGTTAGACCTGCGTGTTGCAGAGATTAAATCCTGTGAGGACTTACCAGGCGCTGACAAGCTTTACAAACTCACAATAGATGTAGGTGAAGAGCGCACAATCGTTGCAGGAATCAAACAACATTATACAAAGGAAGAGTTAGTTGGAAAAAAGATTGCTGTTGTTGCAAACTTAGAGCCACGTAAGCTCAGAGGGGTTATATCCCATGGCATGCTGCTTGCGGCATCAAACGAAGACAATACCTCTATCGTCCTTTTGACACTCGATAAAGATATCCCTAACGGAAGCAGGATATCGTAGACCCTTTGAATCCTCGAACCCTCTCAATACAATGATTAACGGATTTTTTCTCTTCATAACCGGTATTTCTCTGTTTCTATTCGGAATGCTGAAGCTCAGCTCGTTTATGCAACAGATCTTTGGCGCGAAAATGAGGGCATATATCAAAATTTCCGTTAAAAACCCTTTTTACGGGCTCATCATGGGCATCATAACAACCATTCTTTTTCAGAGTAGCGCTGCAACTACGCTTCTAACAATAGGAATTGTCAGTGCGGGCTTGATCAGCTTTTTCCATTCCCTTGGTATTATCCTCGGTGCTGACATCGGAACTACCCTAACTGTACAACTTGTTGTGTGGAAGTTCACATCCATTGCACCTCTAATAATCTTTTTCGGTGCCTCATTAATGTTTTCAGCAAATGAAAAATGGAAACAAACTGGAGAATCTCTGTTTTATTTCGGACTTATCTTCTTCGGATTGCAGTTGACGGCGGATGCAACTGCCCCGCTTAAAGAAAACAGCTTCTTTATAAACCTCTTTAGACACACGGACAACCCACTTGTCGGGATATCGATTGGCACACTTTTTACCGCAATTGTACATTCATCAGCGATACCTATAAGCATTGTCACTATCATGGGACACCAGGGTTTAATAACGATCGACAGCGCTGTCGCCATTATGCTCGGCGCAAATATCGGCACAACAATAACTGCTATATTGGGAAGTATCGCAGCAAACATAAACGGCAAAAGAAGCGCTTTCACGCACCTGTTTTTTAAGGTTGTCGGTGTAATTGTATGCCTTGCTGGTTTACCCGCTTTCATCATCTTTTTGCAAAAACTTTCTTCAAGCATAGCGCAACAGATTGCCTTAGGCCATTTTTTATTCAATGTCCTTCTTTCTGTCATCTTTATGCCATTTTTGAAACCAATATCAATTCTAATAGAAAAAATCATTCCGGGAAAAGATAATACACTACCTCTCTGGCCTGAACACCTTGATTCAAAACTCCTTTCAAGGCCTGACGATGCGCTGCTTTGCGTAAAAAAGGAATTATCGAGGGAGATCATACTTGCACATAGGATGTTTGTTGACAGCTCAAACCTTTTAATAAAATTCAGCAAGACAAAAAAGATGGATATAGGTTATATTGAGCTTATTGTTGACAACCTGCTGGCAGAGATTGTGAAATATTTATGGAATATTTCGTGTGAACAGCTTTCGCCATCTTTGTCAAAAAAACTTTTCTCATACTCGAAGACCGTCTATGAAATAGAAAGAATAGGAGACCGCTCGACAAATCTGCTCGAGTTGGCAGAGGAGAAGCAAAAAAGAAGGACAATTTTTTCAAACACTGCCCAGGAAGAACTTAAGGAAATTAACACATTGGTCATGAACAACCTTGATGATGCAGCTTCTTTGATTGAATTAAAAGACAAAATGAAGATAAGTATGATTTTTGAGAGAAACAGGAGGGTAAAGATCTGCGTCAAAAACGCAACTGAAAGGCACCTCGAAAGGTTTTACCAAAAGGTTTGCATTGCGGAGGCAGGCCCTATCTTTGTAGATGTGCTCGTCAACCTCGAGAAGATATCTAACCACTGCCAGATTATTGCTGAGTGCATCCATGAAATCGAAGAATAATCCTGAAGCAACACCTTTTTTTTTCTATCCAAATATGTTTAAAATATTGAATGAAGAGAGAATTCCTTACAGCCATATCCCCCAAGAATGCCATTGATATAATAGAATCAATAGGTGTAACCTTGAAAGCGGAGCCTATCCATATTGAAGAGGCGCTTGATAGGGTGCTTGCGAAAGATATTATCTCTGAAGAAGATATTCCACCTTTTTCACGTTCCCTGGTTGACGGATATGCCGTTAATGTCAAAGATACACAGGGCGCAAAAGAAACTAACCCATCTCTCCTCACTATAAAAGGAGAGGTAAGGGTTGGTGAAGAATCTTTCATTTCGTTAGAAAACGGTAAGGCCATATCAATAACAACAGGTGCTATGCTTCCTCAGAACGCCGATGGTGTTGTAATGGAAGAATATATAAGGCGTCTGCAAGATGAAATAGAGGTCACAAAACCAATTTTTAAAGGTGAAAACATCTGCTTCATGGGAGAAGATATAAAAAAGGGCGAAAGATTGAAGTCACAGGGCGAAAGATTGACAGCCTTCGACCTTGGGGTATGCGCAGCGCTTGGCATATCACACATAACTGTTTATAAAAACCCAGCGATAGCGATAATTTCATCTGGAGACGAGATTGTAGATATAGAAAAAAACCCGCCCCTCGGTAAAATCAGAGATATAAATAGATATACCATTACAAACCTTTTAAAAAAGGAAGGTGTCCAATGCAATTTTCTCGGCATTGCAAAAGACGCAATCCACGATATAAGCACAAAGCTCGAAGCGGCAAAGGCATATGACATGACCATCGTTTCAGGAGGAAGCTCAAAAGGTGAAAGGGATTTTATTGTCGATGCGATCGTAAAGCTCGGAGGAAATATCCTTTTTCATGGTGTCAATATAAAACCAGGAAAACCAGTAATATTCGGGACATTGTGGGGCAAACCCGTCTTCGGGCTACCAGGACATCCGGTTTCGTGTATTTTGGTCTTGATAAGGTTTGTTATGCCGCTTATCAGAAAACTAAAAGGTGAGTTGACAACTGAGGGCAAAAACATTAAAGGGATACTTGCAACAAATGTCCCATCATCTTACGGGATTGAAGAATACATAAGGGTTACAACGAACTATAGAGGTGAAACCCTTATAATACACCCGCTTTTTGCTAAATCATCCGTAATTTCACCATTATCTCAGGCGTCAGGATATATCGTTGTCCCTGAAGGGCTTGAAGGTTATGAAAAAGGCGAAGAGGTGGAGGTATTTACTTGGCAATAAACTGTTCTAAGTTCAACGTGCTGCTTTAAAGGTTAAAAAAATGTGCTGTACGCAAAAAAGCATATCGAGCATCCTCAGCGATGAACATTAAACATAGAACTTTGAATGGCATTAATTAAATATGAAACGTTATCTTAAAACTATTCGTAGCGATGAAGCATTACAAAGGATACTCGATCACGTAAATTTTTCAGGAGGTGAAGAATACCTTCAAACATACAAATGCAGGGAACGCATAAGCTCTAGGTCCGTTTATGCACACGTTTCCAATCCCCCCTTTATGTGTGCTGCCATGGACGGATACGCAGTCGACTTTAGCAAAACTATATATGCCGACCTGTCGCGCCCCCTCTCACTCATGATAACCCGAGATGCCATCCCTGTAAATACAGGCGATCCGCTTCCAGATGGGACAAATGCAGTTATCATGATAGAAGACATCGAAGACGCAGATACATCTATTGCCATCAGAAAACCCGTTTATCTATGGCAAAATGTCCGTATGATCGGAGAGGATATCGTTGAAGGCGATATGTTAATACCTGCCAATCATGAAATTACCGCTTATGATATAGGCATGCTTATCTCTGGCGGTATAACACACATACATGTAAGAAAAAAACCCAGAGCATTGATAGTACCAACAGGAAAAGAGTTGATCGATCTTTACAACGTTGAAGAACCTGTGAATAAACTCGGTGGCTTGGTAGATTTTAACTCATATACACTGCTCAATCTCGCAGAAGAAACTGGACTTGATTGTACAATCTCACAGATTGCAAAAACAAAGGAAGATCTCTACGACATCATCAAAAATGCTATCAACGCATATGATTTGATATTCGTCAATGCCGGCTCCAGTGCTGGAAGAGAAGACTACACCGAAGAGGTTATAAGCAAGCAGGGTGAGCTTATTTTTCATGGTATTTCAATGATGCCGGGCAAGCCTGCCATGTTCGGTGTCGTTGATGGAAAACCCGTATTTGGCATTCCGGGTTATCCGGTATCAGCAGCGCTGATATTCTACACCTTCATAAAACCGCTCTATGAAAAGATGATGCACTCCTCTAAAAACACAAAGCTCATAAATTGTAAAACCACATACAAAATCCCATCGCGTCTCGGAATAGAGGAAATCATAAGGGTAAGCCTCGTTGAAAACGATGGGATTTATTATGCCATACCCTTGCCAAGAGGGGCAAGCATATTTTCATCAATGGCAAGGGCTGACGGACTCATGAGGGTACCGGTGAATATTGAGGGCTTTGAAGAAGGGGATACAATTGCCTGTGAATTGCTCACAAAAAAGGAAACACTCAAACAGAGAATCCATATTATCGGAAGTCACGACCTCTCGCTCGACATCTTAAGAGATATGATTAAAACACATCATACAGCCTTTGATTTGATTTCAACACACACGGGAAGCCTAAGCGGCATCACGGCCTTGTCTAAAGGTATTGCACATATATGCACAACACATATCCTCGACGAGAATGAAAAGATTTATAATGCGCCTGCTATAAAAAAATATCTGGCTGATAAGCCGTGCGTTCTTATCCATATTGCAAAACGCTTTCAGGGTCTTATCGTACGAAAGGACAACAAAAAGAATATAAAGGGGATAAGCGATCTATCAAGACCTGAAGTAAAATTCATAAATAGGCAATCAGGTTCGGGCACAAGAATACTTCTGGATATGCTTCTTTCAGAAAACGATATTGAAAAACATCATATAAATGGATATGATAGAGAAGAATCAACCCATACCGCGGTAGGGATCCAGGTAAGAGAATCCATTGCTGACACAGGTATCGCGATTTATTCAATAGCAAGGGTTTTTTCTCTCGATTTTATACCGCTTGCTGAAGAAGATTATGACCTACTCGTAACAAAAGAGTTCACCGAAGACAGAAGGTTTAAGCTTCTCATGGATATGGTAAACTCAAACGAGTTCAGACAGAGGCTTGAAAAACTGGGTGGTTATAACACCAAAGAGACAGGCAGGATAAAATTCACTAAGGGCTAAAATAGGTATTTTATGTTGAAGATAAAAACGTTTAAAAACAGCACAGGCTTTTTGAATCTGTACAGAATACTAACCACTTATTGCAACAGGACCACATATGCTTTTTGATAACTTTAGCAGGGCTATTAATTATATAAGAATTTCCGTTACCGACAGATGTAATCTACGATGCAAATATTGCGTAGACGGGGCGTTTCCGTTTATACCGCATTCTGAAATCCTCTCCTATGATGAGATAATCAGGTTTGTCAAATTAAGTGTCCAACTCGGCATAAACAAAGTTCGGCTTACAGGCGGCGAACCACTCGTAAGAAAGGGTATTTCCTATCTTCTGAAAGAGTTGAACAACATTGAAGGTTTAAAGGATGTAAGCCTCACAACCAATGCCGTTTTTCTCGGTGAAAAAATCCTTGAACTCAAAGATGCAGGCTTGAAAAGGGTCAATATAAGCCTCGACACCTTAAAAAGAGAAAAATTCAAGTTTATAACAGGGGTCGACGCCTTTGATGACGTACTTATGAGCATTGAAAAATCAATTTACGCCGGAATGAAACCAATAAAAATCAATACAGTTATTATAAAAGGTTTCAACGATGACGAGATCCTTGACTTTGCAAGGCTTGCTAAAAAGTGGGACCAGCATGTAAGGTTTATAGAATTCATGCCCTTCGGTAACCTTGATCTATGGGATGCCAATACAACAATCTCATCACAAGAAATTGAAGAGACCATCAAAAGGCATTTTGACCTTGAATACACTGAAAATTGCGAGAGAGGGCCAGCAAGAATGTTCAGCATAAAGGGTAGCGAGGGCAAAATAGGTTTCATAAGTCCTGTATCCACCCATATCTGCAGCGAATGCAACCGGATAAGACTAACATCTGGGGGGAAAATCCGTCCATGTCTTTTTTCCGACGTGGAATATGATGTAAAAGCGCTTCTGAGGGGCAACTCAAGCGATGAAGAGATTATGTCTTTTATCAAGCAAACTGTGTTTGTAAAACCTGAAAGAAGAAGCGAGATGGTACAGATTAGAAAATGTCAGCGCAGTCTGCGCAGCATAGGTGGGTAAACCAACAACATGGTAATGCATACCGTCCGCAAGAGTATTTCGGTATTGGATCAGGAACATTTAGAGCCTTGTGTCATCTCGGCATATATAAAACAGCAAGACCCAAACTTATGATTGAACAACAGTGTTTATTGTTAAGGAGTGTTTATGGAACTGACACATATCGATAGCGACGGGAAGGCAAGAATGGTAGACATTTCTGGAAAAAAAGAGACTGAAAGAGAAGCAAAGGCATTTGGAAAAGTTAGGATGTCTCCGAAAACATACGATATAATCAAAAGTGGCCAGGGCCCAAAGGGTGATATCTTCACAGTCGCAAAGATTGCAGGCGTAATGGGGGCAAAAAAAACCCATACACTTATACCGCTCTGTCATCCTCTCTCCATCACACACATAGATGTTAATTTCGATTTTATCGATACAGAGTCGGCCGTTGAAATCATATCTACCGTTCGAACAAAGGGACAAACAGGTGTTGAAATGGAAGCACTCACATGCTCAACCGTGGTTGCCCTGACGATATACGATATGTGTAAGGCAATAGATAAAAGTATAGAACTGGGTCCCTTTTATTTGCTTGAAAAAAGCGGGGGCAAGAGTGGAGTATTCAAAAGGCAATAAATATCAGTGTGGATGGAAAACTGCCAGGCAGAGATGAAAATTGTGTTATAACTGTCAATACCAAATTGAGATATCCACATCAAGAAAAAGGATAATGTCATGAAATACACAGTTGCAATAATAACAATCAGTGATAAGGGTTCTAAGGGGGAAAGAGAAGACAGGAGCGGACCTGCCATCAAAAACATCCTTACAGCGGATTTTGAAGTAAACCAGATGACCATCGTGCCCGATCAGGTGGATATTATTTCTAATACAATAAAAAAACTCATCGATGAACTACACATTGATCTGATAATAACAACTGGTGGGACAGGTTTATCAAAAAGGGATGTAACACCAGAAGCAACAAAATCCATTATTGAAAAGGAGCTTCCGGGTTTTGCAGAGGCAATGAGAATGGAGAGCTACAAGATAACGCCGCACGGTATTATATCACGTGGTATCTGCGGCATAAGAAAAGAAAGCATTATTATAAACCTTCCCGGCAGCCCAAAAGCTGCATCTGAATGCCTGACTTTCATCTTGGGCGCCCTGCCTCATGCTCTGTCAAAATTAAAAGGCGACCTTAGCGACTGCGAACAACCTTAAGCCAAACAAACCTGCATCTTTTAGCTATATTTAATTCATATTATATGATATCCTAAACATATACACAGTTTTTCCATTTTCCGTCTTAACATTCGTCCTCTGTTGATTTGTATAAAATATCAAAGAACCTGTTGTTGATTTTCTTGAAGAGATGCAAATATCGGAAAAATGTCAAAAAAGGAGGCTGTTATGGCAAAACGTGGTGGCGGTTTCAAGAGTGAAAAGAGAAAAAAAGAACTTTTGAGGTTAAAAAAACAGGAAGAAAAAAGACAACGTAGAATTGCCGGAAACCCTAAAAAGATAGATGAAACCATACTTGAACCAACCGAAAAGACAGAAACCAGTGAAACAAATGCAGTTATTTATTAAAAATTGCAAAAAAGTTATTAAAAAAATTGACGTTATAATATTTCTATGCAATAATAGATACGGATTTCGGAAATATTTGTTAGTTGTATCCTCAAAGGTATTATTTTTGTAGTGTCCTCCTAACACAGTTCCGTTTTTTCCATATTTTAAAAGGAGGTAGTAGCATGGCAAAAGGAGTAGTAAAATGGTTTAATGAATCAAAAGGTTTTGGTTTCATAACCAAAGATGATGGTGGAGATGTTTTCGTTCACTATTCTGCAATTCAGGATACAGGTTTCAAATCATTATCCGAAGGTCAGCAGGTAAGTTTTGATGTAGTAAGCGGTCCAAAAGGCCCAAGTGCAGCAAACGTAGTAAAACTCTAGACCAATCATGCAGACCCGGGTTCACCCGGGTCTGTTTTTCATACTCATTTAAATTAATCAAACCATTAAATTTGAAGGTACTTCTTGTTCAGCCCCCTGTTGAAGATTTTTATGACACGGGGATAAGGACATATCCTCTTGCACTTTTGTATCTTGCAACAAAAATAAAGAATATATGCGACGTTTCAATCGTTGACCTCAGAACCGATATAAAGCCCATAATATTAAAAGATAATCCGTTTCCTGATTTAAAGGAATATTATAAAAAAGATATTTATACGCCACTTTCCCTTTTTGGCAGGTATTACCGTTTCGGTTATACTCGTGAAAAAATAAAGGAATTAATTGCATCCAGTAGGCCTGACATTGTCGGCATTTCATCACTATTTACAACCTATTCTGCAGAAGCAATGGAAATAGCTACGATATGCAAGGAAATAGACGATTCAATTATAACGGTCATGGGCGGAACACATCCCACAATATTCCCTGAATATGTCCTTAAATCATCTTCTGTTGACTTTGTGATAAGAGGTGAAGGTGAAACCCCTTTTTTTGAACTGATCAGCGCGCTCAAAAGCGGGGAGAACTCAAGGCTATCTTGTATCCCGGGCCTTTGCACAAAAAAAGATGAAAAATCTTTTGTGACAGACATAAATATCGAGTCAAACATCGATATGGTTCCAGACAGAAAATTCCTTGACTCGTCCTCATACAGGATAGGTAGGAAAAATTACACCTTTTTTCTTGCCTCAAGAGGTTGTCCGTTCCAATGTGATTTCTGCGGAAAACCACCGGTAATATATAGAAAGAGAAATCCCATAAGCATACATGAAGAAATTCAAGCCTGTATGGATATCAACATTCAATCTATCGATTTCGAGGATGACATGCTGACCCTTGATAAAACATACTTTAACGAAGTTCTAAATCTTTTCAATGGAAAAGGGTTAACGCTTTCCGCGATGAACGGGATTTATTCCGAATCACTCGATACTAAGATGCTCGACAATATGTTCAAAACGGGTTTCAGGCGACTGAATTTTTCGTTGGTGGACATTGACCGTAGCGTTATAGACAAAGAACACAGATTCTACAGCGAAAACTTCCTTCGGCTTCTGCCCTGGATAGAATCATCTGCATTTCTCGTTGAAACACACTTTATTATCGGTCTCCCTGAACAAAAACCTGAGAGCGTAATAGATATGCTTGTTTTTCTCATGGGAAAACGGTTGCTTCTTGGCCCGAGTATTTTTTATCTCGCGCCCAATACCCCCATTTTCGATAACCTTTTCAATAATATCCATGATGTGGACGTAAAATCACTGCGTTCAAGTTTCATGTTTCCGGTTAATTCACTTTTTCAAAGGGGTGTGACGTACACGCTTATAAAGCTTGTGAGATTTATCAACCTTGTTAAGCATATTATTGACAAAGAAAGCGGCATGGAAAGTTTAAGTGAAATTCCAGCAATATTTTCAGGAAAAAATGCATCAATCGACAAACATATAATAACAAAGTTTTTAAAAGATCAACGCTTGATTGCCTATGACATTAACAAGAAGATGTTTTATGAGGAAAGGCAGGATAACGGAATTATCAATCATTTTTTCAGAGAGGCAAAAGGAAAGATTATCAAGGGTTTCAAGACATCAAATTCACTGACATTCGATGTTTAATGTTGCATAAATTCCATATCATATCCTGAACACCTCAAAGCACTCATATCACAAAAGTACAAGGAGAAAGTTTATCTTGATAAGAGCACAATGATGCATCACTCTGTCAATGTTTGCAGAAGAGAGTATCGTGTCGGCAAATATATCTCCCCATTATTCATAGCTCTTATTGGATGTAATGATCATTGAACCTTTTTCCCTGGAACATTCTTCATTATGACACCTCAGTTTTTGCATTTTGCATCAACTGTGGTGTACTTGATAAGGATAATACATAACTGAATTAATTTATTCATGATTTTTGTTCAAGCTTTATCTCATTTTGAAATTTTTTTCTCTTTATAGCTTATATCTCGCGTATTCTTAAATATATTATCTCTGCAATATCATTAACGTTTTATTGCTTGTTGCATTTTGATGTTTTTTTGTATATTTTAATCTGGTTATGACTGACAGCACAACAAATTACCCTAAACTGCGTAATATTGAAGCACACCCATATAGGCACGAAGGCCAAGACATGGTACTGCTTCGCGATACAGAATGTATTACGGAGAATTCTCTACTTGTGCCAAAACAAACCATCTATATTATCTCCATGATGGATGGAACAAGAACACCCCGAGATATACAGGCAGAATATATGAGAGCAACTGGAGATCTCATCTATATAGAACAGATCGAAAACTTGATCGAGATAATGGACAAGAACCTGCTTTTTGCAAATGATAACTTCAATCACCAACTTTCAATCCTGAAGGCATCGTATGAAAAAAACCCTATCAGGGAACCTTTCCTGGCGGGTAAGAGCTATCCATCAAACAGGATGGAACTGCTGATTTCGCTTGACGAAATGCTGAAAGACGGCAAAGGCAACAAAAACGAAGGAAAAATCACCGGTTTATTGGCCCCCCATATAGATTACAGCAGGGGTGGTGAGGTTTATTCTGCAACCTACAGCCATCTCCACAATATGGGAAAAACCCTTCTTATAATTTTTGGAACATCGCATCGTTTGACTGAGAAAATATGGAATATATCCATAAAGGATTTTTTAACACCACTCGACACGGTTCCAAACTCGAAAGAGTTTTGCAGGTTAATAAAAGAAAACGCCCTGCTCAGAAGGTACATAGATGAATGGCCTCACAGAAGCGAGCATTCAATAGAATTGCAACTTCCTATTATGCAATTCACAATCCATGATGATTTTGAAATACTACCTATCCTTACAGGGTCAATGCACGAATTCATCGAAGGCACAAAAGATCTCAAAACAGATTACGAACTGGCCGACATTATTGGAAATTTCAGAATGATTCTCGAACAATACGGGCGATCAAATATAATCGTGGCTGGCGCAGATCTAGCCCACATAGGCGAACAATTCGGAGACCGCTATGCACTGGATTTTTCCACGCTCAATATATCAAAAACAAAGGATGAAGAACTGCTTGGGTACATTGCAAATGTCGATGCTGAAGGTTTTTTTGAGACAGTACGTAAAGAAAGAGACAGACGCAAGATCTGTGGACTTGCACCAATATATTTTCAACTCAAGTTTCTTGAAGGTAGTATATGCAAGATTTCTGGTTATAAACAGTGGACAGATGGCAGATCATCTGTAAGCTTCGCCGGTGGGGTTTTTTACAGTAAAAATAACTAACGGTTTCGTTGAGGGTTTTTATTTAGTTTTTAGAAATTAAGGTGGATGTCTTTGTCTTTATCAAGATGTCTTTCATCAATACCTTGCCGTAACTGTTTTTCACGAGCATCTGCTCCATATCAGCCATAACCGTTTCACATAGGCCATCAGACAGTCCCGGCATGACATCTATTGGAATAAAAACAGATGCTGTTTGCTCAGTTACCTTGTCCTTATTACACTGTCTCCAAACCCATCTTCTCGTCAGCACTTCTTTGCTGTCTTTATACACAACCTCTTTGGCGTCAACCTTTTCAGCATCGTTACTATCCATAGGAACAAACAATTCACCGCCATTCGCAAAACAAAGGGCAATATCACCTTTAAGCGGGGAAATCGCATGACCTCCCATGGGAACAAGATGTTTCAGCGAGACGGCATTGTATAGATCTACAACCGGATTGATCCTCGGGAACGGACCACCCTTCAATGCCCTTCTTAAAAGAGACTCAACTGAACTGTAATATTTAGAAGCTGAGATTCCGAGTTTGTTGAAAGCATCTCTCCAAACCTTTATATTGGGATGCTCTTGTGGTTTTTGAAAAGGAAAGTTTAATTTTAAATCTTTAATGATATCTTCGAGATTGTCCTCGTTGTACTGTGTATTGTTTATTTCACACACAATACAACCAATCTTTAGTTCTGGAAAATGTTCAAAAAGTCTTTCGTCAACAGAAAATAACATTAAAGCTTTTTAGACGCTACAGAAATCCTCATTATGGCCCGGTAAAGAGCAAGCTCAAGCATCAGGTATTCTGCAGAATCGAAAGATATTTCCTTCAGTGATGATTCAGCCCATTTTGCGGTCTCTTTGGCCCTTTCAACATCTATCTCTTCGGCAAACTCCGCTGTATCCAAAAGAAAGGTCACCTTATCATCAACTACTTCTCCGAAACCACCACCGGTAAAAATATGCCTTGTCTTTCCATCCTTAACATAACGGATTTCACCAATTTCAATCGTTGTAAGGAATTTTATGTGACCGGGGAGAATACCGAATTCACCGAGTTCTCCCCTGGCTTCTACCATCTCAACTTCTTCATTAACAAGCAATCTTCTTGGTGTAATAATTTCAAGGTTTAGCATCTGCAACATCAATCTCCCATAAGCTTTTTAGCCTGCTCAACTGCCTCTTCAATGGTTCCAACCATATAAAATGCCTGCTCTGGTAAATCGTCGTGTTTTCCGGCTATGATTTCACTAAAACCTTTAATTGAATCCTTAATTGAAACATATCTTCCCTGCTGACCCGTAAACGCCTCAGCGACAAAGAACGGCTGTGACAGGAATCTCTGTATCCTTCTTGCTCTTACAACAACAAGCTTGTCATCTTCAGAAAGTTCATCCATACCAAGAATTGCGATGATGTCCTGTAAATCTTTATATTTCTGGAGGATTCTCTGCACCTCACGTGCAACCGCATAATGCTCTTCACCGACAACCTTCGGGTCAAGTATACGGCTTGTTGAATCGAGTGGGTCAACGGCTGGATATATACCAAGTTCTGAAATTTGTCTTGATAGAACGGTTGTAGCATCAAGATGTGCAAATGTCGTTGCAGGAGCCGGGTCTGTCAAGTCGTCTGCCGGCACATAAACAGCCTGAACAGATGTGATTGAACCCTTTAATGTTGAGGTAATTCTTTCTTCCAGTTCTCCCAAGTCAGTTGCAAGTGTCGGCTGGTAACCAACAGCAGAAGGCATCCTGCCAAGCAGAGCGGAAACCTCTGAGTTTGCCTGTGTAAAGCGGAATATATTATCAAGGAAGAGAAGAACGTCCTGACCTGCTTCATCCCTGAAATACTCAGCGGCCGTAAGCGCCGTCAGCCCGATTCTTGCACGAGCGCCGGGCACTTCTGTCATCTGACCATATATAAGTGCACATTTTTCAATAACGCCAGACTGTTTCATCTCAAGCCATAAGTCGTTACCCTCTCTTGTTCTCTCTCCAACACCACCGAACACCGATATACCACCGTGATGCATTGCAATGTTATGGATCATCTCCATAATTAGAACTGTTTTACCGACGCCTGCACCACCGAAAAGACCGACCTTTCCACCCTTTGAATACGGCTCAAGCAAATCAATAACCTTAACGCCTGTTTCGAGGAGTTCGATCTTTGTGTTCTGCATGGTAAGCAAGGGTGCGGGTCTATGGATGGGGTACTTCATTTCTGTTACCACGGGGCCGCGACCATCTACCGGTTCACCTATAACATTAAGCACCCTTCCAAGTATCTCTTTTCCTACAGGTATGCTTATCTGGGTGCCTCTATATATCGCTTCCTGACCTCTGGAAAGTCCGTCAGTAGTTTCCATTCCAATGCAGCGCACCGTACTGTCTCCTATGTGCTGAGCAACTTCAAGCACAAGATTTTCGGGTTTATCGCTTATTGTCGGGTTTGTTATATATATCGCACCAAATATAGGCGGAAGGTTGTCAGAGGGAAATCTAATATCCACAACTGTTCCTATGACTTGAACGATTTTACCTTTTACCTCCACGCTCATCTACGCTCCTCCTTTTAAGCAGTTCAGCTATTCTCGACAGAACTTTTTTAAAGTTCCTTTATTGTCCTCTCAGGGCTTCAGCACCGCCAACAATATCCATCATCTCATTGGTTATGCTTTCCTGTCTTCGTTTATTGTAAATCAGGGTAAGTGTATTTATCATCTCACCACTGTTATTTGTTGCATTCTCCATTGCGCTCATCCGTGCTCCATGCTCAGATGTCTGTGAATCAAGCAATGCAAAATATATCTTAGTGCTGATAAATTTAGGTATCAGCTTATCAATAATCTTATCCTTCTCTGGTTCATACAGATATTCCGTTTCATCCTGCTCAACAGTAGGCCTTAACGGGAGAAATTCCTCAAACATAACTGTTTGTTTAACTGGCGATATAAAATGCGTATATTCAAGATAAATCTTATCAAATTCACCGTTGATGTAATAATTAATCAAATCAGTGGTTATAGAATCAACAAGAGCCTTCTCAACCGATTTTATTTCTGTTAGATCTTTTATTACCTCTACCTTTCTTCTGACAAGATAGTCCTTGACCTTTTTGCCTATAGCATAAACAGCTATTCTTTCGTAATTACTCTTATTTTCTGCTACAAACTTCTCTGCCTTCACACCGATGTTGACGTTGAATCCGCCACACAGGCCCCTGTCAGATGCGATCGACACGATAAGCAAATTCTTGATCTCCTCTCTTTCCATAAGAAGGGGGTTACTCTCAGCAGATACACCTGCTATAACACGACCTGTCAACTCATTTATCTTAATCGCATATGACCGTATCTTTTCCAACTCATCCTGCGCCCTTCTCAATTTGGAGGCAGAAACCATTTTCATGGTTTTTGTAATAGTCTGAGTACTGTTTATACTGCTAATCTTCCTTTTTATATCCCTTAAAGTTGCCATCGGTTGCCCTTAATATGTAAACTTTTGTTTGAATTCGTCGAGCACTTTGATAAGCTTTTCATCAATCGCAGAATCGATCTGTTTCTTTGTTTTTATCGATTCATATAAATCTGGATGATTTTCCTCAACATATTTAAGTAGTTCCTGTTCATATTTCTTGAGTGCATTTTCAGGATACGTGTCTATGTATCCCTTTGCACCTGCATAAAGCAACACAACCTGTCTCTCAACAGGGATAGGAACATATTGACCCTGCTTGAGCAGTTCGGTAAGGCGTGAACCCCTTGCAAGCAATGCCTGAGTAGCCTTATCAAGGTCGCTTCCAAACTTGGCAAATGCAGCCATCTCTCTGTACTGTGCAAGCTCAAGTCTCAAACGACCAGCTACCTGCTTCATCGCCTTTATCTGTGCGTTACCTCCAACCCTTGAAACAGAGATACCGACGTTAATCGCTGGCCTAATACCTGCATAAAAGAGTTCTGGTTCAAGATATATCTGGCCATCTGTAATCGATATAACGTTTGTAGGTATGTATGCGGATACGTCGCCAGCCTGAGTTTCAATAATAGGAAGGGCTGTTAGGGAGCCACCGCCATGCTCGTCGTCCCATTTGGCTGACCTTTCGAGCAGTCTTGAGTGCAGGTAAAAAATATCACCAGGGTAAGCCTCTCTTGCGGGCGGTCTTCTTAATAGCAAAGATAACTGTCTGTAAGCAACAGCATGTTTTGAAAGGTCATCATAAACAATCAGTGCATGTCTTCCTGTATCCCTGAAGTACTCACCCATTGCAGTTCCAGAAAATGGTGCAAGGTATTGGAGCGGTGCTGGATCGCTCGCAGTCGCTGCAACAACTGTTGTATACTCCATCGCGCCATAGCTGTTCAATAGGTCAACTGTCCTTGCAACAGACGATCTTTTCTGCCCAATAGCAACATATATACAAAACACGTCGTTACCCTTTTGGTTGATGATCGTGTCGATTGCGATAACGGTTTTGCCCGTACCTCTGTCACCGATGATCAATTCCCTCTGACCCCTGCCGATAGGTATCATGGCATCAATTGCCTTTATTCCTGTCTGAATTGGCTCTTTAACGGGTTGTCTCACAACGACACCAGGTGCGGTCTGCTCAACGTTTCTATACTCTTTAGCTTCAATTGCACCTTTGCCATCTATAGGGTTTCCGAGACCATCAACAACCCTCCCGATCAGAGACTCACCAACAGGTACTCGGGCAATCTTGCCTGTCCTTTTTGCCAGATCGCCTTCTTTGATTTTATAGTCTTCCCCAAAAACGACTGCACCTATATTATCCTCTTCTAAGTTAAGAACCATTCCTGTTATGTTATGCGGGAATTCAAGCAGCTCTCCTGCCATTGCATTTTCGAGCCCATAAATCCTTGCAATACCGTCACCAATAGAGATTATTACACCAGTTTCCTGCAGATTGACCTCTTTTTCAAACCCTGAAATCTTCTGCTCAATAATCCTGCTTATCTCGTCTGCCCTAATCTCCATATGTTCTACTCCTTCAAGATATTTTCCTTCAGTAATTCAAGTTGTCTTTTCGCGCTTCCATCGATTATCGTACCCTTGATTACAACCTTAACACCACCCATCAGCGATTTATCCTCAACTTCAGCCAAGACAACTTCCTTATGCAATTTTTCTTTCAGCACATCTTCTATGTTTTGTATTGTATCTTTTTCGAGTGGATAGGTTGAATACAAAGTTCCCCTTACCCTACCTTCCTTGTCGTCGATGAGTTCACTGTAGACATCCCTGATAAGGGTGAGATATCCCATCCTGTTATTTTCAAGCAGCATATTGAACATGTTTGCCAGCGGCAAAGAGGCACCGAATACCCTCATCACATCGCCGAGTAATTCCTTACGTTTACTCATCTCGGTGATAGGAAGCATAATGGCCTTACCCAACCTCTGTTCTTCTTTGAATAACTTAAGGATTGCATCAAGTTCCTCAAAATAGGCACGGTATTTACCGTCTTTCTCTCCAACGGTGAAGAGTCCTCTTGCATATCTTTTTGCAATGGATTGACTTATCAATTCATGCTCCTCAATTTTTCTATAAACTCGCCCACCATTCTATCGTGGTCTTTTTTTGTAATTCTATCCAGAACGATCTTTTCTGCATTTTCAATCGTCTTTTTTGCAATCTCTTCTTTAATCTTGCCCATTACATCTCTGGCTTCCTGTTCATACGTCAGTTTAGCCTGTAATTTTATCTTGGATGCAAATTCTGCAGCATCATCGAGTATCTTTTTCTTTTCTTTCTCAGCCTCTGCCATCACTTTATTCTTAAAGGCAACAATCTCTTCGTCGAGCTTTGCGATTTTTTTCTCATACTCCGCCTTTAATGCCTCTGCCTCTTTATATGTCTTTTCCGCCTCTTCAAGCTTGTCTTTTATCGTCTGGTGGCGGGTTAAAAGATAATCTTTCAGGGGTTTGCCCGCAAATTTCACAAGAAGTCCAACAAGAACAAAAAAGTTTACAAACTTAAAAACCCATGACCATATAGATTCGGGGCCACCGCTCATTAAATACTCCTTTTCAGTATCTTCTGTGCAACATCTGCTGAAAGTCTCTTTACCTCTGATTCCATAGAATCGTAAACTTTCCTGCTTTCCTGTTCTATCTCCGCCCTTGAACGAGCAAGTTCGTCAGAAAGTTCTGCCCTTGTTTTTTCGATGATCTTCATTGAACTTGTATGCGCCTCGCTCAGTATAGCGTCTTTTGATTCAAGAATAGGTCTTTTTCTTTCCTTAACCTTCTCTTCATAAGATTTTTCAAGTTCACCCAACTCTTCTTTTATAGTGCTTGATTGTCCGAACAAAGAGCCTATTGTGCCATCGCGTTTGTTTAATGCCTTTAAAACCGGCTTAAACAGAAAAATATTAAGAAGAATGAGTAGAATAAGGAAATTTGCAAACTGAATGAATAATGTGTAATTAAAATCGATCACCTTTTAACCCCTTTTTGGTCTGGCCAAAAGAATTATTTCACATAGTTTTATTATCATAAACTAAACCCTTTTGCAATTTTTTTATTAATAAATTTTAAAAAAAAATATTTTTTATGTTCTTTTCATAAATAATGTTTAATATCACAGCACTAAACCGGAAATATCTTTCCTGGATTAACAATATTGTTGGGGTCGAAAAGATTTTTAATCTTTTTCATCGTATTTATCACCCCTGGAGACAACTCCATACCCAAATAAGCAGCCTTAGAGGTACCAATTCCATGCTCTCCCGAGAGGGTACCTCCAAGTTTTATGGTTTCCGAAAATATCTCCCTTACAGCCTCTTCAGCCTTTTTTCTATCCTCTGGAGTTTCCTTAATCATTATACTTACATGGAAATTGCCATCACCTGCATGACCAAAACTTAATATAGGGATTCCATATTTTTTCTGGAGCCGTTCGAGAAATCTTATCAGGTTTGGTATATTGGAACGTGGTACCACAACATCTTCAGCTATCTTTACTGGGTTTAGGTTATAGGTCGCCTGAGACACAACCCGTCTTGCCTGCCATAACTTATCCGCCTCTTTCGGGTCTCTTGTTAGTTTTATGTCTGAAGCATTGTGCTGTACAAGGACTGCCTTTATCTTTTCTGCCTGAGATTCAATAGAAATACTGTCGCCATCAACCTCTATGAGTAATAACCCCTCTATATCTTCAGGGATACCCATTGGATTTGCCTGTTCACTACAACGTATAGATGCCTTGTCCATAAATTCGATTGTAGAAGGTATGATCTTTGAGGCAATGATCGCAGAAACAGCCTCTGCAGTATCTTCGACCTTTTTAAAAAGGGCAAGTGTTGTTGCCTTTGATTCGGGTAGTGGTATAAGCTTTAGGTTAATCTTCGTTATTACCCCCAACGTACCTTCGCTTCCCACAAAAAGTCTCGTCAAATCATAGCCCACAACACCCTTCATGGTACGCACACCAACATTCAAAATCTCGCCTGTTGGGATTACAACCTCAAGACCTATTACATAATCCCTTGTAACACCGTATTTTAATGAATTCGGACCACCGGCGCATTCGGCAACATTTCCACCAATGCTCGAGTATTTGTAAGACGCCGGATCAGGGGGGTAGCAAAGTCCATATTTTGCAATTTCTTCCTGAAATACATATGTAATGACACCTGGTTCCACGACTGCTATCAGGTTCTTCGTGTCAATCTCCAGTATCCTGTTCATTCTCGTGAACACAAGCACCACACCACCTCTAATGGGCACCGATCCACCGGTAAGACCTGTACCCTGCCCTCTTGGAATCACCGAAAACAGGTACCTATTTGCAAGGATAAGTATCTTGGAAACCTCATCAGCAGACGATGGAAACACAACCATATCCGGCACTGCGCCATCCGTCCTCGCATCATACGAATAGCATCTCCTGTCTTCGAGTGATGTAAGGGCGTTCTCCTCACCAACTATTTTTGTTATTTCACCAATTATTTTTGCATCCATTGTTTCACCAATAAAGCAGTTCAGCGTTCAAACTTCGATTAAAAGCAATGTCCTCTTTATGTTTTTAATCTTTGTCACCTTTAAAGATAGCCCCTGTTGCAGCACTCGTTACCATTTTTGCATAGCGTGCCATGTAGCCTTCCTTTATTTTAGGCTCCGGTTTTACCCACACCGACATACGTTTTTCCATCTCCTTTTTAGAAACGATTATATCGATTGTCTTCTTGTTGAGATCAATTACGATCTTGTCTCCGTCTTTTGCAAGGGCTATCGGGCCTCCCTCTGCTGCCTCGGGCGATACATGGCCTATACATAAACCCCTTGTGCCACCAGAGAATCTTCCATCAGTTATTAATGCACAGACCGTGTCAAGTCCTCGTCCGGCAAGCATACTTGTGGGGCTAAGCATCTCTCTCATGCCTGGCCCACCCTTAGGCCCTTCATAACGAATGATTATTGCATCTCCTGCCCAGACCCTGCCTTCCATAATTGCAGCACCCGCCTCTTCCTCGCTGTCAAATACGCGTGCCTTCCCTTCGAAATGCCATATGCTTTCTGATACCCCTATTCTCTTTACTATGCAACCGTCAGGCGCAAGACTGCCGCTTAACACAGCAAGTCCGCCTTTATCATGGTATGGTCTGTCAATTGGTCTTATCACTTCTGTATCGCTTACTACAGCATGCTTTATGGTGTCTCCTATCTTTTTGACTTCAACAGTCAGACATCCCTTTTTTATAAGACCCTTTCCGGATAGTTCTTTCATGATACCATATACACCGCCCGCATCATTCAGGTCTTCAAGATGATGCTGTCCTGCCGGGCTCATGTTACATATATGCGGCACTTTCTCAGATATTTCGTCAAATGTGTTGAGTTCCAATTTAATACCACCTTCATGGGCAACGGCTGGCAGATGAAGAGCAGTATTTGATGAACCTCCAAAGGCCATATCAACAGTGATGGCATTTTTAAATGCATCAAGCGTCATGATGTCCCTCGGTTTAATATCTTTTTTCACAAGTTCTATAATCTTTTTTCCCGCCATCTTTGCCAAACGTAGTCTGTCAGAATGAATCGCCGGTATGGTACCGTTACCAGGTAGTGCGATGCCAAGCGCCTCCGAAAGACAATTCATCGAGTTTGCAGTAAACATACCGCTGCATGAGCCTGCGCCCGGACATGCACAACCTTCAAGCTCATATAATTCGTTTTCTGTCATATGCCCTGCCACTACTTTTCCAACCCCCTCAAATACAGTTATGAGGTCAACAGTTTTTCCTTTATGGCGTCCGACAAGCATAGGCCCTCCGCTTACCATTATACACGGGATATTAAGTCTCATAGCCGCCATCATCATACCTGGGATAATTTTGTCACAGTTCGGTATAAGCACAAGACCATCAAACGGGTAAGCCTTAGCCATAACTTCCACCGAGTCACAGATAAGCTCACGCGAACCAAGCGAATATTTCATGCCCTCATGCCCCATCGCTATACCATCGCATATTCCAATTGTTGAAAATTCCATAGGCGTTCCGCCCGCCATTCTAATGCCGTCTTTCACTGCCTGGCATACTCTATCCAGATGCATGTGCCCAGGTATCAATTCATTTGCAGAATTGGCAATGCCGATTATATGTTGTTCAAGCTCCTCCCTTAGATAACCTAACGCATTCATAAGGCTTCTATGTGGAGCCTTTTCAATACCTTTTTTCATTCTATCGGATCTCATCGTTTCCTCCCTCTTGTTTGCTCATAACTGGTAGCTAATCGGCTAATTGCACTCTCAATATGGCGAAGCCACAATATTTTTGTGAAATCATGTTAAGCCCTTTTATATTTCTCGTTTAACAACCTCTTGAACCGCGGTATATAAATAATCTCGAAGGCCTCTTCCTTTCCAGGAAACATTTTCAATGCATGCCTTTTTACACCTTCCACTATTGCAATTGCCTCATCGTGAGACACATTCTGCGTTCTGATGTATTCTATTGTAAAATCAACTATAAAACGCAGACGTTTTAATTTTTTTTCTTCTTCGAGAAGTTCATCATCCATCAGATAACCCCAAGATAAACCCCAAATAGCCTCGGCATCAACAAATATCCCAAAAGGCATTCGTACGTTTGATTCCTTTTTTGGTATGCGTTAGCAAAAATGCTTTAAGCACCAAATTCCAAGCAAATTCACCTCTACGTTTTCTTGATCGAACCCTTAATCTCTACAAACAACCACAGACATACCCCAAAAGAAATCGATATATCCGCTACGTTAAATGCCGGCCAGTGGTATCTACCACAATAAAAGTCAAGAAAATCCACAACATACCCTTGCGTCAATCTGTCATACATATTGCCAATTGCACCTGAAAGTATACAGATAATCGAGAATCTTTTGGAAAACTCAAGGGTATAGGCAAAAACAACATAAAATAGCATTCCGATTACAGCAAGAGGCAAAAAAGTAAATATATATTTTGCATACGGGTGTTGTGCCAGCAAGCTAAATGCACCTCCCGTGTTTCTTGCGTGAACAATTGAGAAAAAGGGAGCAACGGCAATACCCTCGAGATACTCTAAGTAATTAATTATGAGCACCTTTGTAAATCTATCAATGATAAAAACAACTGGTATTACAAGGAAGACAAGATACTTTCGCATCTTTTACACACACGGGGGAATTTTTCAGAATCTACCATATCCGTTGTATATTGCCAGCACCGTTGACATTTTTCACCATCAGCCCTCATAACTGCAACGTTAACATCATTCCCCTGCCGAAGCTCGATCTGTGACACTATTACTATTTCTTTAAGTTCGTCACCCAATTTATTCAGTAAAAGATATTCTTTCTCAGGCACTGTAACAATTACCTTTGTATCAAGCGAATGCCCTATGACCTTTTCAACCCTCTTTTCCTCGATCTTTTTGTTGATGAGCTCTCTTAACTCCCAGATCCTTGACCACTCCTCTTCTAATTCACCGCTCATATATTCCTTTTCAACACGCGGAAATGTCGTGAGAAACACACTCTCTTCCTCTACATTTCCCTTTAGATATAACCACATCTCTTCTGCGGTATATGATAAAACAGGTGCGAGCAGCTTTACAAAAGACACGAGCGTTTCAAACATAACCGTCTGCGATGCCCTTCTTTTTGTGGAATTCTTGCTTTCCACATATATCCTATCTTTAACGATGTCAAGATAAAGTGCGCTTAAATCCACTGCACAGAAATTATGCAGGCTGTGATAGATTGCATGAAATGAATAATTGTTATATGCCTTTAAAACCTTTTCAATCAGCATATTGAGCCTCGACATCATCCATTTGTCAAGATAAGAAAACTTTTCATATCGTACAGCATCTGTTTTAGGATTAAAGTCATCGTTTATATTCGCATGCAGAAATCTCAGTGTATTCCTTATTCTCCTGTATGTCTCAATAAGCCGGTTTATAATGTCCTTTGATATCTTTATATCATCCCTGTAGTCTTCATAGGTAACCCAGAGCCTCAGTATCTCGGCACCATATTTTTCGATTATCTCATCAGGGGCAATGACATTGCCAAGAGATTTCGACATCTTTCTGCCTGCTCCATCCACAACAAAGCCGTGTGTCAGCACCGTCTTGTAAGGTGCATATCCCTCATTTCCGACAGATGTTAAGAGCGAGCTGTGAAACCATCCGCGATGCTGGTCACTTCCCTCAAGGTACATATCCGTCGGATATTTAAGCTCCGGCCTCTTCTTGCATACAGCCGCCCAACTTACCCCGGAGTCAAACCATACATCTACGATATCCTCCTCTTTTACAAAGGATTCATTATCACAATGTTTACAAACCGCACCTTCCGATAGAAAAAATGATGCCTCTTTTTCGAACCACACATCTGCGCCTTTTTCTTTTACGGCTTTTATGACATTTCTGAATGTTTCCGAACTCCAGTAAGGTTCTCTACATTTCTCACAATAAAAGATCGTGATAGGGATACCCCATGTCCTCTGGCGTGAAATACACCAGTCAGGCCTCATGGACAGCATATTGTAGATGCGGTCTCTACCCCAGGAAGGTATCCATTCCACCCTGTCAATTTCATTAAGACCCTTCTGACGCAACCCCTTGCTATCCAACGAAACAAACCATTGTTCTGTCGCCCTGAAAATGACCGGTTTCTTGCATCTCCAGCAATGAGGATAGGAATGTTCAATTTCCTCTTTGTGCAGAAGCTTCCCAAGTTCTTCGAGTTTTTCTATTACACGTGGGTTGCTGTCGAAGACATTCATCCCCTTAAAAAACGCTACCTCATCTATAAATTCGCCCTTATCGTTTACAGGCGAATAAACATCCAGTCCATATTCGAGACCCGTCTCGTAATCTTCCTCGCCGTGTCCTGGAGCGATATGGACAGCACCCGTCCCTGTATCGTTTGCAACGTAATCTGCAAAAACGATTACAGAGTCCCTGTCAACAAAGGGATGCTTGAATTTAAGCCCTTTTAACCTTTCGGGCTTGATTTCATCTATTACCTTATACCCTTGTATGCCCGCTCTTGTGGTAATGTCTTCGACGAGGTCTTTCAGCACAATCATAACAGCATCATCAGTTTCAACAGAGATATAGGTAAAATCAGGGTTAATTGCTATCGCGAGGTTTGCGGGCAACGTCCATGGTGTTGTTGTCCATATTAGCATATAGATGGGTTTTTCCGGGTAGTTTGGAAATATTCCATTCCTCTCGCCTTTGAAAGGGAATTTTACATATATAGATTTAGATTTTTTTGTGTCATATTCAATCTCTGCCTCCGCAAGGGCAGTCATACAGCTTACACACCAGTATACAGGTTTCTTCTTCCTGTAGACCTCACCTCTCTCAAAAAATTTTTGCATCTCTTCTATAATAGTCGCCTGATAATCAAAATCCATAGTTATATATGGATGCGCCCAATCACCCAAGCCCCCGAGTCTTTTGAATTCATTTCTTTGAACATCGATAAAACCCGCCGCATATTCCCTGCACTTGTGACGTGTCTCCACCTTAGAAAGAGAAAGCCTCTTTTCCTTGTTCTGCTTTTCTATCTGATGCTCAATAGGAAGCCCATGACAATCCCAGCCGGGCACATAGTCAGATCTGAAGCCCGACATGAATTTCGACTTTATGATAATATCCTTTAAAATCTTGTTCAGTGCAGTACCCAGATGTATGTTGCCGTTTGCATACGGGGGTCCGTCGTGCAGGATAAAAGAAGGGTTGTCCTTACTTTTTTGGACAAGCTTCTGATAAATCTTGTTTTCTTCCCAGAGTTTAAGCATATCCTTTTCCTTTACAGGCAGGTTTCCCCTCATGGGAAAAGGCGTCTTAGGCAGGTTCAGTGTGTCTTTGTAGTCCATATATTATTTTACCTCTTTATAGATTAAGCAGTTTCTAAAATTAACACAAAGAGCCTATCTATTCAAGAAGAATGACAAATTTAAAGCAATGAATCGTAAACATTCCTTTCTATTCACATTTCTATTACGGCGATAAGGAAACAGCCTATTATCATGCGGCTATCGTCAATATTCGAAATATCGACTATACAAACCCCGTTACCATTTATTTAAGAAACATCTTGATTACAACGAAGCCGGCAATCAGCAGTATTGTAAAAAGCAGGGCAAGCTTGTTGAAATATTTATCGATCCATTTGGTAATAGGTTCACCAAACTTCCAGATAATGCCGGCAACCAGAAAAAAACGCATCGAGCGCCCCACTATAGATGCAAAAATGAATTCATAAAAGTTGATCTTGCAGACCCCTCCTGCAATAGTAAAAACCTTGTAGGGTATCGGGGTAAATCCCGCAGTGAAAACAGCAAGAAAGGCATTTTCATTATACTTACCTTGAACGAGTTCAAAAACCTTGACTGTAAAACCAGGTATATAATCGAAAAAAAATCTCGCAAAAGCACTAAATGACCCATCAGAACCATACCAGAGCAGGTACCCGATCAAATAACCAATGATACCACCCAGCACAGAACCGATGGAGCATACAAAGGCATACCTGAAAGACCTTGCAGGCACGGAAACGGCTAATGCTATCAAAAGTACATCCGGTGGAATAGGAAATGTAGAGCTTTCCGCCAATGCAAGAAGAAATAAGGCAGGCGTGCCGTAAGGGGTGTGCGCCCAGTGAAGTACCCAATTATAAAGTCTGCGCATGATATTGTATTTCAAGCATCTCCTCCTCTTACCAAAACTAAATGTTTTCTTTGATGAATTCGGTTATTTCCTGGTCTTTTCCCCAATAAAAATGGTCAGTAGGGATAATCTTCAAATACTTTTCAACCACAGGAAATTCCCTATAAAATTTCAGAAGGGCATCCAGCGGGGATATATCGTCATGTTCTCCACCAACAAAAAAAATCTTTTTATTGAACCTCTTTAGCTCTGTCGTTTCATAAAAGGCAAAAGGGTATGCTACAAGAAACATCGCAGATATATTGCCTATTCCCTGTGCCGCCCTGCTGCATATCCATGCACCAAAAGAATAACCGGCAAGCACAATAACAGCGTTCTCATCAAGGTGTGATTTTAGAAATTCAACCGAGGCAACAAGGTCATCCACCTCGCCATTACCCTCATCGTAATATCCACCGCTTAAACCAACCCCTCTAAAGTTAAATCTCAACGTGGTAAATCCCTTCGCAAAAAAACCCTGCTCTATAGCATCGACGACATTGTTATTCATACTACCGCCATAGAGAGGATGAGGGTGACATATCACAACGCCTCTATCCCTTTTGTTTTCTCTCAGAACACCTTCAACGGTATACGCTGATTGTATGGAAACCCTTTTTATTGACATGGTATACTTATTCTGATATTTTTCTACCTAAATTTCAAGAGAGAAACAATATGTCAATTTTTAAAAAGAAAGATAAAGAAATAAAACCACATAAAGAGATAGACATACAGAAGGAAATAAAGCAGGTAAAAAAAAACGAATCCTTATGGATAAAATGTAGCTCATGCCAGGAGCTTCTTTACAGAAAAGCGGTCGAAAGAAACCATCATGTCTGTCTCAAATGCTCATACCATTTTCCCATAAACGTTGAAAAAAGGATAAGTATCACGTTTGACAAAGGCTCGTTCAATGAACTGTTTAATGACATCGAACCCGTCGATTTTCTGAAATTCAAGGATACATCCTCCTATAAAACAAGACTCGAAGAGGCGCAGGCATCTACACAAAAGAAAGATGCCATGATATGCGGCAGGGCATCTATAAACGGTATTGAAGTTGTATCTGCAATATTTGATTTCTCCTTTATGGGCGGCAGCCTTGGTTCAGTGGTAGGGGAAAAGATCACGAGAACACTCGAAGAGGGCGCAAACACAAAAACACCCACAATTGTCTTTTGCTCATCAGGTGGAGCACGTATGCAGGAGGGTATAATATCCCTCATGCAGATGTCAAAGGTATCAGGTGCTATTTACCGTCTGAAATCAAAAAACATTCCTTATATAACAGTGCTTACAGACCCTACACTCGGAGGCGTAACCGCAAGTATGGGCATGCTCGGAGATATCATTATAGCGGAACCAAAGGCGATGATAGGTTTTGCCGGTCCTCGGGTAATAAAGGAAACAATAAAAGAAGAGCTTCCACAAGGTTTTCAAAGGTCGGAATACCTGTTCGAACATGGTATGATTGATATAATCGTATCCAGAAAAGACCTCAAACAACTCCTCCATCGTATATTGCGCCTGATAATATGAGTATATTCAACGATACCCTGAGGTATCTTTTTAGCCTCGAAAAATTTGGTATCGTATTTGGGCTTGAAAACATAAGGTGGATACTCGATCTGTTGGGCAACCCTCAAAAAGAACTTAAATGCATTCATATCGCTGGGACGAACGGCAAGGGCTCTGTAGCTTCAATGCTCTCACACATAATAAAAGATAGTGGATATCGTGTAGGGAAATACACATCCCCTCATCTTGTGTCCTTCACAGAGCGCATCACCATTGATGAGAAAGAGATTACAGAAGAAGAGGTTGTTGAACTAACCGCATTTATCAGAAAAAGGATAGAGCAGAAAGACAATAAACGGTTTTTTACATTTTTTGATTTCACAACCTCCATTGCATTTGAATATTTTTTTCGTGAAAAAATCGATATAGCGCTTATTGAGGTTGGCATGGGTGGCAGACTCGATTCAACAAATATAATTTCACCTGTTGCCTGTGTTATCACAAATATAAGTCTTGACCACACAGAGCAGCTCGGTGATAATATCATTGATATTGCTTATGAAAAGGCCGGCATTATAAAGGATGGCGTACCGGTTATAACGGGCGCAGACCGCGACGCACTTACGGTTATCGAAAGGGTTGCAAACATAAAAAAAAGCCCCCTCTTTTCGATTGGGAAAGATTTTTGGATAAACAAAAAGGCTGATGGCGTGATGGACTACAATGGCTTAAAAAGACAGCTTAAAGATATCAAAGTAAATCTTGCAGGAGACCACCAACTTGTCAATGCAGCGATTGCACTATGTGTATCAGAGGTCATCTCAGAACTGGGTTTTGCTTTGGAGGAGACATCTATACGAAAAGGCTTATCAGGTGTAACATGGCACGGAAGACTCGAAATTGTTAAAGAAAACCCTGTCGTCATCCTTGACGGTGCACATAACTGTGAAGGCATACACACATTGACTCAATATTTTACCTCGCATTACACGGAAAAAAGAAAGATATTGATTTTCGGGGTCATGAAGGATAAGGCATACAAAGAGATGCTTGAAGAGATTCTTCATCTTATAGACACGGTAATATTTACAAAACCCAACACCGAAAGGGCGCTTCCCCTCGAAGCACTAAACGCATTCATATATTCATACAATTTAAGGGATTCAACAAAAAACAGCGACCCAATCGCTGAACCAATAAACCACACAAATGTTTTTTACACTCAGGATGTAAAAGCTGCATTAGAAAAGGCAAAAGCGATCGCGGATAACAATGACTTGATTTTAATAACCGGTTCGTTATACACAATAGGTGAGGCAAGACAGATTATCGATGAAATATTCTAGTATATGTTTATTTTTATGTGTTGTCATTTTTTCGCCGTTTGCTGTTTATGCGGCAAAACTCCTTGAATATAAACCATCCCTTACAAACCAGGTCGATATATCTGCTCGCTACCTTGAACATAAAAAAGAACAAAATGTGTACATTGCAAAAGGTGATGTTGATATAAAGGAAGGGACACGCATATTAAACGCCGACTCTCTGGTATACGACGACAATTCGAAGGAGATCTTCGCCGAAGGCAACATTCTATTGCAAGATGAAGGGGACGTTATAGAATGCGAAAAGTTATACCTAAACCTTGTCACCAAAACAGGCACGATTGAAAAAGGAAAAATATTTGTTAAAAAGGGTGGGTTCCAGATTGCGGGCGAGCATATAAACAAGGTTGGGGAATCCCAATATAAAATAAAAAACGGAGAGATAACGACATGCGAGGGCGAAAGACCTGCATGGAAATTCCTTGCCAATGATATTGATGTAACGATCGAGGGATATGCAAAGACAAAAGGTGCAAAATTTAAGATACTGAATACCACTGTCTTCTATTTGCCATGGGGAATATTCCCTGTCAAGACTGAAAGGCAGTCTGGACTGCTTATGCCTACCTTCGCCCTCTCGAGCAGGGATGGAACCAAACTCAAAACCTCTTATTTCTGGGCAATCTCTAAAGACAAGGACGCCACATTCTATCTTGATTACATTGGCGATCGCGGTATCAAACCTGGGGCAGAATTCCGTTATGCCCTCGCCGAAACATTTAAAGGCACATTATATTCGACAATCGTAAGTGATAGAAAATACGACAGAACACGTTACCAGATAAAGGCAACACACGACCAGGTAATGTGGAAAGACTTGGCCCTAAAGATCAAAACCAACTATGTATCAGACGTCGACTACATGAAGGACTTTGGCGATACGACTACGGAGAGAAGCGAAAACCTTATAAAGTCAACGGCATATCTTGAAAAACCCCTCCCAAAATCGCTTTTGACTATAGAGGGTTCATACTTCAAAAATCTAACCCACAAAAACAATGACTATGTATTTCAGTATCTGCCTTCCATCTCTTTCTTCACAGAGTATCTGCCCATACTAAAAGAAAGATTCTATACGGACATCTATGCGGGCCTTACGAGTTTCAGAAGGGCTGAGGGGGCAAATTACACGCGTTTCAGCCTTGAGCCAAGACTCAGGATGCCGCTTTCATGGCAAGGGATAAATTTTCTTATTAACGGCACACTTTACGAAACAGGCTATACTATATCAAAATCTGACACAGCGAACAACAGCACAGAGGTCCGTCAAACAGCCAAGATAGAAGGAGATGCAAACGTCCAGTTCTTAAGGAATTATACCACTGAATTCTTAAATATAGGCGAAATACAGAGTATCGTAAAACCACAGCTAACCTATATATACATTCCGAATACATCATTCAGCGGTATTCCCAACATTGACCCTTATGACAGGATGTACAACACTAACGTCATTACTTATTCGTTACACCACTATCTAAATACGATGTCAGATCAAAAATTCAGAGAACTTTCTTTATTTGAAATAGCACAAACATATGGCATTTCGGGTAACCTCGAGCCTTCAACCCTATATGACGGCTCTGGAAGCAGATTTTCAAATATAAAGACAAAACTTACGCTGTACCCTGTTGATAATTTCAGCTATACAAACGAAAGCACAATAAATACAAGCGGCAATGGCATCGCTGTGATGAGAAACAGCTTAAACCATAAATACTCTAACCTCTATTGGGTAAACCTATCCCATTATTACACCAGCAGTTTGTCTAATGAACTCTTTTCAGATATAGGGGGATTTTATAAACCTTTTGAGGGTAAATACCAGATTAGATACTCATTCAAGGATGGTACATGGATCGATACGATGTACCAACTTACGTATCGCCCTGACTGCTGGGCTTTAACGCTTGCCCTCATCCAGTCGACAAGACCAAGAGACACAACGTTCAGACTTTCTCTTGACTTGGCAGGGATTACAAGCATGCAGTAACAGGTTGTGTTGTGGATAAATTATCTATGTGCTATGTTTGTTAATGTGATTTTTTTAGATTATTGGAAAAAACTTATTCGCTTTAAAAAGATATATAAGAAGAACTATAACTTATCAGCCATGGGCTAACATAAGGAGGGTGTTTCCGTGAAAGGTATAATACTAGCTGGAGGTTTAGGGACGAGGCTTAACCCGCTTACAAAGATAACCAATAAACATCTGCTGCCTATATACGATAAACCCATGATATATTACCCTATCCAAACCCTTGTAAATGCAGGGATAAAGGATATCATGGTGGTGACTGGTGGCAATTACGCAGGGGATTTCTTAAGACTGCTCGGAAATGGGAGGGAATTCGGTCTTTCGCACATACACTACGCATATCAGGAAGGCGAAGGAGGTATCGCTGAAGCGCTTTCTCTTGCTGCATGGTTTGCTGAAGGCGAAAAGATATGCGTTGTTCTCGGTGATAATATTATCGAAAAAAATATCATCAAAGCCGTAAAAGACTTTGAAATGCAGAAAAATGGTGCAAAAATCCTATTAAAAGAGGTACCTGACCCAGAAAGGTTCGGTGTTGCAGAGATAACTAATGGAAAGCTCAGAAGCATTGAGGAAAAACCAAAGGCGCCAAAGAGCAATCTCGCTGTTATCGGTATATATCTATACGATGACAGGGTTTTTGATTTTATAAAAGGCATAAAGCCATCCGATAGAGGTGAGTTGGAGATTACAGACGTTAACAACGCTTACTTGAAAGACGGCACAATGACATGGGAGACACTTAATGGATGGTGGACAGACGCCGGTACATTCGAGTCACTTCTGCGTGCAAGTATCCTTGTTTCTCAGACAGGGGCAAACAACATAAGTTGACCTAAACTGATTAAAATCGGAGGGAATGATGATAAAAGATGTGGTTTATAAACAATTGAGATTTATCCCGGACGAAAGAGGCAGACTGATGGAGATGTTGAGAAAAGATGACGAGATATTCAGCAAATTTGGTCAGGTTTACCTAACAACGACATACCCTTCTGTTGTTAAGGCATGGCATTACCACAAATTACAGGACGACCTCATCTGTTGTGTCAAAGGTATGCTGAAACTCGTACTTTACGATGACAGGCCGGATTCTCCCACAAAAGGCGACATTAATGAGTTCTTCATAGGCGATTATAACCCTGCCCTTGTAAGGGTTCCAAAGATGGTTTATCATGGATGGAAATGTATAAGCGAGGAGGAAGCCATCATAATAAATGCCCCGACTGAAGTTTATAACAGGCAGCAGCCTGACGAATTCAGGCAGGATCCCCATATAAACGATATACCATACAAATGGGAGAGAAAGGATGGATAACAAAAACATACTTGTCACAGGGGGTTGCGGCTTTATTGGAAGCAACTTCATCAGGCACATGCTTTCGAGATACCACTACAACATAACAAACCTCGATAAACTTACATATGCTGGAAACCTTGAGAATTTAAAGGATATAGAAAACGACAAAAGATATTCATTCATAAAAGGGGATATTGTGGACAGAAATCTCGTCCAGCATATCTTTGAAGCCCGCGCCATTGACACTGTAATCAACTTTGCAGCCGAATCACACGTTGACAGAAGCATCATGAGCCCTGACGAGTTCATACAGACAAACATCAACGGCACGTTTAACCTGCTGGAAACAGCTAAAAAATTAGGTGTAAAAAGATTCATTCAGATTTCAACTGATGAGGTGTATGGTTCATTAGGAAAAGAGGGATTATTTACCGAACTAACGCCGATGTCACCTAACAGCCCTTATTCTGCATCAAAGGCTTCTGCAGATATGCTCGCAATGGCTTACTTCAAAACATTCAATATGCCTGTAGTCATCACAAGGTGCTCAAACAATTACGGACCATACCAGTTTCCAGAAAAACTAATCCCCCTCATAATCACAAACGCACTTGCTGATATCGCATTGCCTGTTTATGGAGACGGTCTGAACATCCGTGATTGGATTCATGTTTACGATCACTGCGAGGCAATCGATATCGTCCTTCACAAAGGCTCAGAGGGCGAGGTTTATAACATTGGTGGAGAAAACGAAAGAACAAACATCGAGATCGTGAAATTGATCCTCGACATCCTCGGAAAACCTTATTCTCTCATACAATACGTAAAAGACAGACTTGGCCATGACAGAAGGTATGCTATAGATTCAACAAAGATCAAAAACATATTGGGTTATAAAACACATTATGGATTCGAAAAGGGCATGGAGGATACGGTTAAGTGGTACCTGGATAATCGGGATTGGTGGCAGAGAATAAGAACCGGCGAATATATAACTTATTATGAAAGGATGTATAAAAACAGATGAAGATTGTAATCACAGGCGGCAAAGGGATGTTGGCATCAAATATTATTCCCACATTTCAAAAACATCATTCTGTCGTAACAGTGGATATTGACGAATGGGACATTACCAACAGGGAAAAAGGCGCTGTCTTTATCGGCAAACACAAACCGGATGTTATAATAAATCTCGCAGCTATTACCAACGTTGACGGCTGCGAAGACATACCGGAGATTGCCCAGAAGGTAAATGGGGACGCACCCGGCATACTCGCTGAATTATGTGAGGCAAATCATGTAAAGCTCGTCCATTTCAGTACAGATTATGTTTTCGACGGTACAAAAGATACACCTTACAACGAAGAAGACATACCAAATCCGCAGTCTGTATATGGAAAGTCAAAGATGTCGGCAGAAATACAGATCAAAAGATACAATCCTTCCGCTATCATTATGCGGGCAGAATGGCTTTACGGTGGTGCATTAGGTGGTGGAGATTTCATAACCAAAATAACTAAGGCTGCCAGAGAAAAAGGCCACGTAGAGGTTGTAGATGACCAGCGAGGCACCCCCACCTATGCAAAAGACATTGGGGAACCTTTAATGTCCCTTATAGAGAATGACAGATCAGGCATCTACCATATATCTAACAGCGGTTCAACAACATGGTACGGTTTCACTAAAGAGATTTTCAGGTTATTGGATCTAGATGTACCATTGACGCCCACCACATCTGATGCATACAAAACTAAGGCAAAACGTCCGAAAAATTCTGTATATGACATTTCGAAACTGCATAGAGATACAGGCATCACAATGAGGCCGTGGCATGAGGCTTTGCGGGATTATCTGCTCAAAAAGTGAAAGCGATCTTTTTCTCCGACGCCCACATCGATAAAAATGACACCCAAAAAATATCGTTTGTTGAGAAATTCATAGATGATGTATGCAGCGATGCAGACATTGTCTTCATATTGGGGGACCTTTTTGAGTTCTATCACGGATATGAAGGATACATCTTTCCCTGGTATAGAAGCATCACAGAATCCTTTAAAACGCTCGTTGAAAAAGGAAAAACAGTGTATTTCATCGAAGGCAACCACGAATTCAAGATGGGTACATTTTTCGAACGTTATACGGGCACAAGGTGTGTGCATAACATTACGATGGACATCGAAGGAAAAAAAACTTATATATCACACGGTTATGAAATCAGTAAATTTTATCTGACAAAATTTCTCAAAACGCCTTTTGTAAGCTGGATAATGGACACTTTGGGCCCCAAGATCACATGGTCGATTGCTTCATCTGCAAGAATATTCCTCTCAAACAAGAAAAAACCTTACAACAATAAAGCATTCAATCTTTTCAGGGAGTATGCTTTGAAAAAGTTCAACGATGGCTACGATGTCGTAGTGTTGGGGCACTCACATATGGCAGACAAATTCGAACATCAATCAGGCGGTGGAATAAAACAATACTTTAACACAGGGGACATCATCAGACATTGTTCATATGTTGAATACAATAGCGCAACTGGTTTTGAATTAAAAAGATTCAATACCTGAAACGTTTTGATTTTAAAATGCGATGCTTATCACCCGCTGTCCGATGTACGATATTCTCAATCCAGCATCATTACAAATACACGACATCAATTGATGTATCTGTAACCCTCTCAAGACCATGCCTTCTCACAATGAAATCTACTTCGATGCCTATTGCCCCCTCACCAGGGATTATAAACTTAGGCTCGAAAGCGAAAACCATGCCTTCCTGCAACAGCATCTTGTGCCTCGGCGTTATCACGGGAAGCTCATTTATCTCAAGCCCAAGCCCATGGCCAATAAAACCGACCTTGCCTTCACCGTAACCCATAAAATAATCCTCGAGTTTCTCTTTTTGTGCCCTTTTTAACGCCCTCATAAATATCTCGGTACCGTTTACGCCTTCTTTTCCAAATTCCATTGCATCTGCAATGATATCTGCCGCCACATTATGTGCCTTTTTAAAAATATCCTTCATCTCACCGACAACAAACGCCCTTGTCTCATCGGTGACATAACCGTTGTAACCCCCGCCGTAATCAACAAGGACTGGTATATTTCTTTTGATTGTGTTTATCGATGCGCCCTGGCCTATGGCAGGGGTAATACCAACACCAGAGATGGGTACATCTGCGCCAGAAGGCATAGTTGCCGAATACCCGTGTGTTACATAACAACTCATCATCTCCTGATTAAGGCCCCTCATCCTCAAAAAACCTTGATGCCCCATTCTTCTGCCCTCTGCTATAAGGGCTGCATCGATATCTATTTCTCTTACACCTTCCTCGATAACATCCTTTGCCTTTCCAAAAACATGACCGATAATCTCGCCTGATTTTTTAATCTGCTCGATTTCGAAAGGGCTTTTTATAAGCCTGATATCCTTGATCAGTCTGGAGATATCCGTTATTTCGTCATAGTCGAGGATACCTTTCCAACGCTCAAAAACCGCCACAGGAACCACATCGAGTTCCATACCGCCTTTTCCTTTCAACAACCTCATATCCGTCAAAATGTCTTTGACATCCTTTTCTTTTTTTATAGACGTAATCTCGAGGGACGTCTCAAAAACTGCCCTGTTCAAATTTTTCATAACAAAAAAGATCGGCTTTTCATCAATTGTAACGAAAAGAACACCATTCTGTAAAGAACCTGTAAAATAGAACAGATCTACATTCTGAATAATAACGGCAAATGATATTCCACTTTCCGACATCTTTTTCTTCAGTCTTGCAATCCGATCTTCTATCTCTTCTTTCGGTGTAAATTCACATAGATTTATGCTCTTCAACATAGTCCATCACCCTCCCGATAACGTCTTCCTTCTTTATCCGTTGAGAATCCTTCTCGTTGCGAAATTTCAATTCAACATAACCATCCTTGAGGTTTCTCTCGCCTATAGTTACCCTGATTGGTATACCGATTAAATCACAATCCTTGAACTTGACCCCGGGGCGCTCATTTCTATCGTCAAGCACAACATCCACACGCCTATCCTTAAGCGACTTATAGATACTATCAGCCAGCTCCATGCTTTCGGCATGGGAGCTGTTGACAGGCAACACATTCACCTCAAATGGTGCAATAGACAACGGTAACGCGATCCCATTTTCGTCGTAACCCTGCTCGATTGCAGAGGCAACTGTTCTGCCGACACCTATGCCGTAGCACCCCATAACCATATGCCTTTCTTTGCCTTCCCTATCGAGAAAAGTAGCGTTCATCGCCTCGCTGTACTTGAGTCCAAGCTTAAAAATATGTCCAACCTCAATCCCTCTTGTAGATTTCAGTGTTCCTTTACATTTTGGACACAAATCGCCATCTTTCACCACCTTAAGATCAAAGAAACCCTCAACCTCAAAATCACCGATATTTACATCGACAACATGGACATCTTCTTCGTTTCCGCCTATGACAAAATCCTCCATATATTCTACATCCCTGTCCGCATAAAGAGGAATCTTGAGGCCAATCGGCCCTGAAAAACCAAGCGGACCGCCCGTCACCTCTTCAATCGTATAGGCATCCGCAAACTCCAGATTATCGAGCGCGAGAAGATTCGACAACTTCGTTTCATTTATTTCTCTGTCCCCTTTCACAAGCACACCTATAATGTTTTTATCCGTTCTGTAAATCATCGTTTTCAGAAGTTTATCATGTGTTACATTCAAGAATGAAGCCACTTCCTCCACCCTTTTCTGTCTGGGCGTTTTCACACGCCTGTAATTGCCTTTCTTTGTGCTTTTCTTTATGTCAACAAAACCAGCTTCCGCCTTTTCAAGGTTTGCAGCATAACCACATGTGTCACAGGAAATGATAATATCCTCGCCAGTATCTGCAAGTACCATAAATTCATGGGAAAAACTTCCTCCAATCTGTCCTGTATCAGCCTCGACAGCCCTGAACCTCAAGCCACAGCGTCTGAATATGTTATTATACGCATCGTACATATCCATGTAGCTCGTCTCAGCGCTTGGCTCGTCCACATCGAAGCTATACGCATCCTTCATGGAAAACTCCCTACCCCTCATGACCCCGAATCTCGGTCTTATCTCATCTCTAAACTTTGTCTGTATCTGATAAAGGTTAAGTGGGAGCTCCTTATATGAACGCACCTCCCTTCTCACGAGATCCGTCACTACCTCCTCATGTGTAGGTGCAAGACACAACTCCCTATCGTTTCTATCTATGAATCTCAGAAGTTCCTTGCCGTATCTTTCCCATCTTTTACTTTCGACCCATAGTTCTTTAGGCTGGACAACGGGCATAAGTATCTCCTGAGCGCCCTTTTTGTTCATCTCTTCCCTAATTATCTGTTCTACCTTTTTCAACGATTTAAGTCCTATGGGTAGCCAGGTATAGATTCCGGATGCAAGCCTTCTTATATACCCCGCTCTAAGCATAAGCTTATGGCTTATAACCTCTGCTTCTTTAGGCACCTCTTTCATCGTCGGGATAAACAACTTCGAAAATAGCATTAAATCCTCCGAATATGGCTTATGACTTATAGCTCATGGCTCAAAGTGCATAGTTCATGAAAATGCAAATAACATTGGCTTATCACTGATAAGCCTGACAATGAAAAAATACTTCATAATAGCGATATTATCAAGGGATTTGTTTATCGACATTATTGTCGACCATATCGGGCTATTTCGACATTATTTTCCTCTCCAAACAATAAAAATAAAATAAATACTCTGTAATAACTATAAGTTACAATCCATAAAGAATGGCACGCTTATTGCTTGTTAAATACATATTAAAATCGATATTACTGTTTTGACATAATATAATATGACCGATGTTTCGAGGAGGCTGATAGAGATGAAAAGAAAAATAGTAATGCTTATCGTTTTTGTGCTTGGGATATTGTTTATTCTGCCCATTGAAGGTCTCGCATGGAGAAAAGGCACAAACATCGGCGGTGGACATACAAGTAGATGGGTTGGCGGTGGTGTAGGTTATAGGCATGGATGGCGACCATATAGACCGTATGGATGGAATCGTCCAAGGGTTTATGTTGGTACGTCTTTTATATACCCCTGGTACACAACTTCTCCATCCGTAATATACGTTAATCCACCACCCACTGTTGTGTACAGTAACCCCACCCCTCAAACCGCCTATGCATATCCCGATCCAGCACTCACATCACAAAACCCAGTAGATAACCCGCCCGGTGAATGGATTACCATACCAGGTCAGTGGATAAACGGCAAGTGGGTCCCCTCGCACAAAACCTGGGTTCCCGTTAATCCATAAGAATACATCGAAAGAACAGATACTGACTTTTTCAAGAGTCCATCCTGAACACAAACCTTATCGAAGGTTGACCCTGTGCATCTTTCCCTTTATAAAACCTTAAAATATTTTTCGATGTCTTGTCTTCGTGGATCAAGAAGATCCAAGATAACATATCTAAAAATTAGCATTGCCCATTGCTCATTATATCTGGTAGATTAAGAACGGTATCAATCAAACATAAAGTATGACAATAACACCGACAGAACAGGAAAAAAAACAAAGCGGATTGGAATTCAGCCGTTCGACAGAAGGGCTTCTCGTTATACATCTAACCGGTAATTGGACGATCAATAATAATCGACCTCAAATAAACGATGTCTACAAAGAGATAGAAAATGGGACACAGCCCAAAAATATTGTCTTTGATACGAAAAGATTGGGTAAATGGGATAGCAGTTTGCTCGCCTTTCTTGTGAATCTAAAAAAGATATGTCTACAAAAAAACATACATTTACATGAAGAAGGTCTTCCTGAAGGCACACAAAGACTTTTTCGTCTTTCCTCTGCAGTTGCTGAACGGGAAGGGGATAGAAAAAAAACAACACATATTTCATTCCTGGCAAAAACCGGAGATTCCGTAATTGCATTCTGTAAATCCATTCTCGAAATGATCGCCTTCATCGGTGAGATTTCAATTGCTTACAAGAAGATGCTAACAGGTAAGGCGCGCTTCAGAGGCTCAGACCTTCTGATGATTATCCAGGAATGCGGCGCAAATGCACTGCCTATTGTTTCACTGATAAGCATACTGGTCGGAATGATCCTCGCTTTTGTAGGTTCCATACAGCTTAAAATGTTCGGGGCACAGATATATATTGCAGACCTCGTTGGTATTGCTATGACAAGGGCGATGGCAGCCGTGATGACTGGCATTATTATGGCTGGCCGCACAGGCGCATCCTTTGCTGCAAGAATAGGAACAATGCAGGTAAATGAAGAGATCGATGCCATGAAGACATCTGGTATCTCCCCCATAGAATTTCTTGTGATTCCAAGAATAACAGCCCTTTCAATAATGATGCCACTCTTGACGCTGTATTCTGATTTAATGGGTATCATGGGCGGCGTAATTGTCGCGGTGGCAGGCTTCGATATAAGTCTCACAGAATATTTCTTTGAAACAAAAAGTGCCCTCACACTTACAAATCTATGGATAGGCCTTATAAGTGCTTTTGTTTTCGGTATACTCGTGGCCATTTCAGGATGTCTAAGGGGTATTCAATGCGGGCGGAGTGCATCGGCAGTCGGTGACGCAACAACATCAGCGGTGGTGACAGGTATTGTGAGCATTGTGGTTGCAACGGCTATTATAACATTGATATGTAATGTGTTGGGTATTTAATAGAATAGGGAATGAGGGGAGAGAAAGCAGTTGATAGTTGACGGGAGAGAAAAGATTCAAGGATTCAAAGGGAGAGAAAAGATAGAAGCGTTTATTGCGTTATCCCCTCGAACCCTCAATACATCGAACCATATCAGCCATAGACTGATATGGAGGGTTGGCTAAATCTCTAAACATACATAAGAAGATAAAGGTCAAGAATACAGGTGGAAAATAAAAAGTCAAACGATCCCGAATATATTGATATTAAATTGAACGCCCGACCTTCCGATGCCCATATTGTAGTGCGAGACCTCACTATGGCATATGGAACCAATGTGATCCAGCACGGTCTTGCTTTTAATGTAAATCGCGGTGACATCTTTATTATTATGGGGGGTAGCGGATGCGGCAAAAGCACCCTTTTAAGACACCTCATAGGGCTTCAGTCACCGGCAAAAGGTCAGATATTATATGAAGATACAAGCCTGTGGGATATGAACCCCGATGAACGGGAGCACTTTATGAGGCGCTTCGGGATTCTATATCAAAGCGGCGCCCTTTGGAGCTCAATGACCCTCGCTGAAAATATAGCGCTCACTCTCGAGGAATACACAGACCTAAGCCGCTCAGAGATAAATGAGATCGTATCACTCAAACTTGCCCTTGTGGGGCTTGCCGGGTTTGAAGACTACTACCCCTCTGAGATAAGCGGGGGCATGAAAAAGCGGGCAGGGTTGGCAAGGGCTATGGCACTTGACCCTGAAATACTTTTTTTCGACGAGCCATCAGCAGGACTCGATCCAATCAGCGCGCGTCTGCTTGACGATTTGATCCTCGAACTGCGTGACAGCCTTGAATCCACAGTAGTCATCGTGACCCATGAACTGGCAAGTATTTTTGCAATAGGCAACAATTCTGTTTTTCTCGATGCCGAATCAAAAACTATGATAGCAACAGGAAATCCAAAGAAACTTCTCGAAGAATGCACAAACCCAACTGTTCATGCCTTCCTGACAAGAGGGAGAAAAAGATAAGCGATAAAGTATAGCATTGATCATGGGGCAGATTGTTTTTATGGAAAATTTTATGTGTGGAGGAAGAATAGATTATGAGCAAACCCGCCAGTAAAACCCTTATCGGCGTTTTTGTAATAGGTGCGATTGCCCTTGCCGTATTAGCGGTTGTTGTCTTCGGCTCAGGGAGGTTTTTCTCTGAAAAAATGCCCCTTGTTATGTACTTTGAGGGATCTGTTGCCGGTCTGAACATAGGTTCACCTGTTATGTTCCGGGGTGTGAAGGTCGGTATCGTAAAAGACATTGTTCTTAGGTTTGATGCCAAAGATGTTTCATTTCTTATTCCGGTCTATGTAGAGCTTGACCCTAAAAAGTTTTTAGTAATAGGTAAGTTTACAGACGAAGAAGAGCTCGATAGGACGTTGATAAATAAGGGGCTTCGTGCAACCCTTGAACTTCAAAGCATGGTAACGGGACAGCTTATGGTAAACCTCGATTTTCATCCAGGTAAACCAGCAAAAATCGTCGGATTTGACAAAAGGTACACTGAAATTCCAACCGTCAAATCTGGCCTGGAAAAGCTGTTGGAGTCTGCCGATGATATTCCTCTCAAAGAGCTTTTCAATAAGCTCCTTAGTGCAATCGCGGGGGTAGATAAGGCTGTAAATTCGCCAAAATTTGCATCAAGTCTCGAACTGGTTAACGAAGGTCTCAAAGACACTAAAAGGATACTTTCGAAAATAGATAATGCGATTGATCCTGTCATAGAAAATGTCAAAGCCAGTTCTGGGTCGGTAAGAGAAATCCTAAAAAAAGGTGAGGACGTCCCTGCAAAGGTTGGCGAAACGCTTCTATCCATCCAAAACACACTGCAAAAGGCAGAACATGCCTTGAATTCCATTCAGGGTATTGCATCTGAAAACTCAACAGTCGTTCTTGAGGTCGACAATACCCTAAAGGAGATATCAGATACCGCACGTTCCTTGAGGTTTTTAAGCGATTACCTGCAACGTTATCCTGAATCCCTCATATGGGGCAAGAAACAGCAAAAAGGAGAGTAGACATGATACGTATACTGTTGATTATCATCGCAATATCCCTTTTAATTGGTTGCAGCAGCAGTTCACCGGTTCCAAAGTATTACACCCTGAACACCATTCCTACAGATAAAAATACAGAAATCTATTCTGTCAAGGATTCCGATATAGTCTTTGGTATAGGACCTGTTGAAATACCCGATTATCTCGATAAACCACAGATTGTCACCCGCACGGCAGAAAATGAATTAATGTTATCAGAATTCAACCTGTGGGGTGGCTCTCTTAAGATAGATGTAATGAGAGTGCTTATTGAAAACATTTCTTCCCTGCTTGCGCCGAAAAAGATAACGATTATTTCATGGAAAACATCAGTCCCTGAAGCATACAGGATACCAATTTATTTATTGCGATTAGATGCATCGGCAAATGGTTCGATCTTTCTAAAAGCCAAATGGGGCATCGTTGCAAAAGACGGAAGAACAGTCGTGTCAATTAGGGAGTTCTCCATAACAAAACCAATAAAAGGAAATGATTACAAAGATATTGTATATGCAATGAGCGATGTTCTCGCAGATTTTAGTAAAGAAATCGTTTCAATTATTCAAAGCATATTAAAATAGGATTTAGGATTTAGGATTTAGGATTTAGGATTGAAAACATAAAGCCTGAACTGCCTTCGGCTTGTAGAGTAAGTAGAGTAAGAGAGTGCGGTAAAGCGTTGAGTTGGGAGGGACGGTAAAGCGTTGAGTTGGGAGGGACGGTAAAGCGTTGAGTTGGTTAAGTATGTAAAGTAGTAGAGTGAGGGAAACCCTTTGCTTTTTCCAACCTTCCAACCCTCTGTCTGGTTTTTCTGGTTTATTTAGTTTATTTAGTTTCTCTTGTTCCTCTGGTTGTGAAATCCTTAGCCCCTTCGCTTTTATGTTTTGAAAAAAATGCCAAGCAAACCACTTGAATCCTTGAATCCTCGACTCCTTGAACCCTTCGCCTTTTCCAACCTTCCAACCCTCTGTCTTTCTCCACTTGAATCCTCGAATCCTTGAATCCTTGAACCCTTCGCCTTTCCGAATCCTTGACCCCTTCGCTTTTTCCAACCCTCCAACCCTCTAACCTTCTAACTCATCTTTAACACTTGATGTATATTTGACCGAGAAATTTTATGCAACTCATTGTAATTATAAGGTGCGTTCTTTGATAATTTTTAAAGTGTAGTGCCAAGAACTTTTTTAGGACATCTATATGCCCAATATCGTTAAACATATTTTTTGCAACTGTTAAAGATCATTCAACCTCTGCTTTGCTATAACCAGCATTTTTGCCGACCTGCTGCATGACAATGCTGAGCGTATCAACGCGGGCGGTGAGCATAGTCGATTCTTTTATTATGTCGAGGGCTTTAAATGATGCATATAGTGTAGTCAGGCTTGTAACCATTCTTCGAAGTGCGCCATTTAGGAACGGTATTGAGCCTGTCACATGATCTACAGACAATTTCAATCGTTTCATTGCGCCTTTGGCATCTGCCTGTATAACGATGTTGACAGCGTTCTTGATTGTGCTATACTCCTTATATGATTGCTCATGTTTTTCTTGCCTTTTTTAAAAGTTTCTTGATGGTTTCGCTTTTTATTGCCGCAGGCGTATTTTTTGTCGCATCTGAAATCATAATGGGCATCATATTCCTCGTAATCGCATTCATTATCTCAATACGGATGTGATAGCAAATCTTTCCATTCTTTCCATCTCATCACACAATATGCCGATATCCATCCATTCTTCAATCGATAGTTCATTTGCTCCAAAGGGATAGTCTGCCCGCTGTAGTCTGTAGAGATACCAAATATGCGCAAACCATTCCGAGGGTTCAACAGATTTTACTTACAGTGCCCGCATCAATGAACCTATATTCCGTTCTTTATAGAGATGGCAATTTTTGTGAGAGCCGTCAGGATCAAAAGACCTATCGCATATATGCCAACCGTGATAGCGATCTCGTGGGTTGACGGAATATATCTTGTTATCTCGCCAAGTGGAGAAGGTACAAAACCTGATATAACAAGCCCAAGTCCTTTTTCAATCCAGACAGATATTATAACCGCTATACATGCCCCTATAAGAAATGCATCGTTCTTTCTTGTTTCAGGGTTTATAAAGATAAAGGCAGATAGCCATGCAAGAACCATAGATAACCACATAAAGGGACTGAGCAAATAATACCCTTTTGTCCCAAAAAACATTATATGAAAATACACGCTATGTTCAGGTATGTCGCTATAGAAAACGGTAAACATCTCTGCGAATAAAAGAAATATATTTATAATCATTGCGTATGCCATTATCTGTACGAGCTTACCTATTGCTTCTCGCCCTGTATCAAACCCAGCAATCCTTTTCATGGTAAAACATATCAAAACAAGGATGGCGGGACCCGATGCAAATGCCGATGCAAGAAAACGCGGTGCAAGTATCGCAGTGAGCCAGAAGGGTCTTGCAACAAGCCCGGAGAATATAAAAGCCGTTACCGTATGGATACTTATCGCCCATGGTATTGATATCAAAATCAATATCTTAACCCAAAAAGGCTGCGGTTCAGATTTTCTTTCGGCATTTAACGTCCTCCATCCTATAATTATATTCATGAGCAGATACATATTTAAAACGATCATATCCCAAAACAGTAATGATTTCGGCGAAGCATATCTTATGATATTGAGAGCACGGGCAGGTTGACCGAGATCAACAAAGATAAACAAGATTGTCATTACCACTGAAGCAACGGCAAGAAATTCACCAAAAACGGTGATTTTGCCGAATTGTTTATAGTTATGAAGATAATACGGTAAGACTACCATAACGGCTGATGCGGCAACACCAACAAAAAAGGTAAAATTCGAAATATATAGTCCCCAGGATATATTTTTACTCATACCTGTTATGCCTAAGCCAAATCTTAACTGAAGCAGATAAGATGAAAAGCCTGCAAGGATAATTGCGCTTAGCATTATAATCCACATCCAGTATTTTTTACTGCCTGTAAACGCCTTAGATAGCATAACACCTCATATTAAGAGCTTTGAATAACCGCCATTTTTGTCATTTCGACCGAAGGGAGAAATCCATGTCCCGAATACAATGAGGGATCTTAGGATTTCTCAGTCGCTTGCGCTCCTTCGAAATGACATCGGGGGCAGGCTCGCGCTCCTCGAAATGACATTTTTCAAAGGTCTCATATTATATAAAACACCTTAGGCACTGTTCCGAGATGCGGTTTTCTCACTATACTGTGCCTTTCTCGTAACATCTTGCTGACTTCAGAATCGGCTTTTGCAAGATCACCAAATACGATAGCATTTTCTTTACAAGCCTCAACACATGCCGGCAAAAAACCCCTTGCAATCCGTTCCTCACAAAAATTGCATTTCTCTACAACACCCTTTGTTCTTGTGGGAAAATCCTGATAAACGGTTTTTAAAAATAATCTCGGATCAAACCAGTTGAAACTTCTTGCACCGTAAGGACAAGCAGCCATGCAATATCTGCACCCTATACATCTATGATAGTCCATCATGACTACACCATCTTCCCTCTTCCATGTGGCCTTTGTAGGGCAGACCTTTACGCATGGTGGATTTTCACAATGATTACAAAGCAATATTACGGGAAGGTTCTTCAATCCATCTTTATAGGGTGTATGGATATTTTCTGGAAAGGCTGAAGCATAGGGTGTTTTCCATATCCATCTTATTTCTTCTTTGGGGCTTTTCAATGATGGAACATTGTGGACAATATTGCACGCATCAACACAATCCATGCAGTCAGGTCTTTTTGCGCATGCCTCAAGGTTTATCACCATTGCCCATCTTCGGATAGTGTGGGGTGTTTTTTGTTTCGACTGGCTGGCTGACAAACATTTTGGCACAAGGCCAAATACAGAGGACAATGATATGCCTGCAACAGATAATCCGGTTATTTTCAAAAATTTCCTTCTATCCAATGCAACCCCTCACAATCTTCGCTTCTGCCTTCACCTGTTACCCTCTGGCTGAACCATACCAATAAGCACATCTTTTGGCACAACATGGCAGTCCCAGCATTTAGGTTTTACACCTGCATAATCATGACATCGATCACAAAACTGTGCCTTGCTGGAATGGCATCCAAGGCACGTACCGGTTAGGCTTTTGTTGTAGAGCCTCCCATCAACTGCTTTATGGATCCTAATCCCGTCTCTCACAACTGATTCTTTCCAATTATTCAGTAAATCCATATGCTTAGACTTCATATATAATGTGTTTTCAACACATCGTTCAGCATCTGTCCCAACTTTAATTATCGGTACAAACCCGATGTTGCCGGTAAGGTTACCGTACCAGAGTGGAACAAGCGCAACGAGAAGAAATACAATGATGCCCAAAACTATCTTTAATTTATCGAATATCATCAACGGCCTCATCCGCTAAAGCCTCTCCACGAAGGTTTGTCGTCCTTTCTGTCTCGCCTTCCATAATAAGCGCATTACCAAGAAGTTCATGGACACCGCAAACACCAACCTCTGGAACCCAATAATCAAGCAGCGGAGGAAATGCCGCCTTGTCTATCGCACATATACAGGCAAGCATATTCACTCCATGCCTTTCTTGCACATATTTTACCGCATTGGCTCGAGGGAAACCCCCTCTCAGCCTCATTTCAAGGTTCTCATCAGCGCCAAGACCGGCACCGCTTCCACAGCAGAAGGTCTTTTCCCTTATTGTATTTTCCGGCATCTCATAAAAATTATTACATGTATTCTTTATAATGTACCTTGGCTCTTCTAAAAGTCCCATACTCCTCGCTGGGTTACAGGAGTCATGAAATGTAATGCTCCATTTGTCATTCCGTGATTTATCAAGTTTAAGCGCATTGTTGTATATAAGATCAGCGGTGAATTCACATATATGAATCATCTTTGTAGATTTCGCATTCTCGAACTTGGTGCCCGTAACAGGTGAAACCGGTTCTTCTAAAAAATCTGCAGGGCCATTAAATGTATCCATATACTGATGTATGGTCCTCCACATATGACCACACTCTCCACCGAGAATCCATCTTACGCCAAGGCGTTTAGCCTCGGCATATATCTTGGCATTAAGCCTCTTTGCGAGTTCAGCAGAGTGAAAAAGTCCAAAATTACCTCCTTCTGACGCATAAGCGCTCCACGTGTAATCGAGGCCAATCTCACGAAACATCATGAGGTAACCAAGCAACGTAAACCAGTGTGGATTGGCAAAGTAATCTGCTGAAGGCGCCACAAAAAGTATCTCTGCACCTTTTTTATTAATAGGCGCCTCAACGGATATACCCGTAAGGCCTTTTATCTCGTCTATCGCAAAATCAAGGGTCTCCTTAAATGCGTGAGGAGGGACACCAAGGTGGTTCCCTGTACGAAAACAATTCGATGCCGGCTCTATAACCCATTGGACATTACATCCCACCCTGTTAAGCAAATCTCTCCCCATCATAGTTATTTCACATGTGTCGATGCCATAAGGACAATAGACGGAACAGCGTCTACACTCTGTACATTGGTAGAAATAATAGAACCATTCTTTTAAGACATCCTCGTCAAGGTCTCTTGCACCAGCAAACCTCCCGAAGAGCCTTCCGCTGAGAGTAAAATATCTCCTGTAAACCGAACGTAAAAGTTCTGCACGAAGCACAGGCATATTTTTCGGATCACCGGAACCAAGAAAAAAATGGCATTTGTCGGCGCACGCACCGCATCTGACACATATATCAAGAAAAAGCCTGAAAGAACGGTGTTTCCTGAGAAGATCAGCCATTCCGCTAAGGATGACCTCTTTCCAGTTTTCTGGCAATTTCCAGTCCGCATCTGCAGGATTCCATTCCCGTTGATTGGGAAGACCAAGGTAGCTCTGATGCTTCAGTGGGGCGCTGTATAAATAAGTCCCCCTTCGAAAATCTGGCTTTGAATTGAACCAATCCTGATTTTCAGATGATAGGCAAACATCATTCAAGATTTCATCAGGTTTTTTAAGCCTTTCTTCAGCCATTATCTTCCTTACTTTTTCTGATTTTTCTTTTCTCCACAGGCAGTCCAGCCTCTTTCAGCGCACTTCTGAACTCGTTTTCCCACTCTTCATATGTGTGCACCTTTACCGGATAATCCCATGGATTAACATGTCTTTTTGCGCGGCTGTCGTTCTTCAGATTCCTCGTTGGACTCAAGAAGACACCCCCTAAGTGCATAAGTTTGCTGAATGGGAAATAGATTAGAAGGACACATACAAAAAAGATGTGTACATAAAAAACCGGGCTCATATCGGCTATTACAAATGGTTTAAAGGCAAGCATCCCCATTACCATTCTCTTAATAGACATAACATCCGCTTTATAAACATACTTCATCAAAACCCCGGAAACCAGGATCGCAAAGATAAGATAAAGTGCAAAATAATCTGTAAAAATGGATATAAGCCTCATCCTGGAAGAAACAATCCTTCTTAAAAGAAGAAACAAAAGGGAGAGCAATATAAAAACATCTGTTAAATAAAAATTCAACGAACCGAACTGAAACATACCATCTATATTCTGTAAAAATACAGTATATCTCGGCACAGGTTCAACAAATAACTTTAAATGTCTTACCAGTATGATAAAAATCGACCAATGAAAAACAAGTCCACCAAGCCACAACAATCTGCTCGCATCATTCGATAGTATTTGCCCCTTTTTTAACTCAGTTTTATCGTTTCTGAAAAGGGAACGAAAAAACACTATTTCTGATGCCATTCTGCGTATTAAACCCCAGGACGTAAAAGGGCTTTGCACTTTATCCGATTTAATCCATAGCAGAGATCTTTGCTGGCCGCATACAGTAGGAATACAGAATGGAACGGGTGAACGTGCCCATATCACTACCCTGTATATACATCCAGATATAAAGATGAAAGATGCAGCATATGGAAAAACAACCCCAAAAAGAAATGTGAACTTAAACCAAACAACACCGGTCAAGCAGACCAGTAAAAGCACCAATATGCCTATCACAGGAAGCAAAATGCTCACCGATAAACACCCCTCAATATAATGTTCCAGAATGAAACTCGTCAAACATCGTTCCTAAACACCTACCACACTGCCCAATTATACACAAAAAAACTATTTTGATAAAAGAAAAATTTGAGAAGTTTGAACCTTGACGTAAAATCAACTGTCTGTTAGAATTGTCAAACAAATCATATTAGTACGTTGCAATTAAAACAATCAAGGAGGACAACCATGGAAGGAGAAAGAATATCACATCATGAATCAATAAGAAGGGCTTACGAGAGGATCAAAAAAGACGGCATTACAAATATATGGGACCGTTATGAGGCACAGGGTCTTGGCAGCAACCCTGATCAGCGCTGCCCCTTCTGTCAGGAAGGGGTAAGGTGCGACCTTTGTTCAAACGGACCATGCAGGGCAGATGTGGCAAAGGACAAAAGGGGCGTATGCGGCATCACAGGAGATGGCATGGCCATGCGCATGATGCTTTTGAGAAACGTTCTGGGCGCCTCCACATACCAATACCACACTGAACAGACCATTAAAACCCTGAAGGCGGTAGCAAACGGTAAGACACCTTTTAAGATTAAAGATCCGGATAAACTAAGAACATTTGCAAAAAGATTTGATATACCGTCCGATCTCCTCCCAGAAGACGAAATTGCGCTGTTGCTGTGCAGCTATGTTGAGGCTGATTTCAACAGAAAATACGACGAACCGAGCTACATAGTTGAAACCCTCGCACCCAAAGAGCGATCCGCCCTCTGGAAAAAGCTTGGGATTTTTCCTGGCGGTATATACGGTGAGATGATGTTTGCAACAAGCTCGTGCCTTACAAATGTTGACGGTTATTACGTAAGCCTCGCACTCAAGGCGATGAGGCTATCCATAGCTATGGCATATCAAAGTCAGATTGTAAACGAATATTGCCAGGACATCCTTTTTGGAACACCAAAGCCGCATCCCATGCGTGTTGACCTTGGGGTGCTCGACCCTGACTATGTAAATGTATTGCCCAATGGTCATGAACCGTTTCTCGGTTTTGCAATGGTTGAACTTGCAAGAAAACCTGAATGGCAGGAACGTGCAAAGGCAGTTGGCGCAAAGGGCGTAAGGATTATTGCTAATATCGAGACCGGTCAGGAGATGATACAGAGATGGGAAATGGACGATGTATTCTACGGTTTTACAGGCAACTGGATCATGCAGGAGGCAGTTCTCGCAAGCGGTTGCGTTGACCTTTTTGCATGTGACATGAATTGCTCGATGCCTATTGACCCCTTTTATGCAGAGAAATATAAATTCAAGCTCATACCTGTCAGTCAGATCGTGGCCTTTGATGGCGTAAAAGACCGAATCAACTATGAGCCTGCTGAAACAGAGAAACAGGCTGCAGAACTTCTTCAGATGGCAATCGACAATTTTATGGAACGCAGGGCAACCGTTGAACCGCTGACAGGACTTCCCATGAGAGAGGCCATTGTAGGCTTTTCTACAGAGAGCATCATTGAAGCGCTCGGCGGAACACCCGAACCTTTGATAAAGGCAATCACAAACGGGACAATCAGAGGCGTTGCTGGGCTTGTATCATGCACCTCACTTAGGGACTCGGGCCAAGATGTGCACAGCGTGCAGATTGCAAAGGAATTGATTAAGCGAAACATACTTGTGCTATCTATGGGTTGTGGAAACGCAGCCATGCAGGTAGCTGGTCTGTGCAGTCTGGAGGCAAAAGAAATGGCTGGAAACGGACTCAAGGCAGTTTGTGAACTACTGAAGATACCACCTGTATTGAGTTACGGAACATGCACCGACACTGGCCGTATTGCTGATTTGCTCGCAGCACTTTCATATTCACTTGGAGGTATTTCTGTTTCGGATCTTCCGGTGGCAGCGGTTGCACCTGAATACATGGAACAGAAGGCAACAATAGATGCCGTGTTTGCCCTCGCATTTGGCCTTTATACATATGTAAACCCTGTCCCAACAGTAACAGGCGGGTCGAACCTCGTCAAACTCCTGACGGAAGATTGCAAACAAGTAACAGGCGGTGTCATGAATGTTGAAAAAGACCCGGTGAAGGCTGTGGACGGAATCCTGGCGCATATCGAGGGAAAACGGGCAAAACTGGGGATATAGAGCCAACAGCGAAAAGATAGAGGGCAAGGGTTGGAGGGTTAGAAGGTTGGAGGGGAGGTATTCACCAGTCCCGAAATTGTGAATGCGATGCTCGATCTGGTAAAACAGAAAACCGAGCGCATTGATTCGCGCTTTCTGGAACCTGCCTGCGGAACGGGGAATTTTCTGACGGAAATCCTGCGCCGCAAACTGGACAAAGTGGAAAAAACCTATCGGTGCAGTCAACTGGATTTTGATCGCTATAAAGAATACAACCGCGGCACGGAACTAGATAAGCCATGCCTATAAATTTATTCATACCGATAAACCGGAGGAGATATTTAACATGCAATTCGATGTCATTGTCAGCAACCCGCCGTACCAGTTGAGTGATGCATGCTTTGGAAGAAGCGCCGCCTGGTTATAGATAAAAAGGCACACATCGAACATTATGGGGATCATGCCTATCATCTTTGTTTGGCAGCGATGGTTGAAAAATATTGTGGGTTTCAGCGGTGTTACAACGTAAAACGTAATATAATGACTGAAAAAAGGGGGTAATATAATGACAAACTTAAATGGGGAAAGAAAAGACACCGGGGTTCACTGGGCGTGGGTGATTCTTGCCGTATGTTTTATTGACCTATACATCAACTATGGAATACGCCTCGGCTACAGTGTCCTGTTGCCGGAAATGATCCGTACGATGGGGTTTACAAGAAGGCAGGGCGGGGATATATTCAACTCATATTTTATTGTTTATATCCTTTTTTCGCTTTTTACCGGCTATCTTACTGACCGACTCGGCGCAAGGAGGGTAATATCTTTTTTTTGCATAATCCTCGGGATAGGCACTATCCTTATGGGGACCGCTCAGAACTTCTGGCAGGCATGTATATTTTACGGAATAGTTGGTATGGGCGGGGCTGCCATGTGGACGCCTATTATTACGCTTGTTCAAAAGTGGTTTGCCGTCAGGAAGAAGGGGATGGCACTAGGCATACTCTCCACAGGATTTGGGCTTGGATTTGCAACCATGGGAAAGTTCTATCCTTTTGTTATATCACGATGGAGTTGGAGGCACTGCTGGTATATACTCGGTGCATCAGCCCTTGTTATGCTTATTGTGAATGCGCTGTTTTTGAGGAGCAAGCCCGAAGATAAAGGACTTGCCCCGTGGGGCCAACAGCCGGAAGATGTTGCAGCACAGAAGGATGTAGCCACCCAACAGACGCAGAAGACAAAATTTTCAGAGATACTAACCCTACCACGTTTCTGGTTGATTGGATTTTCATATCTACTTATTGCCGCTGCCCTGTATCTCATACTTACATTTATGGTTGATTATGCCAGACACCAACTCGGATTCGCTTTCAGCAAGGCATCGATGCTTGCAACTATTCATGGCATTGGACAGATTGTTGGTGTTCTTACCATACCTATGTTGTCCGATTATATCGGTAGAAAGATGACACTTATAATTTCAAATGCATGTGTCGGTTTGTGTATATTAAGCATCATCCTTGCCGGAGGAAATGAATTCTGGCTATATACGAGCATCGGTTTTATAGGGGCTTTTTTCGGTGCAACATTCCCGATGTACGGGGCTGCCGGCGGAGACTACTTCAAAAAAGAGATGATGGGAACCGTTATTGGTGCGCTTACAATATTTTATGGCTCGGGCGCTATCCTTGCAAACAGGATGGGAGGTCATATAAGGGACGTAACCGGCTCATTTTTTATTCCCTTTGTGATAGCATTTGTGGCATCTATTATAGCGTCGGTACTTATGTTTTTTGTGAAGAAAAAATAATATAATGTCTTAGAACCAAGGCAAACATGGAAATCATTGCTGCAAGAAATCTGACAAAACATTACAACTCATTGAAGGCTGTCGATGCAATCAATTTTACAATTTTCAAGGGAGAATGCTTCGGGTTTTTGGGACCAAACGGAGCCGGTAAGACAACGGTGATGCGGATGCTATATTGTTTCTTAATACCAACAAACGGAGATATAAACATTTTTGGTTTGAGTGTTATAAAACATCCTTCAGCGATCAAATCAAGAATCGGCGTAATGCCGCAGGACGACAACCTTGACCTCGAACTCACTGTGTTTGAAAATCTGATTGCATACGCAAGGTATTTTGACATCCCTAAGTCACGATCTTCAAAAATTGCAAGAGAACTTATTGAATATGCTGGTTTATCTGAAAAAGCACATGTAAATATCAAAAACCTCTCGGGCGGCATGAAAAGGTCTTTGCTGCTTGCGAGGGCATTAATCAACAACCCTGAACTCCTAATCCTCGATGAACCAACGACAGGTCTCGACCCACACACCAGACATAATGTATGGGATAAACTCGACGCACTAAAAGCAAAAAGCACAACACTGATCCTTACAACCCACTATATGGAGGAGGCAGAAAGGCTATGTGACCGGGTCGCAATCATGGATTCTGGAAGGATTATAACGATCGAATCGCCGGGGCGTTTGATGGACATCCACGGCGGTAATCTTGAGTATGTGTATCTAAAGCTGACAGGGAAAAGACTGGGGGAGTAATGTGTAAATACATCATACATCATATGCTGCAAAAAGGTTCAAGGATTCAAGCGGTCAGGGTTCAAGCGGTCCGCTTTGTCCGTTTAAGGCTTGCAAAATTGGCAAATCGGCCTTTTCACCTTTTGCAATTTTTTTTCATTCTTTTTTTCTCTATGGGTTATCATCTATGGAATATTTATTAATCGCATTCGAGTTCAATCATGAACATTAAAAGATCTTTTAGGGTATGGCAGAGACACTTTGCGGTATATACAAAACTCTATAAATCAAGCGTTGTTCTTAATTTTGTAGAACCCATATTTTATCTGCTTGCACTTGGTATTGGCCTTGGGGCTTTTATAAAAGACATCAACGGTATCCCTTATGTAAAATTTATAGCCCCGGGCATTATCGCTTCATCGTCAATGTTTGCAGCAACCTATGAATGTACATATGGCACATATGTGAGGATGACTTTCCAGAAGACCTTCGATGCCATACTCGTCACACCTGTGAATATAGATGACCTCTTGGCAGGAGAATTAATCTGGGCAGCAACAAAAAGTATGTTTTACGGCACCATTATCATATTAACCATTTCGATGTTCCGCCTCGTCGATTCCTTTCTTGTTGTGCTTATCATTCCCGTTCTCTTTTTAAGCGGACTAATTTTTGCAGAATTATCGATGATTTGTACGGCCCTTGTCCCTGGAATCGATTCTTTCAACTATTTCTACACACTCATCATGACACCGATGTTTCTTTTTTCTGGTATATTCTTCCCTGTTGATACATTCCCCCCGTTTGTTTCACATATTGCATCATTCACACCCCTTTTTCATCTTACAAATATATGTCGTGCATTTGCTTGGGGAAACTTCCATATACTATCAGATATGATCTGGTTGTTCGGGATGGCAATAATGCTTATACCGTTTTCCTTCATATTGATGCGCAACCGCATCGTTAGATAACGCCATACATCAATGTATCTATTGAACGCTACCGCTTGGAAATCCTATGACATCAGACACTTCCATACATTGGAAAATGAAGCATCATCTTTTCTTCAATCTCATCTATTATGATTCTCGCAAGATCATCGGGTGTATGAACATCATCCCAACCTGTTGGACTATAATCGTCGTCTGGGTTTATCATAAAAAAATTCATCAAACGTACAGGTCTCCATGATGTCATAGCTTCGATCGTTTCAATAACAGAAATTTCGATGTCAACCATGCCCCTGTCTATAGCGCATTTTGCCAATTGAACGGAGTACATCGTTTCAGGGTTCGCCCATTCCCCGATCTTTATTAACATCTCTTTTGCCTTTCTGTTAACAGGAAGTGTATTCAACCACTCAATATCATAGAACTCTTTTTTCATCGTTATCATCCTTTTTCAAGAAATTTTGCCGAGTGCCTCGAATATGACACCGTATCTAACACCGTTCGCGCTGACAAGCATTTCATCCTTTTCAAAACGTTTCATTATCTCTTCCAAAAGGATTGTGCCCTGAAGCAATATGTCTTCTCTGCCTATTTCCATTCCTTTTATCATGACACGTTCATGAGATGTCAAGCGCTTGAGTTCAGCAATAAGGGCTTTGATATCATTAAGTTTAATCTTACAACCATGGACCTTTTCCTTTTCAAAGGTTTGGAGACCTTTTATGATACCTGCCACAATAGTAACTGTCCCGCCTGTTCCAACAAATATATCGGGGATAATACCTGCACAAAACGGTGTGTCAAGCAAACCAAGCACATAATCACGCAATGCTTCGAGTTCATTGATTGTCGGGGGGTCATTTTTAACGAACATTTCCGTCAACTTAACTGAACCCACAGGAAGGGAAACAGCACCTAAAAAACAGCCCTTATCGCCTTTAATAATCTCTGTGCTGCCCCCACCTATATCAGATATAATAACAGAACCTTCACCTATGGATGAATCAACGCACGCTGAACCAAAAGTGTATAGTGCCTCTTCTTTTTCGGTAATTATGTTAATCCTGAACCCCAGTCTCTTTTCAACCATATCTACAAATGTTTTACTGTTTGAGGCATCCCTCAAAACCGCAGTCCCCACACAAAATATTTTGTCTACCTTATTTTCCCTGATAATGTTTTCATATCTTTGCAGAGTCTTAAACGTGCGCTCCATTGCAGAAGCAGATAGCTCTCCAGTACCCCTTAAACCTTCCCCGAGCCTTGTTATGGTTGATATATCAAGGATATCGACAAGATCTGTACCCCCCACAATAGCAAGCAGTACAGCATTGGTACCGATATCAATGCACGCATATTTCATTTGACAACCCCATTACAAATACATATCATAGCCTTTATGCTTTTTAACGGAACAATAATGTTTATGGACTTGAGCGGACTGATTGCATTCGGTTCAGGTATTCTATCGTTTTTCAGCCCCTGCGTGCTCCCGCTCGTTCCTTCGTACCTCGTTTTTATAAGCGGCATAACTGTTACTAATTATAATGAAGTTTTTCCCCTAAAATACAGAAAAAACGTTCTTATTCACTCTGTTGCATTTGTGCTCGGTTTTTCTTTCGTTTTTATATCTATGGGGCTCTCATCATCGTTTATTGGAAACTTATTGTCTTCATACCAAGACTATATCGTCAAGGCGGGCGGGTTTGTCCTTGTTATAATGGGACTGTTTTACCTCAACATCATCAGAATACCGGTTTTCAATCGGGAAAAAGTCATACAGCTTAAAGAAAAACCGATAGGCCTTGCCGGTTCCTTTGTTGTCGGCATAACGTTTTCTCTCGGATGGACACCATGCATAGGGCCAGTCCTTTCCTCTATACTCGTAATCGCATCTACATCAGAAAATGTTTTCAAGGGTGTTTATCTTCTTGGTCTGTACGCCCTTGGCATGGCGATTCCATTTTTGATTTCGTCTTTACTCTGTAATAAACTCATTGAATTTCTGAGACGTTACGGATATATGGTAAAGTATTCAATGAAGATATTGGGAGGGATGCTTATTATTGTAGGATTATTGCTTATTACCTCGTATTTTGGAAAACTGAGCCTTATATTAGGACAAGTATTAACGTTCTAAAATACCCACCAAATAATTCATAAGAAATTGTCCAAAGCCTTCTTACGCCTTTTGTAATATCAGATACACAATGACTTCTATCTTCAGAAATCCAGTTCCTTTAACTCCTGTTTAAATCTTGCCTTAAACCTGTTAAGCACCTTATTCTCAATTTGTCTTACGCGTTCCCTGGAAATCTTGAATTTTTCACCTATCTCCTGCAATGTCATGGATTCATCTGTCATTATCCTGTGTTCGAATATAAATAGCTCCTTTTCGTTTAAGTCCTTTTTAAATTCCGCCACCCTCTCTGAAAGCATACTGTCCATTTCCCTGTCAGTAACAATCTCCTCAACATTGTCACCTGTTTTTATCATATCCATTAGAGTGTCGTCACCTTCTTCATGAACTGGTGTCTCAAGTGAAATGTCGGTATAAGCAAGTCTCTTTTGCATACTTTCAACCTCTTCTTCCGTTACGTCGAGCGTGCTTGCGAGAAGTTGGGGCGCAGGGAACACCCCTAATGCCTCGAGTTTTTGCTTTTCCTTATTAAGCCTGTAAAAGAGTTTCCTTTGTCCTTGCGTTGTACCTATTTTGACTAGACTCCAGGAATCCATTATATACTTAAGGATGTATGCCCTTATCCAGAAAGAAGCATATGTTGAAAACTTTGTCCCCCTATATGGATTATATTTTTTAACTGCATGCAGAAGACCCACATTTCCTTCCTGAATAAGATCAAGAATATTCAGGTAAGTATTGTAATATTCAAGCGCTATCTTGACAACAAGCTTCAGATTTGAGATTACCATCTTTTGCGCAGCTTCGATATCCTTGTTTTTGTGTATCTTTTCAGCTAATTCATACTCTTCTTCCCTTGAAAGCACAGGGTGTTTCGATATCTCTGCGAGGTATTTTTTCAGTGGATCAAAAGGTATCGGAAGACTTTTGTCTTCAATCTCCTGAATAATGCTATTTTCTTCAGACAAAAATGTCTCTGTCAATTAAACCTCTCCCCTGATCTTAATGAGCTCTGCCACAATACTCACCGCGATCTCTTGTGGCGTTTCAGCGTTGATCGAAAGTCCGATTGGCGCATGCACACTTTCGATTGCGCCCTCATCAAAACCACACTTTTTCATGTACTCAAGGATTATTTTCACCTTTCTCTTGCTACCTATCATACCCACATACCGAACCTTTCTTTGAAGTGTTTCTCTTAAAACATCTGCATCATAGGCATGTCCCCTTGTCACAATTGTAACGAATTCAGCGCCTGTAAACCTTATGTTATTAAATATATCCTTAAAATCCTTGACAATGATCTCGTCTGCCTCAGGAAATCTCTCCCTATTTGCAAACTCTGTCCTATCATCTATAACCACAACATAAAAATCAACCAACTTCGCTATCTTTGATATGTACTGTGAAATATGGCCTGCACCAAAGATATAGAGGACGGTTGATACCTGTAGTGGTTCAATCACAACACCTTCGGATATCAATGGTTTTTTATCATCAAAATGTCTGCCTAAGGATATGATTTCTCCCTCAGGCAATTCATCACCTATGCATTTTAGGTCAATATCAATGAAGGTTTTCGAGAAGTGATGGCGTAATAACTTAGTTACAATAAGCCCTTTTTTGCCTTTTTTCTCAAAGTTACCAATGGCTTTGTATAAATCCCTGAATCTTTCACTCACCGGCTCTAAAAGAATATCCACGTCTCCGCCACATAGCATTCCATCCGCCGCTACCTCTTTGCCATCCATTCTGATATGCAATATATCTGTCTGTGGTTTGCCCATAATCCTCAACGCCTCTGAGCGGGCATCTGATTCAAGACGACCCCCACCAACTGTGCCATAGATTTTTCCGTCCTCCCCTACAAACATCTTGGCACCTACATCTCTAGGAGCAGAGCCGGCACGATATATAACCGTTGCCAATATGCCCACCCTATTTTCACTCAAATACCGTTCAATCACTTCATATATACCCATATAAACCCCTTAGCTCATAGTAAATACCTAACTTCGCCAATCTTTTTGACCACTAGTCGAACACCATTCCTGCGACGCATCCTCCATTGATAAAAATCAAGATGGCCGAAAAATCAATGATAAAAGTTAAAATAAATCGGTGCCTTAAACCCTATGCGCCCTGCCCTTCACTATTTATCAGGTGCATGACCGCCTCGAGCACACCACCGCCTATCGCCCTCGCCTTTTCGGTAATAGTATAACAATATTCCTTGACCCCTCTTGGATCTATATCTCCAATCTTTTCACCTGACGAAACATAAATCTCACGTATCAAACCTCTTGTCACACCATCTATAGGGGCTAAAACAGGGGTGTCATCCACATAAAGTACGGTATCCCCCTTTCTGATTTCATCCCCAAAATCCGCAACAAGCTTGACAAGCCCTGCGTGCGGAGCCCTTAAAACACGTTCTGCAGCAATGCCCATCACCGGTCCAGGGATGCCTGTATGTGGCTCCGCCGAGCCATTATAAATCACCCTGCCAAGATAGTGCCCTCTGTTGCTCTCAACTACGGCATGCACATCTACTGGTGCTGTAAAACCTGGTCCTACACCTATTACAATCGGTGCTTCATCCTTTTTTGTTCCGATATTCCGCTTGGCCATTATAGCATCAACCACTATATCAGGCTTCATTTCTTTTACAACATCCCATTTCGGATCAACTATTACTGCTATGCAATGTTTTCTCCAAACATCACTGATATCGCCTGAATCTTTCACCAATAATGCCGTTACATCTTCAACCCTTGAACTTCCAGTATATACCGACTCGGAAAACGCAACAGTCCTCCTTACAGTAAGGGGCTGTCCAATCTCGGTCATCAAGATATTCTTGAAATTTGCCATATAAAGTCTGTGCGCAATCCCTGTAGCCATCTCTCCTGCGCCCTTGACAACTATCTTTGGATTTGCATTTTGAAAAGCAAAATTCGAATCTAATGTTTCTTTCATCTATCCCCTATCCTCTGACCTCTGACCTCTGCCCTCTATCCTCTATCCTCTATCCTCTATCCTCTATCTTCTGCCTTCTATCTTCTGCCTTCTATCTTCTGCCTTCTGTCCTCTTACCTCTGCCCTCTGCCCTCTGTCCTCTATCTTCTGCCTTCTGTCCTCTTACCTCTGCCCTCTGTCCTCTGTCCTCTGCCTTCTGTCCTCTGACCTCTGACCTCTGTCTCCTGTCTCCTGACCTCTGTCCTCTTACCTCTGCCCTCTGTCCTCTGTCCTCTGTCCTCTGCATACCCACCTATGGTCCTTTTCCGAAAAAGCATGTGGGGTAATGGCATATATTGCAATTGAGGCAAAGACCACCATAAGAAAGCTTTACCATGTCGTTTTTATGCATCCTTTCACCTGCCAGAATTCTTGCCAGAATTATATCGAAAACGGTATTTTTGTTATAGTAAACGCAGGCAGGTGCACCGAGTATATATTTTCCTTTAAGGCGAGCCACAAGAAACATGGCCCCGGGAAATACCGGCGTACCATAAAACAGCACCTCAGCGCCAGTTGCCTCTATGCCCTCCTTTGTCACATCATCCGGATCAACAGAAAGCCCACCTGTTGTTACTACAATGTCCGCACCACGATCAAATAGCTCAGCGATTGCACGGCTTATCTCTTCAATCTCGTCAGGCACCAGGGTCTTCCCTATTATATCAAGTTCATAACCTTTAATCTTCTCCTCAACAACATAAGAACCGTCCTGTATCCTTCCGCTATAAACCTCGCTTCCTGTAATAACAAGTCCTATTTTAAAAGATTTGAACGGTCTGATCGAGATAATGCCCTTTTCCCCTACCCTTTCAACCTTTTTCAATTCATCGGATTTAATATAAAGAGGAATAATTCTTGTGGCAGCCACAACGTCACCTGCTTTTACAGGGTGTCTGTTGGGAACCGTACTCAACAAAACATTCGGTAACCTGTTTATTTCATACAATGTTTTTTCGTTAACATAAAAAAGTCCGTTGACCTTGCTTTTTATGCTAACCTTGCCTTCTTTTGGCAAAGCAGCCTCCATAAATTCATCCATTATGGACTGGGCTATCCTCATCCCGGCATCGTCTTCATGAACACCCTTTATGACTTTATCAAAGACGAAAATATGCCTCTTTCCCAAATCAAGGAGCCTTTCTATATCTCCCTGTTCGATGATTCTTCCCCTCTTGAATGCCGCATCCTTCTTTTTACCTGGTATTATCTCTGTGATATCGTGCGCAAGGGTCATACCAACAGCGTCTTCAACCTTAACCTTTTTCAATGATGTATCCCCTTTCTTCAAGTATATTTATCTCATCTTCTGAATCAATATCGAAGACATTTCCTTCATCCCCTTCTATAAATAACACATTTTTCGAGTTTTTTTCTATAGTTTCCCTCAACCCCATATCACCGTTAAGCTTTTTCATCTCGGTGATATAGGGCTTAACATCCATAAGTACAGGATGTCCTTTTCTGCCCTGATGTAAAGGGACAACAATATCATGCCCATTATTATTTACACCTTCGAAGCGTTCAACCATATATCTAACCATTTCCCTCTTTAAAAAGGGCTTGTCACCAAGGTGAAAAAACACGGCATCACTATCTTCGATATAGGGTAATACAGCCTTAATTGATGAAGACATACCTTCTTTAAAATTCCTATTTGTGATAATCGTTAAAGCAGAACAATCAAAGGTCGATATGTTTTTAACATAATCGTTTTTAGGATTGGTAACAAGATATACCCTTTCCACAACCTCCTGAAAAAAAGGTTCGGTTGCCATTTCAATAACATATCTGCCATTTATCTTTATTGTTAATTTGTTTGAACCAAGCCTGCTTGAAGTACCAGCAGCCAGAATTACTGCGTATATCTTTTTCATAAGAATAAACCCTGATCGATGGATTATCTGTTTTTGCTTACCGTTTGGTTCAGGTCTTTAAGAAGATTAGCCATGTTAATTCCGTATATTTTGGCTGCCTGTTCGATAGTATCAAAAAGCGCAGCCCGGCAACCGATACAACTCAATCCGTATTTTTCGAATATAGCAATGGTCTCAGGATATCTCTTTACAGTTTCATTAATAGACATCCCCTTGTGCATCATCAGACCATCCATCTTTAACCTCTATCAAAATACATCTGCCGAAAATATATAAATTTTGGTGTCCTTGTGTTTCCATGCATCTTCCGGAAGTCCTGCCTTCCAGCACGTATAACCAAGAAATGCCTCTCTGTCCCAATTGTTTTCTGTTGCAACCTGCGGAAGCAAGAGCCCCGAATAAAAACCTTTTTCAATATAAAGACCATGAGTACCGACCTCGATCTCATCAACACTTTGAATCTTTTTCATGGGCGTCAACACAGAAATCTCAATATCTATGTCCTTCCATTCATCTTTATCAAGAGGGGCAAATCTAGGGTCGTGAAAAGCCGCCTGGATGGCCATTTCTTGAACGGTTTCGTATAGCGGTTTAACACCCTTTATATATCCAATACACCCCTTTAATTCGCCTTTCTTTTTAAGCGTAACAAATGCACCCCGCTTCTCTTTAAGTATGTCGGAAGACGGCATAGAGCCTTTTATTTGTTTTCCAGATAATGCAGATTCTATGACATCATATGCCAATTTTTTTAAATTGTCTTTATCTTCATCGGAAAGTTTCATACCTGTCAGCTCCCATGTTTTTTATAAAAAACAGCAGAGACATAACCAACCACAGCGCTTTTATCCCCCGAAGTATCTCCGGAATTTGCATATTTCAAAACCTCACTGTGAGTCGCCCCCAATTGAGCTGAAAGCATCATTGTAGTTAGCATTGGGCCAGCGCCGCACGCTTCGCACTTTTCTTTACCTATATCAGAATAAAGACCTTTTATATCGAAGTCTTTAAGGCGCTTTATTACATCGCTATCGAGCTGCACTGCGCGCTCATATGAATAATAGTGAGACAGATCCGTACTTCCAACGATAAGTGCCTTTTTGCCGGTACTTTGTAAAGCCATGTGAATGACTTCGGAAAGCTCTTCACATATGGCTGAATCCTGAACCCCCATAATTACAGGAACAAGCCCGAAATCTTTCAACACAGTTTGCAAAAATGGTATCTGTACCTCAAGGGAATGTTCCTGCTCGTGTACATCAATGTTGTTTTGAATTAAAGGGCTATTTTGAAGAAGTCTGCCGGTTATTTCCTCGTCTATTTCAACGATTCCAATCGGCGTTTTGTAGCCTCCCTTTTCGATAATGGCAGCTCCTTTAAAATATTTTCTGTGGCTCGGCGCAATGACAATTACGACATCATATGCACTTTCGGACACAGCCTTATAACCGTATGCGGCAACCGGACCAGAATACATATATCCTGCGTGAGGCGATATAACTCCAACAATATCCCCGGGTATCCGATCAAACCTGCTTTCATCAAGATACCTTGCAATATCGCTTTTAAGCGCAATCGGATGTCCGGGATAAAACATATTGCTTACAGCCGGCTCTCGTATAAAGCCCATCTGCATCTCCTTAAATGTTTTCAATCGTTTGAAATGATTTCCACAATACGCTGAAGGTCGTCTTTTGAATAAAATTCAATGATGATTTTCCCCTTATTCTGCTTAAATGTGATATCAACCCTTGTACCTAAAACTTCTTTCAGCGACTCTTCAACGTTACTAAATTGAGATTGCCTGTCATACGACTTCTTTTTCGCCTCTCTTTCAAGGTCTCTTACAGATATATTTTCTTTCAGTATCTTTTCGACAAATTTTTTCTGCTCAGCTTCATTCTTTAAGGTAACAAGAACCCTGGCGTGACCCTGTGTCAACTTTGCTTCCCTTATAAGCTGTTTTATCCATTCGGGAAGCTTAAGCAATCTGACAAAATTAGAGATTGTTGCCCTGTCAATACCAATCTTTTTCGCTAACTTTTCCTGGGTATAGCTAAAATCTTCGATAAATCTCTCATAAACAGAGGCTATTTCTATTGGGTTCAGGTCTTCCCTCTGCAGATTCTCAATAAGGGCAATCTCTGCAGATTCTTTCTCATCTACATCTTTAATGATTGCGGGAACTTCCCTGAGACCTGCCATAACTGCCGCTCGAAATCTTCTTTCTCCGGCAATAATCTCATACCCTTTACCGTCCTTTCTCAAAAGCAGAGGCTGAAGCACACCCTTCTCTCTTATTGACGCAGCTAACTCAACAAGTGTATCCTCTTTTATCAAAAGTCTCGGCTGAGTTGGGTTAGGTGTAATTTCTTCAACGGGGATCAGTTTACTTGTACCCTTCTCCTCAACATCTTTCAAGATTGCAGACAGACCTTTGCCTAACGGGTCTTTTTTCAGCATTTTAACCCCCTCTCGATTATCTCCGATGCAAGTTCTAGGTAGCTTTGTGCCCCCTTGGAACATATATCGTAAAGAAGTGCAGGTTTTCCATAGCTCGGAGCCTCACTCAGTTTGACATTTCTCGGTATTACCGTATTGAAAACATTATCATGAAAATATCCCTTCACTTCGTCCATAACCCTGAACGAAAGGTTATTGCGCTTATCAAACATGGTAAGAAGCACACCAAGTGTATCGAGTTTAGGGTTAAGCCTTTTTTTAATGATTGTTATTGACCTCAAAAGCAAGGCAAGCCCCTCTAAGGCAAAATACTCACACTGTAATGGTATCACAACAAAATCAGATGCTACAAGCGAATTGATAGTCAAAAGTCCGAGTGAAGGCGGGCAGTCAATAAAAACACAAGTATACGTTTCCTGCAGTGTATCAAACGCCTTTTTTAATACGAATTCCCTCTCTTCAACATCAAGAAGTTCGATCTCAGCACCTATGAGATCGGGGTGAGAAGGAACAATATCTAAAAACGGCACATCTGTCTTCCTGATAACCTCTCTGATATCCTTTTTGCCAATCAACACATGATACAGATGTGCATACAAGCCACTGTATGATATACCAAAGCTTGTTGTCGTATTACATTGGGGGTCCATATCAACTATAAGAGTTTTTCTCTCGGACACAGCTATTGAAGCTGAGAGATTGACAGATGTAGTAGTTTTTCCAACCCCACCTTTCTGATTTGCGATTGATATTATCATTATGTTTATTAACTTATCACAAAATAAACAAAATTGAAAAGGTGAAAAACTACAAAGCGTTAGATGTTGACTTGTCCAGCCAATATTGGTAAAAAAGATTCATGATACCGGTTGTATATAGCGATAAATTCCTTGCAGATTATATGACGGTTGACTGTGAAAATCCTGACAGAATCACATCCATTTTTACTAAAATAGAGGACATAGCTCAATTTATAGAGCCTATTCCCTGCGAAGTATCTGACCTGATGCTGTGTCACAGCGAAATAATCATCAAGCTTGTGATGAAAAACAAGATTACATACGAAACGGCAACACTCGCTGCTGGCGGTGCAATACGTGCAGCAGAAATTGCACTCGAAAAACCATCTTTTGCACTCATCAGACCGCCGGGACACCATGCAGGGCATGGTTTTAATGGTGGTTTCTGTTTCTTTAACAATATAGCTATAGCGCTTATGAACCTATTTTCAAGAGGGTTTATAAGTGATGCACTGATTGTGGATATAGATCTACATTACGGTAACGGTACCTATGATATTGTTAAAGATGATAAAAGGATTGCCTTCAGAAATATTGACGCATCTTCAAGGGAAGGGTTTTTTAGTCAGTTGACAGAAGCATTGCATGATGCCGCTTCTTTTGATATAGTGGGATGCTCTGCGGGATTTGATACATATATAAGGGATTGGGGATCGCTTTTATTTACAAGAGATTATCTTGAAATCGGTGATATGCTTGCATCAAGCAATCCATGTTTTTTTGCTGTCTTAGAGGGAGGCTATTACATACCCGATCTTGGTGAAAACGTCCGCTCTTTTCTTGAAGGCATGCAGAAGCATTGTTTATAGCCGCAGTTTTATCTTTTATTTCAGGTATATACATTCAGACAGTTTTTGTTTTATCATTGGTCCCGGTTCTTATTTTGTTTTTTGCCTCCGGGTTGGCTACATTTCTAACACTTTTAAAAAAAAGGCAACTGACGATTGTTTTCATTCTAATATCTTTCTTGCTTGCAGGCATATTAAGGATAGGGATTGCATTTACGTCAAAAAAACCTGACATAGAAATAAAAGACGTAACAATATTTACTGGCACCATAGTTGAGTCATCCAAACAAATAAAAACTATAAGCTTATCGTCTCCTACACCCCTAAAGGGTTTAAAAACAATCTTCAGAACAGATGAAAATATTGATATAGGCAACTCGGTAAAAGTTTTTGGTAACCTCAGCGAAATCGAGCCTACTTTCAGCAACCCTTACATAATATCATGGAAGTGGCTGAAGTACATCGAGGGCATCCATCACGAGGTGAAAGGCAGACTAATATCATCAACATCGGAAAAAAATATCTTTCAAAGATTAAGAAATTTTTTTCTCAAAAAGATCGATCAGTCAGAGGCAAAACAGGCAGAAATTATTAAAGCAATTACGATTGGCGACAAAACATCTCTTGACGACAACATCAAAACACTTTTTCTCAAAACCGGCACATCCCACATCCTCGCTATTTCAGGTCTGCATGTTGGTATTATATCAGGTTTTATATTTTTTTTAATTAAATGGCTTATCGGAAGACATTATGTATCAAGACTTTCAGGAAGAGATAAAAAGTATGCATCGCTGCTTACAATACCATTTGTCTGGTTTTTTATGTTGCTATCTGGCTCGGGTATCTCGACAATAAGGGCAACTATTATGATAACGGTTTTTCTTCTGTCAATAGTCATAGAGAGGCAACGGGATATTTTAAATACAGTTGCTTTTGGAGCTTTTATAATTTTATCAATTTATCCTCACTCGATCTTTATGCCATCATTCCAGTTGTCTTTCGCCAGTGTAACATTTATTATCATCATAGCATCAAGATCATATAACCTCCTAAAAACAAAAAACAGGGCATTGCGATGGTTGTTATCGTCAACGATTTCAACTTCAGCGGCCACAATCGGCACCATGCCAATCGTCGCATACCATTTCTACGGTTTTAATCCTTTCTGCATAATCCATAATCTCATTTCAATACCAATCATGTGTATGGCTGTAGTTCCTATGGGGCTTATAGGCGCGATTTTGCCACATGGAGAATATTTGCTGAAACTGGCAGGGGAAATAACAAATCTAAATGTGTACATACTAGGCTATTTGAATATCGGTTATTTTTTCCCAACTATAAGACCTAACCTTTTCGAAAGCATTTGTTTTTACGCACTAATTTTTTGCATAATTTTTATAAACAGAAAATTTGTAAGATATTCGTTGTGTTTCTTTTTAATTCCAATGATCGTTTTAAGTATCGTAGTTGCAGTGGAAAAAAGATTTAGTGGAAATATGTGCCTGAATTTCATTGACGTGGGACTTGGTGAGGCAATTCTCATAGAGGCCCCTAAAGGTATAAGAATACTTGTTGACGGCGGCAGCAATCACAGGGGCAACTTCGATACAGGCAAACATATTATTACACCAATTCTACTGTCCAGAAAGATCCTAACGCTTGATTATATTGTTAACACCCATCCACACGGAGACCATATCGGGGGACTTCCTTTTATCATCGAAAACTTCAATGTAAGGAATTTTGCAACAACTGTCTATTCTCTGAACGATCGACGATTCGATGAAATCTTAAGCCAGTTAAACAGGAAAAATATACCGCTAACGCTCTGGAAAAGCAATGATTCATTAGCATTCAGTAATGTTTTTAAGTTGTTTGTGCTGCATCCTCCTTCAGGCTATCCTGCTCAAAATCCCAATACATCCTCACTCGTATTTAAGCTTTTGCATAAAGACACAACATTTTTGTTAACCGGTGATATAGAATCATATATAGAAGAAATGTTGGTACTTTCCAGTATCAATCTTAAAGCCGATGTACTGAAGGTTCCGCATCATGGGAGCAACAATTCAAGTAGTATGCCGTTTCTTAAAGCAGTCAAACCATGTCTTGCAATCATGAGTGTTGGAAAGGGCATCAAGGGTCTGCCTGGCAAGGATGCGATTGAACGATATAAAACGATGTCTATACCAGTACTTTCAACTCAAAATCATGGGTTTATTCAGGTGTGTTCAGACGGTGAATATATTACATACAATACATTCAAAAAATGATTTTACAAAAAAACCTTAAATAAAAGCTATCTATATAATTTCTCTTTTTCTAAAAAGAGAGCTTTGAATAACCGCCATTTTTGTCATTTCGACCGAAGGGAGAAATTTTTACAAACTGTCATCATTAGGATTTCTCGTCGCTCGCGCTCCTCGAAATGACATTTTTCAAAGGTCTCAAAAAATAAAAAACCCGGCAACGACCTACTTTCCCACAGAATCGCTCCTGCAGTATCATCGGCGCGGGAGAGCTTAACTTCCGTGTTCGGGATGGTTACGGGTGTGACCTCTCCGCTATTGTCACCGGGAAACTTTTATTTAATGTTTTATCTTGAATCCCTTTAAGCCAGGAATTATCTGTTCTTGGTTTATTGTTTAACCTCGAACTTGAAAACATTAAATATTGAACTTAATTTTTAATGACAACCATATATGTCGTAAATTGATTTATGATCAAGCCTCTCGATCTATTAGTACCGTTAGGCTCAACACATCGCTGTGCTTACACCATCGGCCTATCAACCAGATCGTCTTTCTGGGATCTTAGCCCGGTATTGCTACCAGACGGGACAACTATTCTTGAGGCGAGCTTCCCACTTAGATGCTTTCAGTGGTTATCTCTTCCGAACATAGCTAACCAGCTATGCCACTGGCGTGACAACTGGTGCACTAGAGGTTCGTCCATCCCGGTCCTCTCGTACTAGGGACAGCTCCTCTCAATTGTCCTGCGCCCACGGCAGATAGGGACCGAACTGTCTCACGACGTTCTAAACCCAGCTCACGTACCGCTTTAATTGGCGAACAGCCAAACCCTTGGGACCTACTTCAGCCCCAGGATGCGATGAGCCGACATCGAGGTGCCAAACCTCCCCGTCGATATGAACTCTTGGGGGAGATAAGCCTGTTATCCCCGGAGTACCTTTTATCCGTTGAGCGATGGCCCTTCCATATGGAACCACCGGATCACTAAGACCAACTTTCGTTCCTGCTCGACTTGTAGGTCTCACAGTCAAGCCGGCTTATGCCTTTGCACTCATCGGCTGGTTTCCAATCAGCCTGAGCCGACCTTAGTGCGCCTCCGTTACATTTTTGGAGGCGACCGCCCCAGTCAAACTACCCACCAGACAATGTCCTCGATCCCGATTAAGGGACCTGAGTTAGAACCTCAAAACAACAAGGGTGGTATTTCAAGGTCGGCTCTGCGCCAGCTTGCGCCAACGCTTCATAGCCTCCCACCTATCCTACACATGATATTCCGAAGTTCACTGTCAAGCTATAGTAAAGGTTCACGGGGTCTTGCCGTCTTGCCGCGGGGTGAGGGTATCTTCACCCCCATTATAATTTCGCTGAGTCCCTGGTTGAGACAGCGGAGCAATCGTTACGCCATTCATGCAGGTCGGAACTTACCCGACAAGGAATTTCGCTACCTTAGGACCGTTATAGTTACGGCCGCCGTTTACTGGGGCTTCGGTTCAATGCTTCTCCTCGTTTCCTTGAATAACATCTCCCCTTAACCTTCCAGCACCGGGCAGGCGTCAGACCCTATACATCCTCTTACGAGTTTGCAGAGTCCTATGTTTTTAGTAAACAGTCGTCACTCCCTCTTCACTGCGATTCCAGAACGCTTCAGAAGCAAGTTCTTACACGCACCAGAATACACCTTCTCCCTAAGTTACGGTGTAATTTTGCAAAGTTCCTTAACCAGAGTTATCTCAAGCGCCTTAGGATTCTCTCCTTGCCCACCTGTGTCGGTTTGCGGTACGGTCACCAAATAGATTCGCTACGAGGCTTTTCTTGGAAGCATGGGATTAGCCAGTTTGTGTCCGCAAGCGGACTCCTCATCACTTCTCGAGGTTATGGTTCCATGGATTTGCCTGTGGAACCCCTCTACGGGCTTGAACCTGCTATTCCGTCAGCAGGATGGCCTACCCTTCTCCGTCCCCCCTTCGCGTCTTTATCACCTACCTGGTGGTACAGGAATATTAACCTGTTTCCCATCAACTACGCCTTTCGGCCTCGCCTTAGGGACCGACTAACCCTGAGAGGATTACCCTTGCTCAGGAAACCTTGGGCTTACGGCGTGCCGGTTTTTCACCGGCATTATCGCTACTCATGTCAGCATACTCTCTTCTGCGTCCTCCAGCATCCCTCACGAGACACCTTCACAGGTAAGCAGAATGCTCCCCTACCACCATTCCGATATACGGAATGATCCATAGCTTCGGTAATGTGCTTAGCCCCGTTACATTTTCGGCGCAGGCCTGCTAGACCAGTGAGCTGTTACGCTTTCTTTAAAGGGTGGCTGCTTCTAAGCCAACCTCCTGGCTGTTTTAGTGGACCCACATCCTTTTCCACTTAGCACATTTTAGGGACCTTAGCTGATGGTCTGGGCTGTTTCCCTCTCGACTACGGATCTTATCACCCGCAGTCTGTCTCCTCCATTTTGGGTTATGGCATTCGGAGTTTGGTTGGGTTTGGTACCCTTGTAGGAGCCCTAGCCCATTCAGTGCTCTACCTCCATAACCGATCACGGAAGGCTATACCTAAATATATTTCGGGGAGAACCAGCTATTTCCAGGTTTGTTTAGCCTTTCACTCCGATCCACAGCTCATCCCCTCAGTTTTCAACCTGAGTGGGTTCGGACCTCTTTCCGATATTACTCGGGATTCATCCTGGCCATGGATAGATCACCTGGTTTCGGGTCTACTCCATGCAACTAATCGCCCTTTTCGGACTCGCTTTCGCTCCGGCTACACCTAACGGCTTAACCTCGCAACATAGAGTAACTCACTGACCCATTATGCAAAAGGTACGCGGTTATTCCGTATTGCTACGGAACTACCACTACATGTAAGCATGCGGTTTCAGGTACTATTTCACTCCCCTCAACGGGGTTCTTTTCACCTTTCCCTCACGGTACTTGTACACTATCGGTCGCCAAGTAGTATTTAGCCTTTGGGGATGGTCCCCCTATCTTCCCACAAGATTCCACGTGTCCCGTGGTACTCAGGATAATATCCAGGAAGGTTATTCTATTTCGCATAAAGGACTATCACCCGCTATGGTTAACCTTTCCATGTTATTTTGCTATAGAACAGCTTTGTAACTTCCCGAGGTTTCCGTAAAAACCTCCAATATTATCCTACAACCCCAAATATACAACGCTCACGGACTATAAGTATATTTGGTTTAGGCTCTTCCCATTTCGCTCGCCACTACTTTGGGAATCGAATTTCTTTCTTTTCCTGAGAGTACTTAGATGTTTCAGTTCCTCTCGTTCGCCTTCCACTGGCTATGTATTCACCTGCGGAATATTCCGACATTACTCGGAATGGGTTGCCCCATTCGGAAATCTCCGGATCAAAGCCTGCTTAGCGGCTCCCCGAAGCTTTTCGCAGCTAACCACGTCCTTCATCGCCTCTTGGCACCAAGGCATCTACCACATGCTCTTAGTAGCTTGATCATAAATCAAAATTTACAACATATATAATTGTCAAAGAACATTCAAAACATCTTTGCTGGCTGACTGGTGGAGGTGAACGGGATTGAACCGATGACCTCCTGCGTGCAAGGCAGGCGCTCTCCCAGCTGAGCTACACCCCCAGTTAAACAAAAGTTTATAGATATTAGCGAACAGTCTTTTATCTATTCACTATTTTACTATTCACTATTCACTTACGTTAATGGGCCTAGATAGAATTGAACTATCCACCTCACGCTTATCAGGCGTGCGCTCTAACCAACTGAGCTATAGGCCCCAATGATGTTTTAAAATATTTTAAATAGTAGGTCCCCATTCGTTTACTCTTAGAAAGGAGGTGATCCAGCCGCAGGTTCCCCTACGGCTACCTTGTTACGACTTCACCCCAATCACCTGCCATACCTTCGGCACCTCCATCCCTATCGAAACAGGGTTAGGCCAGCGACTTCTGGTACAACAAGCTTTCGTGGTGTGACGGGCGGTGTGTACAAGGCCCGGGAACGTATTCACCGCGGCGTGCTGATCCGCGATTACTAGCGATTCCAACTTCATGGAGTCGAGTTTCAGACTCCAATCCGAACTAAGAACGGATTTGTGGGATTAGCTCCCCCTCACGGGTTCGCGACCCTTTGTTCCGCCCATTGTAGCACGTGTGTAGCCCTGGACATAAGGGCCATGAGGACTTGACGTCATCCCCACCTTCCTCCGCATTAACTGCGGCAGTTCCCTTAGGGTGCCCAACTTAATGATGGCAACTAAGGGTGAGGGTTGCGCTCGTTGCAGGACTTAACCTAACACCTCACGGCACGAGCTGACGACAGCCATGCAGCACCTGTGTCCGGGTTCCCCGAAGGGCACTCCTAACTTTCATCAGGATTCCCGGCATGTCAAACCCAGGTAAGGTTTTTCGCGTTGCGTCGAATTAAACCACATGCTCCACCGCTTGTGCGGGCCCCCGTCAATTCCTTTGAGTTTCAACCTTGCGGCCGTACTTCCCAGGCGGAACACTTAACGCGTTAGCTACGGCACAGAAGGTATTACACCTCCCACACCTAGTGTTCACAGTTTACAGCGTGGACTACCAGGGTATCTAATCCTGTTTGCTCCCCACGCTTTCGCGCCTCAGCGTCAGTATCAGGCCAGAAAATCGCCTTCGCCACTGGTGTTCCTCCCGATATCTACGAATTTCACCTCTACACCGGGAATTCCATTTCCCTCTCCTGTACTCTAGCTGTGTAGTTTCAAACGCAGTTCCCCGGTTAAGCCGGAGTATTTCACATCTGACTTACACAACCGCCTACGCGCCCTTTACGCCCAATAATTCCGAACAACGCTCGCACCCTCCGTATTACCGCGGCTGCTGGCACGGAGTTAGCCGGTGCTTCTTCCTGCGGTACCGTCAAATTCCGCGGGTATTAACCGCGGAACAGTTCTTTCCGCACGAAAGGGCTTTACAACCCGAAGGCTTTCATCACCCACGCGGTGTCGCTGGGTCAGGCTTTCGCCCATTGCCCAATATTCCCCACTGCTGCCTCCCGTAGGAGTCTGGGCCGTGTCTCAGTCCCAGTGTGGCTGGTCGTCCTCTCAGACCAGCTACCCGTCATAGCCTTGGTAAGCTCTTACCTCACCAACAAGCTGATAGGCCATGGACTCATCCTCAAGTGATAGCTAGAATAAATTCAAGCCACCTTTTACCACACAACTTGTGTTATGTGGTCTTATCAGGTATTAGCCCCGCTTTCGCGGGGTTATCCCAAGCTCGGGGGTAGATTACCCATGTATTACTCACCCGTCCGCCGCTCTACTCGCCCCCGAAGGGACTTTCGCGCTCGACTTGCATGTGTTAGGCGCACCGCCAGCGTTCGTTCTGAGCCAGGATCAAACTCTCAAAACAAACCAAAAAATTGTTCAAAATTGAACGAGGACCTACTATTTTCTTTTCAATGAACTTGCCAACCTTAAAGCAGTCTCTATTATACTCATTTTTCTGTAATTGTCAAGAAATAGTCTTAAATATTTTTAATAAAAATTTACTAACTGATTTATTGTACTTTTTTAATGTATTTTCTTGGTATTTTTGGTTTTAGAGACCCCTGGATGGATCATCGCCCTTGGATCAAGTATCTTTTCAAGCTCAACCTTACTTAAAAGGCCTTTATCGATTATCAGCTCTCTTATTGTACGATCAGAGACAAGCGCTTCTTTTGCAAGACTTGCTGCCGTTTCATAACCTATAATTGGTACCAACGCAGTAACCAATCCAACTGAGCGTTCCATAAATTCATTACATCGCTCTACATTTGCCTTAATCCCTACGACACAGCGTTTGCTTAAAACGTCAAAGGCATTCATAAGCAACTCCATTGATTGAAGGATGTTAAAACCAATAATAGGTTCGAACGCATTAAGCTCCAGTTGACCAGCCTCTGCCGCCATGGTAATAGTCATATCGTTACCGATAACCTGAAAACATACCTGGTTCACTACCTCCGGGATAACAGGGTTTATTTTACCTGGCATAATTGTCGAGCCGGGCTGCATCGCTGGTAGTTGAATCTCAGCCAACCCTGCGCGCGGTCCTGACGAAAGAAGCCTTATATCATTGCAAATCTTCGAGATTTTCACAGCTATACGTTTCAGGACACCCGAGAGTTGTACAAACGCGCCAGCGTCGGACGTTGCTTCAACAAGGTTTGGTGATGTCACCAACGCCAAGCCTGTAATCTTTATAAGATTATCTCTCACTAAATCCACATAACCTTCAACCGTGTTTACGCCTGTACCAATAGCCGTGGCACCCATATTGATCTCATGTATAAGCCTGGTCGCCTCTTTCAAACGTTCGATATCTTCAGCTACAGTAACCGAATAAGCGGTAAATTCCTGGCCAAGCGTCATCGGCACAGCATCTTGAAGTTGTGTTCTGCCAATTTTAAGAACATTTTTAAACTCTTCTCCCTTTATGGCAAAGCTATCCTGCAATTTACCCATAGATGCAAGCAGACCCTCTATAGAATATATCGCGGCTATTTTAAGTGTAGTAGGGTAAACATCATTAGTTGATTGTGAAAGATTAACGTGATCATTTGGATGACAATATCTATATTCCCCTTTCTTGCGCCCTAAATATTCCAAAGCACGGTTTGCAATTACCTCGTTCGCGTTTACATTTGTCGATGTGCCTGCACCCCCTTGAATTACATCAACAGCAAAATACTGATTTAATAAACCTGATTTTACATCTCTGCTTGCCATTACAATTGCATCACATATCTTCGCATCGAGAAGGCCAAGCTCTTTGTTTGTAATGGCAGCCGCCTCTTTGATGGATGCAATAGCTTTTATTAAAACCGGAAATTCTGATATGGGTATGCCGGTAATAGGGAAATTTTCAATAGCCCGCATAGTTTGGATACCATAATACACCTCCGCAGGCACCTCTTTTTCTCCAAGGCTATCGTACTCTATCCTGTACTGCATGTTCCCTCCCTCATATTAAAAGTTTTGCATTGAACAAATTCGGATAAGACAAAAAATATAAACAACAAACTAACAGATTATTTCAACAAAACCCCTTCAAGTCAAGACATTCCTCAGCCTAAACCCTCTGAACATTCGAAGACAATAAAATCTCATATAGGTTATAAGGATATTGACCACACCCTGCATGCCTTTTATCGCCTGATAAAAATATCTGTCGAGCGGGCACACCGACTGCTCTTGTGATAATTGTTTTGTATTTCTGTTTAATCTGCTAACGGGTTTTCAAAAAAATGGTCGGACAAACAAAACTGCATCAAGGTTACTCTTTTCTATCTCACCAAAATTTCAAAGCATAATCGCGGATTCTCCTCAGCGACACAATTATTTACGTTTTCATTGTTAAACGTCCTTGTGGAATACAACACCCCGATTGTCCTGTGATGGCAAACACCAGTTACAATCAACTTTCTCCCACCGGAACAGTCTGCCATGCAATAAGGCTCGATATCTCATCACAGTACGCAGCAACAACCTCCAGGATGTTTTCCAATCATTGCGCCACAAAAACATCTTTGCGTATATGCATCGATATGCTTATTATAAACCTGTAACCACCTTAATACTTTCATAGGTAACATCAATAAGTTTTTTCAGAGTAGCTTCATCGATTGCAAGCGGCGGCATAAGAACAACAACATCACCGAGTGGCCTTATTACAACCCCCCTTTTCCTTGCCTCTGTTATAACCTTATGACCTATCCTTTCCTTAGGGGGATAGGCCTTTTTCGTCTTTTTGTTTTTAACGAGCTCTATTCCCACCATAAAGCCCTCGTGTCTTATTTCGCCAACATGAGACAACAGATAGAGCCTCTGCAGTTCTTTTTTCAATAGGGCAATCTTATCCTTCATTCTATCTATTAAATTTTCTTCATTGTACAACTCGAGATTCCTCAAGGCAACGCTACATGCGAGAGGATTGCCCGTATAGGTATGCCCATGAAAGAATGTCTTGAAATCCTCAAACTTACCAAGGAAACCTCTGAAAACCTCATCTGTAGTCAGAGTGGCCGCAAGGGGCAGATATCCACCAGTAATGCTCTTTGCAACACATAGAAAGTCTGGTCTTATGCCTTCCTTTTCACAGGCAAACATTGTTCCTGTCCTTCCAAAACCCGTAGCCACTTCGTCTGCTATAAACAAAAGACCATTTTTCTTTGCAATTTTCCATATCGTAGAAAGAAAACCTGTTGGCTGTGTTATCATTCCTGCCGCACCCTGAACAACTGGCTCTATAATAACGGCACATGCTTCATCTTTATATTTTTGTACTATTTTTTCAAATTCCTGCACACATGCAAAACTACATGTTTCTTTCTCGAGTTTCAGCGGGCATCTATAACAGTAAGGTGCTGGCGACAGATATTTCCTGAAAAGCAACGGCCTGTAAACCTTATGAAAAAGATCAATGCCTCCAACACTTACTGAACCAATAGTATCGCCATGATAACCGTTAGTAAAAGATATAAACCGTTTTTTTCTCTTTTCGCCTTTTTGTTGCCAATACTGATATGCCATTTTAAGTGCAATCTCGACCGAAGTTGAACCGCTGTCCGAGTAAAATACCTTAGAAAGACCTTCTGGAGTTATTTCAACAAGTCTTTTTGCCAACATCACAGAGGGAACATTTGCAAGCCCCAACAGTGTAGAATGACAAAGTTTTCCTGATTGCTGCTCTATCGCCTCTATAAGTTCCTTTTTGCCGTGACCATGGACAAGCACCCATAGAGAAGAAACACCATCAATATATCTTTTGCCATCCGAGTCAACGAGGTAAAAACCATCGCCCCTTTCAACAACAAGCGGCTCTGATTCCATATATTCTTCCATCTGCGTAAAAGGATGCCAGACATAACGTTTGTCCCAATCTGCGAGTTGTTTCTTGCTGTACATACAACCTCCATTCATAAAAATATTCCGTTCAAGATGCGAAGCTAAAAAAGGCATTAAACAAATTTATATCAGCCCCATCGTTTTTCCAACTTGTATTAGGGTTTGAACTGCATAATCCATTTCGTCTCTTGTGAATCCTCTTACCACAGTTAATCTAAGCCTGGATGTCCCCTCTGGTACAGTAGGGGGTCTTATGGCTTGGAGAAACAATCCTTTACCCAAAAGCATTTCCTGCATCTTAACCGTCCTTGAATCCTCGCCAACGACAATAGGGATTATCGGGCCATCGCTTTCTTTGAGATCAAAACCAGCATTTTTTAGATTTTCTCTCATATAGGCTATATTTGCCCAAAGTTCATTTTTAAATGATATGTCATTTCTTACAAGTTTAAGAGCTGCCAGCGATGTTGCCAACAGAGACGCCGGCAAAGCAGTTGTATACATAAAGGTTTTTGCCCTATTGATAAGATAATCGAGCACCACCCTATCGGCAAGTACAAACGCACCAAAAGAACCAAGCGCCTTCCCAAAGGTTGCCATATGTACATCCATGCTGCCTGTAAGGCCGAAATTTTCCTCGACACCTGTACCCTTAGCTCCAAACACACCCGTTCCGTGTGCATCATCAAGCACAACATTGACATCATATATTTTTTTCAGTTTGTATATATCGTTTAAAGGTGCAATATCTCCGTCCATACTGAAAATAGATTCAGTAACTATAAATTTCTTTCCCTTTCCCTTATCGCTTTTTATCCTTTTTTCAAGGTCATCTACATCTCGATGTCTGTAAATTACCTTTTTTGCCCGCGATAACCTCATACTGTGAATCAGGCTTGAATGGTTCAGTTCATCGCTGAATATTGTATCGCCCCTATCAGTGAGTGTTGATATTATCCCAATGTTTGCCATATATCCGTTTGAAAATATAAGGGCGTCCTTATAACCCTTATAAGATGCAATCTCCCTTTCGAGTTCTCCATAAAGGTCAATACTTCCCGATACGCTTCTCGAGGAACATGTGCCTGTACCGTACACATCCAAAGCCTTTTGCGCTGCGTCGACAAGATAAGGGTGCACATGAAGGGAAAGATAGCTATTAGAGCAGAGGTTTAGATGTTCCTTAAAATTGTACAATATTTTTGTAGCAGTCAGTGGTTTAATAAACCTTACAGACCTGTAGTTACCTTTTTGCTTAATTTCCTGAAGGTCTTTTGAGAGCCGTTCTTTCATCGTTGCTTCCTTGAATAATTGAAGGTATCAACTAAAATACAACAATTGGATTACATCGGTCAACATTATTAAATTAGCGGTTAACTGGCAGATGAAAAAATAGGGCGGAAAAGAATTTCCGCCCTTTATATTACTTATGTAAATTCTTAGCCTTTTATAACCCTTGGGAGAATCATCTGGTGCTGCGGACAGATCGATGCAGGATTCTGGTAACAGCAGTTTGCAAAGGCAACAAAATACTTCCTCAAATCCTTCATAAATACAACCTCATCAACAAGACCCATCTTAGCACAATATGCTGGTCTTGATTTTTCATAATATTTTTTGACCAGCTTGTTCATCTGCTCAATAACAGGTGCAAGTGGTTTGCCTGCATCCTTTTCTTTTACAAGTCTTCTTGCAAAGCTTGCAACTGCTGCTGTTTCTCCGTGCATAACGTATATTTCTGTGGTTGCCGTTCCAAGAGTAAAACAGTTGTTGTTATTCGCCTGCGGACCCGCCATAATATAGTGGGCTGCTGCCGTACCCTTTCTGAGAACCACTGTCATCATAGGCAAATCGCTCTGTTCGATAGAATAGATCAACGACTGTCCAAGCCCGAGAAGTTCAGCCTTCTCTGCTAAATCTCCAACATCAATACCTGAAGTATCCTGTATCCAGAACATCGGTATCCTGTCCCTGCCACAAAGCGAAACAAATTCATTAACCTTTATAAGCCCCTGACGGTAGAATTTGCCACCTATACCTGGATAAGGTGCATATTCAGGATAACCCCTCGGCATCATACCCTGTCTGTTTGCAACAATACCCATCAAAAAACCATCCACTTTTATAAGACCCGTGTAAAGCTCAGGACCGTAATCCGGACGGAATTCCATGTGTTCACTATTATCAGAGAGTCTTGCAATAACCTCTTCTATGCTGTAGGTCATCCTCTGGTTAAACGAAACAATGTTGTAAAGGTCTTCTATCGGGAATTTTGGTTCTGCCGGTTCGGCTACCCTGAAAAATTTGTAGTGGTTGTAAGCGGGTAGATATGTAACCCACTCTTTTACCGCATCAAGTATCGCTTCTTCTGTCTGAAATACCTGTTTGAAAAAGCCGGTGTGATCATAATGTATTTCAACCCTTCCAGGAGGAACGGATTTGAATTTTCTCGTTGCATCAATGATCTGTTCTGCCATCTGTTCGTCAAAATAGCCCTTAGGAGCCATACCACTCACAATACCAGCACCACCAACAGCAATGTTGCAATCCTTATGTGCAAGAAGCAGTGTCGGGCTGATACCCTGATATCCACCGCCCGCAGGGTTAGTTCCGTAAATCGCAGCAAGAACTGGAATACCAAGTTTATTTAATTCGGCATGCCTAAAGAAGGTCGTCCCACTGCCCCTTCTGTCCGCATACATCCTTTCTTGTTCTGGAAGTTTCACGCCGCTGCAGTTTACAAGCCAGACCAATGGGCAATGGAGTCTTTTTGCAATATCCGTTACACGGAGGATGTTGTGTGGCTGACCTGCTATCCATGCCCCAGCCATAACCTTATTATCGAAACCTATGACAACGCACCATCTGCCATTTATTCTTCCAAGACCATTAACTACGCCTGTCGTTCCTGATTCTTCATCCATAGGGTCATATAAAGTATGGAGCGGGGTCCATGTACCTGGGTCAATGATATACTCGAGTCTCTGGTGTACTGTCCATTCACCCCTTTTATTTAGCGTCTCCTTCGAAATACCTGCATTTTTAACCTTCTCGACTAATCCTGCAATCTCCAGTTCAATCTTTTTGATTTCTTCGGCATTAGCCTTATTCTCCTTTGCCGGTTTACCCCAATCCTGCATCTTCTCAAAATAAGGTCTCATTTATTACCTCCATTGGCGTTTATGTATTTGTAATAATTTTCACAATTATATTTTTACTACAGCATTTTGTCAACATAAATTGTAAAATATTAAAGCCTTTCCATCTTTTTTTACAGACAGAAACAAACTGTCAGGTCGCAGGCTATCTATAACAACATCTTTCAATTATCACTTATTAATGGGCGCAAGGTTTTAATTCATCAATGTTTAAATAGTCTCTGTCCGGCAAAAACCATCGTTACATCGGATTCGTTGCAGGCTTCAATTACCTCAAAGTCACGCTCGGAACCACCTGGCTGGATAACACCCGTTACACCTTGTTTAATCGCCGCATCAACTCCATCCCTGAACGGGAAAAAGCCATCAGAAACAACGACCGATCCTGCTAAACCCGCCTTTTGTTCTTTGGTGTACCTTTCGATCTCAATCAAATCATCCATCTTCCTCAAACCCTTCTCAGCCTCGAGTTTAAAAACTGCATACGGTACACCAAACTTTTTAAACACCTCTTTATCCAAGTGCTTTGTATAGGCCTTGAAAATAGCTATCTCCACTACACCAACCCTGTCCTGTTCACCCGTGCCTATCGCAACAGTAGCCTCGTCCTTTACAAAAAGGGCAGAATTTGAACTTACACCAGACTCAACATACCAACCAAAAAGCATATCCGCATATTCCTTGTCTGTGGGCATTCTCTTGATCTTGTAGGGCTCGCCCTTATAAACCGTTTCAGCCGGCCTTAAATCCTCTTTTCCTTTAATCTTAAAAGGTTGAGATTCTTGAATGATAATGCCTCCGTCCATCAGAGATTTTATATCAATAAAACGCTTAAATTTATACTCGTGGAGTCTTTCGATGGCATTGATCTGAAGGATTCTGAGGTTTTTCCACTTTTTCAATATATCAATTGCAACTCCATCAAAATCCGGTGCACATACCACCTCAAAATAGTAAGGCACCATTGCCTTTGCCGTCTCCACGTCAATCTTCCTTGAAAAAACAACAGCACCACCGAAAGCAGCAATCCTATCACACCAGAAAGCCTTTTCAAATGCCTCTTCAGGAGTTGAACCACAGGCTGCTCCGCATGGGTTATTGTGTTTGAGTATTGCACAAGCTGGCTTCTTATCAAGAAACTTCAATATATTCAGCGCATTGTCTACATCCGTCAAGTTAATCTTTCCTGGATGTTTTCCTACCTGAAGCATGTCCTTTTCAGTAACCCTGCTTGTCAGGCCATCGCTGGCGTCAAAAAAACTCACATCACCGAGAACAATATTTCCATTGACAAGCTCATACATTGCGGCTGCTTGATCAGGGTTTTCACCGTATCTCAATCCACGTTCAACATCGCATTTTTCATCAGCATCATAGATATTCCAGACCTTTTTCTTGTAGAGCAGCACCTGACCACCCATATCGATCTTGATTGTGTCTGGAAACTTATCCTTGACAATCTTTTTGTACATACCTTTGATATCTTCCATAAAACCCCCTTTTAATTTGAGCCAGCAGAGCGCATGGGGCTTTTTAGAACCCTATACTCTCGGCCTTATGTTTTTTATATGTTAAAGTTTTTCCACCATCTTTAACAATGCACCCACCATTGATTCTACATCAAGTCCTTCGATGCGATATACATCATCCGTATCACCGGAAGCACCATAATCCTTCGTCCCGAACGACTCAAGCTTCCCCCGATACCGTTTTTTGAGTAAATAAGAAGTGATAACCGGCGCTATGCCTGTATAAACGTTATGATCTTCATATGTGACAATATAGGACAATCCCAATATTTTAGTCATTACATCTTCGTCAATAACATTCACGCATGGCATATTGACAACCGCCATAAACACATCCTTTGCCTTCAGATTTTCAGAAATCTCTATCGCCCTGCTCACGGTGCCACCATATGTAATTATGGCCCCATCTGTGCCGTCTCTCAACACATCCATTTTCCCATAATCAAACAGATATCCCTCTCCATAATGCGGTTTTCCATCCTTTCCAGAGATTACCGGCCAGCGATTCCTCCCTGTAGCTACGAGAAAATTGCCCTTTAAAGATGCTATATATCTCACAACTCTGTCCATCTGGTTAGGATCGCAAGGCACTATCGCCTTAAAATTATAGAGACTTCGCGAAAGCCCTATATAATCAACGCACTGGTGCGTTTTACCGTCCGGGCCAACATCGAGCCCAACATGGGTAATAATCAATTTGAGGTTTGTTTTGTTTATGTCGTTCAGTCGTTGCTGGTTATATGTTTCATCGATACCGAAAACACCAAAATCCGCAAAGAATGTAAGGATACCAGTTGTTGACAGTGCGCCCGCCACTGTTGCTGTGTTGTGCTCCTGTATTCCGCCTTGAAAAAAATAATCAGGATACGCCTTTTCAAAATCACCTGTCTTAACTGAACCGGCAAGATCACAGTCAAAGGCACAAACAAACTGCTTCTTTTCAATATTCAGATCACCCAAATCCTTCAGCGTCTTTCCAAAGGCAGTCCTGTTGTCAATCTTATCCTCGTTTATATAATTAAATGGCCTTCCTGGGTTTACAGACATCTCCTCCCTGCACAAAGACGGCTGCCATCCACAAACCCCTTTTCTTTTTTCTTTGTAATATTCAAGCTTGTCCTCGATATCTAATTCCTTTAGTGCCTCTGTATATTCTTTTTCATTCAGTGGACTTCCATGATACTTTCCCTTATTCTCCATGAAGGATATGCCGTTTCCCATAACCGTGTTAGCGATGACACATACAGGGTTGTCGCTCATCCTTGTCTTTCTGATAGCAGAATAGATATCATTGAAATCGTGTCCATTAATTTCAAGCACATCCCAACCGTCAGCAAGATAATTTTCGATGATGTTTTGTGGCATCACACTGTCTATGGTCCCACTTATCTGCAACCTGTTAAAATCTATAAAAACAGTGATATTATTCAAGCGATATTTCTTTGCAAATCTCCGTGCCTCTCCAATCTGCCCTTTTTGTTGTTCACCATCACCCATCAGTACATAAACATGGTTATCCTCTCTTTGAACCTTTGACGCAATAGCAAAACCACAGCCAGCAGAAAGACCCTGGCCAAGGTTTCCCGTAGACCAATCTAAAAATGGAATGCCCTGAACCACATGACCTTCAAATGGACTTCCAGCCTTCCTGAAAAATGCAACAACCTCTTCTATTGGAAGGTATTCGAGTCGGGAAAGTGCAGCGTATGCACCTGGGGAGGTATGGCCATGGCTCACCACAATCCTGTCTCTCGGGACCTCATTTAGTTTTGCGTACGAAAAGAGTGTAAGGTATATGTCGAGCGAAGATATTGAGCCACCTGGGTGACCAGTACCTGAAAGCCTTGTCATTGTCAGTATATCGCCTTTTGCAAGCCTTGATAACTCTCTAAGTCTCGCAATTTCATTCTCTTCCAACCGTTCTGCTTCAAACATGTTTTCTTCCTCCAATCCAATAATCGCAATCGTTCTGCAAAAGACATCTCTCACATTCAGGTTTTTTAGCCTTGCACAAATATCTACCGTGAAGAGTTATAAGCATGGAAAACGCCGTCCACATATCTTTCGGCACTATCTTTTTTATATCCTGCTCTATCCTGTCAGGGTTTTTATTTTCAGAAAAACCTATCCTACCCGATAGCCTTATCACATGTGTATCTACGATCACCGCAGGTTTATCATAGGCAAGTCCTACTATCAGATTTGCCGATTTTCTGCCAATTCCTTTTACAGTTGCAAAGACGTCTATATCCTGTGGCACCACACCATCAAATCTGTCACGTATCTCTTTCGCAGCATTTTTTATAACTTTTGCCTTGTTCCTATAAAAACCGGTAGGCCTGATGTCCTCTTCAAGCTCTTCTTGAGCAACATTCAAATAATCGTCAACATTCACATACTTTTTAAAAAGTTCTTTAGTTACCCTGTTTACCCGCTCATCCGTACACTGCGCAGCCAGCACTGTAGCAACCACAAGTTCAAGCGGATTAGTAAAATTCAGTTCGCATCTTGGTTCGCCATGCATCGTTTTGAGCTTATTTATAATCGACAGAATATCTTTAGTCATGGTTCATGTTTTTGAATCTATCCTTTTATAACACTTCCACTCCTTCGATTCAACGAGAAATGAAACGTTTAAACCTTAAACTTTTTTCCATATTTCTTTCCTTTTTTGACAATGGCGCCTGCATCAACCACCTGTGGTATGGGTTTCACAACTTCCTTGAAATGTTGCATTTTATATTTAGAGTCTTTTGTTTTTGAATATATCCTTAATGTCCAAAATGGTTCGCGTATTGAGTATGTCTTTTTTTTCCTGCCAGCCCTTTCTCGCAATGCCTATGCCATAGAGCACCTCAATAAGGCCACCTGCTGAATGGGCATCCGGATTTATTGAAATCAATACCCCTTTTTCCTTCGCATATCGCAGATGGCGCCAGTCTATATCAAGTCGGTATGGGCTCGCATTAAGTTCAATAATTACATTGTATTCCGCTGCTGCATCTATGATTGTGCGCATATCAACATCATATCCATCCCTTGAAAGCAAAAGCCTGCCTGTCGGATGCCCAAGCATATTGGTATACGGATTCTCAATCGCCTTCAATATCCTTTTCATCTGATCATCTTTTTTGAGATTAAAATTTGAATGGATCGATGCAATGACAAAATCAAAACCTTCGAGTATCTTCTCATCATAATCGAGGCTGCCGTCTGGCAGGATGTCGCTTTCAATACCCTTAAAAATATGGAAGTCTTTGTTTGATTCGTTTAATTCGTCGATAATCTCCCATTGCCTGTAGATATCATCAACCTTGAGCCCTCCAGCATAATAGGCGCTTTTGCTGTGGTCTGAAACACCGATATACGAAAAACCCATTTCTCTTGCAGCATAAGCCATCTTTTCAACAGAATCCATGCCATCACTGAACTCAGTATGAATATGAAATACACCCTTAATGTCATCAAGCATTACCAAATCGGGAAGCATACCCTCTTCTGCTGCCTCTATCTCACCCATGTCTTCCCTCAATTCTGGCGGTATATAAGAAAGGTTCAAGGCTCTGTATATTTCTTCCTCGCTATGCAGATAAATTGGATTATCTCCATCAAAAAGTCCATATTCGTTCAGATTCCAGCCCTTTTTCTTTGAGATATCCCTTAATCTTATGTTATGTTCCTTGCTTCCTGTAAAATACAGCAATGCAAAAGGAAATTCAGCTTCGCTAACCATCCTTAAATCAGCCTCTATGCCTGTTATAAGGCGACATGAAATCTTGGTATCGCCTTTTAGCGTTACCTCTTCTATCTCCGGCATCGACACAAAAAATGACGATAGACGTTCACGGTCTTCACCACACACCAGAATATCAACGTTCTTTACAACCTCTCTTTTGCGCCTGATGCTGCCACATATCTCAACAAATTCCTGTTTTACAATGGTCTTAAATCTATCTCTGATGACCTCAGAAATACCAAAAATATCACCGTAGAGAAATTCACCTTTATGCATCTTTATAAATTCTATGCCCTTTAATATCTTTTTTTGGGTCTTTTCTCCAAAACCAGAAAGAGTGACAAGCCTGTTTTCCTTGCACGCATATTCAAGTTCGCCCGCATTTGTTATCCTAAGTTCATCATAAAGTATCTTTATCTTCTTTGGACCGAGATTCGGTATGGCAGTAAGCTCAATAAGTGACGGGGGGATTTCCTTTTTTAATTCCTCGTAATACGCTATCCTTCCAGTTTCACTGTACTCTTCAATCTTTTGTGAAAGGGCTTCCCCGATTCCTTTGATCTGTTTTAGTCTTTTAGTTTTTATTATGTCATCAAGATTTTCTGTAACAGAAAGCGTTTTCGCAGCATTAAAGTAAGCGTTTGTTTTAAAAGGGTTTTCACCTTTTATTTCAAGTAGAGTGCCTATTTCTTTAAGTATTTCTATGATCGATTTGGACATAGATGTTCATTTGGAACTACGACTCACCTTGAAACCAGCATTTTCAACGGCAGCCTCAATGTCTTCTTTTTTCACCTTTGATTCATCATACCTTACTACAGCGCTTCCAATCATTACATCCGCATTTTCAATGCCCTTCAAACCTCCGATGGCCTTTTTCACAGCCATCACACAGTGCTGACAACTCATGCCTTCGATTTTAATGTTTGCCTCCGTCATATCAAGCCCTCCTTTCTCTATATGAACTAAATTTCTTTCCTTAAAAATTATTACATTTTCTTTGTGGTAAATGGCAATATATTTTTTACGATTCGCTCTCTGTGCCGATATAAGTGAGACACTTTTTAACCGATAGTTTTGACTATAAGACAAGGAGAAAGTCATGAAAGATCAGTCTGTTAATGTCTGCCCTATGTGCAGTGGGAAGAAAAAAAATGGAACTGCAACATTTACTGTGGATTTAAAAGTCACTGCTGTGGTGGTTAGAGATGTTCCTGCTTCGGTCTGTTCCTTATGTGGGAATGAATGGATCAACGATGACGTGGCTGGAAGATCTAGAGGCCATTATTGATGATGCAAAAAAGAGGAAGCACATCATAGAGGTAACAAGATTCCGGAAAACTGCCTGATTCTGGCAGACAAATCAGACAGGAGAGAATGAGTTGTGCCGAAGATCGATAAAATATTTGTATTGTTTGTTTCAAAGAGTTAGGATTTTATCTATTGAGGGGGTTGTACTATACGTTATACGATCAAAGTTCAAGGTTAGAGAAAGAGACTGGTCATGGGCTATGGGCGAGAAGCTATAGGGGGAAGGATTAAAATTGCGGATTGCGGATTTTATAAGTCTTAACCCTGCCTGAGACGGGACGTTAGAATATAACATCTGTAATCACTTTTAATGATTGCATTTTTTGTTTTGAGATAATAGAATCTAAATTGTAGCGAAATGCAGAAATGGATATAAAAAGGGGCGAGAACTACTGTTGAAAACTGGATAAATTGGTTTTTTTGGCAAAGGATATAACACGCAACTCAACGTTAGTAATGCCATGCCCGCTTATCCTAATAACCTATGAATAATACAAAAGAAAAAATTATACCGCATTATATTGAACACAGAACGAGGTTAAGAAACAGGTTCCTTTCTCAGGGGATAAGTGGGCTGCAAGAATATGAAATCATAGAGTTATTCCTTACTTTTGTAATACCTCAAAAAGACGTGAAGAAAGCAGCCAAGCAAGCTATTGAGACGTTTGGTAATATTAAGGGTTTCTTTGATGCTGATGAACATGAACTGAGCAAAATACCCTTTTTCAAAGATAAGGCTTTAGCGCTGAGACAGTTTATTAAAGAGATAGCCCTGCTGTATCAGAAGCAGCAAGCAGAACAAATCCCTGTTTCAATTTCCAAAGCAGAATTGATTCAGTACTGCAAGAACAAGCTGGGCTATAAGAAGAATGAAGAGTTCTGGCTAATATCACTTGACAGCAAGCAGGCAATAATAAAAGAAAACCAAATTTCAAAAGGCCTTACAGACAAAACAACCGTTTATCCCAGGCAAGTGTTGGAAACAGCAATGAACAACGGCGCACACTCCATCTTGCTTTTGCATAATCACCCTAATGGAAGCCCGAGACCCTCCGATCAGGATATAACAATTACCAAATCCATTGATATACCTTCGAGAATACTGAATATTTCAATTTATGATCATTTGATAGTTGCCGGTGAAGAATATTTCAGCTTTAGAGAAAACAGGTTACTGTAGTTAATGAAAACACTGCAAAAGAAATTCATAGAAACATTTGGTCTTGGCACAGACGAGGAAAAGCAAAAAGCCGTCTTTGAAACTGACGGCCCTACATTGATTATTGCCGGCCCAGGCACAGGAAAAACCTATACACTTGTTTTGCGGACTTTGTATTTAATACTTACAGAAAAAGCAAAACCTTCTGAAATTGTACTCACATCTTTTACCGAAAAATCTGCTTTTGAATTACGAGACCGCATAGGTTTATTTTCAAAGAAGTTGGGCGAGAGACTGAACCTGCACGAACTCACGACTGGAACAATTCACAGCATATGCGACAAATTTAACAATAAATTTATTAAAGAAACACCCCTAAAAAAGAATTACACCGTTCTGGATGATTTGACCTGTTCACTCTTTATTAATGAACATTTTGCAGAGATTATCGAGCCATTTCACGATGGCGAAAAGTACTTTGGCAGATGGAAAGGAAAATGGGATACAATTGGAAGGGTAAAGAATTTCTTTGATAAAATAACTGAGGAACTGATCGATCCGATGCTACTCATAAAAAGCGATGTGTATTTGGGTATATTCGGCAGGGATTACGGGATAGAGAATACGAAAGGCATCTCACTTACAGAAATGGAATTCGACCTTGCAACTGCAGAGCATAAGCCCCGCCTTATATTTATAACCCATCATCAATCGAATGAAAGACACCCTAAGGAACTGAAACTTATAAAAAAAACTGAAGATGTGGTGGTCAGAAAAAGGTTTTTTGACGCTGCGGAATTGAAGACAGCGGTCTATGCAGCCTTGATTAATCTGTTGGAAGAAAAGGAACTCATTCGAACTGGTCCCTTTGATGCAACAGTTTGCAGGGATGCGACATTTGACGATATTGATCCGGAACGGTTACAGTGGTTTGTTCGAACAGCACAAGAAAAAAGGGGCTTCCCCCTTTCTTCTAAAAAAACAACAGAAGAAATCCTTACCCACTTGAATCTTGCCAAGCCCGGCAGATTTACTAATGCCGCAATTTTGCTCTTCGGAAAACAGCCGCAAAGGTTTTTTGTTACCGCAGAAATACGCTGTGCCATGTTTCACGGCAATGAAGTGAGCAAACCAATACCGTCCTATCAGGTCTACAAGGGTGATGTTTTTCAACAAGTTGTAATGGCTGTTGACTTTGTATTGTCCCGTATCAATTTATCTGTAGGCGACCGAAGTCAGTCGGTAGATGTGCCGGTGGAATACGAAATACCCCGCAAGGCTGTTACAGAAGCCATCGTTAATGCTGTGGCGCATCGCGACTACACCAGCAATGCGTCAGTGCAGGTGATGCTTTTTCGCAACCGTCTTGAAATATGGAACCCAGGTCAGTTGCCTTTTCAACTGCCCATATCCAAACTCAAGCAACCCCATGCCTCTTACCCGGCAAACCCCCTTATAGCGGAACCGATGTACCTGACAGGTTTTATTGAACGTATGGGAACAGGTATCCCAGATATGGTTAATGCATGTCTATCTGCAGGTCTTCGCGAACCCGAACTTATGCAGGAAGAGGCTTTTAGGGTAATCTTATGGAGAAATGGGACAACTACCCCTTATGATACCCCTTATGATACCCCTCATGTGAGCAACTTGGTTAAAAGGCTTATAATGCTTATATCAGGGGAGATGAGCAGACCGGAATTACAGAAAATAGTAGGAATAAATGACATAAGCCACTTCAGGGGAAGCTACATCATTCCGGCTTTGGAACAGGGTTTACTGGAAATGACCCTGCCTGATAAACCAAAAAGCAGGCAGCAGAAATACCGTCTTACCGAAAAGGGGAAAACATTACAGACGAAGTTTAAACAACAAAAAGAGGACAAATAATATGGGCAAGATAGAAATCAAAAAGACAGAACTTGTATGGCGCGGGAAGTACGATGACGAAGGCAAACTGGTACCAGTTGAAAAACCCGGCCCTTATCCGTTTCAAATAGTAGAAAGCATTAACGAACCCAGAATTGAAAAGGACGATGCCGGAGTGCAGGATACTCTCTTTGACTACTGGAAAGGCACAGAAGGCTCTACCTTTGAAGATGGCTGGAAAAACAAGCTCATTTGGGGCGATAATAAATTTGTCATGAGCAGCCTTCTTAAAAAGTTTGCCGGGAAGATAGACCTCATATACATCGACCCGCCTTTTGCAACAGGCACGGATTTTTCCGATGAATGTTGAGATTGGGGAGAGAGAAGAAAATACATAAAGAGCATTCGATTCTGGAAGAAAAGGCTTATAGGGATACGTGGGGGCAGGGCACGGATAGTTTTATTCAAATGATTTGAGACCTTTGCGCGGCAATCTACCCTGAATTATCTTGTAACTATATAATATATATAGTACAATGATAATTATATCACTTCAAGGATACCGCCCAATGTCAGTTAAATTCATTACCACAAGCTTTGCTGATTACATTATCGGACAGAGGAAGTGTTCTGTTACATTTCTTGATAAGTTAAATAAGTTTATAGACTTGAAGCCAAAAGAAAAGACCATAAAACATAAGAAAACAAAAAGTGCAGACGGAAGATATACATATCCTGTCTTTCCTTTTGCTCCAGAGGTGGTATAATTTAAGTGATCCCAGAACGAAGGAGGCATTCTACTGCCCTGTTGAGACAGAAAAGAGATAAAAAGCAGTCGTGAGAATACAAAAAGAAGAGTAGTTGGAATTATACAAAATTTTTTAATTATAAAAATGGAGATATAAATAAAAATGTCAAAGAAGTTATCAAAAAATGAAATAATAGAGCTTTTCAAATCATCAAAAATTCAAAAGGATTGGTCATTTGAGGGGTTTAAACCTTCAGAAACAGGTAAGTGGACACATTCTTACCATCGCTATCCAGCCAAATTTATTCCACAATTAGTGGAAAAACTAATTGACGAATATATCCCCAACAGCGTGGCGCATATTAATGATCCTTTTATGGGCAGTGGAACTACAATTGCGACAGCAATTTCCAGAGGCTTTATGGCAAGTGGTACTGATATAAATGCAATCGCTTATCTTATGGCAAAAGTAAAGTCGACTCCCATTGAACCTAATTATCTTGAAAGTAAGATAAATTTGCTTTTTTCAAGATTGGGTTTTTCTGATGAATTGCAAATATTTGCTTCTAAAGTTATTGAACCTTTAGTTCATAAAAACCATATAGAAAAAATAAATTATTGGTTTAATGAAGACAATAAAATAAAATTAGGCTTAATCTTAAAGGCAATTTACCATGAAGAAGATGAAATTATCCGTGATTTTTTTCTTGTTGCATTTAGCCATATTTTAAAAAAATGTTCAATTTGGTTGCAAGGCAGCACAAAACCTACTCGCGATTTAAAAAAAACCCCTTCCAAACCATTTATCGAATTGAAGAGGCATTTAAACAAAATGAAAGAGGGGAATTATAATTTTTATAAAGTTGTTCCTGAAAAAACAAAGATGGATATTAATAGTTATTTAAAAATTGAATTAGGGGATGCACGAAAACAGCCGCTTCCTGATGATTGTGTAGATTTAGTAATTTCGTCAAGCCCTTATGTAACAAGCTATGAATATGCAGATTTGCATCAATTATCAACGATTTGGCTTGATTATACAGACGATTTGAAGGAGTATAGGAGTAAATTTATAGGTACTGCTTATAAGAACTATAACCACATTGAATTAAAAAGTGAAATAGCTAAAAGCATAGTTTCCCAAATGGAAAAAAAGAGCAAGAAGGTAGCAAAAGAAATCGAAACGTTCTTTTATGATATGCAGCAAGTTTTTAACGAAAGTTTTAGGATTTTAAAACCAAATGGAAGGTGCTGTTATGTAATTGGTAATACAAAATTAAGAAAAATTGATATTCTAAATGCGGAGGCTTTTGCTGAAAGTATTCAATATGCTGGTTTTACAATTGAAAAAATAATCGTTAGAGAAATTCCATTAAAAATATTACCTCAAAAAAGAGATGAAAAAACAGGGAGATTTGCAAGTAATGAAAATGCTAATTCCCAAGCATACCCAATAGAATACATTGTTATTGGAAAAAAGGAGTAAAAAATTATGAAATTTGAAGATTTGAAAAATTTGTATTTGAACAAGAAAAAAAAATTTGGAGCAAATACATATAAACATGTTTCACAATTACTTGCGGAAGCTAAAGAGATTCATAAACAAAATTGGCTAAAAAAGCCTACAAAAAAAGGCGACCATGAACAAAGTTGGAGAGCATTTAAAGGGAAAAGCCTGGAAAAACTCGTACAGTTTATCATTACTAAAGAAGTAGAAGAATTAGGATTGCAGGTAATTAATGGAAATAAGCTTGAAATGACTAAGAACCTGCCTAAAGAATTAAGCAAAGTAAAAAGAAATTTGGCCGTTAATTTTGGTGAATTTGGGTTACATTTACCCGATATAGATATTGTTATTTATAATCCAGAAACATATGATATACTTTCAGTTATTTCAAGCAAAGTTACTTTGCGGGAAAGAATTGCTCAAACTGGTTATTGGAAACTCAAGTTATTACAAGACAGTGTTACAAAACATATTCGGGTTTACTTTATAACGCCCGATGAAGATGGAACTTTGACTCAGAAAAAACCTGCAAAGAAAGGCAGAGCAATAGTAGAAACTGATACTGACGGAGCATACGTAATGACTGAGGCACAGATAGAAGAAAGTAATAGAGTTAAAATGTTTGAAAAATTCATCGAAGACATAAAACAATTATTGAGTAGTTATGGAAAAAGAAAATAAAAACATTCCAAAATTTGAAACAACTACATTATGGGATTTTCCAACACAGAACTATGGAAATAAGCCTCACGGGGACAATAAATATTCTGGTGTAACTCCCGCTTTTGTTATTTGGAATCTTTTACAACGTTATACAAAGAAAAACGATTTAGTAATTGACCCAATGTGTGGAAGTGGAACTACAATAGATGTTTGCAAAGAAGAAGGAAGAAGGGTTTTGGGATTTGATATTGTACCTTATAGAGAAGATATAAAACAGGCAGACGCAAGGGCACTACCCTTAGATGCTGAAATAGCCGATTTTGTTTTCATTGATTCGCCTTATTCTGATAACATAAAATATAATGAACATCCAGAGAATATTGGCAACATTTCTTGTGAAGACCCTATTTTTTTTGAAGAATTGGAAAAAGTTGCAAAAGAAATTTACAGAATATTAAAACCTCATAAATATGTAGCATGGCTTATTGGAGACCAAGCAAAAAGGGGCAATTTTACACCCGTAGGCTATATTTTATATGGTATTTTAATCAAACATTTTAAACCGATTGACTGGATTTGTATTACTAGACATAACCAGACTTCCAATACAAGTGTTTGGCATTATCGTGCACAAAAATATAATTTTTTTTTAAGAGGTTTCAAACATTTACTTATTATGCAAAAAATAACAAAAAAATAGTTTTTTATATCAGCAGTAAGTTAATGTAAATAAATAGCTAAAGTTTTGTCCATTTAATAAAAAACTTGACACTATATAACACAACTTAATTGAATAAAAATATTATTGTGACAATTCCAACCCAAGGAAAACAAACATGAAGAAAACTTCGGCAATTATTATAATCTGCACAATAGTCTGTCTTGTTTTTGTATCGACTGGCTTTGCCCAGGATAAATTATCCAAAAAACCTTTGGAAACATCACCCAAAATAAAAATGAGGGTTAGAGCAAAAGGCGATTTCGTCGGAAAGGTCGTCGGTATCGACACATCAAACAAAACAATTTCGGTCAAGAATAAGGGGATACTGGTCACATTCGATATAGCCAGCCCAAGATTGATAGGTTACAAAGGTCTTGACCAGATAAAAACAGGTGACTCAATTTCGGTGGGGTACACGGGAGACGGGATTATTATATCAAGATTCACAGGAAAGATACCGGTAATGCCGACTGGACCAGCTCAGACCAAAAAAACCACCTCTGTTTCAAAAAAGGGAAGTTTTACCCGTATAAAGGAAAGGTCTAACAGTACAGCTTTCAATGATGTCGATCACAACGAGGACGGCAAGATCAGCCCAGCAGAATTAAGCTCTATCATTCACGGTCTAACGATGGAGCAATTCAGAAAATACGACAAGAACGGTGATGGCAGTCTTGACAGGAAAGAGTACGGCGCCATCAGATAAATAGAATTCAAGGCGTATTTCCTTCAAAGAAATGTGCTGGTTTTTATCTTTTTTTAAACCGTTTCGCTTGACATTGGAAATGGAACCGTTATTGCGTTCGTTGGGCAATGGGCCGCGCAAAAACCACATTCTTCACATAATTCAGCATCTATAAACGCCTTTTCTTCTCGCATTTCAATTGCTTGGGGTGGGCATATCTCAATACACCCTCCACAACCAGTGCATCTTATTTCATCAATTATTGGAATCATCAGATAACCATCCCCAGACGATAACCGTCATGTATAGCGTTGTTAAGCCTTCTCGGTTTTTTGGCATCACCGATTATATGAATATCTGGTGCACTTCTTTCATACAATCTTTTTAAATTCAGCGGAGCCTCGTATTCCGCTGTAATAATTCCGTCAATCTCAATTTGCCGTTCACCCTTAGGTGTTGCGACAAAAAGCACCATATCTTTTATGTCTTTTATCGTCGCACCGGTCAGTATGATAGCTTTTTTATCCCTTAAAAGTTTCGTATAGCGCCACAGATAAAAAGGATTTACATCTCTTCCGAGTTTACTGCTACCTTCTATTACCGTAATACTGTAATCGCCATTACGTATCAAAAATACTGCAATCCCAAGACCTATGCCACCCCCTCCAATTATTGCAAGCCTACTCGGCAGGGCATCAGGGGATTGCATACACACTTTGGGGGTAAAGATTGGTCCGCTAAAACCAATAGGAGGTGCTGCAACAGATGCGCCAGCAGCGATCACAAGCACATCTGCATTCATTTTATTCACCATTTCTGGGCTGCATTCCACACCATAGTTCAATTCAACACCGTCATTTTTGCATTCAACTTGAAGTGTATTAACAACCCTCATTAATTCTTCAGAACCATCGTCAACCCGTGATGCAAGCAAAACGCTCCCGCCAGGCACTTCATCTTTCTCAAACAACTTCACATTATGGCCCCTTTTTGCTGCTACAGAGGCACACTGAAGTCCTGCTGGGCCGGCACCTATAATTACAACGTTTTTCTTCTTTTCCACCATCGAAAACCCGTAATAACCCCAGCTTGCATCCTTTTCGTGTCCAACTGTAGGCCTTACAGAGCACATGATAGGCTGATGATAATAAAGGCGTGAAAAGCAGAGATTACATGCAATACAGGGGATTATCTCATCTTCACGTCCTTCCTGAATTTTAACTGGCATCTGTGGGTCGGCAATCATAGGCCTGCACATCTCCCAAAAATCTATAGTCCCATCTGCTATTGCCTTCTCAGGTATGGACGGTAAAAATTGCCTGAATGCCATCGTTACCGGCACCTTAACGTGCTTTCTGATCTCTCGGGACACGTAAAGCCAATGCCCCATCGGCACATCCCTTGTAATCACTGGAATTGAAGATTCATGCCAACCTATTGTAACGCTTAGGTAATCAGCGCCTGCTTCCTCTGCAATCCTGAAGCTCTCAATGCTCTCCTCGATGGTATTGCCTCCCCTATCGTCGAGTAGCTCCAAACCACAGAGACGGATACCAACAGGGATCTTATCGCCAACTTCTGCCTTAACCCCCTGAATAACCTCCACCATAAGCCTGCAACGTTCCCTAATGCCACCTCCGTACTCGTCTTTTCTCTTATTCGTGTAGCTCGAAATAAACGTTGATATGAGATATCCAACAATACCAGACAGTTCGATCATATCGAAACCAGCTTTAACTGCGCGCCTTGCCGCCATTATATGGTCTTTTACAGTCTTTTTTATTTCAAGGGTAGTGATCTCTCTCGGTGGCTTGAAATATGAAAGCTTCTGGGGCACAACAGATGACATAAGGCAATAATCAAGGTCAACCCCGCCCTCTCTGCCGCAATGGAGTATCTGTAGACACGAAAGCGCATCGTTCTGTCTAATAACATCGGCAATC
>Ga0209719_1000125_pt1 | contig 111481 bp, 115 predicted proteins | sample AD_JPNAS2_MetaG_FD_184421 | JGI IMG/M metagenome (GOLD analysis project Ga0209719, IMG submission 184421) | Active sludge microbial communities of municipal wastewater-treating anaerobic digesters from Japan - AD_JPNAS2_MetaG (SPAdes) (version 2) | ecosystem: Engineered > Bioreactor >...
GCCGTGTCAGCCTGTGGAGAGGCAGTGCATCAAGACTTCTCAAGGAAGCAGGAACCAGCCTGGGCGGTTGCATAATGTTCGGCAACTATCCAGGAATCGCCGTCCTTCAGGGCGGGGAGGATGTCAACTTGATAGCTTCTGCCGGAACCATTGCATCTTTGTAAGGCCGTTTCGATGTCATGGCATCGAAAACGTCGGCGATTTTTATGACACGCGCAAGCGGATGAATATCGTCACCCGCAACACCTATGGGATAACCGCCCCCTTTAAAATCCTCATGGTGATGTAGTACCGCTTTTTTAACAAACGTTGGAATACCCGTGTCAAGCAGCAACGCCAAACTTCCGAACGGATGTCGCTTGACGATTTCCCACTCTACCTCATTAAGCGGCCCGTTTTTGTTCAATATTTCTGTAGGAACAAACACCTTGCCAATGTCGTGCAGTATCGCAGCCACACCACACTGTTCAAGGAGCTTTTTCTTTTCATGTTCGGTAAAATGAACATAATCAGGCTCAATCTGCTCAAGAATATCGGAATTCTCTTTAAGAAACAGGACAGTAAGCCACATAACCTTAGTTGCATGCTCGTATGTCTTGTAATCATGGCCTATTATTTTTGAAAGTGCTTCAAGCGATTTTGTCTCAGCAATAAAAAAAAGGGCATTTTCGACGACCGTTTTTACCCTGTCAGCGACACCTTGTGGTAATGTGCCAATGCTTTGTGTTTTTGCAAATGTCTGACCGATAACCTTGTTTGTTACCCTACTGAATATTTCTGCCTTTTGCTGATTGGACGGTTCCTCTTTTTTAAGAATATCGCCAAGATAAGTTTCGAGATACTGATCATACTTGAAACCGTCTTCAACATCAATGTAGACCTCATTAGGTCCATCGGCAAGTTTTTTCAACTGCTCAACGGTAACCGTATTGCCTTCGCGTGCCCACAGTATATAGCGGTTGTTTGAACGGATAAATATCCGAAAATCCGGCATGCTGCCAGGCAGAATTGCGCCAGGAGGAATTGCTGTAAAACTTCTGCCTATGTCACAACCATATTGCATACAAATAAACAAGTAAAAAGTAATATGTGCGCCAGTTAAGGATTAGGCCTGATTGCCCCTGCCTTTACAAGAATGCTATAAATGCTGTTTGCATACCGTATTCGAACGTTCTTTTTAGAAGAATTGTAACATCCAACTGCATCCCATGTATTGCCATAGCGGGATATACACTGCGCCAGGATCCATGCACCCGTTTTAACGTTGAAGCATGCGTCACCTAACATCAACCATCGGTCATGCCCAAGCTTATCGTACCAGGACGAGTTGATTTGCATCAGACCGAAATCAAAAGAACCATTGCTGTTGTAATTGATGGCATGAGGCTTAAATCCGCTTTCATTTTTGGCGATTGCCCACAACAGTTGTGGCGATATGCCATACTCTGCTCCAGCTTCTTCAAAACAAAACGAAAGCAACAGGGAAGGAAACAAAAAAATAGATATTGTTATCAATACAATAATAATTTTCAACGTTATCTCCTTATCAACATTATAAGTACAAACAATACAACTGCCGACAATGTAACAACATACTCCACCTGCGATCCCACATGGAACAGCCTGCACCCTATACGGTGTTTAGGATTTAAAGATGGCACTTTTCCGCAGAAATAATCCTGAAAAATGTGCATTGAGCAGCCAAAAAGAAAGAAACTGGCACAATACATCATTACGGTAGGAGTATGGTGCATCAAGGCAATCACAAAATTCTTGGTGTTTATGGCGGATATACCCCTCGCTTTTGCAGCAATGAGCAATATTATGGCAAAAGACAGATACGGAACAAACCAGTGTGTCAGGCCGCGATGGTATTTACGCCAGTTAGGTGTATTGTCGGGCATACCTTCTAATACATCAGGAATTACACTGCCCGCCATAGAAGCTATCGTAGCAAATACGTCGCCCGTAAGAGTATATATTGTTGCTCCCGTAATTATCTTATGACTGACCCACTTCATAAAAATATATTACTTTTTTTACAAATGTCTGAAAAACTTGTGTGCACTGACGTTCCTGTGTAAAATGCCGCTTGAAGTAATACAATTTAAAACACCTAAACAGGAGGTACGAGAATTGAAGGGAAAAATAATCATAACAATGGCATGTATTCTGGTTGTTGCCTTTATCGGTGCGGGTTGTTCATCTACAGCAACCATGCTTCAGAACGCATCTCTTAAAACAAGGGTTGTCATGACGGAGCCTATATTTCTTGATAACAGCAAAACGCCAAAGACGGTATACATCCAGGTCAACAACACATCAGACCTTAAAGGCGTTATGCTCGCACCCGTTCTCCGCGACAGGATGATTAAAAAGGGCATGACACTGGTTGAGAAACCAGATGATGCAACGTGGATCATAAATGCAAACATCACATCGTTTGTCTACCATGACCCTGCCGCCAGCATGGGAAAGGAAATGTCCTTGGCGGGTACGGTAACTGCGGGCGTGGCGGGAGCAGCCTTGGCGGGCAACAATGCTGCCGTTATTCCTGCTGCTATAGCGGGGGCAATAGTAGGCAACGTTGGCGGCGCTCTACTCGGCAATCTTATATCTATAGACGCTGTGGCGGGCAAGGTTGATTTGCAGATAAAGGAAAAAACCGATAAACCCGTGAAAAGCGTTATCCGCTCAGACGCAAAGCAAGGAACAAGCACATCTGTTGTAACTACTCAGGAGATAGAAGTTGATAGAATGACCTACCGCACCAATTTTACTGTGGAGGCAAGACGAACTAATATGAATCTCGAAGAGGCGGTAGCGGAGGTAACCAACAAGCTTGCCGACCAGATTAGCGGGGTATTTTAAGGATGCGTGCGGACCCCGAGGTATCATCAAAAACCGGGGGGTTCGCGGAATTGCAATACCCTGAATACAAAGGGAATATTGTATGACCTCTTTCTCCCTATGCCCCGAAGCCCGTTCGACGAACAAAGGTTCGCGGACAGGGCAGAATAACTCAAACGATATTAAGGGCATAGGGAGAGACTGTACAATAATTTTAAAAACCAGATATGGGATGAAAGATTGACAATAATATGGTAATGCACAGCACCCCTCGTACAATAATTTTAAAAACCAGATATGGGATGAAAGTTCAGCATCGCGCAAGGCCATGGCAAAGGTTTGCAGTACAATAATTTTAAAAACCAGAAGTGGGATGAAAGGACAAGGCAAAAAAGGGGAGTGGTTACAATTCAGTATGGAGTAGACCAAATGTGCCATTTCGCAGCGCATCTATAATCTTTTTTCTCCGCCGTGCCTCTTTGCCTCGTTGGTGTTTTTCTTCAAGCACAGCAACCCGTGCTGCCTCATTTTCCCAACGTTTTCGATATGTCCCGTACCGGTATAGATTGTGGCCTTTTATAAATGTTTTGCGACCGTCCGGCAACAAAATCGTAAACGTGTGCTGTTACTTGTCGTTACCATAGGAATTCGCAATTATTGTTCCCGTTATTATTTCGTACCCTGAAATTTTGGTTTTTTTGTATGAACCCGTAAATATTGCTCGCGTAAACCGCACATCATCCCCGGTAACGCAATCCCCTGTGCAAACTATGCAATATTCACTGTCGCCGTTATATGTGGAGGCTATTCATGTTCCAAAATTAAATCTTCCCTATTCATAGGGGAGAGAACGTCACTTCGAAATAAAGTAATACCTATATAGAAAGTAATTTCGTTAGGGCAATCTGCCCGAACCACACCCCCATTCCGGGGGAAATATCACAAAAAAAATCAAAATTAGCGGTTCGTAAGAAAACCGTGGGAGAAAATCAAGAGGGGCGTTTTGCTTCCCCCCTTCTCCCCATAAACGCAAAACGCGGCAAAACCAATCACATTTATTAATCAAATAAAAAAATAAACTAATATTACAGGAGGTATTATGCCTATTCGACAAATCAGCGGCGATTTCAGTCAAGTCAGAGGTCGCGGGCGCAACGGCTACTTTAACGTCAGCAAGATATTTGCAGGAGATACAAATGGAGAGGGGTGCTGTCATATAGAAAGCAAAAGAGGGAACAGAACACCGCCGATTATACTCTATGGGAACAAAGAAAAACTTATAACGATGTTTGAGCAAATTATCGACGAACTCAAAAAAGGGGGTATTCATGCTCAGAGTAATTGAAAAATTGCTTAATCGTTTCCGCAGAGGAGGGAGTAGTGGCGGGTATTGCATCCCTTATCTGCAGCGCCTTTACAGGGCAGGGTTATAAAAAAGGAGGCATAAATGACGGGTTCAATATTGTCATTCAAAGACAGAGGCCATTGGGGTGACAGCAAATACCGGGGCAACACCTCGGGTTACGTCGTAAAAACACTTCTCGATCTGTTCAAGCCGTCTTTATTTGTAGATCCGTCAGAAGGCAGCGGAACATCAAGAGATGTGGCGAAAGAGGCGGGCATAAACTACGTCGGTCTCGATCTTAGGACGGGGTTCAACATCTTGAAAGATAGGCTGTTGGACAGATTACCAAAGACAGCAGATTTTGTGTTTTACCACCCTGCCTATTACAACATTATAAAATATAGCGGTGAGGTGTGGGGTAGTAAACCACATCCCGATGATCTCTCTCGGTGCAGTTCCCCGGAAGACTTCATCGAAAAACTGCAAGTGGCTCTTTATAACATCTATGAAGCCATAGCGCATAATGGCAGATATTCAGTCTTGATCGGTGATGTCAGACAAGATGGGCAGTATTGGTCAATACAGGCCGATATAATCCAAATGGCTCCAGGCAAATTAGATGGAGTAATGATTAAAGAGCAACACAACACCGCTTCGGCGGCAAAAAAATACAACGGCAATTTTGTTCCTATCCTTCACGAATATCTGCTCAATTTCAAGAAGGATAAACTTGTTGTCGGCATACTCGACTGTGCTGTACAGGCAACAAAAAAGGCAACAGTTCTTAACAAAGCAACATGGAAGGCCATAGTAGAAACAGCGTTAAGGGCGCTTGGGGAAAAGGCATCGTTAAGTGAAATCTATGGTTATGTATCGGAAACGGCACAGACTAAAACGCTCGAAAACAAGTATTGGCGGGAAAAAATAAGACAAGTGCTACAACTGTACCACTCCCCGGTAGAAAGGGGGGTATGGCAACTGCAGGCGGCATGAAGGAGGAGATATGAATATAAAGAAAATAATAAACCAGATCGAGGAAATCAACGATTATAACGAGTTAAAAGTAATAAAAGCGGCGGTAGAAACAAGAATAAACCTCTTTTACTCTTACAGCGACGAACAAAATCCGAAAGAAACATTCGGTATAGGCGACAAGGTTACATGGTATTCCGAGAAACTGCACCGGCAAATAGTCGGGACAGTTGTAAAAACCTATGCAACAGCGGTACTTGTCTCCGAAAGAGAGGCAAATGCTTGCCACCTGATCAGTACATCGCTGTGCAAGCTGTGCAAAAGGTTGCAACAGCAGGAAAGGCTTGTCGCCTAACAAAAACAGACATAACAAAGGAGACATCATGATCGAGGTAACGTATTACAGCACATACGCAGTATCAGACGACTGCGTTGGCAAAATAACGGTTAAGGGTACTACACTCAAAGAACTGTTTGGAAAGGAGGGTGTAAGATGACCTCATTAACAGCACATTTCGGTAACGTCATTGATACCTATACTCGTGCTCAGGCAATAGAAGACGGGGTACTGATAGACGTAACCGACGTGGCAAAAAAAGCGGGGATTAAATACCCCGTGGCTTTAACAAATGCCGTATGGTTCACATACATAGTACCAGATGACCGCAGCAGAGTACAAGGACAGTCAGAAAACGGCAGACTGTGGGATACGCTCTGGATGTTCAGCATGGCAGCACGCCGAACAGAAGGAGCAATTATGTACTACAAGCTACACTTCATAACAAAGGAAAAACTGAAAAGACTGGTAACACTAAAGGCGATGGTTCTTCCTGGCGACAACATGGAACCGGTAATAACCATAATGCTACCCGACGAAGATTAATTTTCAAAGGACTCTCCGCAATGGAGGGTCCTTTTTTTGTTGTAATAGAAAATAATCTAATGGCTGTAAAAAAATAAAGTAATATATAAGCAGAAGTAATTTCTTTAGGGTAACTGCCCGAATCAGACCGCATTGGTCAGCCATAAATAAGTTGCAACAATAAAGGCTGCCTGCGGTTTTTTTTGTGTCAAAAATAACATAAAAAAGGAGGATGTTTATGGTCGCAGCAAATAGCAAGGAATTAAGAAAACTTGCGGACATGCTCGGCTTGAAAAAACATGAAGCTAAAAAGGCTTCATTGTTGAATCACAAAGGGAAACCCAATATCGAGAAACGGGTCACTCTTTAACAAATAAAAACTAAACTAAAAAAGGAGGCCATATATGGCATCAGTAAACAAAGTAACATTGATAGGAAGGCTCGGAAGGGATCCGGAAATGAGATACACGACAGATGGTACGCCTGTCGCAACATTTTCTCTTGCAACGTCTGAGACGTGGAAGGACAAGAACGGCGAAAAACAGGAGAAGACTGAGTGGCATAACATCGTAGTTTGGAGAAGGCTTGGGGAAATCGCAGGCGAATACCTCAAAAAAGGTAGGGAAGTGTATCTCGAAGGGAAAATCCAGTCCCGCGAATACACAGACAAAGAAGGAGTAAAACGCCGTGCATATGAGATCGTAGCAACCGAAATGAAAATGCTTGGCGGAAACGGTAACGGACAGGCTCAAAACGGGAATGCTGCAGTAGCTTCCCCAAAAACAGCAAATAGAAAACCCGCAATGGATGACGATTTCATTCCCGAAATCGAAGACGATGATATTCCATTGTAAATAGCAAATAAATAAGGAGGCGTTGTCATGGAAACAACCGATTACAACCTATTTGTGAGAAACTCGGAATCAACAATGCAGGGGTGGGATAGCAACAAGATAGTTGCAGCCCTGCTCCGTGAAACAGGCATTGCCCGAGAAATGGCAGAATCTATCTCGAAAGAGGTGGAGACCATAATAAAAAGCGCTGGAGTGCGCGTGACAACGCCCCTTGTAAGGGAACTTGTCAACGCAAAGCTCGTTGAGCGCGGCATGAAAGACATCAGGGACAAGCACACGCGGCTCGGCATGCCGATTTACGATGTGGATGCATTGCTGCTTTATCCTAACAGGGAAAATGCGAATGTACCACATAACCCGGAGGCAACGAACCTTACGCTTGCAGAAGCCATTAAAAAGGAATATGCCCTGATAAACATATTTTCCCAGGATGTCGCAGATGCTCATATGAGCGGGGACATCCATTTGCACGATCTCGGTTTTGTGGACAGGCCTTACTGCAGCGGTCAATCGCTTGAATATATTAAAAAATTTGGCCTCAACCTGCCGCATGCGCTGTCTATGGCAAAACCCGCAAAACACCCGGAGGTGCTGCTTGCACACATGATGAAGTTTGCGGCATCCCTGCAGGGACATTTTGCAGGCGCTATTGGATGGGATGCGGTAAACATATTCTTTGCCCCTTATCTCGAAGACATGAGCGACAAAGAGGTAAAACAGCTTGCCCAGATGCTTATATTTGAATTTTCACAGCAGGCAGTGGCAAGGGGTGGGCAGGCAATTTTTTCTGACATTAATCTTTATTGGGAGATACCGGATCACTTTGCCGATACACCCGCCATTGGGCCGGGCGGCGAATACACCGGGAAAAAATACAGCGACTACGAAAAAGAGGCGCAGAGGTTTGTATGGCAGTTGTTTGAAGTATACAAAGAAGGAGACGGTTCTGGAAGACCGTTCTTCTTCCCGAAACCTCTTGTGCATATCACTGAAAAATTTTTCAGAACGGAAGGCCACAAGGAATTTTTGAACTTTATCTGTGATGTAGCCTCCGACAAGGGCAACACATACTTTGTGTTTGACAGGGGAGAGACTGCAAAAATATCTGAATGCTGCCGCTTGAGCTTTAAGCTTGAGGAACACGACCTGTTGGACGCAAAACAGCCGTGGAAAATGCGTTACTGTGCATTGCAGAACATCACCATAAATTTGCCGAGGATAGCCTACATTGCAAATGGCGATGATGCGCAGTTATTAGCGCAGCTATCAGAGAGAATGGAACTCGCAGGCAAAGCGCATCTGCAAAAAAGAAACTTTATAAAAAACATTCTTGCCCTCGGAGAGAATGGGCCACTTGCCCTTCTCACAATGGACAGGGATGGTTCGCCGTATCTTAGGCTTGAGCATGCATCGCACCTTATAGGCATGGTCGGACTAAACGAGATGGTTCAGGCGCATACGGGCGCAGAAATGCACGAATCAAGGAAAGCTCTGAAATTCGGTCTGAGGGTTATCGCCCACATGAAAATGATTACCGATAAGATCAGGGAGAAACATGGCATAAAGGTTGTCCTTGAACAGACACCAGCAGAAAGCACAAGCTATCGCTTTGCAAGGCTTGACGTGGCAAACTATAAAGAAATTGCCGAAAGATATGTCAAGGGAAACAAGGGAACAGGCGAGGTATATTACACAAACTCAACCCACATGAATGTATCTCTCGATATAAACCCAATAGAAAGGGTTATGCAAGAGGGTATGTTCCATCCCTTAATAGAAGCCGGGTCTATCACACACGTTTGGCTCGGAGAGGCACAGCCAACAAAAGAGGCAATAGCGGATTTTGTTATAAAAACATTCCGCAACACGACAAATGATCAGATAGCATTTTCGCCTGAATTTACAACCTGTAACGTTTGCAACAGAACCACAAGGGGGCTCACCGATACTTGTAAATACTGCGGCTCCGAGGATGTTGACGGCATTACAAGAATTACGGGTTATTTTACAAAGGTTTCAAGCTGGAACAAAGGCAAGCTTGGCGAATTAAAAGACAGGCATAAAAACCAGTTTTTTTCACAGTCAAAGGCTGCCTAAATAATAACGACAAACCCGATGTCCGCCCAAAAAGCGGCGTCGGGTTTTTTTAAGGAGGAAAGATGGTGATAAAGGTAATAACAAAAAAGGACTGCCCGAAATGCCCATTAGCAAAAGAGCTTGGCAACAAATTGAAGGCAGACAACGCAACAGTAGAGTTTTTTGATACTGAAACGGCGGAAGGCCTCGCCGAAGCAGCATTCCACAATGTAATGTCTCTGCCCGCCGTAATAGTCGAAAACGACGAGGGCAACGTTACTGCTAAGTGGAGCGGCAACGTACCAAAAAAAGAAGAAGTATTGCGGGAGTTGTCCCGTGTCTGAACTCCGCATTAAAGGAATGCTCGGAACCAGTTTTATAGACTGGTCAAAAGGCATATCGTCCGTAATATTTTTGGGAGGGTGCAACTTTCGTTGCCCTTTCTGCCATAACAGGGAACTTGTCATAAACAAACCTGATGGTTGTATGGAACAGGAATGGGTACTGAATCACCTGAACAAATACAAAAAATGGGTAGAGCGTGTAACGATAAGCGGGGGCGAACCAACTGTCTGTAGAGGTCTCGGCGAATTATTAGGCACAATAAAAAAAATAGGGCTCTCAATTAAGCTCGACACAAACGGGTCAAAACCTGACACGCTGAAAGAACTTATAAGTAAAGGTCTTTTGGATTTTGTGGCAATGGATATTAAAGGCCCCCTCAACAATTACGGCAAATACTGCGGTGTAGAGGTCGATAAAGATTATATAGAGGACAGCCTCAATACAATAATTAATTGTGGAATAGGCTATGAGTTCAGAACAACTTATGTACCAGGTCTGCACAGCGAAAATGACCTTTATGAAGTAGCGGAATATTTGCGGAAAAAAGGCGTAAAAAACTACAAGATTCAGTGGTTTCAGCCAAAAAATACGCTCGAACCGTCTTACATGGATATAAAGCCAGTATCGAAACAGACTGCAGAACACATAAAAAAATCGGTAGGTTTAATTTTCAAAGACTGACCGCTTAAAAGCACTAAAGACCTGGGGTGATCCCCGGGTCTTTTTTTTTAAAGTAATACCTATATAGAAAGTAATTTCTTTTAGGGCGTTCTGCCCGAATCACACCCCTGTAAGGGGAAATATTAAAAAAATAATAATGACCGTTGTTGCAAAAAGGACACTAATGTTCTGCACAACTGCGTCATGAAGGAGGAACATGGATAATCTGGAAAAAATGTTCAATAAACTGTCGTCCGTATCGGCCGTGGATAACACGGTTGATAACAATGACTGCGCAACTGATTTTACGCTTGTTGGAGAAAGCGCATGGATTACGGTGAATAACCTGTCGGTGCATATCAAGAAAGAACACGAGGGAGTAGTAGTTGATATTTACGGACGCGGAAGCGAATGCGATGACCCCATAGCATCGACATATGCCTTTTACAATGAGGCAGAGGAGGTTGCAAATGGGTAAAGTTTATATCAACTACCTAAAAAAAGGTTGCATTGCTGCAGATGCGCCTGACAACTTTGTCAGCATGACGGATGAAGAAAAAATGAAATGGGCGTTTGAGGTGCTGGAAAACTCAAGTGACCGTGAACTCATCAATGGTCTGGCAGACTATAATAACCCCAAAAAGTACGGGTTCTTTGACGAAACGCCGGAACCGCTTGCCATAGAAGAAGATGACACGGAAACATACATCACTACAAATGTATGGGAATCTTATTTTCAGCCTGTGGAGATACAAAAAAATGGGGGATTGCCGATGGTCGCAGAAAATATAGTAGCAGATAACATCATCAATGAGCTGTCGGCACATATGACAGGGTTGAGCGTCGAGGAATATGATGCATTGCAGAACAAAATGCTAAACAAGCTCGATGTAATAGAACATACAGTAAAAAAGGCAAAGGTTGTAAACCTCGATGACTACAAAAAATATCTCGGACTGAAACAACATTTGTCGTCATTGTATTGCTACACGTTCAATACAAGAAACGAGGTATTTGATAGGGTGTCGGCTATTGAGGGTGAAATGGGAGCCAAGCTGTACAGCTTTGCAAAAAACTATGGAAAGGCGTCCCCGGCCATACGGCCAGTTATAAAATACGCACTCTCAAACTCCTACTACTCACGTGAGAACGTAGAGAAAATGGTAAGGGAACTGCAAAACGCCGGACACCTGTGGAAGATTGATGAAGATGGCAATAATGTATCGCATTATGTGACCGGGCTCCACCTTGCGGTTGGAGATAACGTGTTTAATATAAACCGCAGAACCGGAAGACAATACCGCCAATATGTAAAAACATGTGCTTTGCAGGCATTCCGACTGCCCTACCGATGGAGCACCACTATAAGGGCCCTCGAAAAAGAAGGCATGGAAGTGCCGGAACTCAACGAAAACTTGTGGTGCATAACCGGTTTAGCAAATATGAAAGGTTGTGCCAAAATATCGTTATCGCAAGCCGACAGAGCACACATAATAAATAACTACATAAAATAAGGAGGCAATATGACAAACAGAAACACAGCCGTTGCCCAGCAAAAAACAGTGAAAAAGGCAATGGCATTCATAACCGAATGTGACATGGGTAGCATTAAAATATTCAACAGTAGCATGTCACTGTTCTACGAGAACGGCGTTGTTGGCGATGGCACAAACATCGTCAACATCTACAAAAGAACAAGCGTAGATGTCCCCGGAAACTTTGTGGGACACTTTACGGTAAAGAGCAACGACACATATCTGAGCAGTTATGACTGTATTGACAAACCCCTTTACAAGTTTGGCAAGGGATGGTGGTTTGTGTATCGCGAAAGCGAAAAACCTATATTCCATATTGTCAGAACAGAAAATGACATTGACTAATAAGGAGAAGAAAAGTATGGTCAAAATAGAAAATTTGCAGGAACTTGAAGAATGGGCAAAAGAGGTAAACATGGGCGTAACAACCAAGCGTAAATGTGACCTGCAGGATGTAATAGGCCGCAGCAGCATGGAAACGCTCAAAAAACTGTTCATTGCTGCCAACGGCTCAAGAGACCTGATACTCTGTTCGCTCTACAACACTATGTCGTATCAAGTAGTGGAAGAAATGCTGCATCACCTTGCAAACCACAGGGCGCAGGAAATAATCGAGAAAGAGGAAAACAGGCTAAACAACGAGTGGAATGAAAAATACGCATTGCTCAACAAGGAAGGAAATAAAATAAATGAAAGCCGGAAAACCATATTTAAAAAAATCCGGCAGCAGCGCGAAAGGCTGTTACAGTTGGAGTCCAAGAACAATAACCTTAAAAACAGAATTAAGCAACTGGAAAAAGAAAAATGGCAGATGACCGAAAACATATGCAAGTTGTCTGAAAACTCGGCCAAGTACGAGGCCATAAAAAATCTGTTGCAATAGGGGGTAACAAGTGAACACAAAAGGAAAATGGGAGATCAAGCCTATTATAAACAAAGAGCATATAGTCGAGTCCTATGAGGTATGCGTAGGCCAAGAAACTATCGCAACGGTGGCAAATTGGGTGAACGCATCTGAGGAGTCAAAGGCAAATGCAGTTCTGATCGGAAACGCACCGGAAATGCGCGATGTTCTTGCAAGCATTCTCAATTATTTCGACAGAGGGAAACCGGAAAAAGTGATGAAAATACCTTGGTCGTTGCTCGAAAAGGCAAAAGAACTTACACAGTTAGGTGGTGCGTAATGCCGTACATAACAGATCTTGGCATCGATGTAACTAAATACGACGGGAAGATCAACATACTTCGATATGGGGTGTGGGATTACGATAGCGATAAAGGGAGGGACAAGGTTTTAGAATGTTCCAATAACCTTGAATACCTCAAGACAAAATACAACACTAACAAAATTATAAGAATCAGATAGGAGGCAAAATGCCGAACTGGTGTTACAACCATATTGCAGTAAAAGGGTCACAAAAAAGGCTCAAGGAATTTGAGGCGGCAGCAATGGGAGAAAATGGGTTATTTGATTTTAACTCCTTTGTGCCGTATCCAGAACATTACACGCGGCTTGACCAGGTAGCGGCAAACCTTGTGCAGTTGTACAGAAGGAACGTGATAGGATGGGAAGATGACCCCAACGATGGCTACAATGCAGGCGGTTACAACTGGTGCGTCCTAAACTGGGGCACCAAATGGAATGCATGCGAAGTGAGTCTGGATAAAACGAAAGACCGGCTTTATTACAGCTTTGATACGGCATGGGGACCACCGATACAAGTAATTAAAGCCATTGGCAAAAGGTTTCCGCATTTAACCGTAGAGCTTTACTATCATGAATGCGGTGAATCATTCTCGGGCAACGTGCTCATAGAAAAAGGGAAAATACGCGAGCAGTTCAGGCCATATTGCGACTGCGACTTTTGTTCACAACTATGGGACGAATTTTCCGATACGATGGAGGAAATCTATGAAAAAACGCAAAATAGCAGTGCCAAGACTGCCGATGGAAGCAGTTTTAAAGCTGCGGAAGCACAAAACCTTGGGATGTAAGAAAAAACAGATGTCAAGGGAAAGCTGCAGACAGTACAGGAGAGACAGATATGAGTATCAGGAAAGCGCTTAAAGAAACACCCCCTAAAGCACGCTTTTGGGAGAACATAAACGGTAGTTGGGTAAAGCTTACGCTTGCACCTGGCCAAACAATCCAACATCATCGGTTTGCAATAACTGACGAGGGCTGGAGAACAACAGAAAGAATCTACGAATACAACGGAGAAAATTGCATTGTCTCTGCATGTATGGTGAGAGACGGGAGAGACTGCGATGGCCGCCTCAAATATGTCTGGGAAGGATATTTCGACCTGTTGAAAGGGGAAAGAGAACCCTGCTTTATAGGTTGGGACCGCAAAGGCAAAGAAGTATACAGTACCGACATGAAAAGACCGGTGTGGATCCAAAGCCATGAGCGGCAGCGGGACTTCACCGCAGAGGCAGCCGGGTATTAAAAAAGAAATGAAAGGAGGCGATTATCGCCTCCTTTTTTTATTATTAAAGTAATACCTATATAGAAAGTAATTTCATTTAGGGCAATCTGCCCGAACCACACCCCCATTCCGGGGGAAATATCACAAAATAATTTTATAAAGGAGGTGCTTATGACAGCATCTTTCTACAATAACTTCTCGGCAAGGGAAGTAAAAGTAATGGAGGCAAGGCATACCTTTAACTCGCTGCGCCTTGCAGCAATGGTAATAAAGGTAATCCCCGCCAAGAACAAAAAGATTAAAACCACAGTGATGAAATTGGCAAAAATGTATGAAATAACATTAATGCCGATTTTGGTAAAGATGGCGGGAGGATAAATGGCAAGGTTAGAAAGCAACGCAAAAATGGGGTATTATCCTACCCCCCAAAAAACACTCGAAATAATAAGCACATGGATACAAAAATACAGATATGAAATGACCCATGTGCTTGACCCCTGTGCAGGCACAGGAGAGGCAATAAAAGCTCTCGTTAAACATCTGCGGCCCGTAACAACTTACGGGATTGAGCTTGACATGGAAAGGGCAATAAAAGCTCAGGACAGCCTCGATGTAGTAGCTCAGGGTTCTATATTTGATGCAAGGGTGAACCCCCTTGGTTGCATGGGTTTGCTGTACCTAAACCCGCCTTACGACACCGAGGAAGGGGAACGACTGGAAATGAAATTCCTTAAACATGCCATTAAGTGGCTTGCAGCAGGTGGCGTATTAATGTTTTTGGTTCCAGAATACGTGTTCGACGAACAAAAAAACCGGGACTGGATTGGGCAGCATTTTAGAAGACTCAAAGCTTCTCGTATTCACGCCGATGAGTTTGATAAATTCAAACAGGTATTGGTGTGCGGCATAAAAAATGCGGAAAGGACAGAAATGGGCAGCTTACCGCCCCCGCCGTATCCCTACATAATAGGTGAATATGAAGTAAGCTATACAGTACCAAAAACAAATGGCTCAAAAGTATTTCAGGGAACGGCTACTGTTACCGATGAAGACGTTATGAAACATACGCCCATTGCTCTGCAAACAATAAGTCGTGAACTTGGCAAACTCATAGTTAACGACAATAGGCTGACGCCTATCCTGAAGCCGAGATTGGGGCATCTGGTGTCACAAATAACAGGCGGCGCGTTAGACGGCGAGTTACCAGTACAAAACGATATGGAAAACCATATTATAGTTAAAGGATATTCCGAAAGGAATATAACCGTAACGGTAGATGAGGAAGCTATGCGCGAAACAACCAGAGAGACCTATGCAACCGGAATAAGAGTGATAGAGTATAACAACAAAGGGGCATACTGGTATGATGTCAAATAACAAAAACGGAGAAATAATAGAACTAAGCTGCAGAGGAATAGTCTGCAAGTCAGACTTTGGCCTCTATGAAAAAAGGGAAAATGGCTCGCTGTATCTGCTGTCAATATATGGAGCGCCTCAGCAAACAAAAGCAATGTTGTCGGCATATGCATCGTACAAAACGATAACAGCAAACACAGGCGATGTATTCTGCCGCTCTCACAATCCGCTAAGGTTTAAGACATACCCCATTGGGTATGGCAAAAGCCACGGCTTCCTCCATGTCGATGAATTAGGAAAGAAGGTGGTGGCATGGTTTACCCCGGAAGAAAAAATATCAAGGTTTGCCGCAGCAATCAGTAAAAGAAAAATCCCTTACGAATTGCGGCTGCTGCCGGAGATTATAAATCTACTGCTCGATAACGAGATAATTGAAGAGCTCGGCAGTTGGGGCGGCATTGACGGATACCTATGTAACTGGGGCAACGACGATTATATATGCGATCTTATATGCTCTGAAATATTGGGCAGAAAAAGATTGGCTGCATAAAAAACTCTAAGGGGATGGCAACATCCCCTCCATTCCAAATAAAATCAACAACAAAAAAGGAGGTAAGGGCATTGCGCCCGTACAAATGGAAATATACAACCAAATTGAAAAAAGATTGCAGGCAGCAGGTTACGACCTCGACGAAAATGTGTATAGCATATCAGTGGAGTCGGTAATCCCCTCAATTGTAAAGATGTTAGGGCCGGAAGCGCTTCTGCTTTCCAAAGAAAAAATCCAGAATATTATTGATGGTGTCATAAATGGTGCAAAGTGGGGTCTTAGCGATGTAGCCCACGATGTATTAAACACCGCAGTTAACAACGTAAAAACCAACATCGAGAAGGTGAAAATAAACAATATCGAATGCTATTTGATCGAAGAAAGACCTATGCTGAAAGACAGTATCGAAGGATACTACATATTCGACATAAGACATGATGAAAGCGGTGAACCGTGCACCATCGAAAAAAATGTATGGTGCAACTATTTCGGGACAATATTGTCTCCCGTAGACTTCCTCAAAAACGGGGAAGACTATGTTGACATTAATCCGTGTCCCGAATGCGGTGGAGATTGCCGCGATTTCATATATCTCGATAACTAAAAAAGGAGACCATAATGAGTAAATTCATAAATGAAAATAGGCTATTTAAAAAAATCAAATGTTTCTTTGAAAGGCCAGAAATGGTCTTTATAGAAATTGCACAAAACAGCACAAGGGCAGGGGCAACCAACCTCGATCTGTCGCTGGTTGACAATACGCTCACGGCCATCGATAACGGTAGCGGGTGTACTGACCCAATGGCGCTGTTGCAGTTGTCAGGGTCGGACTGGTCGGAAGAGGTTGAAAACGAGCAAAACCCTGCAGGATGGGGGCTGTTTGCATTGTATGCCATATCATCAACAGTCAAGTTTGTCAGCAAATTTGGCAGCATGACGGTCAACTGCAAAAGGTTTCTTGAAGATGCAGAATACCGTGAAAATCTGCCACAGGCAGTAGATAAAAACGAGCACTGTGACGGATTTGCAATTTATGCGGAAATTGCAGACAAGGACATTCTTGGCAGACTCAATAACGACCACAAAAATGATCTTGGGTGGTTTCCGTTGGAATTGTCGTACAACGAGAACAAAATAGAGAGGATAGAAGCCGACAGGTTGTATGGCAACTATCCGATCATAACAGAATACGAGGGCAACAGGGTTTATATTGACACTGAAAAAATATCATGTTATGGCGACAGCAGTAACACAGATATTTCCGTAGTGTGGTACGGTATCGTAATAAGGCCTAAACGGTATACATACGATGCTATAGTAATGGACGTAAAAAGGGGATCCCCTTTAAACCCTGTACTGCCATACAGAGACACTATTAAGAAAGACTCAAAGGATGCTGCCTTCAGGGAATTTGTCAGGAAACGTATAGTAGAATACTGCACAAAAAAAATTAACAACAACGGCAAAAAAGACAAGATGTTCGAAAAAATGGTTGAACTGATGTCGTACTTTGCATCCCAGGAAGAACTCGACAAATTGAATATGTACGGGGTAATGAAAAGAGACTGCGGTTACCAAGATGTATACGGCTGCGATAATTCAGTATTCGTAGCAGTATCGAGGAGACAGAAAATACAAAAAAACGAATATCTTGCAAAAGTAACAATTAACGGAAAAAACAGCAATTATGACGAGTATGACAATATTACTCTACCGCCAAACACCGTGACCTCAATAAAAAAATATAAAGGTAGTCCATCGTGGCTCAATGTAGAAACAAAGTATATAAACATCGAAATCGAAACAGAGGGTGAAACAATATATTATGGAGACTACACATGGACAAAAGCAAAGTCGATACTCTGTGCCGGCAAGGAACTGAAGGCGATGTTTATTAACTGCACGTTTTACTATACCGATCCCGATGCAATAAAAGATATTGATTGTGCCGTATTCACAATGCACGTCTACTACGATGATGGAGATTCGTGGGACACGCAGTTAGATTACTACAATGAAACGGTAGGAGTGGCTCTCAACAAAATTAGAGGGTCATACAGAAAATACGATTTATTTAAATCTCTGTGTGGTGCTCTAAGTTGGGATGAAATAGAAAAAATCGCTTTAATAAAAATCGATAATAGGGAGGTGGTAATAAAAAAGAATGACGGCAGCGACATAAAATTGGCGCTCGCCGCTTAAAAGCACTAAAGACCTGGGGTGATCCCCGGGTCTTTTTTTTTTAAAGTAATACCTATATAGAAAGTAATTTCTTTTAGGGCGTTCTGCCCGAATCACACCCCCGTAAGGGGGGAAAATAATACAAAAAAAAATGAGTTGTCATTGGTTGCATCCGCAATGGTGCAGCTCAAGGGAGGTAGAATAACGTGAATAATACTGCGGCTAATGCCCGCGAATATTACGGCGAGGAGGAAACTCGCGGCAAGCCGGTAGGCCTGAAAGAATTTATCGATAAATACGGCAAAAGGTTCGCGGAACAAATCGAGCAAAACCTGACGCCGGTATACAATCCGCTTAATCCGGAAGGCACTGAAGGCTATGAAACAAAAATTGGTCTTCTGTTAAGAAAACCGTTTCCGGTACAGGCCGAGATTATAAAGGCTGTATCGAAAGCAATGTACGATGCCATGAGAAAACACATCTTTATTGTCGGAGAAATGGGTTCCGGCAAAACGATAATTGCCTTGTCGGTATTAAACAACGCACCACCATCGAGAACGTTGGTGGTATGCCCGACACACCTTGTAACAAAGTGGGTAAGAGAGGCAAAGGAAACAATACCGGACTGTATTGCTGTCGATCTTACTGTTACTGATGTAATATCGGTGCTGGCAATGTTAAGAGAGAACATTAAAAACAAACCTGACCGTCATGAAGTTTACGTCATATCAAAAGAAAAGTTCAAATTGTCATACGGGTGGAAACCCGCATATGTTATGAGAAAAGGAAGCGATTTACCCCATTGTCCCGTATGTGGACGCACAATGACTAATGAACACGACAACTATGTTACTGCAACAATGCTGAAAAACAAGCGCATGAGGTGTAGCAACACTTACAACGGCGAAAAATGTGGTTCCCCTTTGTGGCAGGCAGACAGAAAACTCAAACGTTTCGCCCCGGCAGAGTACATAAAGAAATATATGAAGGGGTTTTTTGACATCGGGGTAATCGACGAGATTCAGGATTACAAGGCCGAGGGGTCGCTGCAGGGCAGGGCAATGGGAGCACTGATAAAGTCAGTGAAGTATACCATGTGCCTGACAGGTACTCTCAACGGCGGTTATGCCGACGACCTGTACCACCTGCTTTTCAGGATGGAACCTTCAAGGCTCAAGGCTGACGGCTTCGGACACGGCAACGGTATAAAGTGGCTGGAAACCTTTGGCACCATAGAAAAGGTCAAAAAGCTTGAAGACACAGAAAACTATTACGGCAGAGGCAAAAAAAGCAACGTAATAGTGTATAGAAAGCCGGGCGTTGCCCCGCAATGCGTCGGCAAGTATCTGCTTGACAAGGCAGTCTTTATAAGACTCGCCGATGTAATAGAAGGTCTCCCCCCTTACGAGGAAAACGTTCTCTCGTTTGAGATGGAAGGGGAACAAAAAGAAGAATACGGCAAACTTCAGGAAAAACTGAAAGCTGCCGTCAAGGTACATAAAACGAGGGCTATAGGCGCAATGCTTCAATCGTTGCTGTCATACCCCGACTCCTGTACAGTGTTCCCGGAGTTAATAGAAATCAAGGATAAGGATAAAAATGTCCTTGAAATTATTGAGGCTCCAAAAGTGTCTAACTGCAGCGAGACAAACAAAGAGAAGGAATTGATCAGTCTGGTTAGAGCAGAAAAAAAGGATGGCCGCAAGGTCCTTTGCTATGTCACGTTTACAAATTCTCGTGACATAAGACCACGTATTAAAGAAGTGCTTGAGGCCGCAAAGATAAGGGTAGGGATACTTGATGTATCAGTTGCAGCCAAAAAGCGCGAGGCATGGGTAGCAAAGCACGCCAAGGACATTGACGTGCTTATCTGCAATGCCGAACTCGTAAAAACCGGGCTTGACCTGTATGAATTTCCCACAGTGGTATTTTTTCAGGTTGGGTACAATATTTTTACGCTACGGCAAGCGGCAAGGCGGTCATGGCGCATAGGGCAGAAGCAGCCTGTAAAGGTGTTTTTCTACTGCTATAGGTACTCGATGCAGGAAACCGCCATATCGTTGATCGCAAAAAAGCTTGAAACCGCGCTGCTTGTTGAAGGCGAACTGCCGGAAGGCCTCGCCGAATATGGCTCCAATGGTGAATCCATGGTAAGGGAGCTTACAAAAGCTCTTGTCGATGGGGGCAACTATACGGGTGCTGAAAAGGCTTGGGCGGGCTTCCGGAAAAAGGAAATCGAGTCACAATTAAGTATCTCCGGCAAGGAAACAATATTTGTAGCAAAGTCGGAGAAGGGAAAGATTGAAAAATCTGTTCCCAAAACAGAGATCAAAGACAACGTGGTTATTAAAGTCTCCTTTGTAGAGGGGAAAAGAAAATCACGGTCAATAATAGAAGTAGAATATGGCAATCTGGACAAGGTAGCTGAAGGCAGACCTGTCCAATTCTGCCTATTTTAAACACCACATACACAGCGAGGCCCCGAAAGGGGTCTCCAACCAATTAAAAAATCAAAAAATTATAAGGAGGTGTCCATGGGAAGGAAGGGACACACTGTAGTAGCAATAGAGGACCTTGTGGATAATATCCATGAGGGGCCTGTAGTAACAAAAAGAATATTACCAGAAACCTACATCAACGAAAAACGAAAATACGACTGCGGCCACTATAACCAGTGTCTAATGGAGATTGCGATGAGCAAGCATGCAACAACGTTCCTCTGCGGCAACTGCACCAAATATACCGGAAACAAAAAAGAAGAGGGAAAGGTCTTGGAATTTGTAAAAATGACCAAGGCAGAACCCGATATACCAGACATACCAGAAGTAGAACCAGCAGAGGAATACAGCGAAACACATGGCGTGCAGGCGCAGCTTTTCGAGTTTGAGAAGCCGTATACCCTGGAAAACGTAAATGTTAATGACATTGACGTAGATGTTGAAATGGTAAAGAAGGCATACAACAACCTGCTGGTATCGATGTCTCTGTTGGGGCCGTTGCAGACGGTCATTTTGCAGAAGAAAGAGAACGGCAAATATGCTGTGTGCGCAGGCAAAAGAAGGGTATTGGCAGCAAAAGAGCTCAATAGGGGGACAATACCGGCAATGGTATTCGAGGCAAATGTCCCCGACTCAATGATCTACATTTACGTCACAGCAGAAAACATGAACAGAAGTCCTAACCCTGCTATGGAGGCTGAAGCATTGGGCAACATAATGGGTTCATACGGGTGGACTGTGAAGGAAGCATCCAGAAAACTGGGGATACCGGTAAACCAGATCAAGAGCAGGCTTAAACTCTTGTCGCTGATACCCGAACACATGGAAAGTCTAAAGCGGGGTAGGATTAAGACATCAACGGCCGTCAGGCTGGCAGAGCTTACAACGGAAAAACAGAAAGAGTTGCTGGGTAAGGAAAAAATTACCCTGAAGGAGATTGAGGATACAGGGAAAGTGGTAAAACTCGATGCCCTGAAGGGATTGCTTGAGCATATTAAAACGCCAGAAGCTAACCCAATTTTTATCGCAAAGACAAAACTTGAGGAAGCAATAAGCACAGCATCGCCAAAATCGCCGCGCGGACTACTAAAAGAAGCGCTGGCACTCATAGAACAGTATATCGCCTCGGAGGTGGGAAAATGAGAGGCTGCGGAGACAGAAAACCAGGCGGTGTTTACATTTGCAGCAAACTTGGGCCGTATGGGAAGCCGCTCGAATATTTCATCATCGACCCGCCGCTGCCGTTTGACGGAAAGCCTTTTAGAGCGCCGATAGTAATGGAAGAAGGCGACACAAAACACCTTGTGTTTTGGGTAGGAGCAGAATTCTATCCTGAATGCTGTGACTACATAGAGGAAACAAGGGAAAAAGGGGCATCGAAAAGGGTGCGGCCTGATTTCCCGATTGAGGTGCTAACACCGGAGTCAAAGATGTTCTTCGTGCATCCAAGGGCAATTGTAGAAAACTTCACGGAATTGCCTAATCCGGAATACTGCCCCAAGCAAGAAGCACAGCACACAGACAACACAGAATACTGCATCGGCCATACATACCAGTTGCCGGCTGCAACACCAAGGTCGGTAGGAGACATATCCTATACGGCATACCCGGCAGGGATCGAGACAAACAAGCTAACGTTTAAGGCAGGCACATTCATGTGGTTGCCGATAAATGCAATCGAGCATGTCCTGAATAAAGACGGCACTGCCAATAAAAACGTAAAGGAAAAGGAATCTATGTGTAAAATTCCTGTTTCCTACGTCAAAGGATAAACAAAACCCCCTTGTTTTTACAAGGGGGTTTTTCTTTTGAAGTAATAAAACAGCATAGATAAAAATAATAACAAAAAGGACAAAATTATGGAACGTAAGTCAAAAACAAATCACCTTGGGGAAAAAGGCAACATAAAAACTTTTGTACTCGACACAAATGTCTTGATACACGATCCGGAAAGCATCTTTGCCTTTGAAGACAACTATGTTGTTATTCCAATTGTTGTAATTGAAGAACTCGACGGCCTAAAGAAAGGCATGAACGCTGTCGGCGTGTCGGCAAGAAAAGCTCTTAAAATAATCGATAGCCTGAAAGATATTATTGTCCCCGGGGTGGCATTTGGTAAAGGGAAAATAATTGGGTTCAGCAAAAGCGCTCATGTCGGAGCAAAGCTTGATAATGGAGGAAGGGTTATTATTCTGCCCTCACCGTGTCCGCAACAGTCCCCCGATAACCAGATCATAGAAACCGCGTTAACTATATGCTCCTCTGCTGATTTCCCTGCTCCCGTAATCGTTGTATCAAAAGATGTGGCAGTACGCATCAAAACAAACGCAACGGGGCTTATTGCAGCACAGGACTACACCCACGATCAAACATCTGTACATCAACAATATGGAAAAGTGCTTCATGAGGGGGACTATGCAAACGGTATTCTTTCAACACGATACATTTTACAAGGTGAAGATTTATTCTGCATTACCGGTCAAAACAATAAATACCAAGTAGGCAGGGGCAGAGTGTTATTCGACAAGATAAAGCCGCAGAACATCGAACAGGAATGTGCTATACATGCTCTGAAAAGGCCTGAAATTGATATTATCGCCCTTGAAGGAGCGCCAGGATGCGGCAAAACCCTGCTGTCGCTTGCAGCGGGGCTTGCACAGGTGACAAAGGAAGACCCGCTTTACGACCAGGTTATTGTTATTCGCCCTATTGTTCCCGCAGGCAACGACATAGGATATGTTCCCGGAAGCAAAGAAGAAAAAATCAGCGTATGGATGGATGCAATCTACGACAACCTTGAGTTTTTATTCAAAAGCAAAAGAGATTTCAAAAAGGACAACAAGCACATATCTTATAAACCTTACCAATATTTAATCGATCTGGGTCTGCTATATCTCGAAGCAATGACGTATATAAGAGGAAGAAGCATTCCAAGAAGGTTTATCATAGTTGACGATAGCCAGAACATAAGGCCGATTGATGCCAAGACATTGATAACCCGTTGCGGCATGGGGTCTAAAATTGTATTCTGCGGGGATGTTCGGCAGATCGATACGCCTTTTCTCGACAGCACAAGCAATGGGCTATCCCACGTTATAGCAAGGTTCATAAACGAACCAAACTTTTGCTACATAAAGTTCATGCACAGCGTTAGGTCGCCGCTTGCAGAGCAGGCAGCACGGTTACTGTGAGCATATCAGTCTGTTTTTATAATACCGCCAAAAATTTAAAGTAATAATAAGGCATGAAGATAACGATGGGAAAACTTAAAAACGAAACGAAGAATAACAGTGGCCCCGTACCAAAGTTCCTAAAACGCACACTGCTGCTCAGCGAGGCTCACAGAAGAAATTTTGACTGCGACAATTACAATGACTGCCTGACGGCAGCAGCAAAGGCCGGGCAGGGATGCCTGAGTTTTGTATGCGATGACTGCATCGCATATGCAAAGAAACCGGCAAGTGTCACCATACCCGAACGTTACTTGGAGTATTTTGAAGTTGCGCTGAGATTGGCAAGTTAAGCCTGCCGCTGTCGCAATATTCCTGAAAGCTAACCTTCTTCTGTGCCGTCTGTGGTCTCAAGCTGTAATTATTAAGCAAGGTAATTATACGGTTTAGGGCGGCCTTGCAATCGCTAAATACAGGATGAAGCTCTTTTGGCAAATTACTGCGTTTGGCTGTGCGTATGAACGCCTCCTCAAGAGAGGAACAATGTATGTAATTTACCGTCAATTTGCCATTTTTCGCAAACTGCCGTATAAAACATTCCTTATAGTATACCCTTAATCCAAGGCAGTTTATGATATACCTGAGCACATCATCGTACACATTCTGCGCATTTTGGGTTTCGCCATGCCGTGCAATATCTGTTGCCTTCCGCAATGCAAAACCGAGGGTTCTGTACGCCTTGTGAGCAAGCATATCTGATACGTTTTTATTTGATACACCCTTATCTATCTTTCTCATAATTGATTTATAACCTGCGACTTGTGCCATATCCTGCGCTCCTTGTGTTGGTTTGGTATGTCCTCTGTAATAGATATTACTTGTTTCGACAAAAAGGCAAATTTTAAAGTAATACCTATATAGAAAGTAATTTCTTTAGGGCAATCTGCCCGAATCATACCCCTTTAATAAAAGGGGGACAACAATCCAAAAAAAACATGGGAAGCATCGTCGTTTAAGGTAACGCAGGCGTGCAAGGCGAAGTAACTGTCTGCGCCCGTATCCCTTGCAGTACGACTCAGATGGCGGTGTATTCCGCTGATGCTTTCCATGTTGCAAAAAAAGGAGACTAATAATGATAGACATAATGAAAATAGCAAAACTGGATGATTTGAGTGTATTGTCAGCAGATATAGCAAAACAAATCGCCATGACTACGAATTTGATTAATAGAGAAAAACCAACAAAGTTTACCGATGTCCAGTATATGACCGCAGCAGAGAAGGCCAATGTGCTTAATAAATGGCGGGTATTCGTAAACAGCAGTTATAAGAAGGAAAACTTCACCAAAAGCATATACGAACACCTGTGCCTGCACTGCGGTTTTATAGCACACTACAACAAATCCGGATTTTATAGTACATACTGGTACGATCCGGATCCGGAAGGTGCAACACCAGCTCGCTTTGTAGACGTTGAGGAATTTCTGCATCCACATTTCAACTATTACAGCGAATACAAAGATCTCAATACGGCTATGCTCTTTGTCTTAAAAGAATACCTTGAGAAAAAACAAAAAGAGATTGAGGCAGAAGTGATGAGCATATATGAAAAAGATATGCTCGAAGTGCGGAAGTCTTACCTCGATAAATTAATAGCAATCGACGAGGAAATAAACAGACTGCGAAAGAGGGTGGTGGATTTATCAAACCGCCGGAATGATCTCGATGAACAACAGGTTGCAGAGGAGATAACTGCAAAATACAGGAAAATGTTCCCTTCGTTGCAGTTTGAGACCTTTAGGGAGGCAGCATGAAATATATAAGACTGCTAATCAAAAAAGATGAATCGACGCTGATTGCCATTGGGAGCATTATACTGGGTCTTGTATACTTCGGCGTATTCGGAATTATCAGATACATCAGCGACAATTAAATAAAAAGAAAGGAGGGAACGGCAGGTGAGTTTCCAAAGCAACAAAAAACACCCTTCACTTGTAATCACAGATGACGATGTAAAAAGGGTAAAACAAGATATAAACCTGCGGGAATTTTGTATTAGTGTGCTTGGCTGCAAGGCACTAAGAGGAAACTTGTCTTCGCCTTTTCGCCATGAAAGCAATCCATCATTTTCGGTCAGCTACTATAACGGTGAATGGCGGTGGAAAGACTGGGGAGAGCCAGACGAGAGTAAATCGACGGGCGATATAATAAGCCTTGTCCAATTGGTTTACAACGTGACCTTCATCGATGCGATGAAGTATCTGATGAAATACGAATTCCCTGCAGAAATATATAAAAGAGAAAAGGAGCTGGAGGAGGTAGACAAAACGGAAAAGGTAGAGTTTGTAAGAAAACTATACTTCACAAGTCTGCTTCCCAACAACAATATAACAGAAGTCAACTCATATTTCTCCAACATGGGCGTGAATTACTACCCGGAAATGGGGTCTGTGATAAGAGTAGACTTCAAGGAGAAAATTAGCCAGATCATAACCCCACTCCCAAACCCGCAGAAGCTGAGAGGCTTAGAATATCGCGGGATAGGGAAAAAAGTAAGAAAAACGCTTGGAATTGCTGCACTTTGGTTTCTCGCAAGAGATACCAAAAGAATGTTAATAACCGAGAGTATACTGGATAGTCTGGCAGGAGAAATCATACTCGACGACTACAGCCTATCTCTCGTAGCCCTAAATGGGGTAGGGAACGTGGGCAAACTTGTACACCTTGTAGGCCAATATAGGCCAGAAGAGGTGTATCTGGCACTTGATGATGATGAGCCTGGTCGCAAAAGCTGCGACGAGGCGATGAAAATAATCGCCAAAACCACACCCGCCACAGCAATGTATATTGTTGAGGACCACAAAAAAGCAGGTGCAAAGGATTTGTATAGAACCTTGCTACTTGCTGCCTAAAACAAGAGGTAAAGAAAAGATGAAAATCGAAGAAGGGATGAAACGCCTCGAAGAAGGCGTAAAAAAAATATTGGAAAAAAATGAAGTCAAAGACCTGCTCAAAATGGCCATCGTGTTTCACAAATACAGTTTCAATAACATGATACTGATATTTGCACAAAGACCAGGTGCAAAAAGGGTAGCGGGTATGACGACATGGAACAGGCTTGGCCGTTGGGTCAAAAAAGGCGAGAAAGGAATTGCCATTCTTGCCCCGGTAATTGCCAAAGTTAAAAAAAGGCAGAAGGACGATGATGAGACCGAGGAATACAGCGAAGAAACAGTTTATCGTCGTCTTGCAGGATTTACTGTACGCTACGTCTACGACATCGAACAAACGCAGGGCAAGGAACTGCCAACTGCAGATGCACTTGAGTGCGACAGCGCTGGAATCCATATCGCTGATGGCGGGTTATCAGCAGCCGAACTGTATGAAAAGATAATGGCTGCATCTCCCGTACCTGTCCGCACAGAAACTATGTTCGATGGCTCTAAGGGGTATTACAGCATTACCAACAAAGAAATTGTCCTTGCAGACAATTTGACGGAAAATGAAAAACCAATGGTTCTGTTGCATGAACTTGCACATCACTTTGCAATAAATGCCCAACTGCACGTAAATAGAGCGTGTCCCGAAGCGGAGGTAATTGCGGAAGCTGCAGCTTTTATTGCAGGGAGCTACTTCGCCCTGGATACGTCAGCGTATTCATTTCCCTACGTTGTAGGTTGGGGTAAGGATATAAACAAAATCCTTACATGGGGAAAAGCTGCCACGGTTGTGGCAAGACAAATCCTCGATGCAATAAAAAAGAATGACGGCAGCGACATAGAGTTGCCGCTCGCCGCTTAAAAACACTAAAGACCTGGGGTGATCCCCGGGTCTTTTTTTTATTTTAAAGTAATACCTATATAGAAAGTAATTTCGTTAGGGCGTTCTGCCCGAATCACACCCCGGCAACGGGGAATAATACAAAACAATTAAAAAATTGTGCAAATCCTAACAGGGATTGCTGCACAAAAGGAGGATGCATGAAAATTCTGCATACTGCAGACCTGCATTTTGACAATAACCCCGCGTTTCTGCGGGATATAGTCAAATGCTGCAACTATTTACTGTCACATCATGCAAAAGAGGAAAAACCGGATGTAATCGTTGTAGCAGGCGACACATTCAACCAGGGTTCAATATTGGGAAGCCCTGCAACGATTGAGGCAATAAATTTTGTAATGGGTTGCGCTGAAATAGCGCCTGTGCTCATTGTAAAGGGAACGCTTTCACATGATTCCCCCCCGGACTGTCTCGATGTATTTCAAAACCTTAAATGCTCTAACCCTGTTCATGTGGCAAAAGCCATAGAACAGATAGCGCTGACGGAACATGGTTTCGCACAGTTGACAACAGAAAAAATTGCCGAAGCAAAGGCAATATTTTCCTGCCTGCCCTCGGTCAGCAAGAGCAATTTCATTGCTAACGGAAATAGCGACAATGCAATAGCAAAAATGAATTATGAGATAGCAGAACTGCTACGGGATGTGTTCCAAGGTTGGGGTGTCGTTAATAAAATAGCAAACAGCATGGGTATCCCAACAATTCTTTGCGGACACGGCACTGTAACCGGTGCTGAAGCATCAACCGGGCAAAAGATAATAGGCAGGGACATAGAGTTTTCGCTCAACGATCTGGCGCTTGCGAAAGCAAGACTTGTGGCACTTGGCCACATACACAAGCAGCAATCGTGGAATTTGGGCGAAGAACTGAATGTATGCTACTGCGGAAGCATAACAAGAAACGACTATGCAGAAACAGAGGATAAGGGGTTTTATCTTCACGAGTGGGATGGGGAAAGATTCGCCTCAAATTTCGTAAAAACACCCGCAAGGGTAATGCGGACAATAGCATACGAAGGTCTCCCCACAATAGACAGGCTCGATGAAATCAACGAAGGCGATGAGGTAAGAATCGTATATACGGTAAATCAGGAAGATGCCGCAAAGATTGATGAAGCCGAGCTTGAAAGGGTGGCAAGAGAAAAGGGAGCAGCGAGTTTTAAGATAAACAAAACGGTTGTCCCTATAGTGCGCTCGCGGTCAGAAGGAATATCAAAGCTGAAAACGCTTGAGGAGAAACTCCTGTCGTGGGGTGAAGCCGCAAACGTTGAAATTACCGAATCGGTAATTGATAAGCTTAGGCTCGTCGAGACACACGATGCCGATGAAATAATTGCAACTTACAAAAATGAAAACAGCATGGAGGTGGCAAATGCTGCCTAAATATTTAAAACTCAGGGGTTTTGAAGGAATATATGCCGGACTTGGCAAACACGAAATCGAAATCGATTTCTCTGTGTGTCCTGACGGAATAACTGTATTCGACGCGCCGAACGGGAGTGGCAAGACAACGATAATGGACAACATGCACCATTACCGGCTGATGCCCTCACGGGTTAAAGATAGTTACAGTACCGGCAGTTTTAGTTACTACGACAACTGCTACGGTAATGATGCGCTCAAAATATTCATATCGGAAACAGACGGTGTTCTGCATAAATCGGAAATCCATATTGATGCAGAAAAAAGAAAGCAGGAATGCTATTTCTCGATCAGTGAGGATGGAGGAACTACTTGGATACCTTCATACGAAGGGGGTTCAACTGAAATGTTCGATATGTTTATTGAGGAACAATACGGCTCGCCTGCATTGTTTTTCCTGAGTAATTTCAGGGCACAAAACGCCAAGTCAATAAGCGACTACGGCAAGGCGGACGCTAAGGAATTGTTCACAGAACTCCTAAATATAACACATATAAAGGAGGCCTCAGAAAAGGCAGGTGCAGTAAAAAAACACTTGTCTGACAAACACGGTACGCTACTGTCAGAAAAGCAAAAACTAACAGAAGTAACAGGCCAAAAGAACGGTCTTAAAGCTGAATTAGCCGATAAAAAGGCACAGGAAGCAGACCGCATGAAAGAAATAGCAATACTGGAAGAGCAGCACAGGGCTGTAGAAACTGCCCTGACTGATGTTGAGGTAAAACAGGCTGTGCAACAGGAAAGGCTATCGCAAAAGCAGAAGATGGAAGCAGTGATAAAGGCAAAAAAGGCAAGGATCGCCGAGCTTGATGCTGAAAAATCGGCAATCACAAAAACAACTGATGCCAAAATTGCTGAATTAAACAGAAAAATAGCATCTGCAAGGGAATTGACGGCAATAGCTCCGAAATACAAAGAATCCGTCGATAAAATACCGCTTATAGAAAGCAAGATAAGCAGTTACAAAGAGGCGGTAAGGACAGCGGACACGAGTCTTTCTGATGCCCACAAAGCATTGCTTGATATAGCCGATGCCGAAAAAAGAATTAAAACGGCAGAAAACGAACTGCAGAAAATCAGGCTGCAACGAAAAAATGAAGTGGCTCTTTTAAAGCAGGCGATTGAACGTATGAAGCAATCGTCAGAACGTCTCGAACAGTATAACCTTCCCTGCACGGACACTATGCAGGAAACATGCGTTTTTCTCAGAGAGGCCGTAAAAGATAAAAAAGCACTGTCGGGCAAAATAAAAGAGCTTGAGGCTGCAGAAGCGGCAAACCCCGAAGAAGCAAAGATACTCGCAGTCATTGAGAATATCAGGGGTACGTTGGAAAATAAAAAAATTATAACAAGCACCATAAGCGAGTTGCAAACAAAGAAAGCAGAGGCACAGGCCAGGCTGGATGAGTACGAGGCCATGCTCGCCAGAGGAAACAGGTGTCTGGCAAAACTGCTTGAGATAGAGCAGGCAACAAAGCTGATCCCGGAATACGAGGCCCAAATAACGAGTATTACGGCAGAAGCAACAGCAGCACTCTGCAAGGCAGATAAAGAGACAAAAGAAGTGTTGTTCGACATTGAAGGCCTGCAGAAAGAGGTTGACGGTATAAGTGTTGACGAAAACGTCACCGAATATGGTCAATGGCTCAAAAACCTCATTGGATGGTTGGATTGCGACATTAGCGAAGAAAGGAATGTCCTGCAACAGCTTAACAGGGAAATCGGAGAAATAGAAAAAACGCTAAAAACTGTTAAGGACGCAGAAAATGAGCTCGTAGCTGTAAAAGCTCAAATTAAAACGCTTGCAGATGAAATAGCCGAGTGGACGATCCTTGAAAAAGGACTGGGCAACAACGGCGTAATCGCTTTAACAATAAGCGATGCCGGGCCTGCAATATCGGCTACTGCAAACGAACTGCTAAACGCATACGGCGGCAGGTTTACCGTCCGCATCGATACGCAGGACATGAAAAAGGATAAAAAGAGTCTAAAAGAGACTCTTAACATAATGGTGTTTGACTCCAAAACAAACAAAGAGGCAAACATCAAGAAAAAATCTGGCGGGCAAAAAGCGTGGATACTTGATGCCGTTGCAAAGGCAATAGGTATCTACAATAAAATGGCAAACGGAATAAGGTGCGACACCCTGTATACCGACGAGGTGGACGGGGCATTGGACTCCAAAAAGAAAACGGAATTTTTTGCCATGAAACGCGAAGCCTTAAAAATGGGAGGATACAAAAAAGAATTTTGCATATCCCATACCAAGGAGCTCTGCGATATGGCAGATGCAGTAATAAAATTGGGTCCTGAAGGGGTATCCATAACAACAAACTAAAAAGGAGTAATGATGATCGATAACAATAACACAAACAATACATATGACATATACGGAGACGAGAAAGAATTTACCGAGGCGCTCCAGGGCGAACAAATGGAGGTGTACACAACGGCGAGTTTGCTTACAAAAGCGAACGTACCGCAGGTTGGCGGTACAATAAGGCCGGGAGTGATGGCGCTCAAAAAGAATGTATCAGCAGCAGACATCCAGCTTTACAATAAGCTTGCTGCTGAAAACGCCACATGGGACGCAATAGATAAAGCGTTGGGGCCGGACAGTCAGGGCCTCTCAAAGCTTCGTCCGCTGAACGTGGACTACTTCACAGTCCATCCGGCGGATTTCATAAACCCTGAGAACGCACAGATAATACTGAATAGGTATGCGGACAATGACGGAAAACTGAGGAAATTCCCCGTATGGTTTCCGTTCAACAACTGGTGGCAGATTATATTTCATAATCTCGCTGCCTTCGGAAAGTCTGCAGGGATTAAATACCGCTCGGTATTTGTCGAGAAAAGGGAAGGGGACAAGATAGTAGGGATTGAGCGCGTTTGTCAATTTCCTGCTGAATACACGGAAGAAGAAAAGGGCGTTAGGAAATGCGGACCAAGAGATTGGCACACAAGGGGGTGCAACCCCGAGGCATGTCCGGAGTATCAAAAGCAGGAATGCCGTTTAAGAGGACGCATATACTGTTACGTTCCCGGCGTAAAAGGACTGAATCTCATAGCAATCCCGACGAGCTCGTGGTACTCGCTGAATCGCATAAAGGGATCGCTCGATCTCGTAATGGCTGTAACTGGGGGCAGAATCCCGAGCATCATAGACGGCAGAACGGTGTTCGTTATCAGGAAACGTAAAGACAAAATTCCGGTAATAGACATCACAACCGGAGAATCAAAACTTCGTGAGCAGTATCTAATCGAGTTGGATCTCGACATGGATATGCTTGAGATAGCACAGCACTTTTCAACTAAAGCTACTCTTGCAGCGGCGGTAAAAGCACAAAAAATTCTAACGTCACCTCCGCAACAGGCATTATCGCAAAGCGGGGCTAAACCAAAAATCACCTCGCCAGAAAAGGTAAATATAGAAATATCTGAGGAATTGCCGTCACCGCCAGAAATAGAAGATGAACAACCAGCACCGATAAAGGCAACAGAAAAAAAGAACAACGAGGGTAAAAGCAAGGCTCAATCGCCGAATCCACAGGCGCCTGCGTCGGAAGCACAGTTGAACGCAATAAAGGCTCGCGCGAAAAAAGCGGGTGTACCGGACAACTTGGTGGCTGCAGCAACAAATAATATTACATTTGCTAAAGCTGCCGAAATCATCGGCAGAATGAACAAAAACGACTTTCAGTTTTTTATTGGGGCCGCAAACGTTGGGGCCGATATAACAGCGGAAAGCTACTGATAAGATGTAATGCCCCTGACCTTTAAAAAGGTCGGGGGCATTTTTTATCCCCGGAGTTTATGGTCATTGTTGTTTTGAATCAGGATTTTTAGCATTGAGCAACGCGCGGACCAAAACCTTCATACTATTGCCAATCGCATCGATCTCTGCATCGGTCAAATTATCAATATTATCGAACAAAAACCTAAAAGCATCGTGATTATACAACCGCAAGATACACTCCGGTATATAGCCTGCCAGTACCAGGTATTTGTCCGGCGAAAAACCATATTTATTGGCGATAGCTATTATACCATCCGCATCTATACACAATTCCCCTCGCAATATCATTGCGATATTCTTGTCTTCTGCAATTTCCTTATGAGAATTGCCACTTGCTATTATGGCATTAACATCTTTCTGAAGTAATTTGATAAACTCAAGCGGCATGCTGTTGTACGCTGGAGCAACGGCGGGCGGGGCATTATTGTCACCGCGCAACTCCTTTAAAAATTCATCATCTGATATTTGTTGTTCCAGCGGTACGCGTGCCCTTTTTATAAGCAATTTATGTTCGAGCGCTTTACGCTCATCTTCGCTGTTCGTAAAGTGTTTTGCGATAGCATGGATAATATCTACCGTAGCAACCCGATGAGATTCGCTATATGGCTTTTCTATGTAACCAATTAAAGTCGGCGAACAACCTAATATATCTGCAAATTGGCGCTTATTTAAGCCATGAGATTCCCTTATTTCTTTAATTGTTTCCCAGAGATATGTCCCCATACTTAATAAATACCAAATATGAGCAGAAAAAGTAATAAAAATAGTTAGCCAATCTTTAACTAATAACAATATTGTTCATAAAATAAGTGTAACTTGTTAAAATATAATGAACAAATATTTTTGTTCAGAAAATATTTGACAGCAAAAACTAAAATTATTTATATTTAATCAACAAATATGTTTATTAAAGGGGGCGATTAAATGAATCACCGTCTGTTGCAGCAAAAAATAGCAGATACCAAGATAAATGACCTAAAGGAAATCGGTACCACATTAAAAAAAATGAGAGAAGAGCTGAACATGTCACAGCAAGAGCTTGCGGATAAAACAGGGGTAACAACTGCGTATGTATACCAGCTTGAAAAAATGCCGCGAGCAATATTCCCGTCGCGGGAGTACCTGAAACAATTCATTCAGATGTACATGCAAAGTGCCTGCGAAGCAGGTAATGATCTGGACTATACGCATAAACGCAAGACCGTAAATACGTTGCTAATAAGCTTATGCGGCTACAATTATCAGTATTATGCGAATAAATACGAACGGAAAGTAACGGAAAAATACAGCGATCTGTATGTTGAATAATGTCGCCACTACTGCAGAGAGGTGATGTATGCTGATACCACAAACCGCATTACAACTGAACGATTATAACAATGATAACGACAATATGAACCAACCTGAAGTTTACCAAAAACTGAAGGTTTGTATCAATAGTAACCATAAAGATAAAACAACACGGGAAACAGATGAGCTTGGCACATTGTACTGCAACACCGAAACCAGCGACAAATTCAGAGAACAATTGTTGTTTAGGCTATTTGCAATAAATAAGACGCATATAAAAAAAGTGTTGTTGAGATACATAAACTTAGATGCGTGTAACGAGGCGAGCGATTTGTACCAACTATCCATTGAGTCATTAATTACAGCACTAAACGATTATCGCAAAGGTACATATCAAAACGAAACATCAGGAATGTCGTTTTCAACGTTCTTGTACTGGCGCATCCAGCGAACATACCAAAACAACAACAAGGGAAAAGATAAAACGGTTGACATCTTTGATGCAGACGGTAACTGGAAAAATACTATGGATTATACAGCGTTTAAGTATAGAAGAGCGCAACTGAAAAGCGAGGGCTATACGTGGGCAATAAAAACAAGGACAGTGTATTTTTCGGATATGGAAACCGAACCGGCAATAACAAGTTACAACTATACCGAGGACGCGCTTATAGCGAACCTCGATAAAGAAATAATGAAAGAAAAAATCAGAGGCAACAAGTGACGAACAACGCAACAATTGACATTACTGCTTTAAATGAGTTTGCATCGAAAAAAATAAAAGAATTGCACATGGCCGTTGCATTGCCCTACAAGCCAGTGGGCGATGATGAGATTACAATGAGCGATATTGAGAAATTAACCAACGTTCCGAAGAATATCATTTCAGAAGTGTTCGAAAAAATTGTAATAACAAACGGTTCCGATGATGAAAATTTAACAATGGCTCTATACAGCAATGCGGCGTTGCACAAAAAAATCCAGAACATATTCGAGGATAACAAAATTCGTGTAAAAATATACAACAACAAAAAATACAAATATAGTGCTGAATACAGGGTCGAGATAACCAACCTTAAAAAAATTTTTCAGGAAATCGTAGCATATAAAATATTATCCACAAGAAACAGCAACAAAAAAGTCCCGATAAAAAACATACGCGTTACGCAACATACATATGTGTGGTTAACCCAAACGGCTCATGGCAGCAATAAAACCATTGGCGAAGCGATAGATGAGTTGGTAATAAAAGCCAAGCACGATAAACAGTATGAACGTGTTTGTACCCAAACACGCGACGAAAATGAACGTGTTTGTACCCAAACACGCGACGAAAATGAACGTGTTTGTACCCAAACACGCGACGACAGCAATGGGGTAAATAACGTAAGTAGTTGTAAACATGGCTTTATAGGAAATAATGGCGTAAGCGGTGGCACTTTAAATGATACTTTAAACGGCAACAATGATACTTTAAATGATACTTTAAACGGCAACAATGATACTTTAAATGATACTTTAAACGGCAACAATGATACTTTAAATGATACTTTAAACGGCAACAATGATACTTTAAATGTTGCAATAAAATACACTGGTATAATTGCAGCAATACGGAGAAATCCGAAGATAACAGCAGAAAAACTCTCAGAAGAATTATCAACCTCTGTTATTACAATTAAGCGATATATTTCTTACCTTAAAAAGTCACAGACAATCAGGCGGACAGGTTCAAAGAAGTCAGGTCAATGGGAAATCATAAAAAATAAAACAAGTAATATACACTATGAGGAGGGCTTATGAAAATATTGGGTTATGTGGATGTTTCAAGAATTAAAGTAAACGAGGAATACGACAAGCTGTTTCCGCCACTGAGTGATGCCGAGTACAACGAACTTTACGATGACATTAGGCGGGTCGGAACAATACATACCAACTTGGTGCTCGAAGACATAGGCAACGGTATGTACAATGTACTGGCGGGACATACGAGACTGAAAATCGCGAAAGAACTTGGCATACCCACCGTGCCTTGTACGGTTGTTGAAACGGTAAACGAAAAATATAGCGCACTATTCGACAATGCTGCCAGACGACAGATGCGAGAGGAGCTCCGGCTGGAATATGCACAAAAAAAGAAAACAATGTTGCATAACGAGATTGCAAGAAGACTACCAGAAAATTTACAAAACGAGTACCACAGAGGAACTCTGCCACCAAACCATCTGCTGTTATGTGTTAATGTGGCTGATTATGAACGTGATGCGTTGCTATCCAGGCTTACACGCGTAGAAGAAAAATGGCTGTCGCATGAGGAAACAGAACAGATGTACCTTGCAAAGATTGCGGAGCTTGAGGAAAACAATAGAAAAACCCTTGCGAAAATAGAAGAACAGTACAGAAACGACATAGAAAACCAAAAAGAACGATACGAAACAACCTTAAAGGATAAGGAAAACCAGATCCAACGATACATGAGCGATTTAGAACGCGAAAATAAGAACATACAAAAGCTCGCAGCAGAAAAAGAAAAGAAGGAAAGCGAACTGAAGCAATTGAAGGAACTGCAGGAACAAAACAAGGAAAAGCTGAAAGAAGCTATGGCAAAGTACGAAGCCACTAAAGAGGTAATTTCCGAGCAGTTGAGAAAAGAGTACGAAAAAGAAATAGCCGGCTACGAGGAAGCAAAAGCAAAACACAATGAGCTAATTAAGGGAAAAGACAAGGAAATATCCCAAATAAAAGGCGAACTGGAATCTGCAAAACTCAACAGCCAGGGGACACAATCTGAACTGAAAGCGCTTTTTGAGCACGTTTCGGCCATGAAAAAAACATACAACGAGTGCATATCCAGATATTCAAATCCCACACTCGTTAAAACACCGCTCATTGTCGTTAACGAGTACGTGGAAAACGTAGTGAGGCTGGTAAAGGAACATAGGTGGTACAAAAAAACACTGGAAGAAACAAAGCAGCTAATAAACGAAATATCCAACAATCTCGTGCAGATTCTCACTGCAATGGAAATTAACATGGTCACCGACGAGTTTGACAGGATGGCCGACGAAGCAGAGAAAAAGGCGGCAGCGGCAAAACAGGCTTATATTGCTGCAGTTCGCAGCGCCGAAAGAAGAGAAGACAACGGCGAAGCCCAGCAGGATTATGATAATGTTATTAACTTCAACAAGTAGGTAGCCGCACAATGTTGGTGGCAGAAAACATCGAAACAACACAACTGGACAGGTCGGCAGAAACAAAGGTTGCGGGAACCATAACGTCGATAAAAAACTACGAAAAATATGGCAGTACGCTTGTCTTAGTGAACTATAAAACAAGGGTGTACATAAAACGCAATCTGTCTTCCCTGCTGCTTGGCAGCCATGCGGAATTTTACGGTGATTGGCAAGATTCCAAAAAAAATGGACAATATTTTTTGGCATACTCATTAGAGTTGACATCGCGTCCGACAGGTAATGTATCTGCAAGCTCACTCTCTGTAAGGATATTTGGGAAAAAGGGTGCAAGCGAATCCGTATGTCAAACAATAGATAGACTGGAACCGTTGCTTGTCTATTTTCTGGATAAAGGAAAAAAACACGTTGCAAAAAAGATTGCTACTGCCGTAAAGCCTAAAGATGCGCTTGACGTAAGGGATGATCCCTACCTTTTATACTTTAAAGGATTAATCGACTTTGAAACAGCCGAAATATTGGCAATGTATGTATACGGCGCAAAAAAAATCGTGGAACGGGATCATCCTGACCGCATTATGGCTGCAATGGCAGAAATACTCAACGAAAGTTATGAACATGGTATGTCGTGCATCAGCATAGAGGATATGCAACAGGCGTTAAAAAACAAAATACATGTATCCGTAGAGCAAGAATCTATAATGAAGGCAAAAGGCAGGGTAGCAGTAATTGACAACGGCAAAATCTACATACCAAAAATACATTACATGCGGAAAACAACCTTGAAACTCATATCTCAGGCTAATACAAATATAAGCAACTGCAAATATGACAATGAAGTAAAAAACCTCCTCTGCAACAGATACTCGATCCTTACAGGGCAAGCAGGGACAGGGAAAACCACAATCATCAAAAAAATAGCTGCCCTGAAAAATTACAAAGTGGCCATGACTGCAATGACTGGAAAGGCGGCAACACTACTTGGGGTAGATGCGCAAACACTGCACAGATTGCTTGGGTATGGCTATAAAGGTTTTAGCGTCAAAAAACTTGACTACGATATAGTAGTGGTGGATGAAGCATCAATGCTCGACTGGTATACCGCATTTGCTCTATTTCGTGCAGCTTCAGCAGGGGGGGGCTGCAAAGTAATACTATGTGGCGATCCGAGACAGTTGCCACCGGTCAAGGGCGGGTCGGTATTTTCTGAACTGCTTGCAGTGTTGCCAGTAATCGAGCTTGGCAAGGTATATCGATTTGTAGGTGGCATTAAAAATGTAGCCGTATATACCATGAAATCACACAAAAGTCTTATCAACAGCCTTATTAATCTGTGCCTTAAACTGCAAAAGGCTGGCGTAGATTATCAAGTAATTACACCGGTCAAAAACAACATAATTGGAACATATAGACTCAACGAAATACTGCAGAAGCAATTAAACCCAACTGGCAAAAAAATTAATGATGTGTACCGTATCGGCGATAGGGTGATTGTGACAAAAAACTGCTACAACAAAGAGGTAGAGGTGTTTAACGGGCAGGTCGGGACTGTAGTAGACATAGAAAATGGCAAAATTATTTATGTCCGATTGCATAACAACGACATTACGTTGCCGTTCGATGAAAAAGAAATCGAGTTGGCCTATTGCCTGACTGTCCACAAAGCACAAGGTAGTCAATATAAAAGAGTCATATTTGTATCGCCGGAAACTGAATATGCCGAATTTATCGATGACAAGATGATGTATACAGGCACTACGAGAGGTATAGAAAAAACATATGTCCTCAAAATATAAACAGAAAAGAAAAGTAAAAAAATATATAACGCACACGATTGTCAATGCGGCATTGCTTTGCCTTGTGGCAACAACGTACCTAAGCAAAATTAGCCACAATGGTAATTGTATTTATTACGACATACCGGGAGGTTGCGATATTGGCAACAGGCTGCTGGTTTATGCTACTTTTATGTGCCTCGTAGTGTATCTTGCAGTACAGGCTATAACGCATGCAATCAAATTTATGTTATCAAGGATGTCTCGTTAGATGCAATGGATAATAGTGGCTTTGTTATCTTTTATGGTATTCGCAATATTTTTCAAGGGTTCAGCAACACCGCAGTTTAATATGAGTTACCATCTGCTACTCACTCTGCTTTCATAAATCTGTTTACCGCAAGGGCATAGTCCACATATACCACAAGAGATTCAAACTTAGCATCCGCTTGTTTTAATGGGCAACTTAACTGTTTTACACTGGCAATGCGATAGTTATTAATTATAATTTTGCCGCATGCATAAGGTTGCTTACATACCCTCATAGAGCAGGTAACATCAACATATTTATTATTGCTGTCAATGCCCCAAAGATGTTCTACCACTCCGTTGATATTGCCGTTATAAATCTGACCCCACATGACAGTACCGTTGCCGTTAAGTGCCTTTATATTTGATATTCGACACATATTTGGCGGAAAATTGGTTATGTGTTCGATTGCAGCAAGCATCCCCGGCGTATATCTATACATAATTTCTGCGCCAAACATTACATAAAAGAAGGCTGCGATAAAAAAGCAAAGCACGACTGATTTCAACGGAACCATATTTATAGTTAACACGGTAAAATACAATATTACTACTTTTTTGTGCCTTGACATCCTCCCCGCCCTGAAGGACAAGGTTTTACGGCACTATTGATAAAAGGAGGGGGCAACCCCATGATTACTCACGGGATTGCCTTATGCGGAGGTAATGGAGGAAATGTACACCCTATTAGGTATTACTTTAAAAAAAGTAATACCTAATTAAAAACATAGGGGGGTTAGAACAATGGATCAAAGTAGAACAAATAGCATTTTGGGAGAGATTACGAGAAAACTAAAAATTACCGATAAGGAAGCAAACATGCTAAATGGCGCATTGGCCGAATATGTTAGGATAGCCGAAATTATAAGGGATAACAGAGAACGGTTGTTCGCCGCTAATGCGGTCTTAGAGGATGCTTTGTTAAAGCTTAAAGATATACACCACTCTAAAAAAAGGGAGACTTGGAGTTAACTTGTTAATTAATCAGGCATATCGCATATATGTGAGGAATCGCATCGAGAACACATTCGTGCTGACGGAAGAAACATAATATGGAACTAACTATAATTAAATGGGGGCAATAAGTGATTAATATATCCAAAATGAGTATAAGTAAAAAACTCAACATAAGCTATGCAATCTGTATGGTATCAGCATTAGTAGTATGCGTGTTCATGTTTATTAGTTTTATTCTGGTAAAAAACAATTTAGAGAAAATAAACAAAATAAATGTTACCGGATTGGAGCAGGCATACATTGTTGCTACAAATGTGTTTGAACTAACCCGGATTTTTGGAATGGTAGCTTTTTTACCGGAAAGCGAGTTAAATAATGAACTGAAAAATATACCTGTATTGAGGGACAAATACAATAACGCATTAGAAATAGTCAAAAAAACAACTGTAGACGCAAAGGGGAAAGAGCTATTAGAAAAAATACTTGCTCAGATAAAGATAACCGCAGAAAAAAATAACAAAGTGGTAGAAATGGCAAAAGGCGGCCTGAACGGTGAAGCGCAGGTACTTTATGTCAAAGAAACCAAACAGGAAGCCAATGCGATCCATGGTATGTTGAACAAGTTTGTTATGCATCAAAAAGAGCAGGTGGAAAAAAATATAAACCTACTCACCAGGGTTAATCTAATACTTTTTTTAATAGCAATAGCGTTGGGTGGCAGTGCATTTGCTGCAAGCATAATCATAGCTAAAAAAGTATCCAATGATATAAGGATAAGCTTTAAGAAATCAGCAGAGTATATTGAATCGTTGTCGAAAGGAGATCTGACAAGAAGAGTAAACGACAGGCATACCAGCAGAAAGGATGAAATTGGCGTTATCGCCGGGTCCATTAACGCGCTAAATAAAAATCTACACAGTGTTGTGCTACAAATGTCGAACGGGATGCAAAAGTTGGCTGAGTCATCCGAAAAGCTGCTGAATATCTCAAAAGATGTATCTGCTTCATCTATAACATCGACCGATAGAAGCAACAGCGTCGCTACTGCGTCGGAAGAGATGACGCAAACCATTACAGAAATAGCAAAAAATATCGTGGATATTGCTGATAACGCAAAAAAGGCTTACATGGTAGCAGACGATGGCAGTAAAATAGTTAGAAAATCCATCGAAGAGGTATTAAATATTGAAAAAACTATTAATGAGTTTACTGTGTTTGTCAAAGCACTCGAAGATAAATCAGTTTATATCGGCAACGTTATAAATACCATCGGCGACATTGCAGATCAGACAAACCTTCTTGCTTTGAATGCAGCAATCGAAGCAGCAAGGGCAGGCGAACAAGGGCGTGGATTTGCGGTGGTTGCCGATGAGGTACGCAAGCTTGCAGAGAGAACCGCACAGTCAACATCGGATATCACAAATACAATAAAGTCAATACAACAAGAGATTAATAAGACAATAGAATATACAAATACCGTAACGCAACATATAAAGGTGGGCGTCGAATTAACAACTCAAGCCGATACCGCATTGGCCGAAATTGTACAGAGCTCAGACGAGTTACAGCAGATGATTCAGCAGGTTGCATCCGCAACGGAGGAAATGTCTGCAACAGCAGAACAGATATCCAGGGAAATACTTGAAGTATCAAACAATATCAACTATACGCAGCAAAATGCAAAATACACCTTAGAGGAGGCTCAAACGCTATCCCAATTATCATCAACCATTAAGGAATCAATAGGTTATTTCAATGTTCGCCAAGAGCAGTGCTGATATGTCGAAAATTAAGGAGGTAATGTTTTGAAAAAATATGGAATGTTAATGTTTGGAATATTGGCTTTAGTTGGGGCATTTTTCCCTGTTGCGAAGTCAGGTGCATTGGCTGTATCTGTAAATAATATAGGTGGTATATCTTATTTGCTGTATGCTGCGCCCCTTGCTGCCATTGCGCTGTCTGTGGTAGCGCTTTACAAAAGCGGTGCACAGCACATAAAAACTTTATTTGTGGTTGTAGCCGGCATAGGCATAGGAATATGTGTATACTCAATATATCAGGGCATGGAAGTGTTAAAATATATGGGGTCGATAATGCAACAGGCGGGACACGGCAGGATGGTAGGCAACAATGTTAGCGCGTCCGCAATGCCTGCAGGTGGTGGTTGGATGATGTTGCTGGGGTACTGCGCTATGGTCGCCTATCTCAGAGTTGGCATATTCGACACACAAGACAAAAAAGAAAATACGGAAAAAATAGCCGAGGATAAAAAATAGTGTTGAATGAAGCACTAAATTATCTCAAAGAGGGACTGTCTGTAATCCCGGTAAGAGGTCCCCATTATAGTGTTGGTATTACGGATGATGAAAGGGCGAAAAGTTCAAAAACATCTCTTATAAGCTGGTTGCCCTACCAAAAAAGGCTGCCTGAAGAAGATGAAGTAAGGCAGTGGTTTACAAAATGGCCAAAAGCAAATATTGCCTGCATAACCGGGAAAATATCGGGTATTGCTGTTGTTGATTTTGATTCTACGGAAGCGGTGCAAACCGCGCTTAGGCTCAGATTGCTCAATACTCCAACAGTTAAAACAGCCAGAGGCGTCCACGCATATTATAAATATCCGAGCAACAAAATAATAAGAAACGTAGCAAACGAGAAAACAAAGATTGATATACGGGGAGAGGGGGGTATTATCATATTGCCACCTTCTCTCCATATGTCCGGCCATAGGTACGAATGGGTTTATAAAAAAAGACTTGGAAGTATGCCGTTAATGGAATTGCCAGATATATTTCTTGAAGAAGGAAACAGAAGGGAAAGAGGAAGTAACAACTATAACAACCTCAAAACATTATATAAAGGTGTAAAACAAGGAGAGAGAAACCACACACTTGCAAGGCTTTGTGGGAGTTGGTTCAACGATGGATTGACACCCGATGAATGCCTGCAGATGGCTATAGTATGGAATATGCAGAATGAACCCCCTATGGAAAGAGCCGAAATAGAAACAACCATAAAAAGCATCATGCGGTACAGAAAAGGGACAAAAAACCCCGAAAGGAACGTTTTTTATAGTGGATACTCGATATTTAGCATGCCTTTGTTTGCTTGTGCAGACAGCGATTACGCCAAGAAAAATACAATACGTTACAAAATATCAGACAGTCATGCAGATAGAATATGGATCGTAACAAACAACGAAAAGCATGGTGCATGCAACGTATTCGACGATGCAGTATTTATGGCAATCAATAAAATAGTGCTTGATGCCCCCTTGCAATTAAAGAACCCTGTAAACCTTGGAGCGTTTGAAAGCATAGCAAAGATAATAAAAATAAATAAACCAACTGCCGAAGATTACAGAAAAATAAAAAAGTCTATTAAAAAATTGGCATCAGTATTTATAACATCCATATACATCAACAAGGATACTGAAGGCAAAAATTACATTGAGAGCAACTTTCGCATATTTGATAAGGTTGTGTACGATGCCGGCAACAAAAACAGCAAGGGCAATTACTATGGTAATTACATCTGGCTAAGCGATACATATCTGAAGTGCATAAACAACGGTTATCTTCCGACATATGACCTTGACAAGTATCTGTCCTTGAAAGAAGGTACGGCAAGGGCATTATACAAATTGCTGTCAGTACAGTTTCAGTCAGAAAAGACAAAATACTACAAAACAAGCTTTGCAAACCTGAGAGAATACCTCAGTCTATCCAACAACGAAGACAAGGCAAGAACACAATTGGCAAAAGCGCATGCAGAACTAAAAAGGAATCAAATTATCGATGATATGGTGTGGCAAAAAGGGCTGGCAACATATATAAAACCAACAAAGAAAAACAGCGCTACAATAGTTGATGAGGCAAAATCAAAAATGGTGGCAGAGAGATGATGTATCGTGAAACTATACTGCTATCTTTTGACCCTGGCACAAGAAAAACAGGCTATGCAGTATTCTGCAATGAATTGCTTGTTGAATATGGTTTGATTGTAAACAAAAAAGATGAAGTCGATATTGAAAGCATATCCGCAATCTTCACAAAATACCCTATAACTGATGTAGCTATTGAAGAACAATATATGCAGCACAATATCTACTCAACTAAAAAGTTGTCGGCATGGAGAGGTATGCTTGAGGGCATTGCCCGTTCTTACGGTATCAAACATATCCACAGGATATACCCGAAGACGTGGCAAAGCACTACTTTAGGCAAGGGTTGTGGCCGCTTGAAAAGAGAGTACGTAAAAAAAGCGTCAAAAAGAATGGCAGAATTATTGTACAATATAAAAATAACAAGCACGGATGTGGCAGATGCCATACTTATAGGCACACATACTGCAAAGCGCTTGGTATACGAAAGGAAATATGCAGCAGCAAACGGCTAAAAAGCAGAAAAACGATGTGTTTATTGCAAGCATAGCGGGCATTCGCTTTAAAAGCAACAACGGATTCCATATAATCACCGTTGACGTTGAAGTTGACGGCAACAAAAAGGAACGCATTACGGCAAAGTGTACATCGCCAGTCAGTCTCGCCGTAGGTCAAACTATAGAAATAACTAACGGAAAATGGGTAAATCACAGTAAATATGGCAGACAGTATGAGATTGCCAGTTTCAGCATACAGGAACCATACACATCGAATGATATAGAAAAGTACCTGTCATCTGGCATTATCAAAGGTATTGGCCCAACACTTGCAAAGCGCATAGTTGATGCATTCGGTGACAAAGCTCTGGAAATACTTGATAACGAACCAAAAATGTTAACGCAGGTGAGGGGTGTCGGTGATGTCAATATAGACAAGATAATCGCATCATGGAAAGAGCAAAGAAGGGATGCCCATATTCTATCGCAGTTATGCGGCATGGGCTTGTCGGTAGCCTATGCGGTAAAGGCTTACAAACACTTTAAGGGCGACGCGATAGATATAATCAAGAGCAATCCTTATGCCCTTACCGCCGTTTACGGCATTGGGTTCATCAAAGCAGACGAGATAGGGCAAAAGCTTGGATTTACCTCCGAACATCCGGAAAGATTAAAAGCGGGTGTTGGGTATGTGCTTGAACAGGCAATGTCCTCTGGACACTGTTACCTTACCGATATGGAACTTTTGGAAAGTGCTGTTGGAATATTGGGTGTAAAAGAGCATATCATTAAAGAGGCAATAGACGATATGGAACAAGAAGGGAAGATAGTGGGGGTTTACGGTAAATATTATCTCCCGTACATCTACAGTGCCGAAAGATATTGCGACAGCAAGCTGTCAAAGCTTGTCCTGAGTACCGACAGCAAGACCGTAGCAATAGATGAGTTACTCCGAGAATACAGTCATTTGACGGAAGAGCAGACCCTTGCTGTTAAGAGGGGAATCACGGAAGGGCTTTCTATAATAACGGGGCTTCCGGGAACAGGCAAAACCTTTGTAACACGAACCATAATAGAATTACTCAAACGTACAGGCAACAAATTTGCCCTGTGTGCTCCAACGGGCAAGGCAAGCAAAAAATTATCAGAATCAACCGGTGAAGAAGCTCAGACAATACACAGATTGCTTGAATTTTCGCCTAAAAGCATGACGTTCGGAAAAAACGAGGAAAATCCGCTCGAATATGATTATGTAATAATCGATGAAAGCTCGATGATTGATATAATACTTCTCGGCAGTCTCCTTAAAGCAATAGAAATAGGTACAAAGGTAATATTTATCGGGGATATAGATCAGTTGCCATCTATAGGGCCGGGGGCTGTGCTCAAAGATATGATTGGCAGCGGCATATTTTCTGTAACACGTCTTACACAGGTACACAGGCAGGCAAGGGGATCACATATCATAAGGATAGCCCACGAAATAAACAAGGGTGAAATGCCCATTATAGCAAGAAAAGTATCAGATGGACAGGATGCAATACATATCGAGGCGGATACACCGGAAGACATACAGGATATAATACTGAACACAATCAGATCGTCGGGATATAGTCTGCACGATATTCAGGTGCTTGTGCCAATAAAGAAGGGACCCATAGGCGTAAGGGAACTTAACAGGCTATTGCAGATTAAATTAAACCCTAACGCTGTTAACAATCCAAAAAATAATGTTGGTGGTTACTACGTTGGGGACAGGGTAATAAATATTGTCAATAATTACAGCAAAGAAGTTTTTAACGGAGAAATAGGGTATATCAGGACAATCAACACTGAGAACAACAATATAGTGGTTGAATACGATAGTAAGACACTGCTGTATGAAAGCGATGAATTAGATGAAATCATGCTTGCCTATGCACTGACGGTACATAAGTCGCAAGGCAGTCAATTTCCGTGCGTAATTGTGTTGATGCACACACAATATTACATAATGCTAAAAAGGCAGCTTATCTACACCGCAATAACACGTACACAACAACTATTGTACGTTATAGGACAAAGCAAGGCAATAAGCATGGCTGCACGCAATCACATTGAAGACAGGCGTAATACTGGATTATTAAAATCTATGCGGCATCTTGTATAACTATAGCTGAAAACACATACTATTAACCCACAGCAGCAGCATCCTTGTAGAAATTGTTGGTTTGCATAATGTCGTCAGCGCTGTTAATAAGGTCGGGAAATTCAACATCAACATAGCGCTCACTAACATCTGCGGTTATTCCCTTGTAGAAATTGCTATATGATTTAAGGTAAAAGTACCGCTTTTCAAGCGATGTTACCTTATGTGCCAGTATGCGCTTTTCCTCGGTATTCCTTAAAGTTATCCCCCCGCCAGTCTGAAGCATTGCCTGTCCTTTTTGGATAAATGGAGAAAGGTCTTCCATATATTGTGCCGTTTCGGGATTATTAACAAGAAAAAAAAGGGTGGTGTTGAAGTTGTCCATAATACTGCCGGTGGCCTCGGGGCCAACTTCATATGTCATTTGTGCAAGCGACTGCGTATAAAAAGTAACCCATGCGTTAGCACCCCCAGCTTTGTTAAATAGTTCTTGCACACCAAGAAAAAGGGCATTATGCCCTTCATCCATGTGTATACACAATGGAGGATTCAGTTTTCTGCCGGATGAGAAAAACCGTCCTACCATTGACTGTATCATTGATATAAGAACACGTCCAACTATATGAGCAGTTCGGCGTGCGAGCAAAGCTCCTGTATTGCAGTAAAGGATAACGCTCTCGTTGTTTTCAAATCTTCTTACAAACTCGTTGACATAACTTTTGCCTATAATCTTACCGGTATTACCAAAGGACAGCGCTGTAAGTGTTGTTCTTAACGACCCTGCAACCTTTGCAAAATAGTCAGACGATGATGCTACAATCTGATCTATAGTAGAACATACCTCAGCAAGCTCAGGTATGTCGGTTCTTAAAGCAAGTTTAGTTTTAAAGTCTTTTAGGCTTGTATGGTCACTCAAATGCTTGATGTCGTTAAAGTTGATCTGTAAAGGGATTCCTTTATTGTCGTGTGCATGCTCGATAGCCAAACCGGTTACAATTGCCTGAGTTACTTCTGATGCGATGGCTATAAAATAATCTTCTTTTGCCTTTATGCCCGACACAACATGGTCAACAAGTTCATCAAGAATATAATAATTAGCAAGAGGATCAAGTTTTATAGAATGATCCGGATAGATAGGCGTGAGAAGCATTATTTCATCGAGTCTCCCAGCTTCGCAAGCGCTTTGCACAACCTTGGAAAAGAGTTCAGTATCGCCTTTTGGATCAAGCACTACGACATTATATCCCTTTTTTATGTCTTGCTCGACAATATGTTCCAGTAGTCGCGATTTGCCGACACGTGTTGTTCCAAATACACCCATTTGCCCTGAACGGACACGATCCTCGATGTTAATTGGTCGCAATTTTTTTTTGCAGTCAAAAAGGTCAACTCCATAGCCAATATGAGTAATACCGGGGTTTGGCTCAATAATTTTACCATTTTTATTTATTTCATATAGTTCTTCGAGTCCTGGCATGTGTGCTTCCCTTACTTATAAGTATTAATATTAATATTACTTCATAAAAACATCGCAAAAAAAAATAAAGTAATACCATCTTAGTTATAAGTAATTTTTTTTAAACATATGTTTGACGAACTTAGAATAGGAGATCTTGTGCCCTGCATTGTCCTCAAGGCGATGCCAGATTATGACGCAATGCTTGTCATGATAGCTGGAACGGACAAGCTCGCTAAATTACCAAAGAAATATAGTGGCAAAAAATACAGTGTAGGTATGAGCATGGTAGCTGCCATAAACAGTATAGAAAATAATTGGATAATAGTTACCCAAAAATCACATCAATTTTATAGAAAAGTAGTGGAGTTAGCATTATCCGAACTGATAGACAGTGGCAAACTGAAAATCAAGAGAGTTGCAACTTTAGCAAACAGTGGATTTGCCAAGGTATCCTTAGAAAGACTTAACGGTGTAGACCCGTTGCAGGCATGTATACCGCTACTGAAAAACATTCAGGGGTATACGGACGATACTATTACTCTTGTAGAGTACAAGAAGGACATTAAAGAGTACATAGTAAGTGCATTAAGACCTGCACCGCCAGAAAAAATAAAAAAAGTAATATACTTACATGGCATGAAAGAAGCCGAAGTAATTGTTGAAGAAAAGTATATCGGAAAATTCATGGGGAAAGGAGGTGTGAACGTAGCAACCGCCGCAAAACTGATACATAAAGACATGAAAATAGTTATTAAAAAAGCAAAAGATTAAAAAATCCTTACGAGAGAGGAAAATATGGCAGAAACAGAAGAAAAAAAACAAACATTTGATGAAAAATCATTTACTGAAAAAAAATTGAGGGATGCGGAAAATCCAAAGGCATATATGCTGCATCCAAAAACAACAGAAGGCCATCTTATGGTCAAAATGATGTACGCTTACGATAAGGCAGTAAACAGGCTACGTCTTGCCGCCGGCTCCCAAAGAGTACCCATTAGCGATCTGAATGCATTTGAAAAGCAAATAAATGATATGAAATCTTATCTTGAGGCAATTTATTCAAAAATGTCCAATGGCAACGGAACGCCATTTTCTTTCATGAAACCCCCCGGCGAAACAGTAGAAGAAAGAAAAAGGATTGCGATGAACAGAAAATCTTACTCATTTGTCCCCTATACCGCTGAGGGTGAGTACATTGCCGATTATATTAAGCGCTTTGACCCTGCCTATGTAAAATTCAAGGTTACATGTCCGGTAGGTCTACTCGACAAAGCAATTATCGAGGTATACAAGGCGATATGCAAGCTCGATGAAGTAACAGCGATACTTGATTCCAAAGTCCCGGCAAAAAGGAAATACAAAACACCTGGTAAAATCGGACAAATCCGTAAATATCTGGAGGATACCAGGCAGGATGCGTAAGCCGTCACAATTGCTTATTGCTGTAGCAATGACTGTACCGTTGTTATGTAGTGCAAACGCTTCTACATCAGCAAAAAAAGTGTTAACGCAAACGACCTATAACTACAAATACAGTATAGGCCGTGATGCAGGGAACCGTCACTCACATGTTATATGTGACGGTTGTACACCTAAAACTGATTATGTCAAGGCAGGCACTAACTACACCATATCTACACAAGAAGATAAGGCTACAACCCCTTTGGTTATGAAGTTCAGTTCCGATCCAGATACAGCATCAAACAAATCGGTTAGCACATTAAAACAAAATGATGGCGAAATGGTAGCTAAAAACAAAGTAGCTGTTGTCCGCTTTGGCTTTGACAAGCATGATCTTACGGACAAAGAAAAAAGCAAACTGAAAAGCGCAAAAGACAAAATGTTGGACAAAAATGTAAGCATAGTTGGCTATACAGACAAGATTGGCTCCAAAAACTATAACGATATATTGGCACAAAAACGTGCTGAATCTGTTGCCTCTTGCATCAGGAGAGAGGGCATAGAGCCAAGCCATGTAGAAGGAAAGGGAAAATGCTGCTATGTGTCAGAAACAGATCAGTCAGAAAACAGACGAGTAGAAGTGTTAGTAATCAAATAAAAAGGAGAAATAAAAAATGAAAAAACAAAAAAAACTATGTGTATTAGTGTTTGTTGTAACAGTTGTCATTACGGCAGTATGTATAGGCACACTATATGCACAGTCGAACATGCAAGATATAGCAGCAAAAATAAAAAGAACATACCCGCAGTTTCAGGTTGGCGAGATAAGGAATACGCCAATAGATGGACTTTACGAGGTTGAAGCAGGAACTAACATCATTTATTACTATCCAAAAAACGACATGGTAATATTCGGGGAAATATGGAACAAAAATGGGCAAAGCCTTACGCAGGAAAGGCGTAACGAAATGAATGCCAAAATGATTAAGGAATTACCGCTCGATAAAGCATTAAAAATAGGTAATGGTAGTAAAAAGATTGTCGAATTTACTGACCCCGATTGTCCCTATTGCAGAAAAGCCGCAGAATATTTTAAGGACAGAAATGATGTAACAAGATATGTATTTCTCGTGTCATTAAGAAACAATCAAGCAGCAGACTCAAAAATCGCAAACATACTCTGCTCAAACGACAAAGTAAAAGCATTTAAGGAAGCAATGTCAGGAGGAATGGATAATAAACCTTTAGAAACCTGTAAAGACGATAACGTCATGAAAGTATTAAACGAATATAAGGAACTATTTATAAAATCAGGGGTAAGGGGAACACCGGCTTTTTGGATTGACACAAAATTTGTATCGGGTGCAAACATTCCTTTAATCGAAAGTATTATTGGAAAAAAAATAAACTAAAAGGAGGTTTCAAATGAAAGAGAACTACAAAGAGGTAAAAAGGGTTGTAATGTTTCTGATGTTGTTTGCTCTCATATACGTCATTGATGCAAACGCCATGACCGCACCTGCTGCTGGGGACTTTGCATATAGCGTATATGATGTAACGGTCAACAAGGTGTTAAAAGGGCCTATCGGTTTTGCAACCGGCATTTTTCTCATTTGCATGGGTGTTGCTCAGGGCGTACAAAGCAAACTCATTCCTGCAGCAGCAACGGCAGTATGTGGAGGCGCACTTGTTAATGCAGACAGCATAGTAACATCACTCGGAGCTGTTTTTTAATGAGTCCGCAAAAAACAATGATGGGCGCTTGGGACAAAATAAGTACATTGCTGCAAAACAAGCGTCCATCATTGCAGCAATGAAGAAGAGGTCAAAATGAAGAAAAGATTTCCACAATATCTGTCAAAGCCGTACCAAATACTATGGTTTGAGTCTGATGAGTTGATAATGATACTGATGTTTTTCATACTTGCTATCACGCTGGGCAAGATATTTTTCGTAATGCTCATTATCGGACCCTATCTGTATAGCAAGGGCAAAAAATCCTATCCAAGAGGTTTTATGAGGCACTGTCTGTACTTTTGTGGTTTCAGTAAAATGCAAGGGTATCCCTCATACTTTGAGAAGGAATTTATAGAATAATGAAACTTGACAAATTTATAAGCGAATTTAAGAACATAGAACTTAAATACAAGCTTCAAAAATTCATAATCATAGTGATCGGATGCGTAACACTATTAAACACGTTCATGCTTGTAAAAGCAATAAACTCACACAGAACAATAATAGTTCCACCTGTCATTAACATGCCTATCGAAATAACCGGAACCGGTTTATCCGACAGCTATATAAAGTTGATGGCCAGATATATAATGGGGCTATTATTAAATTATACTCCATTTACCGCAAGAGTCCAATTTGAAGAACTACTAAGTCTTTATTCGCCAGAGGCTCTTCCGGAAGCAAAGAAAAATTATTATCACATGGCGGACAATATAGAATCCGCAAAGGTTACAAACACATTTCACTTGTCTGCAAGTAATATTGTCTACGATCCCATAAAACGCTACATCGAGGTTACAGGTGAAAAAACACAATTTATGCACGAGCAGAAGGCAAAAGAAATAAAAGAGACATATGTAATTGAATACAAAATGGATAACGGGCGTTTTATGGTAACCCGGATACATGTCAAAGATGACAAAGGAGATTAAAAATATGCACGTCATATTGAAACGGTTTGGTATAACCGCTGTTATAGCCGCTATACCACTGTTTACCATTATTGGCAATACAGTAAGTCAAACAACATATCCAGCGCAGCGTCTACAAGCAACATCATCACAGCAATCTGTTGGGGAAAATTTTTACGGAATGCCCAAAAACTCTCAAACACAACAGCAGCAAACAGCAAATCAACCACAAACACAAAAACAGATACAACAGCAGCAGGCCGGTCAACAACCTATTATGGCAACTCCCGTTCCAATGCAGGGGGCAAAACACACCACAAACACCGATATAAAACAGCAAACAACTCCCCAACAGCAGAAAAAGACAACCGGGCATAGCCAAGCAGCAGCTCATTTGATGCCTGAAATAAAAGGAGAAGATACAGCTCATCATATTAACGTACCCCAGAGCAATTCCACAACGGTTATGCCGGAAATAGCAACTCAAATAGCAATGAGTGCCTCAGACATTAATAGAGTGGTATGCCCTGCAGAAGATATAAAGGATGTGGTTTTCTCAAAGGAAAAAGGGGCTACAATCAAACTTGCCGGGAAAAATGCCTTTGTTAAGTTTCAGGTAATAAAAAAAGACGGCAAAGATGTATATATAACAATACCATCTGAGTTTTTTATTGTATGCGGTAATAATACATACAACATAATTGCCTATCCAAAGCGCATACCATCACAGACAATAACATTAACCGGAGGAAAGAAGGAAATAATAAAGAAGAACAACGCAATGTTCGCTGATATGCCCTATGAAAAAAAGGTTAAGACTATAATCAAACAGGTGTATACCGACAACATCCCCGATACCTATCAAATAACGCAGCTACATAGATCCGTTGATGTTTTAAAATTTATAGACCTTGTATTAAAAAGGATCATCAATATTGAAGGCGAGGGTTTAAAAGTACGAGAGTATTCCGCAAAACTAAAAAATGTACAAGGAATCAACAAAGTCAATATATCGGAAAAGGATTTTCTAAAAAAAGAAATTACTACAAAGCCTCTCGCAATATCAAAAGATATGACCACCCTTGGCAAAAGCGACACTGCAAGAATAATAATTGTCGAAAAAACCGAGGGGGATAACTGATGATAGATATTAAAGGTAAAATAGGCGAATTCTGGAAAAAGAAGAAACCCGAAGAAAAGAAAAAAATAATTACCGTTGTAGTCATAATAACGATATTGTTAATTGGGATAGGCATGTACAAAGCAACAAGGGCAACTGCTCCACAGGAAAAAAGAGGAAAAGACACTAAAAAAACGGTAAGCGTTGATCCTAAAATGCTTGAAAAATCAATGTATAACGAAGCAACAAAAGAACTTGCTGCCGTGCAAAAAGAAGTAAAGGAGCTCAAGGATAAGGTGGATAAAAAGGACGATGTTCTACCTCAGCCAGACAACAAGATAGTAGGTACAGAAGTAAAAAAGGCAGAGGTAAACATAAACGGCAGAGGACAGTTGCCACCGCCTGTTGTAACGGGTACATGTGCTGTTGGTAAGTGCGGTACTGGAATACCATCGCAACCTGTTTTGCCGCCACCACCCGGTATGATGCCACAGCCACAACAGGGCAGTATCCCGCCCGGCTCTTACAATGTACCCTTGCCGCCTGGTGCGCCGCTATCGTCGCCCGCTAAAGAGACAAAATCAGAAATATTTGGCGAGATAGAAATGGTTTCGCAAAGAATGGACAGTGACAAGGATAAAAAGGACGACAAAGATAAAAAAAAAGACTCGATGAAGGTTTATCTGCCCCCCTCTTTTATGGAGGCGACTTTACTATCAGGGTTGGACGCTCCGACAACGGAAACAGCAAAAGGGCAACCCGTTCCGGTGTTGCTGAGGATCAAAGCACCGGCAGTGCTGCCAAATAAGGTTAAAGCAACGCTTACTGGATGTTTTGTTGTGGGCGAAGGACACGGCAACCTTGCTGACGAGAGAGCACATCTAAGGTTAACAACATTGAGTTGTCTTTCCAAAAAAGGACAATCAGTAATTGATGCCAAAATTAAAGGATTTGTTACCGACACTGATGGTAAAATTGGTCTAAGGGGCAATGTCGTATCCAAAATGGGCGCAAATCTTGCCAGAAGCTTGCTTGCCGGATTTGTGGCTGGTTTCGGAACAGCAGTACGGGCAAACAATACAACAACATCCGTATCGCCTTTGGGCGCAACACAGGTAATTGATACCGATAAAGCCGTTAAAGTGGGACTCGGCGAAGGTATATTCCAGGCAACAAGAGAACTTCAGAAATTTTACCTTGATCTTGGTAAATCGGCAATGCCGGTCGTAGAGGTTGGGGCAAGCAAGAGTATCACGCTTGTGATTATGGAAGGAACCTATCTTGAGATAAGAAAAAATGAAAACAACTGTCTTGGAGGTGGAGAGCTATGCGAAAAATACTAACATTACTGCTTATCATAGCAACATGTACAATACAAGCGGGTTGTGGTGCGGTTGGGGCAGTTATGAATCCTTACAGTAGCGAATTTAATTGCCCTATGACAGATAAGGGAAAATGTGTTGCTTTGCCTGATGCCTACGACGAAGCTATTAACGCAAGTCAACACAACAATATTATTAATAATGCAAATGCGGGCACTGGAAAAAAAAGCAACATAGATGAAACTCAAATAGCAAGTTCTAACAAGAGCACATACCAGGATGCGGTATACGGCACACTGAACAAGCTTCTCGATGAACCTGTAACGCCCATTATTGCCCCGCCGAAGGTACTGAGAATATTGTTTCTCCCTTACAAAAGTGACAGCAACGATCTTTTAATGTACCGCTATGCCTATATCATGGTTGATGAACCCAAATGGGTGCTTGGCGAATACCTTAATGTACTGTCGGGGGATGAATAATAATGTTAGATGCATTAGTAAAAAAACTATTAAGTCAAGGGGTCGGCATAACAAAAAAAAGGTTGGAACAGATGTCTTACAGAAGCAAGTACAGCAATTACCTGCCTTACGGGATGTATGATTACAGCACAAAAATATATTTTAATACTGACGATACCATTGGTTTTATGTGGGAATGTTCTCCACTGTCTTTTGCATCGTTAAATGTAATGAATGCCCTCGAAGGCTTGTTCCGCATAGCCATGCCTGACAAGACGGTCATACAATTTATATTGTATGCCGACAGTGACATAACCCACTATCTCAACAGCTATGTAAACCTAAAAACAAGAAATAATGAGTTACTAAAAAAAGCTGCCAAAGAATTTGCAATATATTTTATGAATGGCACTAACGGTTTAAAAAACCTCGCGTACATACCGATCAGAGAGTTTCGTTTGTTTGTAGCTGTCAAAATGCCACTGAGAAGCCCAGAGCTAAAGCATTTAAGCATAACCGATATGTACCACAATATCGAAGAGATACTACGCGGTGGCGGCAATCTTTACCCATACCCAATGCCACCGGAAGAACTTATCAGGACTTTGAAACGTCTGTTTAACAATAGAAAGCTGGAACTTGTCGATCTAAGCGCAAACAGCAAAAAATATGACGATAATATCCCGATAGCAAAACAGATTATCTTTTCCGATACTGTTATGGACATCAAATACGACCATATAAAAATAGGAAATAAACACTTTCGCTGTATAACACCAAAGCTTGGCCCAAAAGAGGTAGATTTTTTACAAACTAATCGGCTTTTTGGTGGTATCGATGGTATGCGTTCTAATAATGATCAAATCCGTACACCGTTTCTGTATTGTTACAATATAATTATCGATAATGCGGTCAAAAGCCAATTACATGCAAAGTGTAATCTGATACTGCAACAGAAAGGGGTTGGGAGTTTTGCGCCTGCCTTGATGCGCAGGCAGGACGAACATCTATGGGCAGCAGACGAATTAGAAAAAGGTACTAAATTCTACCGTATAATGCCGATATTGTGGGTGTTCGGAGAAGATAGGCAAATTGTTGATGAATCTATTGTTAGGGCAAAGAGAATATGGGAGTCAAACGGCTATGAAATGCAGGAAGACAAAGGCATATTATCGATATTGTTTATGTCTGCTCTTCCATTCGGACTTATAAATGTGGGACAAAACGTAGCAAATATTGAACGGGATTTTATAGTACCTGCCTCGACCGCAACAGTTATGCTTCCTGTTCAAGCTGATTTTGCCGGGGGCGGTAAACCTATACTGCTCTTTGCAGGACGAAAAGGTCAAGTGTGTGCCCTTGATATTTTTGACAAGCATGCAAATAACCATAATGCGTATGTGGTTGCATCCACTGGTGCTGGCAAGAGTTTCCTTGTCAACTATCTTGCATTGAATTACTACTCAAACGGTACGATGATAAGGATAATCGACATTGGTGACAGCTATAAAAAAATGACAAAAATGTGTAATGCAAAATATATGGACTTTGCAAAAGAGCACGAACTTTGTATAAATCCATTTACAAATGTGTATGAAGAACAGTACGACCTGCCGATTATCGAAGCAATTGTGGCAGAAATGGCTTATTCGGCATCCGAAAGCGCAGTTCCGGCTGAAACCGAGATGACACTTATAAAAAAGGCGGTACAGTGGGCATACACAACCTATACCAATGATGCAAATATTGATATTGTTCACAACTATTTAAGCAATTATCCACAATATGATGATGATATTGCTGATGATATGCATAATAAGGATGAGGTAATATCAATGGCTCATACCCTTGCTTTTAATATCCACGAATTTACATCAGCAGGCAGATACGGCAAGTATTTCAACGGCAAATCGAACTTCGATATATCTCACGATGAGTTTGTAGTCCTCGAACTTGAACATATAAAACCACAAAAAGACTTGTTTAAAGTAGCGACACTACAAATACTCAATATGATAACACAGGACATGTATCTTTCTGACAGGAGCAAGCCAAGACTACTGATAATTGATGAAAGCTGGCAGTTTATCCACGACGGTACTATACTGCAAAGGGTTATCGAAGAAGCATTTCGCCGTTGCAGACGCTATAACGCCGGTATCATTATAATATCTCAGTCATTACTTGACCTGAAGCAGTTCGGAAGAGTAGGTACGGTCATTAGGGGGAACTCGGCATTTACGTTCCTCCTTGAGTCAGCCGATTTTGATCAGGCAAAGGCCGATAAACTCATTAATTATGATGAGTTTACAATGAACTGGTTAAAAACAATAAAAAGCGACAAACCACAATACTCAGAAATATTTATGGACACACCGTTTGGGGTGGGCATTGTAAGACTTACCGTTGACGACTACAGTTATTATACATATACATCGTTTGGTCCGGAAATTGCCGAAATGGAAGCCATGATCGATCAGGGAATGACCTACGACGAAGCCATTAAAGAAATGATAAGAAAACACAGAAGCGAGTAAACATGCTCAGGGTATTGGTTGCCTTAATATCGGTATTGATGCTTATGTCGCACTTGCCGGTATATGCGCAGGATGCAACCGCGCTTGCGAACCAGCTTGGCACGCAGGCACTTGGCAAATATGGATCGCAGGGTGGGCTAAACCAAAATATTAACGTGCCAATGATCTCCAGCGGTACACAAATGCAGACGCTTGACGGAACAAATTCCTTTGGCGCTCAAATATTATGTCCCGCATCGAAAAAATACCTTGAGTTGTTTGTTCAACCGTCAGCAACCGGCGACCTTGCAAGCGTTATTGTCAGCCAGGACACCAACATGGATGGCACAACCGATTATAACTACGCCGCCCCTTTTGCCATATCAGGGGTTTGCACAAACGGTGTAATTTCGTGTACACCCGGTACATGGACATCATGCACCTACCACATGTGGAGTTCTGATGACGGTGGCAGAGTATCTCTGCAGCCGACAATGGCGAATAATCTTGGAGGATGCTACTGCATCAACACAAACTGCGGTAGCAATATTGTATGGAACAACCTTGCTGTTGTGTTGAAAGGGCTCGGAGGTGGGATAGCGTCAAGCATACAAAAAAAGGGGATACAGCATGTCATATCAGATGTTCAGATAGACGGCACAATAATAACCTATTATGGGCAAAATGCTGCAAATTGCAATACGGTATCACACCCATATGGTGCAACTAACCCACAAAATTACTATAGCAACTGGGCAACAATGTCGAGCGACGTAACAAATGAGGTTGTCAGGCAGGCTGCAAACCCTGACAGCTATTATTCTATGCTAACAACTGCCGCGTTAAGCAAAAACACACAGACTGTTGGATGTTCGATTGTAAGATCGGCAGCATTAACATGGTCGCCTACCTATGAGTGCACGGTTATGGAAGATGTAAGAAATGATTGCGAATCATTCGAAACAAATCCAGAATGTACCCTATTTTCTGAGACAGTCGATGATGTGCAAACATACAATAATTATAACCCAACAGGCTTAACACCACTCCCACGTGCCATACATCTTGAGGAAACAAAAAGTGCAAGCTGTGAGTATTCCTGCCCGGGTGTTGAAAATATCAATAAGCCATGTTTTCTTGTAGACGGAGCACCTAAATGCGACATAGGCGGTGGAACTCTGGCAAATTGCGAGATAATTAGACCTATTAAGCGGATAGGGGGATATACCGGTGCTCCAAATGAGGTGTATATAAGGGGCTACTATGTTACGTTTCAGGATGGTATATCTGCTGTTGGATCATCAAATACCGTTGGAAATTGTACTTGTTCCTGCGGGATGGAGGTATTTTCACCAAGTTACTGTAACGACCTTATCCCAGGTGCAACAGCTTGTTTTAATTGGGCAACAGGAGGTGGCAGAATAGCCGTCAAGGGGGCTAAAGTAACAAGCGTTACTGGCGCTGTTGGCGGCTGTTATACAAATTCGTTATCAACTTATACCGATGCAGAACTTATTATGAGCACCACATGCGTTTCCGGCGGGTGGGTAAGCACAAACAATTCGTATTTATACTTATCCCCTGCACGTTGTCCCTTTCCTGACGGGGAAGGCGTTACAGAATGCGTCGGTACACCTGCGGAATGCCACAAAAGTTGTGTGTACGATGTATCGCGAGATTGGTGGAGAAAAACAAGGACATATATGTGTGCAACACCCACACAAGATCTAAGCGCGGCAAAAGAAAGAATGAAAACAATCAAACAATCTGTTACCGACAATTCTGGCACTCTTACCTATACAGACAGGCGCATAGAAGATGGCGAGGTAAAAATTGAGAGCGGAACGATAGAGTTAACGCCAAGAGTACCGTCGGAGGTTTGCCTGATGGCCTGTAAAACAAGAAAACCAATAACTGCACCCGAAGCAACCGTTGCAGGGACAAGCTCCGGGTTTCAAGTTAATCCATCAAGTTATAATTTTTACTATAAGCAGTGCGTAAACAGCGTTTGCCCACTCGATGTGGATGAAGAGATGTTAAAGGACTGCCAGTGCGTGAATGAGTTTGCCGAGGCAGCACTTGTAATGCAATCTCTGCGTATGGGTGGTCAAGACCTTGTATGCAGCTCCGGCGCGGGCAGACCTCTCAGGTAACGAAAATGTTAAGTCCAGAAAATACGTGAGTTGAATTCTGTTTAATTACTCCGTAAGCATGTCACATTCAGCCAAATAAAATAAAGTAATATTAAAAATAAAATAAGAAAAAAGGAGATGCAATGGAATTAGATAAAGCGATTATCAATGAGATATACGATAAATTCAATGACCCGGCTTTTCTTAAAAAGATTCAGTTATCGTCAATGCTGTGCGGTCTTGCGTTATCAATAATATTGGGTGCTACTGTAAACACGGCTGACGCAGGCGTGTGTTGCTATAGTAATGGCTGTTACGGTAACTGCTACGCAAACTGCTATAGTGATTGTATATGGTGATAAAGGCCTGTAATGAAAAGTGTAAGCATTATAGTCAAACCCGGTTATGCATGTAACGCATCCTGTATGCATTGCAGCGTTACGGGTAACTCGCACAGCGTTCTTTCACCACAGGGGGTTTCAAAATCAATCAAAAATATCGTCATATTTGCAGAAAAATACTCAGGGGAGACAATCGGCGCAATCAATATCATACTACACGGCGGCGAACCTATGCTGTTAGGCACTTCCTATGTAAATAGGATGGTGGGTTCTCTGGAAGATGAATTGCCATCAGTAAGGTGTGATTATGCAATCCAAACTAATCTGCTTGCTTATACTTCTCATTGGAAAACACTTTTTGAAAAAGTATTTGCATGGAAAGTATCATCTTCCTACGACTTCTTTTCGTCATTCAGAAAAACCAAAGATGGCAGGAACTATTTTGATACTTGGTATGACAAGGTAAAGCAATACCAGGACGATTCCGGGAAAAGGCTCTACACGATATGCGTACTGTCGAGGGAAAACGTAAATCGTGTAGATGAAATAATGGAGCAAGCATACTCGTATGGGCTTAATATCAAGCTTAATATGCTTTATTCCGCAGGCAAGGCAAAACAGATGGAGAAGTCCTTGTATATTACGCAAGAAGAATATGGAGATGCCCTTATAAGAGCATATCGTATTTGGAAAACATACAATAACAGCGGTTTTCTGTTTGCACAGGGATATGATTTTGAAAATATTGTAAATCACGGAAAGCCTGCGGGATGTCCTTATATATCATCCTGTGTTGGAAACATATTCTGTTTGCTGCCTGACGGGACACTATACCAATGCGGCGAATGTTCCGATGCAAAGCATTATTGTTACGGGAATGCACTGGAAAACGAACTTGATATTAAAGAAATAGTCAATGCCGGTGTCGCCAGCAGCAACATATCTGGAGAGTGCCTCGATTGCGGAATTTGCGGGGGAGGATGCTTGCTGCGCAGAACAATCGAACATGCCGATAAAACACCGTTCTGTGGCACTTACAAAAGACTTTATAAAGAGGTAAGCGAAACCTTATTATGATAATGCAAGTATTCATAAAGCCTACAAATGCATGTAATCTTTATTGTAGCCACTGCTTTGTGCCAGAGCAAAAAAAAGATACCAAGATAATGTCCACGCAGGAAGTCGATACAATACTTTTAAAACTATATGAATATTTTAAGAACGATAAGTTGTCAATAGTATGGCACGGTGGCGAACCGGCGCTTGCCGGAGAAAATTTCTACAAACATATACTGGATAACTATAGACAGCCAAATGTAAAACACGGGATGCAGACTAACCTGACGCTTATAAATGAAAAATGGTATCCGATAATAGAAAAGCTCTTTGACGGTAGAATTGGTACATCTTTTGATATTACGAGAAACCTTGCCGGTTCATTTGATAAGTTCAACCACCTATGGGAGAAAAGGCTTACGGAAGTAAAAAAGCGTTTCTATGTAATGGCAAAAATGATTCTCACAAAACAGATTATGCAAAAAGGGGCAGAATGGACAGTAAACTTGTTGGAGAAAATAGGCGTGCAGGAATTTGTGCTGGAACATTTTATGACTTTTGGGAACGGCAAGCAGCATGAAGATGAATACTATGTGCCTTATAGCGAGTATTTTTTCTTTGTGCTTAAAGTTAGAGAGTTGCTGCTCAACGGCAATAGTGCCGTGCGCATAAGGGCATATCCTTCGGATGACTACTTTGTTAGAGAGCTTGAAAAAGGAAGGACATCTGGGTTTTTTCGTGGGGCTTGTGCAGAATCTACCCTCGTGATAGAGCCGGACGGCAGAGTATCTTACTGCCCGATAGCATCAGCTAACGATATGGCATATTTCGGCAATATTTACACAGACAGCATGGATGACATTCTATGCAATGAAAACAGGGTAGACATCATAAGCAGGCAGAAAAGTTTTTATTGCGACTGCGAACATTACCAGAACTGCAACGGCGGGTGTTATCTGATAAGGGAAAAGAACGTTGCACAAAAAGAATACAAGAAAGTTATAGATTATCTTATATCTTCTGGCCTTGACACAGCGCGGACAAGAGCATGATGCCAATTTATATCAAAACTACAAATGCCTGTAATCTTAGTTGCGAACACTGCTTTATAGCCAAAGCGGATAAGGCGGATAAGCGCATGATGAATACTGAACAGGTTGGCATAATCATGGATAAGCTTAAAACATACTATAAATACGATATGTTGCAGTTCAATTGGTATGGCGGCGAACCAATGATGTCCGGCATATCCTTCTTTAACCACATATTGGCTAATTATAAAGATGAAAGAATAATACATTATCTGCAGACTAACCTGACGCTTATAAATGAAAAATGGTATCCGATAATAGAAAAGCTCTTTGACGGAAGTATCTGCACATCATATGATTTATCAAGGAGGCTTGGCGACAGTTATGATGCATTTTATCAAAAATGGTGGAAAACATACGAGAAAACAAAAGAACAATTTGACATTGTTGTAAGAATAACCATTACAAAGGAGACGACACAGAAGGGCGCAAGTTGGGTTACGGATATAATCGGTCAACTGGATGCTAACATTATCATTCTTGACTACTTTTTCCCAAACGGCACAGGGAAGAACAACAAAAAAAAGCTGTTTGTACCGTACCACGATTACTATGCATTTGCCGAAAATATCAAGAGACTTTGCAGAGAAAAACACCCTAATACAACTGTTGAAATCAATAACAATATCAGGAAGGTCAGTACCGTTAACGGTGACGATGGCCATTTCTGTTCGACATGCGCCGATAATATGCTCGTAATAGAACCTGACGGGAGCGTGTACAACTGCATAATCATGTCGGGGGAAGAAGAACATTACATTGGGAACATATTGCATGATGACGTGGAAGATATAATATTCAGCACAAAAAACATAGAACACATTGTAAAACAGAAAAGTTTCTATTGCGACTGCGAACATTACCAGAACTGCAACGGTGGGTGCTATCTGATAAGAAGCGCCACAGACAAGGCTGATTGCAAAAGGGTATTCGCAGAAAGCTCACAAAGAGGGAGGAGTTATGTACGCACCACTGCAAGAGAAATGTGAAAACCGTATCAGCTTAAACACAAAAAACAGCATCTACAGCGTTATCGATATCGATAATTGCGCTATGCAGCTCGGGAACGATCCGATGCCAGGACAGGACAAAGCGATATTTGTGTTAGGCGAAAATATAACCATCCCAAAGCCAGACTATTACAAACAGTTCAAAGAAATAATATTCGAAACAGATATACCGTTCCCGCAAAAAGCAGCAAATGCAATTATTCTGGCATCAATAGTCTTAAAAAAAGACAACATAGCGGTTGCCTGCCGTGTCAAAAACGAGGCAGAGCTTAAAAAAGCAATCATGATTTCTAACCAGTTCGGTATACCGCTGATTCTCACATTAAACGACAATGAATTGTTTTTAGAATCATTGAAGTTGTTATGCAGCACAAACAGCATAAGGATACCCGTTTATCCTTTTGCGTTTATGGTGAAAGACTATGCCATGGCGCTAAAGAGAGTACCGATTCATATATCCACATATAGCTTCAGCCACTTATATAGTTATCTCAAAACCGACTATCGCATGATAATGTCAGGTTATCCGATTATTGGGCAGTATATGAAAACATTGTTTTCCGTATTAAAAGAGGCTGCTCCCGACAAAGTAAAAAATATGCTCCCCGCAAGTGATAACTTATCTACGGTAGTAATGCACAACGAAAAATACAGCGAGGAACTATCGATAATTAATTTAATTAATACTGACCTAACTAAACAAATGGGCAACGCCACAAGAAAAACAGGAGGTTATAACTTCCTGACATGTTCATATCAACATTACATGGAGCATAAAGAGATAGTATCTGAAGTAGCAGAAAAATATCCCGCATACATCATATTGCAGGGGGATAAAATCCCATATGCACAAGATATTCCTACCGGGTATGCCGGTATGTTCATGCGGTACCAATTATGCGACAAATATCCCGGTCTTGAAAGCATGGAAAGTATTGTTGGTGGATACATAAGGAACTATCATGGCTAAGGCATTGAGTAACAACGTTTACTACGAATACGAAAGATCAGGGGCGCTTGTAATCATTATCAGGGCATCAATGTCCTGTAACGCATTATGCACACACTGCTCTACGCCGCCGCAAAAAACGTACTTATTGCCCGATAAAGCAGCGATAGCAGTAAAAAACACGGTGATGCTTTACGAGGAATTGAATCATGAATATCCCCGGGAAATAGATATAGTATTCCACGGCGGCGAACCAATGCTGCTTGGAACAGCATATGTAACAGATCTCGCATATCTTATGAATAAGCAAATGGCAGATGTAAATATTGTGTATGGCATGCAAACAAATCTTTTGCTTTACAACGATTGGAGGAAGCTGCTCGGAAGCAATATGTTTTCGTGGAGAATTACATCTTCCTACGACTTCTTTTCGTCATTCAGAAAAACCAAAGATGGCAGGAACTATTTTGATACTTGGTACGACAAGGTAAAGCAATACCAGGACGATTCCGGGAAAAGGCTCTACACGATATGCGTACTGTCGAGGGAAAACGTAGAATACGTTGAAGACATTATACGAGAAGCATATTATCTGGGTCTGGATATTAAGCTGAATTATCTGTACCCTGCCGGAAGAGCAATAGATATTGATAAAAAAGTTCATCTATCTCCCGACGAGTACGGAAATGCCGTAATAAAAGCGTACAAGGAGTGGCTCAAATACGCCAATAATAAAGAATTTATATATGTTCAGGGGAAAAACTTTGAAGACAGTATAAGAAACAATAAAAAATTGGGGTGTCCGTATGCGTCTGGATGTGTTGGAAAAGTATTCTGCGTTATGCCAAACGGATGTCTCTATAACTGTCCGCTGTGTGCCGACATGAATCTATACAGCTATGGCAATATTGTTACGAACAATATCAATTATGAAAACATAACAACAATGATGCTTGCAGAGATAGCACCCGAAGAATGCTATGAGTGTGGCATATGCAACGGCGGATGCAAAAAAGACAAACTTATTGCATGTACAGATAAAACACCGTTTTGTGGGAGTTACAAAAAATATTATGACGTTGTGACAGAGCACTTGAATAAACAAGAGGAGGTAGAACTGTGAACAAGATAAAAAAAGCAATAATAGTATTGCTTGTATTGATAGCGTTAACAAGTGCATCAACGGGGCATACTGCAGACAACATGATGAGAAAAAGCAATGCATCTGACGATATCCTAAAGAATATGATACGCCCCGAGAATTGCATAAGAAATATTGCACTGACAGCATCGGATGCAAGACGCGAGATATTAGAAGATATGCTGAAGATAGTACGCCAGGTCAATGATCCGAAAGTGTTAGTGGAAATAATAAAGCAAAAGATAGAAAACAACAGAGAGACTAAAAAGTGCCTTGAAGAATCCCAATATACGCAAACAATGATATCGTGTAAGGATGAGAGGATAAAAAGAGACGAAGCCATCAATAAAGCATACAAGGTCTCGTCAAAGTGAATAATACACAAAATCAAAGAGTGCTACGCATAAACATGACAGATGTGCAGATTGCAGAGGAGTTGTTGCCTGTTACTGCAAACCTTGTTGGCGGCAGAGACATTACTTCATCCTATATAGCCGATGAAGTATCTCCAAATACGCATCCTCTTTCGAAAAACAGCAAAATAGTAATTGCGCCCGGTTATTTAACACAGTTTGCGTTCCCTTGTGCCGGAAGGCTTTCCGTTGGTGCAAAAAGCCCTCTCACGCACGGCATTAAAGAAAGTAATGTAGGCGGAACAATGTCGAAGGCATTATCCGATAATGGTATATCTGCCGTTATTATTGAAGGGACACCGAATGATAATGCGTTGTATGTACTATATTTATCGAGAGATGGGGCAAGGCTTGACCGGGCGGATAATCTTAGAGGAAAGGGCAATCAGGAAACATTACAAACGCTCAGAACATCTTATGGAGATACAGTATCCGTACTCACTGTGGGCAGGGCAGGCGATTATCTGCTGCCAGCAGCAACAATAGCTTGTACCGATACTGCGGGAAAAATATCAAGGCACGCTGGCAGAGGCGGTCTTGGTGCTGTAATGGGCGCAAAAGGAGTTAAGGCTATTGTTGTAAATACTGATGACGCATCAAAGACAAATAAGTCTATCAACAGTGATATATCTAATAATATCAAAACAATATACCATATCATAAATAGTCATTTTGTGTCAGAAACATTTAGAATGTATGGTACTAACGGGCATGCCGATATGATTAATGCGTTAGGGGCATATCCGACAAGGTGTTTCAGCGAGGGTAGTTACGAAATGATTGATAAAGTCAATGGTGACTATCTGCGAAATTTTATACTATCGAGAGGCGGGAAAACGGCTCATTATGCCTGCTCATTATGTGGTATTGGTTGTTCGAACATAATAAACAACTCAAAGAATGAATATGTAACATCAGCACTTGAATATGAAACCATATGTGCATTTGGCGCTAACTGTGGGATACATGACATGGAAGTGATAGCCGAAGCAAACAGGATATGCAATGACATTGGGGTTGATACCATAGAAACTGGTGTTGCTGTGGCTGTTGCAATGAGGAAAACAGGGGTTCTTGGAAAGATTGAAGCACTGAAGGAATATCTGAACGAGATTGAGCAGCAAACAGTAATCGGAAGAGAGTTGTGTTCCGGGGTGCAAGCTATCTGCAACATATTAAATGAAGACAGGATACCTACAGTCAAAAAACAAGCAATTCCCATGTACGATCCGAGAAGTCCATTCATGCAGGCTATGAAAATAACATACGCAACATCACCTATGGGAGCAGACCATACAGCGGGGTATGTAACCGTAAATGCTGAAAATATCAACAATGATATGGAACAGTTATCAAAAAACGCACAGTATTATGCCGCCGCAATGGATGCATACGGTATATGCATGTTAGCAACACCTATTATCGTAAAAGATGCGGCACAATATTTTACAAGTGTGATGAGCATGATATTCGGCAGAACTTATGGTGCTGAAGAAAACATTAAATTAGGGAAAAAAATAATAGCGGTTGAGGAGAGTTACAACAAAATGTGCGGGTTCGACAATTACAGCGAGTTGCCATCTTTTATGCATAGTGAAGCATTACCACCATTCGTCAATACGTTGTAGCGAGATGCAGCAATATTTGACAGGAGAAAACATTGTTTAAAAATAATGCTCCCCTAAAGAGAGCGGGGATGTTAATGTGCATACTGTTATTTATAATTGCGTCAATATGCCATGCCGAAAAGTTCTGTGGCCAAGACCTAAACAACAATGGTTATTTGGGCGATCAGGGAGAAACAATAAAATGTGTTGGGACTGGTAGTGATTTATGCCCCTTGAGTGCAGTTGAATGTATTGCAGCTTATGGGGATCCTATTTGTCCTATAGGCAGTACCTTAAACACTACAACTGATAAATGCGAAAAGGCTCCTGTAATATCGTGCAATACGGGTTATGCATATAATGACGAGCTTGATATATGTACCACAGATGTCGTATGCCCTAATTCCGGGACACTTAACCCTACTACAGATTTATGCGAAATAGTTTTAACTGATGGCATGTGCCCTTCGGGATATACTTTTAGTGCAGCATATGATGCATGCATCAAAAATGTTGTATGCGATAACGGAAGTTACAACGCAACAAGGGATAAATGCGAGCACCCCCCAAATTGGACTTGCCCTACGGGATATTCATACAATGGGGGTACAGGAAAATGCGAGGCCAATCCGGTCTGTGCTTCCGGTGGTTCGTATGTAGCAGCAAGGGATAGATGCGAGCAGACAGTAACAAACTCATGTCCGGGCAGTTATACATACAATGCAGGATGGGGTCTGTGCAGTCTGGCTTCTACCTGCCCGGAAACAGGGTCTCTTAATACCACATCAGACAAGTGTGAGTATACCGCATCGCATACATGCAGCTCTCCATATACATACAACACAGGGTATGACTTATGCCTTACCCCCGTGTCCTGTCCGAGCGGAGGAAGTCTGAACGCATCGAGAGACAGATGCGAGTATGCATTGTCATACTCCTGTCCATCGGGATATACATATAATAGCGGTACTGCAAAGTGCGAGAAGAATCCACCAGACTGTCCATCTGGAACAACTTACAATGCAAGCTACGATGTGTGTGTTGCATCTTATACAGAAACGTGCGGCACGGGGTTCTCTCTCGATGGAACTAACCATGTATGCTACAAAACCCCTGAATGTCCGAGCGGTACGTTTTACGCTCCGTGGGATCAGTGCAGGCATGTGCCAGACTATACTTGCCCTACGGGATATTCATACAATGGGGGTACAGGAAAATGCGAGGCCAATCCGGTCTGTGCTTCCGGTGGTTCGTATGTAGCAGCAAGGGATAGATGCGAGCAGACAGTAACAAACTCATGTCCGGGCAGTTATACATACAATGCAGGATGGGGTCTGTGCAGTCTGGCTTCTACCTGCCCGGAAACAGGGTCTCTTAATACCACATCAGACAAGTGTGAGTATACCGCATCGCATACATGCAGCTCTCCATATACATACAACACAGGGTATGACTTATGCCTTACCCCCGTGTCCTGTCCGAGCGGAGGAAGTCTGAACGCATCGAGAGACAGATGCGAGTATGCATTGTCATACTCCTGTCCATCGGGATATACATATAATAGCGGTACTGCAAAGTGCGAGAAGAATCCACCAGACTGTCCATCTGGAACAACTTACAATGCAAGCTACGATGTGTGTGTTGCATCTTATACAGAAACGTGCGGCACGGGGTTCTCTCTCGATGGAACTAACCATGTATGCTACAAAACCCCTGAATGTCCGAGCGGTACGTTTTACGCTCCGTGGGATCAGTGCAGGCATGTGCCAAGTTTTACCTGTACATCTGGCTACACATATAATGCATCAACGGCAAGGTGCGAGGCAACACCCGTATGCCCTAACGGTTCCTCATACAATGCAAGTTATAATCGTTGCCACAAAACAGCATATGTTGGTTGCGCCTCTGGCTATACATGGAACGGGTCATACTGTGTGCGCGATCCGGACTGTCCTTCTGGCGGAAGCTATTCAATAGCTAATGACCGTTGCGAGGCGACAGGGACGGTAACCTGCCCTGATGGTACGACATATAACTCTGCAGCAAATAGGTGCGAAAAGGCAGCAATGTCATATGATGTATTTTCCGGCTGTGCTTACTCAGTAATAGATACCGGTCTTTGGGTTGAATTATATGGCTCGGGAAATAAACTTTATTTATCAGGACTAACCGAATATGGTTCATACTTGAGTATGTCTGACAACACCTTTTCGGGCTGTGCATATGCACAAAGTCCTCAAAACATGTTCATTGAGCTATACGGTTCAGGTAACCAGTTTTATATAAATAGCAACATGGGAGGTGGAGGGAGTGTAACTGTAAATGGTACTACTGCCAGCGGTTGTGCTTATGCTATAGTTGCAGACGGGAAATGGGTCGAAATATACGGTTCTGGTAATGGAATTTATATGACTGGTTCTGGCGGTGGTGCAGGTGTAGTAACAATAAGCACCGGACAAGCATGTCAGCCGTCATATACATTAAGCGGTACAATCTGTTATGTTGGTCCAGGTTACACATGTCCATCGGGCTATACATGGAATGGCTATACATGTATCGCAAGCGCAACTTGTTATAACGGTGGCTCCCTTAATGGATCGCTTGATAAATGTACAATAACCCAAAATTATAGTTGTGATTCCGGATGGAGTTACGACGGTTCAGTGGGTCTATGCTATATAGCGTCTACATGCAACTCGGGCGGAACTCTCGATACAGGGAATGATGTATGTTGGCTCAACCGCATAGTAAATTGCAATAGTGGATACTCCTACAATGCAGGGTATGGATACTGCGTGATGAACCCCGTATGTTCGAGTTCAAGTTACACTGCATCGAGAGACAGATGCGAGGTAGGCATAACTCCATCTTGTGCATCTATTTCTGGAACAACATATAATGCAACCTACGGGTTATGCACAGCAGGCGCATCCTGCCCGAACGGTACACTAAGCACGTCCCGCGATCTCTGCGAAGCTCCGGCAACAAATAACTGCACAAGCACAGGGTATTCTCTGGATGCGGGGAACGGCGTGTGCTATCTTGCGCCCCCCTGTACAAATGGGTCATATCACACAGGGATAGACCAATGTTATGCAACGCCGGGACATGCCTGCTCTGCATCCTATACATACAACGCATCGAGCAATGTGTGCCAGGCAAATCCAGTCTGTGCTACTCCGGGAACATATAATACTGGATACAACGTATGTACCACATCATCAACTCCGACTTGCACATCTCCATATACCTACTCAAGCGGGTACTGTACGGCAGGCGCATCCTGTCAGGCAGGCGGTACTCTAAATACATCAACCGACCTTTGCGAAGGAACGGCTACCATAGGATGTAATTCGGGATACTCCTACAATGCAGGGTATGGATACTGCGTGATGAACCCCGTATGTTCGAGTTCAAGTTACACTGCATCGAGAGACAGATGCGAGGTAGGCATAACTCCATCTTGTGCATCTATTTCTGGAACAACATATAATGCAACCTACGGGTTATGCACAGCAGGCGCATCCTGCCCGAACGGTACACTAAGCACGTCCCGCGATCTCTGCGAAGCTCCGGCAACAAATAACTGCACAAGCACAGGGTATTCTCTGGATGCGGGGAACGGCGTGTGCTATCTTGCGCCCCCCTGTACAAATGGGTCATATCACACAGGGATAGACCAATGTTATGCAACGCCGGGACATGCCTGCTCTGCATCCTATACATACAACGCATCGAGCAATGTGTGCCAGGCAAATCCAGTCTGTGCTACTCCGGGAACATATAATACTGGATACAACGTATGTACCACATCATCAACTCCGACTTGCACATCTCCATATACCTACTCAAGCGGGTACTGTACGGCAGGCGCATCCTGTCAGGCAGGCGGTACTCTAAATACATCAACCGACCTTTGCGAAGGAACGGCTACGCCTACATGTTTTGAAGGCTATACTTACAATTCAACCGACGGTCAGTGCCAATCATCACCTGTGTGTAGTTATGGTGTATTTGATGGTGCTATTGACAAATGCCGCTTATCGGCAACAGCCGTTTGTTCATCGCCGTATGCATTCAACCAAGCAACAGACAAATGCGAATTATCTGCATCATCGGTATGCGCGTCAGGTAGCACTTACTCGACATCTATTGATAAATGCGTGATAGCCGCGATCCATGACTGCATAAGCGGTACAGCATATTCGCAGATGTCAAGGCTGTGTGAGGCAATACCTGCATGCAGTGTCGGTACATACGACGCAACAAAGGACAAGTGTTATGAAGGCAATAATGTATGTCCTATCGGGAATAGTTTCCCGTGCATAAGTGAAGATGGCGTTAATAAATGCTCTCCCAATGTATGTATCGATCTGGCAGTACCTTCAAACATTCAATTAGAGACTATTGACGACACAATGCTAACAAACGACGGCGCAAGAGATGATGCGGGCAATTGTCTTGGCGAAGTCTATTTATTTACCGGCAGAGGGATGAGGTGCAGAACAAGCGGTATAAGCACAGGGTGGCAAAACTGCTGCATTAGGGGAGAGGGAGCGCTTAAAGATTCAATAGGTAGTCTTATGGATATGGGTAGTGCAGTAAGCACAATCCAAAATGTATACCATTTAGGACAAGTAGCATATTATTCTAACATGGCAATAGCAAACGCTTGGACTGCGGCAGAAACAATGGCAGCACTTGAGGCGGCAGGGCACACGGCAACAGTGGTAGAAGCAGCAGGGGCAGCCGCAGGCGCGGGCAGTGTCGGTGTGGGAATGAACACATTCATAGCGGCAACAATAAACCCTTACACAATAGCGGCAAGTGTTGCAATAAAATTAGCCGTGGATACTTTTCTGTCGGGTAGTTGCGATCAGCAGGATTTAGAAACCGGCATGCTCGAATCATCCGGCAGATGTCACTATGTTGGCGAATGGTGTGAAAAGAAATGGCCGCTTGTTGGGTGTGTGCAAAAAGCAGAGGGGTACTGTTGTTTTAATAGCAAGCTTGCCAGAATTATTCATGAAAAAGGTAGACCTCAACTAAAGGCATTTCAACCTGCAGGTGCATGGGGAACAGAAAAACCGGCTGGCCCAAATTGCAGAGGCTTTACTTCTGCCGAATTTCAGATGCTTGATTTTTCGAAGATAGATTTATCCGAATATTTTGGCGAGATAACAGCAAAAGCACAAAGTTCGATAATCACTGGAACTCAAAATAAAATATCGGATTTTTATAACAAAATTCAGGGCAGATAAATAATTGCTCAAATAATTTTGCTCTAAACAGAAACAAAGTTATATTTATGAAAAAATTGCACAGGAGGATAATGTGAAAAAGGGAATCGTGGCGTTATTATTTGCAACAACAACAATTTTGGCAATATCGGCAAGCATATTGCACGCCGACAACATACCCGTAGAGGTAATTAAAACCATCACTGCAGAGTCAGCCGAAAATATTAAAACCGAAAAAGTAGCAAAAGTGACAATGCAACCAGGTGAGATAAACTTTCAGAAAACAAAAGGATGGAATATATTCCCGGTAGCTGTCAGCAAAAAAAACGATGAGGGCAAACTCATTATGACAGACAAAAACGCGGGCATGGTGTTTGCGGAATACGAAAAGGTAAAACCGCCATTGCCGATGTTTAATGTAAAGGCATTAAACAAGCATGCATACGTCGGAAAACCTAACTATGCCCTTGTGAAAGCATATGTAGCGCAGAGGCCTGACAATGCAGAGGAATATTTCGCCACACTTGCAAGCAAGTACGAGTTAATGATCTACACCAAAGACAAGCATACATATTTTGCCAACCTCGAAGGACTCGATATTAAGCTAATGCCTGCGCTGTTTTTCTCTTACGGTGAGGATAATGGCAAATACATCAATATCCTTGTAACAGACGAGGACGAGGTAAAAAACCTGCACACAGGCTCCGTCAAAACGGCTGTATTCAAATTCTACCCTGCCGAAATGAAGGTATCCGCAAAAGGCAGTATAAACGAAGAGAAAAACCTTTACCAGTGGAAAGGAAAAAGAGAGGACTTAAACACTAATTAATTTCATACGTGCTGATCAGAAGTAATACATATATAGGCAAGTAAGGTGGTGTAAAACCCCCTTGATATTTATTTGGAAGGGTAGGTAATACCATGGAAACCTTGCATGTGGATTTCTCGTACGAGAACTTACACGGGGGGGGGACTTGAAAAGCTAACTTATATGCGTTAATGGGGAAAATGTGAACAAAGATTTGGAAAAAGAAATAATGGACTACGGATTATCGCTTGTAGTGACAGGAAACAGCTATATCATTAAGGGCACAGATATAACATCGGGGGAATACCAAACCATATATACCGGTAATTTATCTGAAATCAAAGCGTTTTTACATGGCATGAATTATTTATCTTCAAAAACTGAGAGGTTACTCGAACAAAAATATCAGAATAAAGTTGACTGGCATGGAGGTTTATTTTTATTATGAGTAACATACTATCAGACATATACTGCAAATTGTCGGATATCGGCATTGTCGAGGCAGTAGCATATGACAAGCAGCACTTAAATACTTTTGATGGTGCAGTTAAGAATGTTTTAGCCGGTAAATGTGCGCATTCTCAAATAACAGTCGGCGATACAACCTATACATGTGAAACACGCAATAAGGTAACAACAAAACTTAGCAACCACAAACTCAACGAATATTTTCTATTAATTACAAAACATCAAAAAAAATATAAACACACAACAAGTGCAAAATTAACGGTGTTGGAATGTCAGCTCCTTAATGCGGTACTCACAGCGGCAATCGCCGACGATTAAGAAATAAAGTAATACTATTGATAGCAGTAACTATACATCAGGGGAAACAACGTGAAGGTAACACTGATAGTCGCATTGGTATTATTCACTACCTTGCAGGCGCATGCACTTTTTGCTAAAGACCTCGGTGTATTCGGTAAAACCTACAATATTGTTGAACCTGATGCCCTTGAAGAAATCAAAAAACAGGCTACTAAGGTTGACTGGAAAAAAGCAATTAACAAAAACAAAATTCTTAATTCCGCAAAATCTTTTAAACTGCCCGACTTAAAAAAAATAAGAACAGCAAAAAAGGAAAGAACGTTTACTGTTGACATGACCTATACATTAAATTTTGACATAACCGATGCGGGCGGGAACATAATTTATCCGAGAGGCTACAGGTTTAATCCTCTGGATCACATAAACTACAACAAAACACTCGTAATAATTAACGCTGCTGTGCCAAAACAAATTGAGTGGCTTGCATCATCATCATACGCAAAAGAAATAAACACAATGGTACTTATTACAGACGGCTCTTATTATGACATAATGAAACGGCTGAAACGACCCGTGTATTATGCCAACACTACTTTATTGGAAAGATTTCAGGTAGTCGCCGTACCTGCAGTTGTCCGTCAATATGGAAACACAATGCAAGTTAAGGAAATACCGCCGGAGAAAACAAGCAATGCAAAAAAAGGTTAACTATACAATAGCAATTGCCGTTATTGCAGTTGCGTTATCCGCTAATCCTGTGCTTGCAATATGTCAGTCTACGCTGTTTAACCCTATAAATGATGTGTGCTGGCAATGCATATTTCCATTCAGACTAGGCAACATCACGATAGCCAGTAGCGGTATAGATTCCCCATCCGACAATGTTGGGAACCCCCTTTGCATATGTGGCGCAGGCAAAGTGATAGGATTGAAGGCATCATTTTTTGAACCTGCAAGAGTTGAAGAAACGGTTAAAGACCCTTACTGCTTTAATCTTATAGGAGCAGAACTGACAAACCCTGCAGATGGGTTTCTCATGGGAACTTCAAGAGAAGGAGACACAGTTAAAGACATGACGTTTCAGCAGGTTCATCACTTTCTGTTCAATGTGTGGGCATTGCTCGAACTGTTTATGGATGTTCCATGTCTTGAACAGTCAGGCATAGATGTAGCTTACATAACTGAAATAGACCCAACATGGAACGACAACCTTCTTGCGTTTATTCTCAACCCGGAAGCATTGCTTTTCGGTAATCCGATAGCTCAAATGTCATGTATGATGGATAGCGTAGCAAGCACAATAGGCGTACCGCTAAGTCCTCTATTTTGGTGTGTTGGCAGTTGGGGGCCAGCTTATCCGCTCGCCGGCCATGTTAACAATGGCTATTATGTCCAGGATAATGCGCTCTTAGCGGGCAGAATGATATATAAAATGTCAAGAGAGGGTCTTATGTGGGATACCGCCGTTAATGAGTGTGCGCCCACACCTATGCCGATATGGATAAAAGAACACTACAGGATGCAGATGATGAAACCGGTGGCAGATTACACATGCCACCCGATAGGAAGAAGCGGTTTGATATGGGCAGCAGAAAAAAATCCGCCATACGGCACCGGAACAAATGCGAGCGGAAACTTTGATTGGCTTACGTTCAGAAAAAAACTCTGCTGTATAGGTTGGGATTGGTCAGGAGGTATAGGATATTGATTACAAACAACAAAGGCATAATCCATATGTTCACCTTATTAATACTTGCCCTTGCAGTAATTGCGGTGTGGTTCATCTTTAAAAGCCACAAACTCGGAAATGTGCCGCAGTTTACATCGGAAATAATATCGGATACCAAAAAAATGTTTGACGCAAAGGTTCAGGATACAGACAAAAAACGGGAAATAAACCGTATTCTTGATACAACCCAAGAATCGGTTGACAATTACTACAGGGATAGGCGTTAGCCATATGACAAGGTTATTTACTGCAATTACGCATATATTTGCAATCATTATTGTATTATCGCTGTCGGCAAGTAATGCATCTGCTAAAGAGATATATGTGGATATGCCCGATTCTTGCTATAAGGTGCAGGAAGTCAAAGATAACAAGGTATATCTTGTTGCGTCAATCGATAAGTGTATTGGTGTCCAGATAAAAGCAATCACAAGGGTTGATGATGCAATAACAAAGGTAGACATATTTGTAAACGGTGAATACTGGAAATCACAGGAATTAATAGGGTTTAGTACAGATGCGGTAAGTAAGGCAGTAGAAACAGCAAAAACATACGGCAATAAATACACTGTCCCACATAACATACATCAAAAAGAGGCAGATATAGCAGCAAAAAAGCTTGATGAATTCTATCGTTCACCTGAGTTCCAAAAAAAGATAGCTGCCGAAACCAAGCGGATCGAAGAAGCTTTACTTAATCCTGCTGCTGTTGGTAACAAAAAAAACGAGGATGATAACGACAAGGGATATTATCACGACAAAAAACAGGTTATAAAAAAAGGGAAGATACCGTCAAACGAAAGGCTGTATTTATTTATATCATCGTCCATGCCCGATGTAACATTGAGAAACTACATAGCGTCACTCAACAAGCTAAATGATCCCAATATAACGGCAGTCATGAGAGGGTTCATCGGGGGAGCAAAATATACAATACCAACAATGAAGTTTATAAAGGACATGCTTGTAAAGATGCCTGGATGCGAACCGCTTAAAGAAAAATGCGAAATGTTAAACGCAAATGTAAGCATAGACCCGATGCTGTTTGCAAGATATTCAATTACAAAAGTACCAGCCTTAGTCTATGTACCGCATACAAATGTGACAGACCAGTATATGAGCGAGGGCGATCCCAATAATGCAAAGCATCAAGAGTACCATGTGGTTTACGGGGATGCCTCACTCGATTATCTATTGGAAGTAATATATGAACATACGGGGCAAAAATCCCTTGAAAGCATAATTGCAACATTGCGTAAAGGATATTATTAACAAAAAAGGAGATATAACTTGGATAACAAAGCAATACCAGAATATGCTTTTGAAGAAAGTTTGTTTGACGGAAATAGTACAGTGGCAGATATAAAACCGGAAGATAAGGTTGTAGAAAACAAATGTTCCAACGGTGACAAAAAAATAACCGCCCAAATGAGCAAACTATTTGTCGTATGCCTGATTGTTGCTATAAGCACAATATCGTCTGCGTTATCAGTATTTGTCTACGATAAGTTTTTTGCAACGCATATAATGGCTGTGGATATTAAAGGATACCTCGCAACGCAAAGAGACCGCTATCTCGAAGGTAAAATAAATGATGAGCAACTTGCAAAATCTCTCGATTATCTTGAGTCGTATGTAAACACATTGCCAAAAAATAAAAAGATTATAATGGGCGATGTGGTGGTGAGGAATATAGATGTTGTTAAACCGTAAGAAATTAATCGCATATTTGGCTGTTTTGGTATTTGTTTTGGTTGGTACATTAATGCCTTCGCATCTTTCGTTTACAATGACGCCTTCGTTGAAGTATCGGTTATTCTGGCTCAACAACTATTCAGCAAAAAACAGCATAGGGAAAGGGGACTATGTGATGTTTGAATTTTCTACAAAATATATAAACAACGGCCAATCAATAAAGGCAATAAAGGAAGTGGTTTGTATTCCTGGTGACAATCTAAACGTAGACAACAAAAAAAACTACTATTGCAACGGACATTATATAGGAACAGCAAAAGACACGTCGCTGACAGGGGTAAAAGTAGATAATTTTAGGTACACCGGCACTGTACCTGAAGGAAGCTATTTTGTGATGGGTCACATAAAAGACAGCTTTGATTCAAAATACTACGGGTTTATACAAAGGAGTCGCATTGAAAAAATTGCTTATCCTATACTTTAGTATTTTGATAGGCATTACGATTTATCTGCCCGCTGCAGACTGTCAAGTTCTTACCAATGCGGAAGCTGACGATGTATATTCAGATAACAATACTGACTCTACTGCTGCGACTGTGACCAAAACACAAACAGAATATTACAAAGATCAAAAGAGGGGATGGTACTGGAACGAAAAGATACCTGAACCAGATAAGAAAAAAAAGAAAGAAAGAAAAAAGGTTGTGGATGAAAACAGCAAAAAACGTTTCATTCCAGATATGAAAGATTATACCACAGAACAATTATGGAATATGCACCCCGACGATTTCCAGGATTTGCTCTTGGCCTTTCACAAAAAATCTGTAATGGCTCCTACCGAATCAAATGTTAAAGACTACATATATATGCAAGACATAGCGAGGAGAAAATCACTTGCTGTAACTAATGTAACTGCCTATGTTACCCAAAAATACCCTGAATATAACATGGTTCAGGATTACCCAACAGCCTTACCCGGCAGAGGCGCAATGACAAGGCAACAAGTAGCAGAGGTGAAAGACGGTATATTCAGGGCAAAAGGTAAATACGGTATATTATATTTCTACTCGCCAGAATGCGAATATTGTAAGGAGCAAAGCGGGATACTCAAATATTTTATCGACAAATATGGTTGGGATATAAAGCAGGTAAATATAAATGAGAATCCGTCAGTGGCCGCAAGATTTAACGCACAAACAGTACCGTATGTGGTTCTTGTGTCAAGGGATAAACAAGATTATATGCCTATATCAGTAGGTGTAGTTGCTCTCGACGATATGGAATACAGGTTATATAAGGGCGTTAAGCTGCTATCGGGAGAGATAACGCCGGAAGAATACAGCATATACGATTACCAAAAAGGCGGCACTCTTGATATAACGGTTCCCATTAAACAAGGTAAGAAGGTAAGAGAAAGCAAAAAAGATTAAATATGTCGCAACGAGGAGATAATATCATGTCAGACAATAATACAATAAAACGTGCTGCAATATGCATGGCAGTAGCGACTGTAATAACTGCTGTACTGCCCGCATTGGCATTTGCCGGATGGATGGATGATTTCATTAATCAGCAATCCGTAACCGATGCCGGGTACTTTGAAGGGCAGAAAAGGGGATATATGACAGGGGGGAGCTTTTCGGCAAGGTGGAAAACAGGAAACGATTATCTCATGTCATTTGAACCACCAAGGGTCAAGTTCGGATGTGGGGGAGTAGATGCCTTCATGGGGGGGTTTAGTTTCCTGAATTTTGATTACCTCGTAACCAAGCTGCAAAGGGTATTGCAGGGAGCGCCTGCTGCCGCGTTCGACATGGCACTAAACACATTGTGTACACCGTGCTCCAATACAATAAAATCGATGGAGGCTATATCGAATGCGCTTAATGGCCTGCAGCTTGACGACTGTAAGGCAAGCAAGGTGTTGGTAACATCCGTAGCAAGTCAATTTAGTTCAAATTCAAGATTAAAGGCAGAGGCCGATGAAAACTGGAAAATGTACTCCGGTCTGTCTGACTTACCGGACAAGGTACGCTCAATATGGAAAGCAAACGATAATATCTCGGATAGCAAGGTAACAGAAACAATGGGGGGGTGTCCGGCTGTCCTCAAAACAGTATTTATGCCGGGGGATGACTCTACTGTGTTAGAAAAAATGGGTGCATTAAAAAATTTGCCATCAAGTCATGTAAGTTTTGTGCGGGGGATATTTGGCGATATTAAATTAGTAAAAAAAGGTGAACAACAAACATGGGTCCCCATACCAAAATGCGATGACAATAACAACTTAACAGTAGATAAATTTGTCAAGGGTGAGGTATACACAAGGGATGCGGCAGGTACAGACGTAGAATCAACTTGCGCTGCGGTAACAGACGCAAAGTCTAATCTTGTTCAGTGGGCATATAACACATTATCCAGCATAGCCACAAAAATTGAGGCAAAAACCGAATTAACAGTCGATGAAAAGAATTTCATAAACGCTATGCCTATACCTATACACCCTGCTCTCAAGGTTGCAATTGTGACAGGGCAGGTATCATCGATAATCTACCAAATGGCAGACTTGGTGGCCAAAGCTTATGCTTATAAAATGATGTCGGAAGCAACGCACACATTTGATAAAATACTCCAGGGAATCAAGGTAGTAATTGCAAAAGAAGGCCAATCGCCAAAAAAAGACTGCCAAGTTGATCAACTACTTGGGATTGAGGTGGAACTCGATAAAATGGTAAGAAATGCGCTGGCATACAACGACATGTTTTACAAATCTTATATTGCAGCGTTACAGGATAATAAGACCGTCCTTGCCGTTGCGGAACAGTTGGAAAAATTTAACAGAAAGGCTTCTGAAAAATTGTCTAAAGCGTTTAGTCCGTCACTGGCGGGTCGCGCATTGAGTGGTAGCGGGCTGTAGCCAAAGGAAATGCAAATGAGGAAAGTATCACAAATTGCAGTATGTTCAGTATTGTATGTCTTGTTTGCGGCGGCATTTAAAGCATATGCGCTCGATATGGAGTACATTACATACAATGGGTTTGATCCCATTGTGGCTGCATTTCAAAAAGTTGCTCTGATATTTTCCGATAACAGTTATAAAGCGCTATTTTTTAGTGTTATAGTGGCAGGGATGTTAGGTGGAGTCATATCTGTACTCGCTAAAGCTGCTGGCGGAGCAAAGACATCAGCAATAGCATGGGCTTTTCCTGTCGGCATAGGCGTTGTGCTTTACCTCGGTCTATTTATACCTCAAGGCACTTTGACTATCTATGACGAGGCCAAAAACAGGTCGCAAACAGTAACCTTGCCTGACGGCATAGTAGCAGTTGCGGGTTTGTTCAATACCATAGAACATGGCCTTGTTGAGATTGTCCAAACAGCAAGCGATCCGCTAAGTTACATGCAAAACGCAGGTGGCATCGGTTTTGACATGCTTGCAAACTTAGGCTCAAAAGGGGTTATGCTGTCGGACAAAAACATCATGGCAAATCTCAGGAGTTATACTGAGGACTGTATGCTGTTTGAGATGCAAAGGCCAGGTACTACACTTACAACTAACAATCTGGGAAATAATACAGATTTTATGGCTCTGTACGAACTTGCTGCCAATCCAAGTAATTACACAACAGTTTATAACGACACCCACCCGGAAGGTACTACCGCAACATGCACAGTAGCGTGGGAAGGTTTAAAGGCCGACTTAAACAACAACACAAAATACGATAATGTTACTAAATCGAAGTGTGCAGATGCGGGTTTCGACCCGGCTAACGCAACAGAGCTTAATCAATGCAAAACGTTATTCGGTAGTACAACAAACTGGCTTTATGGCGCTACATATACTTATGTACAGCTATTCAGGCAAACATTAATGGCAACTGCAATAAACGATGCACTTATGTCTGCCAGTCCTGATGCTGCGGCAATGGTGCTTGCCTCAAGGAACACCGGAGCGTCTATGGTGAGTTCAGGAATAGTCGCAAATCAGTGGATTCCGGTAATAAAAGGTGTCCTTACTGCTGTCGCAATAGGCATAATACCGATACTTGTAATATTTATCCCCACTCCGCTGTTTAGTAAAGCATTGAGCATAATCTGCGGCTTTTTTATATGGCTTGCCGTGTGGGGCGTAACAGATGCAATTATACATACATTCGGAATGGACTATGCAAAAAAGGTGTATGATGAAGTAGCACAACATCAGTTGGGTACAGTAGCGATAATGAATTTTGGTTCATCATCGCTTAAAGCGCTTGCTGCGTTTGGGGCAATCAGGTGGGCAGGGCTGATGCTTGCCACCGTTATCACTGGTATGCTTGTTAGATTCGGAGGCCATGCAGTAGCGCAACTTGCCGGGCAGCTAACTTCTTCGGTACAGCATGGAGGAGGCTCTGCAGGTATGGCTGCTGTCACACCGGAAGGCAGGGCGCAAGAGTTGCAGAAACTTGAAGGTGCACCCGCCGTCATGACAAATGCACACCGCTTTAGTTTCGGAGAAAGATCGGCCATAAAGACCGCAGAAATGACCGGAAGGACAAGCGGTATGGCAAGCCTGCTTAGAGAGCAAGGTCAGGCAGGGCTTGCGCAAATGATAGCGCAGTCTACAAAAGGTTCGATGATAAGAAACGCAGCACTCGGCAACGCTGCACAATACATGGGTACCGATGCATTTATAAGCAACGCAACAAAAGGTCAAATTACCGCCAATGCAACTGCGGGAGCACCCGGAAGCAAGCAAGCAGCAGAATCGCTTGGAATAACAAAAGGGAAAAAACAATTAGGGGACGCAGTTGCATTTAAAAAAATAGCAAACGAACATGGCATGGATGAAAAACAGTTTGCTGAACATATGGGTACTATGAGTTACGGCAAGGTTGCACAAATAATAGATAAGTATGCAAATCACAAAGGTATATCATTTCAGCAGGCGGCAACCGAACTTGGTGAGCTTATGGGCAGCAAAGAATTTGTCGGCAATACGTCTTATGGCAATGCAAGGGGTGTTGTAGGCGAAAACGGGATGATACAGAGCGAAACAGGGAAAATTCTTAATGAAGCGGCAAAAATGCGGCAGATATACGAATTTGCCAAGACATTGGGCTATGCCGGAACCGAAGATGATTTTGAAGGAATTTACAGATACAATCAGACGCATCATGCCACAGATACCATAATGATTGACAATGAAAAAATGAGAGATATAGTAAATGCAAAAATGAAGGAAATGGGCTACAGTACACAATTCAAAGTTGGCGACAAGGTTGCAATAGGGCGGCTGCAGGATGGCAGAATAACGCTTGCACGCGGTATGGCAGGGGCAGAATCAGATAACAAAGATATTTACAAAACAGAATATGGGCGCAAAAGTGACCATTACGATCTTACAACAAGTACAACAGGTACAAGAGGCAGTCACGGCAACAGAAACGAAAGATATGATATAAACTCTTTCGAAGGAAAACGCGAAATTATGGGACCGAATAATGAGAAAATGACAGTATATGGCAAATGGCAAGAAGACGGTAAAGGCAATGTCATTGCCGGTGAATATACAAATTCCCTTAACAACAGGGTAGTATACGAGCATGCAGTATTAACAGGGTACGAAGGTGGAGATCAGAATAAACCTATATACCACAAGCAATTTGCAGTGGCAGATCGAGTTATGACAGCAAAAGGACAGCTTGTTACCGCCCATACAAGAAATCTCAGTAAAGAGGAATTGTCTAAAAACGGCTTTGCCGTCAACACAACTATAGGGCCGAACGGCGAGCGCCTATATTCGTCTGCAGTAAGAGGTAATCAAGCTACAGATGTAAACAAAATTCTTATAGATCAACAGTCAGAAGCAAAATTTTCTTTTGCAAGCGGGCTTTTCAAACAGGGTCAAGACTTTACAAACATAAGTGATACACAAGCCCTTGCGCTGTTTACGGCTGAAGGAATGAAAAAAATTGCTGATACAGCACCAACAGCAATAAGTGTAAAAAGAGGTCTTGGCGATTTAATAAGCAAAACAAAAGGCATAAACAGCGACGGGGGAAGTGGCGGCAGCATAAGCAATGCTGACATCAAGGATATGCAAAAATATGATCAAAGGGTTGAGTCCACCAAAAAACCGGCGTATGAGTTATACAAAAATAAAAGCATAAACAACAATGTGGGTAACAGTAACACTCACACGCAAGGTAGCGGTAGTGGAACAAATAATAGTATGGGCGGCAACTACCCGAACGTAGAGCGGGTAACGTCACAAGAACTAAAACAAAGAAGACAGCAAAAACTAAACAATGCGAGCGGTACGAAGGGTGTTCCAAATCAGGGTACTGTAACGAATACAGGCAAGCAGACAGGCAATCACATAAGACAAGTGGGTATGCCACCAAATGCAGCAAATTCAGTAGTGAAAAACGAACAGCACTTATTACCCGGAAATAGTAATAATCGCTCATTGAATAATATGTTATTGCAAGCAGCAATACCATTAGCATCAAATAGTGTTATAAACAACGGAGAATGGTTTTTGCCGGCTCCCTCCGAGGCAAAAAACAATGTAAGTCCAAGCACGGTTAAACAACAATATCCAACCGCAAATGTGCAGGGTGCTGCTCAATCTTCGGGTGTAAACCATACAACAGGGCAGGGTAGCAATGCTGTGCCTAACCCGAATGTAAACCAAGCAAGGCAGACAGGGGGTACTCAACAAGCAGGCGCAAGGCAGACCGCAAATGTGCAGGGTGCTGCTCAATCTTCGGGTGTAAACCATACAACAGGGCAGGGTAGCAATGCTGTGCCTAACCCGAATGTAAACCAAGCAAGGCAGACAGGGGGTACTCAACAAGCAGGCGCAAGGCAGACCGCAAATGTGCAGGGTGCTGCTCAATCTTCGGGTGTAAACCATACAACAGGGCAGGGTAGCAATGCTGTGCCTAACCCGAATGTAAACCAAGCAAGGCAGACAGGGGGTACTCAACAAGAGGGAACGACTGAAAACAATGTGGTAAGTAAAAAACAAAAAAGCAGCAACAAAGAAAATAACACAGAAAAAACGGCACAAAACGATGGAATAAAAAGCATGTACGCAGCAACTATCGCAACAACAACCGGAGGCATCAATTATGCTACAGATGCCCAGGTTGCGGGCGGAAAGCAATACGAGAAACAAAAACCAATTGATATTCTAAAAGAATTTATTAATAACAATAAGATAGAGGGGCAACAAAATGCGGAACAATTCTATGAGCATCTTAGTAATAAATACGGAAATGATAAAGCAAACGAAATGATACAGTCTTATGCAGGTCATAACTATAATCAAGAGTTAATGCATGAATTACAATCATACGCACAACAAACAAATATTATGCAATCGGAAGCAAAACAAGCACATGATGGGTATGCATCAGCCGAAATAGAAAGCAATAGTAGCAACATGGATAACAAGAAAGAACAGCAAACAGCAGAACATAACATACCAAAAACTGATATGAATAGGGCAGATAGTGCTAATAATATAAGACAAGACGATTTAGAACACGCCCAAGAAACAAACAATGCTAATCCATCTACGGAAACACACAGCGAAGTTAAACAGCAAGGAAGTGTGAGTACAAAAAGCATGAACGATCAGGCTAATAATAATACGATAGATCAAATGATTTCAAATTATACATATGGGGCAAACGATATTGCAGCACCCGATGTAGCGCAATTCTTGGACGAACAAACACAGGCCATACCAAATCCTGATATGAATAGGTTAGATTCTGAAACACCATCGCAAGATACAAGACTATCACAAAATAGCATGCCAAACAGTTATGAAGAACCGCCGGTATATGCCACAGAAAATAAGACAGACACAATAACCGAAAGTACAAGTAATACCAATACACCCTACGATCTGTTCCAACCAAAAGCATCGTCAAGCAAAGCTGCAGATAATCATATTACACAACTTACACGAGAAATGCTTGAACGGGAAAAAACAAATACCTCTATGGCTAATATAGAACCAATACCAGGTGGTAGTGTTGGAGTTGAGTATAAGCAAACAGGGGATGTTAATAGAGAGGTAATACCGGGGGGCAATACAGAACCGATACCAGGTGGTAACAGTGACGGTATACAGGGTGTACCAGGTGGCAAAAAAATCTAAAATACAGAAGGAATAAATATATGATTGCAAACAAATGTTTCATGGTAGCCGACGGTATTATGGTTGTACTCGATATTGATGATAAAGAACTTGAAAATATTAGCGAAGAAGATATAGCGATTGAGTTTGCTGATTACGGACTGAACGTGATTGTGGGTGACAATATCGTGCCAATACCAGAAGTAATGTTTGACTATATTACCGAAAATAGAAATATTACAATATACACTGTCAATCCCGATAATTATATTTTCAGCCCAACATTACGTTTAGCGTTACCGAAGGAATCGCTGATTGAGGCTAAGGGTGCTTATCGTTTTTGGTTTGCGCAGAAACATTCAGTTGAGACCCAAGCATAGACACAGAAAAAATCGGGATACATTACTTATCGTCCTTTTCATGCCAGACGTTAATGTCAAAAAATCTATACATAGGATTAAATACCATGTTGTTAAGGCTCAGATAGTCTTCGCGGTTAACGGGTTCGCTATCATAGTACAACCCTTTCTGCACCTTTTCGCAATAGTTTGCAAAACCCGCAGTCAAACCATACAAGAAACCCCCCAATATACTCACAATAGACACACAAAGAACCCAGTCTACATTTGAAAAACGAAATAATAAAAAATACATCAAAAACAGTATGGCAATATATACGAACATTATGGTGATGATTTTTGGCGTAACACCTCGATCTGGTGGCAGTGGCGCTGGCCAGTAAAGATTAATGATCACCCACCAAATCAGAGACGCATCTATAAATAACACGCTTACAAGGTGAGCTATAACAAAAGCATTGCAGGCGGCAAAAAACAGCTTGAGAACAAAAAATAAGATACTATAAGAAAAGGCCATGCCTGCAAATAAGAAACAGTAAAACATAATTGTTCTTTTTCTGTAATCATCGTACCCATCGAGGCAAGCCACAACCGTATTTTGCTTTTTAAATGAATCCTTTGTGTACTTGTTCATAACATCCTCCCTGTTTTCATAGAAACAAATATGGCCGCAAATGTCAACAAATACAGCATTTGGCGCAATAAACACGATGTTTTTGCAAAAAAAAGGACAGGCTGTTAGACCTGTCCTTGCATATTAATTAGAGGTAGACGCTGTTGCAGTAGTCTTCGTAACGTGCATGTGCAAATTCCCCCGTTTTCCAGAAATAGCTCCAGTAGAGTTTGTATGCTTCGCTCAGTTCTATGTCCGGAATGACAACAACATAGCTTTTGTGTTTAATTATAAGCCTGCCCATGAAACCTCCTGAGTTTGTTTGTGTTTATTCTGCTGACAATGCCCCGGACATATTCAATAGCAATACACGCAGAAACAGCGAAAGCACTGAGTATGTCACGAAAGTATTCTTCGACAAGCGACAACGCCCCGCGTTCTGCATCGATCCGAAGGAAGCGTTTGCCTGTTCTGTAGTTGAATATCGCGAACTCAAGGCGGGTCATTCGCCTCACGGCGCTTGTCCCCTTCACCTCGAATAAGAACCCGCCAAGGACAACATCAGCAGGTTTTTTCATGTTGCTGTCGTCGTAGGCAAGGTCGATTTCTTTTTGGGAGAGAAACACTTTAACGTTCAACATCATGTTCGCCTCCGTTATTTTTTTTGCTTTCATTTTTGAGCATTGCGAGCCATGCCCGCGCAGCTTTCAGATTCTTCCCTTTCAACATAATTCCTCCATCGATGGAATATTATCCCCACTCCTGCCGATGTGGGGTGCTTATATAAACATCCCCCTTGCAGGATGGGGTGGTGCTTTGAAAAGGTATGTAATAATTTGTGTATCTGCCCTACGGAAAAGGGCAGGTATAATTCGGGCAGTTACCCTAAAGAAATTACTTCTGCTTATATATTACTTTATTTTCGGCGGTTACTGCTATTGCTGCCGAAATTAAAGTAATAACCATTATAAAAGGAGGAACGCATGCAGGACAACACACACGGCGATCACGACGAGAACAAAACCTACTATCTGCTCAAGGTTGTAAAGGGCAAGGAAAGGCGCGTAGCCGAATTTCTCAAGAACGTTTACGGCATAGATGCCCGCCGTTCTCCGTTAGGCGAATATCTTGTATGCGTATTGGACGGCGCTTTTTTGAAAATAAAAGAAAAGCCAGAATTCGTTAAAGAAATGAACGAAGTTCCTTCCGGAATAGCAGGGGCAATAATGAAGGAGTTCGTTCTTTCAAAAAAGAACGAAGGAAATGAACTTGAAGTAAACGGCATGATCAGGGTTATAAAAGGAGATTACGAAGGTCGCATGGGCATACTGAAAAAAATCAGGGAAGACAATACAGCAAGCGTACACTTGGGGTTATCAGGGAAGATGCGCCAGGTTATCCTGCCCGTAGAATGCATAGTTGCGAATCGCCTCGATGAACCGTGGGGGATATAGTGAAATTCAATCTTAGTCTTTTAACATACACTGTGCATGCCAACTACATGTCGATAAAGGCCGTTATTAATGGCCCGCCTGAAGGGGCAGTAAACGCTTTGCAGGAATTAAAAGGAAAAAAGAAAAAAGCGTGGCTCGATAATGTTTCCGTCATTTCGAAAGTAGAGTCCATAAACGTGACCAAGCGGATTTCTGTAACTATTCACATAGAAAAGGAAAGGTATGCTGCGATCAGGCTTTATGAGTTGTCCGAACAAAAAACACCGTTCAACTTCTACATAAAAAACTCTGTCGAAGAAAAACTGCAATCGCTACTGAAGCAGATATCCACAATAACAGGACAAACGCAAGAAGATATACTTGAACAGGTTTCAAGCTTTACCTGCAAAGACGGCAAAATAGTCAGAGGAAAGCGAAGCATCCACGAACTCACCGTGCCCTGGCAAAAGACAGTAGAAGGAAAGCTATCGAACATATTGAAGGAACAGGCGGTAACCGCGTGAGCAAATTGTCAGCGGGGCATACAATCGGCAATATATTCGGCAAAGTAACAGATATTATTATAAAAAGGATAGATAACTATTTCGACAACAAAACCATTATGGACTCTATTGTCGAAAAAATAGATAACGCACTTGACTGTAACGAAAAGAGCAGAAACGAAATAAAAATAAAGCTGGAAGATCTGAGCGCTATCTGGCTCAAGTACAACAATACATTCACATCCAATAATGAAGAACAACAAAAAAAGCAGAAAAGAGTCGAAAATGTCGCAGCAGCAGCACTTAATAACACCAATTCTGATAATGCAACAATAAATACAGTATCGAACAACGAAAACAATAACCAAAATGAAGATATGAATAAGCCTGCAGAAATAACACAAAAAGACAGCAGCAGCTATGAGCTATCCGCAGAGGCAAACAACTTCTATACAGACTGCATAGAACCGTACAGGACAATTCTTGAAACCCGTAATGTGCTTGGCAAGATAAAGGCACTTGTTGAGATAGTGGATCGCCACGGCAACTGCCCGTCTCTCGTAGTTATGAAAGACTTCAGGGACGAGGAAAGCGACGACCTTTTAAGCATTGCAGGACTGTTGGCAAGGGTAACCGCAAAAAACCATATTTTCAGGGTGGTAAGAATTGCGCTGAGACTTCTTAAAGACGAATACAAATTGCCGGATGCCTTCATACCAAACGTAATTGTTGCTGCGCTCGGACATGACATCGGCAAGTTTCCAGAGTACAGAAAGGACGACACCTATAGCAAACTGGATCATCCTGTAATCAGCGCAAAGGTTGTCGCAACCGTTATTCCGCAGACAGAAATTACATGGATAACTCCTGTGCTTGAAGCAATCAGGGCACATCACTCCAATATTAACAATAACAACGATATGGTGTTGATACTGCTCAAAGATGCTGACGGCAGGGCAAGGGAGGAAGAGGTTACAAAGCAAAGCCCGGCACTAAAGTCAAAACCGCTCAAAGAGTGGTTCGATGTCGGCGAATTTCTCGGGATGGTAAGGCCGCACATAAATGTTACCCAGACAAACAACAGGTGGGGGGCATTCTCTCACGACGGTGTAGTATACGTCAACCCTGAGTTCATGTTCCAGTTGGCAAATGAATATGCCATTAAAAAAGAAATCATTAACATACAGCTCATACAAAGAAAGAATCTTGAGAAGGTCGTTAAAGATGTAGTGAAAATACTTTATGACAGCAAAAAGCTTACACCGGACATGAAGGAAAACTGGCATTACAGAAGATACAGCATCGAAACACAAATGGGCAAAAAAGTTGCCAACATTAACCTTATCCCTATAGTGGAAAGCAATTTTGCCAACGTTGACGAGATTGAAAGGATAAAAGACTCGATCTCAGACAACATTGTAAAAGTCGAGGCAAAAACAAAATAAAGGAGGGCAAGATGTATTATAAAATACTGTCGGGCAGTTTTCTCGATGCAATAAATCCCATGAGCTACATGAGCCATGAGCAATACAATAGCTTCTGGCACATGATGTTCTCGACCTTACTGCAGGGTTTTTGGGCAAGGCTGCTTGCATGTGTGACACTTGCGCTTGCCTTGTTCTTCCTCATATATCTCAAAAGACCGGGTTTGAGTGTAGTGTTTATCGTGATTTCAACTATAGCGACATACTTTGGCGGTGTATTCGGCTTCATATTCACTGCATTGAAATAGGGGAGGACTGGCATGTCAAAAGACGGTGGTGCAAAAGGCGGGAAGGAAGATGTAATCCAGACTGGCAGCATGGTGCATCAAAAACCCAAAAACCTTCTCGATGCAATATCAAATATACAATGGTACTACGCTGTTGAATCCGGCGGTTCTGAAGTACCAACGGAATTTTTCACATTGAGAGACAACATGGAATATTACTGGATAGGTTTAAGGAGTGCGCTCGGTTCGGCAATCATCGGCATATTTATGACGCCTTTTTTCATGGGGGTGCTTGAGAAATACATACCCGTATTCGGTTCGACAACTCCCAGCAACTTCGATGTAACATTCACGATACTGCTTGCGTTGTCGTTCTCACTCGGCTACAGTCTGCTTCTTGCCTGCTATGTGGGAAGATATTATTACGGTACAGTCACAAAGCAGGCGATAAGGCAGTTGGTGGGCGGTTTTTCGCTGGCGAACATCGGAAAGATGTTCTTTGCCATAATCCTATATAACTTCATATATTTCAAGGTTCTTGAAAAAGGCTACCTTACAAAGCTGCTGCACAAGATGTATCCCGCTGTAAAGTACGAAACGCTCAATAAGATATATGTGTGGGCGCTTGAGTTCAGGGAGGTTTTCATAACGTCAACTGTGTTCGTTGTGCTTACAACAACTCTCGTTGTAGTTCTGCCCATTGTCGGCATATTCTACTTTTCAAGGAAAACAAGGAAAAGAATAGAAAAAAATAAAATATGGGATTAAGATCGTCTTTTTTGTGGCGCATCCCGGAAAGTTTGAAGTAATATATAAACAGTAAGTAATTTTTTTAGGCCGCTTGGCCGAACCATTGTCTCCCTCACGGGAGACCCAATCATACCTCTTTCACTTCGGTGATCGAGGAATTCCAAATATTAAAAAATCGGCAGCGATGCCGATAACAGACCCCACGGTCTGCGTTTAACGCCACCGTCGGGGAGCGAGAAGCAGGTTGGCCTGCAAGTAGGGTCCCGCCAGACATGAGAACCTTTGAGTTCCGTTTGGCTAACACAAGCGTACGACCCGAAATGGCAACCGACGCTATAGCGGCTTCTCAAAAACCAAACCTTAAAAAGGAAACCCACCCGGCAACCGCCGGGGTTAAAAAAACCTCAAAAGGAGGGAATATGACAAGAGTAATGTACCGTAACGGTACATACGACTATGTTCTGACCTCACAGGTCGCAAGGCTCGTAAGGGCCGGAATAGTCGTAGCGGTACTATAATATAAAGGGGGGGCGTTCATGCGCCCCCCCTTTTTTTTGCCTTAATCTCGCACCGCATAAAATAAAGTAATACTCATGTATGGAAAGAACACAAAACCACAAAGGAGGTTGTAAATATATGGAAGACAACAGCATGTGCATAGGCATCGACATAGGCTACGGCTTCACAAAAGTCCACAGCGATTACAAAAACGATAGTTTCCCAACTGCCGTGTCCGCGGTATCCAGAGACAGGGAGTTTTCTTATATGACCCCGATTAACGTCAACGGCAACGACTTCATTGTTGGCGAGGACGCAGAAACGTATGGCCGAGTCATGGACACAAGGACTTCATCTTTTGTGGCATCCGATCCGTGGATGGCAGTTCTCACATACGCATTAAACTCGCACAGTTTCAGAAACGGAACCATCGTGCTCGGACTTCCGCCGGGAATGTATTCGCAGCAGTACGGGCAGGCTATCCGGCAAGCTATGAAAAACGCTGCTGTCCACATAAACGGCATGGAAATGCAGTACCGCATAAACGGCAACGTCAAGATCATACCGCAGGGGGCGGGCATATATTTCAGCCACATTAAGGATAACCCTGAAGATGCCTATAAAAATGTGGCCGTCGTGGACTGCGGACACGAAACTCTCGACTTTGCGTTGTTTTCCAAAAACAAATACATAGAATCCGTAACGGGCAGCGAGCAGCTCGGCATATCCGTTGCCATAGACGAGATCAGAAGCGAATTTTACAAGCGCTACCACTTTCAGATTAAGCCGATGGCCGCAAGGACTGCTCTCATAAAAGGCAATGACGAAATTAATCATCTCAACAAAGGCTACCCTTTCGACATTAAAAAATGCCTTGCGGGTTATGCCATGCAGGTGTCGGCAGCCATAGACAGGTTCATCGAAAGTCTGCCTGTAACGCCCGATGTTGCTATAGTGGGGGGCGGACCTGCCGAGATCATAAAGAAGCATATCGCAACCGTCCATAATATAACCGCTGTCGCCGACCCAATGATGGCAAACGCCGTCGGCTACTGGTACTACGGAACAAGAACATCCGTAGCGGAAGGTTAAGGGGGGGGCGGCTATGGCAACAACGAAGCAGGCGGCAAAAAACGTAGCTTTCCGTTTCTATCTTAACGATGTGAAGGATACGGAACTGATAGAAAAACTGCAGAATATGCCTTCGTACATGAGAAACGATTTTGTCCGGGATGCGCTGCGGCAGTTTGTGAGCAACTACCAAAAGCATTGTACTGAAAAAGCCGGGCTAACTGACGAAAACAAAAACATTGCAACCAGCTTCAAGCAAGGCAATGGCAATACAAAGTCGCCTGCGCCTAAAAGCAAAACAATCCACAATAAAAAAGGAGGAACCGGCGATGAAGTCCCAAAAAATAATGGTAAAATTGTATCTGCACGAGGCAAAAGACGGGGATCTAATAGACAGGCTCGACACTCTGCCGACTTACATGAGAAACGACCTAATTAAAGATTCACTCAGATACTACATTGCCAATGTTGTTGACAAGGGAAGGGAGGAGAGCGCTCATAAGACAAAGGCGCCAGCAAACAACAAGGCAAGAGGCGATAAATTCATCGACCCCATTGACAGGTCTAATATTAGCTTCAACCTTTAAGTGCAATAAGAGAAAAAAATTCACGACCCCGCGTATGCGGGGTTTTTTAATGCCAAGGGGCGGGTTATAATGGAAACGATAATCGATAGAAATAGACGCTTTTGACGATAATCGTCGCTTTTGACGCTAATCGGCAGTATTGACGATAATGTTCAAAACGCAATAACCGTGTATTCATAATTCTTTTTATAAATAACTGCACATTATCGTCAAAATCGTTAATTTGCGTCAACGAAAATGGAAACGATAATCGATAGAAATAGACGCTTTTGACGATAATCGTCGCTTTTGACGATAATAATCGATTTTGACCTGTTCCAAAATGGACTATTTTGGAAAAACTGTAAATTATCGATGTTTTTTGTCGATAACTGCACATTATCGTCAAAAAAGTTAACTTTCGACTACAAAAAAAGTAATATACAAGGCAGAAAGGAGCAATATTATGAGAACAGTTAAAATGTCAACATATCTGGTAAGGCAGGCAGACATGCACCGCAACCGGATGGTAATATTATTTTCATGCGGTGTGGTATCCGCGATAGTCGGCCCCTGCATTAATTTGCTTGCGGGGATTTTTGGCGGGTTAATAATGTTAATAGTGTTTTGTTATTTGGGTGCGGTAGAGCAGATAAAATGGACAAAATTTATGCAGGGCATTAGAGGGGAAGACCTTTTCAATGCCAGTTTGTCGGCAGCTATAGACAAAACCGACAACATTCTTTACCAGGGTGTGGCTACCGACTACGGCGACATCGATTACCTTCTCGTTGGTTCCAGCGGCGTCTATGCCTTTGAAATAAAAAACCATTCCGGCTTTATTAACTACAACGAAAACGGCTGGCAAAAAATCAAAATCAGCGGCAGCGGCGTCGCATACACTGGCGGTATCGGCAACCCTTCAGGGCAGTTGGGAAGAAACATAATGTGGCTGAAAAACTACCTGAAATCCGAAGGTATTGAAAATGTGTGGATTAAAGGCATTGTGGTATTTACGCATCCGAAGGCGAGACTGAGCGTAAAAGGCTTAAAAAACGTGATGGCAATAACGCCTGAAGGCATTCCGGAAGCGGTAAAGGGTGTAGAAATAGGCGCGGAAATGGCGGCAAGGGTAGCCAAAGCGGTAGATAAATTGACCGAGGAGGCAGAAGAAGAACAATAGCAACAAAAAAAATTTCAGATATTTTTTTTGTAAATAATGCCTCAAACTTAAATAAACAACGCCTATCTGTTTAATATCACTACTTTAATGAAGCAGTCGGGCAAAATAAAAATAAAGTAATATATAAGTAGTTAGTAATTTCTTTAGGGTGTCTGCCCGAACCATTGTCTCCCTTTGGGAGACCCAAACATACCTCCTGTCGCTCTCGGAGGAAATTCAAATTTATAAAAATAACCCGACATGGGGCACGGATTTTTACGTCCTTATGCCGGGAAAAGATACAAGATAAAGTGTCGCTATGGGGGTTGCCAATGCAGTGGCCACTGCAAGAACAGGCAGCTCTACGTTATTAGGTTCGACCGAAAGCGTGACGCACGTAAGGACTTCGTGCCATAGCGACACCTGAATAGAAGATATGCCCCCACTGCCGGCACCGAGGCGTCCTGAAAAGGATAGCTGTTCACTGCCGGCCCGGGGGCTAAAAAATACATACCCTCGCCGTAAGTCCATCGGCAGGCGCAGGGAAAAAATACAAACCGGCGGTGCCGGGATAAAAAAAGGAGAAAAAAATGAACACATTCAAAAAAAACGCAATTATGAAAGAATTCCCATTCATTAAGGACGCCCTGGAACAAGAGGGTACAACCATTGAAGATGTGGACAAGATTACAATCCATAGGGCTGATCGGGAATGGTTAAACTCCATTCCGGTCGATACCGCATGGGACGGTTCAGCGGGGAATGACTATGAATACCACACCCTGTTTGCGTACACCGGAACAGAGGTAGTTAGCGTCCCGCTGGAGTGCCGTTACCTGCGCGGTAGCAACTACGCGTATTCTCAAACAAAGGAAAAGGATGGCGACACAATACTGTCAGCGTTGAAGAAACATAACGTAACAGACGCAAAATGCTTCGTTATGTTCCATAGAAAATATAGCAACTGGAGCGGGAGCAAGTTTGTAGACATCTACAACGTCAAGATATATAAGTGCCCGAGAGGGTACACAATCGAAGACGTATGTAAAGAGGCAGAGGATATGGAGCGGATATCGCTGTCACGCGAACTCGACAAGATAGACGATGACCATGTGAGGGTGTTGACTCACATGTGGATGAAAACAAAAACGATTGAACAGATTAAAATAAAACACCCCCAGGCTAAAAACTTTAGGTTTGAAGCAGGTATTGCAGGTGGTGGCGGTGGCGGGTATCACCCGTATTTCACCTGCCATTTCGACGACGGGAATGAAGTGTTACTGGCAATCTGGTCCGAAGGAAAATTGTGCACAGAATACTGTGGCACAAAATAAGATAAGCGCCCCTATCGATAGGGGCGCTTTTTTTGTTGCAATAGAAAAAAAATAAAGTAATATATATGTAAGCAGTTAGTAATTTCTTTAGGACGCATGTCCGAAACAAAGGTCAATCCGACCACCAATTAGCGCAACAACAGTAATTTCTTTAGGACGCATGTCCGAATCATGCCGACCTGCAATGGTTAGTTAGTAATTTCTTTAGGACGCATGTCCGAAACCGGCGTATTTGAATCAACCTCGGAAACAACACGATTCTTATACGTCACCACGTCTGAAATTAAGGGGAAAATAGCAACGGATTTTTTTGTTAGAAATGGCGTGTCATTGAAAAATAAAAGACAATAATAAATTATACTTTAATAAATTATTCCAAAGTATCCCCCACAAAAAAAGGCAAATTGCAACAACAAAATAAACTGGAGGTGTCACATGAACGACGAAGCAAAAGCAAAAAAACAGGCGCAACAGATTGTAAAAATGCTACGGGAAGCATACGGAAGAACACTCGGGTATCAGAAATTGTTGGACATACTCATAAAGGAATGGGCGAGAGCAGACGGGAAAGGCTTTCTAAGGGTAGAACGCTATATGGAAACAAGCCTTGCAAATAACATGAAACTAACACCCCTCAAACTAAGCGAACAGTGCATAAACCACATGGGGATACCGGCAATAAGAAAAAAACTGCTAATGAGGATGGCACAAAAAGTAAAAAACAGGCTTGTACAAGAGGGTAGGCGTGCCCTAAAGAGAAAAGGACTCCCAGTTGTCCCCTGCTCCGAGATGGTATTCGATGCAAAAAACCGTCGGAAGCGCACCCTCCCTAAAGAGCCGATTGCCGATGCCGAAACTGCAGCCGCCCCCACAACGGCAATTACCGAAACCGCTGCCGAAGCCAAAACCTATACCGACTACAACAAATACATCGAACCCACTCACACTCACGAAGACTTCATGGAATTAATAAACCCCTACATGGCACACATAAAAAAGATGGGCTTTGAAGAAATCCTCGAAACCTGCCTGTTCCGCATAACCGAATACGGAAACCGGCCTTCATTGCTACCCCGAACTGCCGAAGACCTGGAAGCTCGCGAACTCTCCAGCTACCGCAAATACCACGGCGTATTCCGCAGGCTTGCCCTTGCCGACCACATCTACCTTGTCCTTAAACATGCCCTTGCCGAAATGAACGCAAGGATGCCTAAAGGGGTCAACTCTTATTCGCCATGGCTGATACCTATGTGTCTTACGATGGATCTCGGCAACGTTGACAGCTTCCGAACCGACATAGCCGGCAACAAAACAGACCACACCGTAATTTCTGCCGACCTTTTCAAAGACCTGGTAAAAGATAAAGTCCCCGCCGAATTTAAATTAGAACCGATGCTTGAAGCCATAAGAAACCACCACGTTCCCCCCGTTCACGATGAAGATGCCCTGTCGGAAATACTGAGAAACGCAACGGTAAAGGCGAGACAGGAAGAGGCAGCAACAGCGCTGAACCTCAAGATAGTAGATTTCGATAAGTGGTTTAACCCGAAAATAATAATAGACGCTTTCAAGCCGAACCTGAACCAATGCCCAAAATTGGGTGTATTCGAAGCGTTTTACCGTGAAGGAATAGTATGGACGCACCCCAATGCCATTTTCACTGCTGTGCGCAAATACGCCGAAAAGAATGGCATTGTTGACATGAGGCTGTACGTTACAACGGAAAGGTCGCAAATGATGGCAAACATATATGATACCATCCGCAGGGCAGGCTACCTTGACGACAGCATCAAACCTAACTACCTTGGCGACCACTATTACATTAACTTCAAAGGCTTCAAGGACAAAAACCGCAAAAGCATATCATCGATGTTCAAGTTCATGACCCCGATGAAGTCCGAGCCATTCGGTGAGCTTTCTCCATACTTGAAATACAATCAAAGCGGCTGGCTCAAGATGATCCATTCAATTAAAAGGGCAAAAAAGCTGCTAAGAAACGACAAGTAGGACAGGGGACATGGAAATCACAATCACCATAACCGCCGACACAATTACCGCCCTCGCCAAATCGGAAAACGCATCGGCATACAGGTTCGTCAGGGTAAGGGCAAACGATTGCGCAGCTCAAACTACGGAGGTCAAAAACTTCATCCGCGATTTTCTTTTCCCTAACGAGGTCAAAACGTAGGCTTTCTTCACAGCAAAAGCGAAAGGGGTAAGAGTAAAAACCTTGCCCTTTTTTGTTATTCGACCGCAAGCCGCAGCAGGTTTCAGAAACCTTGAAAAACATTGCAAAAATCAGCTAACATAATGAAAATATTGACTATGGACGCATTGGCTGGTATTATGGCTGTTGCATGGAATACAACACTTTGTTCAGATTGGCCAGAACAATGCAAGGCATTACACAAGCCAAAGTTGGAGCAAGCCACTTATTCAAAATCATTCGAACCTTACAGGGCATGAAACAAACCGCCATCGCAAACCGGATCGGGATCGTATTTGATAGAAACTCTCCGCCGCAAACTCCCCGTCTTGACGGGGAGTAAGGCGGTTCAATCTTTTCTGAATACCTAAATACAGGAAAAAGGTTCTTTCAGAACCGGTTGGCTCACGATGTAGGTAACAATTATCATGCCCTCAAATCTAACAATTTCAACACCCGCAGAATCGTCAACACAATAGACCTCACCATTAGATATACTCTTTTTTAAGACAGAGTATTTCCTTTCTATGACCGGGAGAGGTTCAAGTCAACGATGATGTCCTCAAAATTATTGTTGTAGGTAAGCGCAACGATAGCGAGGTATACAAAAAGATATAACCTTTAAATAAGTTTGGAACTTACAAGCCTGTTCAAGCTGATACCCTCTTCTGTTGCCTGAATAACAAGTTTTTTATGAACAGACGGCGGCACACGTACTAAAAATTTGCCGCTGTACTTTTTACAGGCTATTGGTTCAGGGATTGTTTCACCTTCTTTTTGAATATCCTCTAAAACCTCCCCAACCAGTTTTCTTATACCTTTCAAAGCGGCTTCGGGAGTATCTGCAAGCCAACTCAAGCTGGGAAACTCAGCGCATAAGCCGACATATTCATTATCTTCTTCAGAAAACGTTATGCGATAAGTATAGCGGTCATTTTTTAATGTCATAATTTTCCTCCAATTTATCAAGGGCTATTAAAACCTGTTTTACCTGGTAGACCTTTGCCTTGCCCTTGTTATTCTGTATGTTGATTCTTGGGTCTGCCTTCCACGGAGTTTTGTAAATTCTGTGGCTGCTTCCCCTTTGTCTATGTTTTCCAAAGTAATAATCACAAACCTTGCATAAATCTGTAAACCGAATATTAGCCGGATTGGTTTTCATTTCATCAATAATATCGTCTATTCTACTCATAAAGTATGTATATAGTATCACTAATAATACTAATGTCAATATAAATATAAGGGGCTTTTCGAGGATTTTAAAATTGTCATATTGTTACCACTTTTTTACGGCTGCAGCGGCGGCGGCAGGTACATCGATTTTGAGGGTAGGGCAGCGCACTCTATTGCCGTGAAAAACATCGTAACAGTTATCTAACGCATCGGATTAATTGACCGTTATTTCCTCAAGAGATAAAATACTACCGACAAAATAACAGCGTACAAAAAACACTGCACGAAAGGGCTTAAATAAGTGCCAAACAAAAACGATAATAATAAAGGGGCAGAACATACGTGGAAACAGTCAAAAAAAAGAAGAAAAGTAAGTACACTGTCGAACAGGGTTTTGTCGCCGCAGCAAAGCACCTGATTACAACGGAACGCTTCGTAACATTGCTCGATGAGGCAATAAGGCTTGCCGCTTTAAAGGGGGCAAACGGGGAAGTGCTTGAGGGCGAACGTGAACGCCTGACAGAAGAAATAAAAGAAAAAGAATATATAGATGCCGATGTCGAGAAACACTGTGGCGGTATCCAGGACGAGCGCGAGATTTATATACTGAAGCTGCAAAGACATTTAACGAACTGCGAACTTGCTCTGCACAGGCACAAAAAACTGCTGTCCAATATAAAACGAGTCTGCATTAACCCAAAAAGAGACGATAAGTCCAAAATAAACATAATAAAGGGCCAGCTTTACAACTTTTGAATCAATGGAGAATAAATGTTGCCGAAAACAACACAATCGCCAGCACCAATTACGTCCAGCATAAAAACGTTCATTGCTATAGCGCTGACCGTTCCCGCCTTATTTCTCTCGGCATGCGCAACTGGAACATCTGTAATTTCGGTGCCTGGCGCAGATAAAACAATAATTGCATCATCTCCGAGAGGATATGTTGAGCCTGTCCACGCTACGGGCGGGGCATTGCACGCTGCCTCTGGTATAATGAATGTATTGTCGCTCAATCCTATTAATGTGGCAATGGGCTTATTCGATTTGTTGGGATCGTCGGTTGCCTTCGATAACGCCGTAAACAAAAAAACGATAATACAACCTCAAACAGATGATACCGCCGAACCTGCCGTTGAGATAAACAAGGCCGTTGCCGATGCAGAGGCGGCAAAAACCGCGCCTGCCGCAACTGTCATTGAGGCCATTGAGAAAAAAGCCGAAGAGACGATTATTCCCTCAAGGGCAACAGAAAATGAGCAAACCAGAGCAGAGATCACATCTGCAAGGGTCTTAGCTGTCCCTGCTGCTGCCGCTTCCGGATCGGGCAGTCGCCAGGCAATAATAGAACAAAATCTGCTGTCCGAAAAACATAATGTTAGTCCCAACCCGGAGCAGCTCGGAGTTTTGCAAACCGATATGCAAATTGAGCGGCAATTATTCAGAAACAGCGAGGCATTATTGGATCGCTTAAAAAGCATAAAGCCGGAAAAAAGGGAGCTTGGCGGCAGCAGCGTTATAGAAACATTGCCACTGAAAAAGAACTCAAATAAAAAGAATGTCGCAAAAGCTGCGGAATTATTTGCCAAGGCGCTTAATGCAAGCAACGGCAAACAATACAGCGAGGCGATAAAGCACTATTCCGCATGCCTTGTATTGCTCAAGGATAACCCCGTTGTATACTTCAACAGGGGTGTTGCATACCAGCTTTCAATGCAATACAAACAGGCATTTGCCGATTACACAAAGGCTATCGAGATTGCGCCGGACACCGCTGATGCATATTACAACAGGGGCATTGTAAACCACCTCATAGGCAACAGCATGGCGGCCATAAAAGATTACGATAACGCAATCAGGCTGAACAAAAACGATGCGGACGCTTACTGGAATCGCGGCTTTGTCTATGCAGACATGGGCATTGTCCAAACTGCCGCAACAAATTATTGCAAGGCTATCGATGTTGAAAACAATAAAATCGTTAAAAAAAGGCGGTAATTGCCAGCAATGTCTTTGTTGACCCTATTTTGGCGAACAATGTCAAACAGAATAATCGCAATAGCATTTCTGAAATTGTATTACAAATACCTTTGGCCATCTCTTCCGTAGTTGGATCGGTATGCCTGAAACTTCATGCCCAAATGGGGCATGTTGGGGGATATTCTCTTCAGAAAAGGGTCTTCAGAAAATTGTTTTATTATATAGCCGATTTCTGCATCATCGAGCCCAAGCGCTTTTCCTACGATAAAATCGAGTAATTCTATCTCGTGTTTGTAATTTACTTCTGCGTTATTAAGGTTTGCATCCTTTATTGCGTCCACAACCTCTCTTAAATTTTCTATGGGAACAGGGATGTTCAAAAAAGCTTCTCTGTCCGTGTATTCGTTATCTGACAGTGCTTCCGCGACACAATATGACAGGTATTTGTACAAAAGGTCGTCCGGCACATATATGTCCATAAACAAACCGCTTGTTATCCTGTTGTCACGGCAAATTATTTCATCGCTCCGTACTTTAATATTTTCGGGGAATACGGTCAGGTTAATCTTATCGAGAGCTATTTTATTGTTAATGATGCAATCCCTCAGTGTATGGGTTACGGAGTTCTCAATCATCTGCTCAACATGCCTGTATCTGTTAATTATATCATTGCTGTAGCTGAAGATGCGTGAGCCTATAGCCTCGATTTCCTGTACATCGATATTTTCCGGGACAGGCAGGTTATGAATTTCGGCTACATTCCACACCGCTCTTCTTCGAAGCATAACCTCTGTGCGTAGTGTTTTAAAGGCAAAATACTGCGGTATGCGAGACAACAGGTATATGTTCAGGGGAAATGGTTTTTCAAATACAATAATATGTGTCGTATCGTTGAAAACGGTTTCGGCATTCCATCTTCCCGCAACCGGAACCTGTGAAAGCCTTCTCGTCACATAAACGTCTTCAGTAAAAAAATCAAGGTACTTGAAAATATTTATACTGCTAACTATATTGTCGTCTTTGTTCCAATATCCAAGTGGGTCACCCAAAATATTGGCAGGGAAGACATTGGAACCTTTGTATATGGGTAGTCCATTTTCACTTAAACCTTGCGTGCCACCAATTTCAATACCCCTTTGTATAAGCGTATGTTCTCTGTATCCTTGAGGTGATGACATGCTATTGAAAACTATAACATCCTTACTATCTCTTTTATTAACCCACAATTTTCTTACAATGCTGGCTATACGGGGGTTATTACCTATTTTGTTCAATATATCCACATCTTCAGCATAAATCTTGGGAGAAATTCTTTCGGTTGTTGTGTTCCTGTAACTGCTTGTGAGCAAATCTTTCAAGTTCATGTTGACAACTATCGCCCTTGTAAAATCAATAATGTTATCCATCTCGTTGTAAGCATCGTCCGTTAAAACGGTTATGCGAACCTGATGGTCTTCAGGGGGCGTTTCGTTTTTAACAATAAGGATAATAGGCACGGTATCCGCATCAAATACTCTGGGCGCTACATGTTCCATATCCACGATTTCCACTATCGTCTTTGTTTTAAGAAAGTTTCTCAGTTTTTGTGCAGAGTCGGATTCCAATGTGGAATAGGGGAGTATAAAACCGGCAAAACCGCCAGGCTTCACCCATTGCCTTAATGCTTTAAAAAGAAAAAGACCGCTCAGGTCAATTTGCTTTTCGTATACGTCTGCATAATGTTTTTCAAGGTTCTTTGGCAGCTTGATTCGGTGCGCCCTGATCCAAGGGGGATTGCCCGCGCATATATCATAAGATTGTCTCATAATTCTCAGCCATTTTGGATTATATCTCGTGTGGTCGTTGGCGTTGTCATATTCCATGAACGCAAATCCATCCTGGCCGTTGAATAATATCCCTGCTGTATCTAATGAAGATTGTCCGCCGCAAAGATTGATGGCCGGGATCAAAGACGAAGCAAGCAGCCGCATTTCATCTTTTGTTTTTCCCTGAAACAATTCAAAAAGATGCCAAAAAAACTGAACCTGTGCTAACGCAATGGCAAAAACGTTAATATCAAGGCCGTTGAGACGGTCAAGAATTGCAGAAATGGTCTCTTTATCCAGCATTCCGGCGACACGCATACTCTCGATGGAATAATTAAGGGCTTCAACGGCAAATGTTCCCGTACCGACTGCTGCGTCTAACAGCGTTTTTGAAAAATCATAGCCGCATCGGTTAAGGATATAGCGGGCAACTTCAGGTCTGGTATAATATTCGCCAAGGGCTTTGCGCTTGCTTTTTTCCAAAAAACCGTCATAAACACCGGATAGAATATCGCCTTTGACGGTTTTAAAGTCGAACTCTGACAGCAGATAAAGGCAATACTCTATTGTGCTGTTAAGGGCAGGGTCTTTAACATCCAAAATCCAATCAAGACTGCTTTCATCGAACAAATTACGATAAAGCTCCGCAGCATGTTTGTACGCTTCTTTCAACAAAAATTGATAGCCCTGCCGGAACCGCCTGGCAAAAACCACAAAATCGGTAATACCGCCGTTTGAAACATAACGTTCGAGAAAATTGTTATCCTCGGAAAATCTAATCAAAAGCATGCGTGCAAGAATAAAGCTTGCTGTCTCATATATGAATGATTCACGCACTTTTTTGTTTTCTTCCGATGAAGACAATAGGCTTGGCGCTTCCATTCCTATCTTGTCCGCATATTCCTTTAAAAGCAAATGTTCAATTTTTAATGCCCATTTATAAGGCTCTGTTAATATGGAGATTTTTTCCTGCATGCGGTCGTATTCATCGACAAATCTAATTTTGTCGGAAGGATCGTCAATCTTTGCGGCAAGCTTCGACACATCCGGGAATACCATCTTTATATCACGTCCTGCGGGGACGAATTCGCATGCTCCATACAAGGAAGATGCATTTGCCAGTTCAGCTAAAACCGACTTTATATCTTCCACTGCTTTTTTTGTAACAAGACGACCTATTTGTTCCCTTAAAAGCTTTGAAATCTCCTTTATTACATTGAGAAATTTGTCCGTGCCTATAAAATTAACATCTATCCAGGCAAATTCCGTCTCGCCTTTCCTGAAAAGCTCCAATTCTTTTGCAATATTAAATACATCCGAAGAGATTCTGTCGAAGGCCTCCTTGAACTTATTGGGTTCAACAAGATCCGTCCAGTCATAATCGTATGTTTCATCCCACCTGCCGCTTCCAATGCCAACGAACCTTATCATGGTCTGATCAAACAAAACCATCCATCTTGTAGCAAGCTGGATATACTTCTTTTTTTCATTGAAAATTAAATTTGCTTTTTGCCTGACCTGATCGCTTGTCTTGCCTTCAAAAATAATTGCGGCATTGTAGGGCGCCTTATTGGGTTTTCCATTCAAGCCATTGGGATAAACAACAACATCGGGAATGCCCGAACCCACAGATGAGTCAATCACAATATTTTCGCGTTTCCAATTAAGCCCAAGAACCGGGTTGGTAAGCAAATCGCGTATGTATGCATACAAATCCCGTTCAGCATGCGTAACGCTTTTGATTTCATTGATGGTTTTCTGCAGAAAATTGGTTTTTTTGACGGAATCTGTTTTTGCGGCCATTAAAGTGCATTATACATACAAATGCTATCTTTGGTCAAAATATCCTTGAAAGTATATTTTATGCATAAAATATCCTTGAAATAATTAATGTAAATGCACAATAGTTAACATAAAAATTCTTATCGGTATAATACACAGCCTATAGTTCTTTAAAGGGCAATGGAACATAGTGGTCAGGCAATATCGTGATTGAAGCAATTGAATCCGTGGTACTTGGTATTATGTCGGCAGTTAACAAAACATATTTTTTATCTCCCCACCTATCCACAAACACAGTTGTATACTGGTTTGGCGCAATTATTGGTCCGCCTTTTCTGCGCCGTGCATAATGATACTTTTCCATGAATTCGATCACGCTCACATCAAAAAAATCTTTCCAGGTCATTCTGCCTTCGATTTCTTCTTTTGTGTATCCAGAAATCTGACTAAACTTATTGTTAACCAGGGTTATAATCATATCATTTCTAATGATGCATGTACCTGTGCCTGTGTTCTCAAATATGGCGCGATACTGTTCTTCCGCCATTTTAAGTTCCTTCTGCGCCACTATCCTGTCTGTGACATCACGGACAAATGCAAGAGACGCGGGCAATCCCTTGTAAATTATTAAAGAAACAGAAATATCGATGTAAATAATGTCCCCATTTTTTTTCACGCCTCTGACTATATAATGATTATCGACATTCTTTCCTGCTCTGCGTTGCAATGTATAGCGCTTAACCCGTTGTACATCGTTTGCATGAATTACATATTCATATCCTTTGCCGATTATGTCTTTTCCACTGCTATATCCAAATATATTGGCAAACTTATCATTTGCGTATATATGCAAACTGTCATTTGTAATAGCAATGCCATCATTTGAGCTGTCAACCAGCAAACGGTAGCGTACCTTGGCCTCGCGCAAAGCAGTAATATCAGTAATTATCCCCATAATACCGCCAACTGTTCCATCGCCTTTCAAATACAGCGCCTTTTTCACAAAAACAGTTTTTTGTATACCGGATTTCAAAACAAGGGTGTCCTCGTATGTAATTGCAGATTTGTTTTTCAGCACTAACTTATCTGTCCTGTCAGCCTTACTTACTATTGTTTTGCTATCAAATATCTCTTTTGCTGTTTTGTTGAGTATGCTATCCAAGCTAATGCCCCAGAAACGCTCAAACTCTACGTTGCAACCCAGATATCTCAATTTATTATCTTTATAGAAAATAGGATACGGGCATGTATCTATAATCGTCTGCAAAAACAATGACTTATCGTATATCTCTCTCTCCGCGCGTTTCCTCACAGATATATTTCGTACCACACATATCAGCTTGCTGTCTGACAGTAAAGACAACGATAGCTCCTGCGGAAACGTACTGCCATCTTTTTTCTTCCCTACTGCTTCCCCCCACCACCTGCCTTTTTCATGCAAGCTCGGCAAAATGTTCGTGTCAAACCGATTCAGTTCATCGGAATAATATAGCATGCGCCATGTTTTGCCGATAAGTTCGCTTGCGCTGCCATAGCCGTAAATTTCAGCGTGAGCACGGTTGACGTATACATATCTATCATTTCTATCAAGTACGGCGATGCCGTCCATCGAAGCCTCTATAGCCTCCGAGAGCATTAATAATTCTTTATCCGCATGTATTCTGTCGGTAATATCCTGTAGTTGCTCAACGAGCAATACCACATCGCCATTTTTGTTCAACACCGGGTTACTTCTGCAAAACAAATATCGCCCAAGCTCTGGGACATATTTTTCAGTCTGCTCAAGCTTCTTGCTCTTAACCGCTTTAGCAGTCATGCATACATCACATGGCATATTTCTGCCGATAAGCTCATAGCATCTCTTGTCAGCAACGTCGTTGTGGGATATACCAAGCATATCATATCCAGCCTTATTGTAGCGGATAATGGTATGGTCGGGCTTCTGGATGCCAATAATATCCGGCACGTTGTCCAGCACACTGCTTAATATCTGCACCTGACGTTCAAGTTCTTCTTCGGCCAGCTTTTGTGACGTAATGTCCTCAGACATACCTTCTATATATTCCATCCCGTCTTCTTCAACAACTCTTGCGCTAATCCTGATCCACATTACATGCCCGTCTTTATGCTTCGCCCTTTTTTCGAAGCCGACAACTGCCCCATTTGCAAGCAATGTATCTATAAATGCCTGCCGCTCTTCCGGAACGGCATATGTACCTAAGCTGGTGCCCTTAACGCCCCGGATGAAATCATTCTCGTCAGCATAGCCATACATGTTTGCCAGAGCCTTGTTGACCGCAAGCAGTCTTCCGTCAAGTGTTACGCGAAACATGCCGATCATCGCATTGCCAAGCATGCGCTTAATTTGTTTGTTGCTATAATTTAACTCTCGTTCAATCTCAAATTTGTTGATTAGTGTTACCAGTTGGGCTGCTGCTGCTTTTAACATGTTTTCCTCGTTACTATCCGGTAGCAACGAACCTTTGCCATGTGTTCCAACACACATCAAGCCCTTAAGCGTGCCTGCGTATACCAATGGCACACGAGCAATCAACGTAAAGCCTTCTTTCATAGTGGCTGCAGCAAACACATTATCTATTGTTGGCTCATGGCAAGAAAAAACGGTATCATAGTTTAAATGCTTCAATCGAGACATTTCGGCTGAACCGTTCTTAATAACTGAGATCTCTTCAATAAAATTCTCACTTAAACCCACATGGTACCTGAGTTCAAAATCACCAGATGCACTATTTAAAAGATAAATGCAACCTGCGTCCATAGTTGTAACGTTGAGAACACTGTTTAATGTTCCCGCAATGGCATCCTCAACAGATGTTGCTCTTGCCAGCAACATTGCTAAATCACGCTGCATATGTAATATCGCTTCTTGTTTTATTTGTGGTGTAATATCGCGCAGGTATGCAATAGATACGTTATCCCCCTGATACACCATATTGTTCACTGATGCCGAAACATACATAATGCTGCCATCTTTTCTGATGCCCCTGAACTCATACCGTGATGGAACCTGTTCTCCATTATGCCTGCGCCTATTGTAGTCCACAACAGTGTCCAGGTCATCAGGGTGGACTGTAATGCTGTGGTCCTTGCCAATTATATCGTCCGGACTCTCATAGCCAAACATTTCGGCAAATTTGTGATTAACATACAGGTGGTCAGTGCCCTTTACAATAGCTACGCCATCATTGGAACATTCGATGGCGAGGCGGTAGCGTTCTTCGGATTCGCGCAGCATCAGCTCGCTTTTCTTCATCCCCGAAATATCGCTTACCAATGCCAGCACAGCATCTATTGACTGATAGGATATTTTAAACAGTCGAACATGAACATCGAAGCAGCTACCGTCGTTTGGTCTTTTGGCTTGCCATTCAAACGAAATATCGCATGTCCCGTTCGTTAATACCTTGTCCCAGATATCCGGGAGGGTATTGACCGCGGCATCATTGCCAGATAAATCTTTTGCTATCGATAATCGCTTTGCCTGTTCCTTGTTTATACAATAAAGTTCAGCCATTTTGTCGTTAACAAACAAAATGTTACCGGCTTTATCATGTATAAAAACAGCGTCGCTGATATTGTTAATTACTGTAGATAGCCCTTCGGCAGATATCGTCATAGTACACACGGACCCCGCTTCCGTAGAATAATTATGATGTAAATCACTAAAGCCATTATATTAAACACAAAAACCTCATTAATGGCAAATATTATCCTCAACTTGCTGATAATGTGACTTTAAAGTAAATATATTTACTAAATATATCTACTTTAAATAAAATCGGCAACAACTCAAAAAACTTAAATATTCTGCAGAAAAACCTCAAAATAAAGTAATACAATAACAGATAATAGTAAATAATAGGGGGACATATTGAACAATATATTATATGCAAAAAACATCGTAAACAACAAAGCTGATCACATCCTATCTATAAATGAGATCACATCCTATCTTGTGCATGATATAAACAATATCCTGCAGACAATTGTGGGCAGCGCGGAAATCCTGATAATGACCAACCAAAACAACGCTCTTGCACATTCAAAAGCGTGCGCTATTAAAACATCATCTTTGTCGGCAGTGAGGCTAATGAAATATATCCTCGACTTGAATTACAAAAAAAGTTTCGAAAAGCGAAAAATGTACATCAACGATTGCATCACAAACATGCAAGATATACTTGATAAGCTGTGCGGAAACCGCATCACCATTACCTACGAACTTAAAGAGTTGCTTGCGCCGGTTGTTGCGATTGACTTATACATCGAAGAAATTCTTCTAAATCTAACCATTAATGCAAGGGATGCCATAAACACAGAAGGATTAATAAAAATAGCAACAGGGGAAAAAGTCCTCGAATCGGCAAAAAAAATACCCGCATTTGGTCAGGTATCAGCCGGAAACTACAGCTATATCAGTGTAAACGACAATGGTTGCGGCATACCTCAAGATATATTAGATAAGATACACAAACCAGCGTTCACAACGAAAAAGAACGGCAATGGCATTGGCCTGCATATTGTTTACACGATTGCAAAAGAATTGTCTGGTTTTGTTACAGTCAAAAGCGCTGAATCCGTGGGGTCAACCATCACGGTATATATCCCTCAAGCTGCTGACGTGGTTGCCCCACCCTGCTCTTGCGCTTAACCAAGGCAAAAAAAGGGCTGCCTTCGGTTTTCCCGAATGCAGCCCAAATCTTAGACTCTAACCGGCATTACAACGCCAAGCGTAGACGAATCTTTTCCTAAGAAAAAGATAGACCTCCCGATTGCACACTCCGGCTTTGGTACTTTCAGCACGATCTTCTCGTCTGTACCGTTAATGAGAAAATCAATAATGTACCTTCCGTTTACATGGAAGACAACGCCGCTGCCGTCATACACAAGCGGTATCGCTTCTTTTGCTTTTCCAACATCCCCTTCGGCCTCAAGGGTTAATATGCCATTGGCAATTTCAACTTTTACAAGCCGGTCTTTGGGGGCCATAACCATTACTTTTTTGACCGCCCGTAGAAATTCACTCCTATCAACGGTAGCATCATCATGATCGCCGTTAATAGAAATTACTCCGTCCAGCTCTGGATATGCCGCATCAATTGTCCTGCATATGAGCATCGATGTTGCTGTAACAAACTTTATTGCGCCCTTGCCCACTGCAACATTTACCTGCTCACCCATGCTAACAATATTGTATATGTCCCCGAGAGACTTTTTTGGAATGGTAACACCTTCCAGCAACAGCGGGAAATCCTTACGAATCATGCTTAACCTGAACCCGTCGGTGCCGACTGTTGCCAGTTTGCCGTTTCTTGATGTAAGTCTGACACCGCAAAGAGCATATCGAGATTCATCGTCAGATGCCGCATAATCGACCCTTTTAATCGCATCCAAAAAAGTCTTTGAATCAATTTCAAATTCACCCTTAATGTCCTTTATGTCTGAGTCTATCAAAGGATAGTCTTCCGCGCCCGACATAGCAAGTGTGTAGACCGTCTTGCCCTGTCTCACATAAACAATCTTACCGCTGCTGATGACTTCCACATCTCCCTTTTCAAGGCCCTTAAAAATGTCGCACAAAAGCCTGCCGTTAATTATAAGATTCATATTCTCATCTGCGCTCGGCAGTGCGACTATTGCGCTTACATCAAGATCGGTTGCCGCAATCGATGATGTTTCGCCAAAAACTACCTTCACATTTTTCAGCATCGGCATTATACTGTATCTTTCTGTTATGCCCACTACCTTCTGCAACACGTCTAAAAACGCATTTCTGTCTATTATCATAATATCTCCTTTGTTGAATTTTATTGTTATATGCGGTTAAGCCGCATTGTTGTCAGGACAATGTAAATCGTCTATCGTGACAATTTTTTTTGCCCTAACCTTGCTTAGTTCAGTAATACCGCTTGCCATGGTAAGGACACTTATCCCCGGCTTGTCTGTAAACATCTCGATTACATTGGTACGGATGCTTCTGTTGTCATAATTACCGTGAACAAGACGCAAGCCCTTATTATCCATATAGTATTCCTCCTTCTAATTGAAAGTGATAACTGCCCTGCCCTGCAAAAATAGCTGGACAAAAAGCAGCAAATTGTATTTGATTTCCCCTTACAGGGGTGTGATTCGGGCAGAACGCCCTAAAAAAATTACTTTCTATATAGGTATTACTTTATTTTTTTGAAGAAAACCCAACAAAAAAACAGTAATAAAATAATGGGTAATGCAACTTACAACATTAATAGCAGTAATGTCATTATGGTGGGTAGTGCCTTTTTTCGTGGCTGCTGTTGTCCGCTATCCTATAACAACAAATATGTCGTCTTATATCCCGTTTGCAGTGATTACGGCAACAACCGCACTATCCTGCATTGCTGTTGCCACTGTTGCAAAAAAATACCGTGCAAAAAACCATTGGCGTACATATATAATCTTGAACACAACATATGCTGCAAATGTAGCTGCTGCAATGGCGCTGACGATTGCCCTTGACAGCATTGGTGCAGTAACATACTTTGGCGGTGATGCCGCAGGAAGTTTCGGAATGCTCTATATACCATCGATACTGTTTTATCGACGGTGCCGTAAAACCCCGTCGTTCTGGGCGGGGATATAAGGCACGATTTTGGTTTTAAGACCGTTGCTGTTCGATATACTGTTTGATGATTTCCAATGGTGCGCCACCACAGGAAGCT